>Ga0116141_10002392_pt1 | contig 16071 bp, 8 predicted proteins | sample AD_UKC097_MetaG_FD_89744 | JGI IMG/M metagenome (GOLD analysis project Ga0116141, IMG submission 89744) | Active sludge microbial communities of municipal wastewater-treating anaerobic digesters from USA - AD_UKC097_MetaG | ecosystem: Engineered > Bioreactor > Anaerobic > Digestate | place: USA...
ACGACCGCGCACAGTTCAGTCCCCTGGACGGGGTTCTTGCCCGAGAGGCACTCGTCGCCCGTGAACATGCCGGTCACCTGGCCATGATAGCGATCGAGGATCTCGAACATCCGAGTGGGAAAGGCTCGCTCCATGTCACGGCTGACGGAAAAAGGCAGATCGGACCTACCTTGAGAGGGAAAAACCTCTTTCTTCGGTTTTTCCCTCTCAAATCCTGGTTGCGCGTCGAGAAATTCGGCCTTGTCATTCTTCAACGAAATCGAACCAAGAGATTTCGTTGAAGAATACAGGCCCGATCTGCCTTTTTCCGTCAATCGCCAGGACAGAGCATAGGCTTTCACGGCCATCCCCGTATTGACTACGTGCTTGTCGAACCGCCACAGGCCGCGGCGTGGCGTGGGTTGTGTGATGTCCTCGCCGCCGTAGAAGGCCATGTAGTCGAAGCCCTGCTCGTACAGCTTGCGGGCCAGGTCGAGCAGCCAGGCCTCGCCGGTCCGCTCGTAGACGTAATAGACCGGGATGAGCCCCTCGAACCAGCGGAACTTGCCCCAGGCGAACAGGGGTGTCCGGTCGAGGGCGTCGAGCGTCGCCTTGAGATTTCGCGTCACCGCCCGCAGGACGGCGTTGTCGCCCGTCGCTTCGTGGTACTGGACGAGCACCTTGTTCGCCAGCAGGATGGCCCAGAGGTCGTACGGCTTGGCGCTCGCGTCGATCGGATAGGGGGCGTACCAGCCGTCGGCCCGCTGGCTGGCGACGATGTGATCGACGTAACGCTTTACCTTTGCCTGGAGGGCCTCGTCGCCGAGGACCCAGGCCAGCGGGATGACCCCATCGAGCCAGTAGGGCGCCCGTTCCCAGCCCTCGGCCTTGCCGCCGAACCACTGGCTCTCGCCGACATCGGGCCAGAACTCGTCGAGATGCCCGCTCAGGCCGTCGGCCTGAATGCGAAGCTGTCGCGCAAGCCAGCCCGCGGGCCGGATCGAGCCCAACGGCAGGGGCCGGAACTCCGGCTCGGCGAGGGCGGACTTGAACCGAGCATGTCGTGATGAGTCTGTCTTCGCTCCGGCCGGAAGCGACAAGGCCATCGCGGCCACTCCGCCCGCGAGGCCGGCCAGGAATTGACGACGTTGCATGTGTGGCGTGTTCATAGGCTCCTCAAAGCAAATGAAACATCAAAGACCAAATGTCAAAGCAGTAGAGCCCCGGAGAGCCGGGGAGACTTCCTCAGTTCTGCATCTTGATTTTTGCATTTTGATCTTGGTGTCGCCATGCTACCGGCTGTGCCGTCGGCGTTCAAGGCATATTGTCTGGGCGACCTGTCGCCAGGATGGTACGATGGGGCCGTATCAGCAAAGGAGAAACACCGTGAACGGCATTCGATTACTTGTCTGTCTCTTGTTGTCTGCGGCCGTTGCCGCCTTTGGCGACGAGAGTCCCACTGTCACGCTTGAACCCAAACCGCAAGAGGGCGTGCTCCTGAATCCTGGGAAAGGCTGGTCCGGGTGCGGTCTTCCGACCTGGCATCACGAGGAGGTGCTCGAACTGCTGGGCATGGGCGTGATGCGGTTCGACTGGGCCAGTGTGGAGCCGCAGGAGGGGCAGTTTGACTGGGCTGCGCTGGACCGTTTCCTCGACAGTTGGGGCCGACTGGGCAAGGTCTGCAACATCGGGATCATGTGTGCGAACACCCATAGCCGCCAGCCGGAAGGATACGTCACGCCCAGGTGGGTCTTCGACGCCGGGGCCCGGAAGACCGAGATCATGCTGAACCCGGACCAATCCACGACCGGCACGCCCGGCAGGAAGATCGCGCCTGTGTTCGACGATCCCGTTTTCCTCGACAAGCTCGCCGGCTTTCTCCGGGTCTTCGCAAGTCGCTACGACGGCGACCCACGCATCGCCGTGCTGGATGTCCGCTCGTACGGCAATTGGGGCGAGGCGCATATGTACCCATTTGGTGTGCCGGATATCGCACCGGAGAAGTTCCGGCAGCATGTCCAGATGCACCTGGATGTGTTCAAACAGACTCAGCTCTGCCTGTCCCGCAATGCCCACCTGGGCAGGTTCGGCTCGTTGAAGCCTGTCTTCGACTGGGCCGTGCTGGAAAAGCACATTGCGCCTCGCCGGGACGGCATCTGCGGCAACAGCAACGGGAGCGAGACGGCAATCGCCTTTGGCATCGCACCCGGTGTGTTCGAGCTGTTCGACGACTACGACGGGGTAAAGAGACGCGGCTGGTGGGACGGGCGAAGAGACAAGAATGGCTGCGGATTCACCTTGGCTGAATGCATTGAAAACGGGAAACCCACCTGGGTGGATCTCGGTCGCGGCGGCGAGTCGGGATTGCGAATGCTCTGCGAGAACCGGGAACTCATCGAGCGCCTCACCAATCGCATCGGCTATCACTTCCATCTGCAACGTGCCTCCTATCCCCGCCGGGCCGAACGAACCAGCCTTGATCTGGAACTGACGTGGATCAACCAGGGCGTCGCACCGATCTATATTCCGTGCGTGGTGGCCGTGACGCTGTTGGATGGCAGCGGCAAGCGAGTGGGGACGGTATGGCCGACGGAATGCCGTCCGCGCAAGTGGATGCCGGGTGAACCTGTCGCGGAAAAGGCTCGCGTCGCGTTCCCGGGTGTGCCGCCCGGCAAGTACCGTCTCGCCGTTGGATTGACTCACAAGAGCAACGATCCCTCCCCCTGCATTCGACTGGGCACGGACCTGCCGATGGTTGACGGCTGGTACGTTCTTGGCGGAGTTTCTTTGGGTGGACACGGGGACGGTCCGCCGGTAAGCTTGTGAACAGATCGAAGATCAAGATGCAGAAACCAGAATTGGCTATCCAAGGCGTCCCGGCTCGCCGGGATCCCGCTGTTTTGATCTTTGATATTCGATGTTTGATTTTGTTAGGAGACCAGCATGCGTAAGAGACAGACACAACTGAGCCGGCGTGGCTTCTTGAGGACGACGGCCCAGGCCGGCGCCCTGTTCGTCATGCCATACGTGGTTCCCATCACGGCCCTGGGCGGCAGCGGCAGCATGCCGCCGAGCGAACGAATCCGGCTGGGCGGCATTGGGATCGGAGGGCGAGGCGGATACGTGCTGGGCTGCTTCCTGCACGAGCCGGACGTGCAGTGCGTCGCCATCTGCGACGTCAAGGCCGGTCGCCGCAAGGCAGTCAAGGACATGGTGGACGCCCGGTACGGCAACACGGATTGCGTCACGTACACCGACATGCGGGAACTGCTGGCCCGCGACGATATCGACGCGGTGCTGATCGCCACGGGGCCGAACTGGCACGCGACGGCCTCGATCCTGGCGGCCAACGCGGGCAAGGACGTGTACTGCGAGAAGCCCAGCACGAAGAACATCATGCAGAGCCTGGCGCTGGCGGAGACGTTCCGCCGGACCGGACGGGTGTTCCAGGCGGGCACGCAGCGCCGCAGTCTGCCCAACTTCATGTTCGCGATCGAACTGGCCCGCACCGGCAAGCTCGGCAAACTTCAGACGCTCCATGCCCATCCGATGGGGCTCAAGACCTTGATGAGTGGCTGGTTGCCTGCAGAGCCCGAGCCTCCCAAAGACGAGGTGGACTGGGACATGTACCTCGGGCCCGCCGCCTGGCGGCCCTTCAACCGCAGGCTCCTCGACGGTTTCAACTTCGAGAAAGGTGGCGGGATGTTCGGCGCATTCGGCGGCGGCGGATGCCTCGAATGGGGCTCGCACTGCGTGGATCTGTGCCAGTGGGCGAACGATGCCGACGATACGTCTCCTGTGGAATATGAGCCGGTGGGCAACCAGTTGCACGCGCGGTACGCCAACGGCGTCAAGCTGGTCATGCGAAACGATGGCTGGCTGCCGCTGGGCTCGTGCCCGGTGCGGTTCGAAGGCGACACTGGCTGGGTCGAGACCGGCGACGACGCCGAGATCGTGGCCAGCTCCGAGTCGCTGCTGGTCGGCAAAGGCAAGAAGATCGCCGGCTACCCGGCGGACTTCCACGTCCGCGACTTCCTCGATTGCGTGAAGACACGGGCGCTGACCCGGGCGAACGCCGACGTGGCCTGCAACTCGCACATCACCTGCCACGCGGCCAACATCTCGCTGTTCTTGGATCGTAAGGTCCACTACGATCCCGCGAAGCACGAATTCATCGGAGACGAGCAAGCCAACCGGCTTCGCTCCGAGGCGTCGCGCGAACCCTGGCGAAGCTGAGAGAAACGTGGAGCTTACTATGAGGATGACTATGATACCTGAGAATCGATGTTTCACCTGGCGCGTCGCTCTCTTCGCTGGGGCGATTTCCTTGATGGCAGCCGGCTTGAACAACGCGAGGGCCGCCGACAGCCAGGCCTCCGTGAAGGAGATGGAACAGAAGTTGATCGCCGTGCTGCAATCGGATGCCCCTGCAGCGGAGAAGGCGATAACGTGCAAGAAGCTGGCTGTTTACGGCTCGCAGGATGCCGTCCCGGCACTGGCACCTCTGCTGGCGAATCCCGAACTGACGTCGTGGGCGAGAATTGCCCTGGAGGCGATTCCCGTCCCGGCGGCCGACGCGGCCCTTCGCGACGCGATGGGCAAGGTGCAGGGCCGAGTGCTGATCGGCGTCATCAATTCGATCGGCGTTCGCCGGGACGCGCAGGCAGTGGATGAGCTGGCCGAGAAGCTCAAGGACGCCGATGCGGATGTGGCGTGTGCGGCGGCCGTAGCCTTGGGCTGCATCGGCGGCGACCAGGCGGCCAAGATCCTGGGGCAGGCCCTGGCGGACGGCTCGCCCGCGGTTCGTCCCGGAGTCGCCGAGGGGTGCATCCGCTGTGCCGAAAAGTACCTGGCGGAGGGGAAGAATGCTCAGGCGAAGAACCTGTACGACGCAGTTTGCGTTGCCGACGTGCCCAAGCAGAGGGTGCTCGACGCGACGCGAGGCGCGATTCTGGCCCGTGGTTCGGCCGGCGTTTCGTTCCTGATGGAGCAACTGCGATCGGCCGACAAGGGCCGGCTGGGCATCGGATTGCGAACGGCCCGCGAACTCCCCGGCCAGGACGTGACCGAGGCGCTGGCCGCCGAGATGGATGAGCTGGGCCCGGATCGACAGCCTCTGCTGCTCCTGGCGCTGGCGGATCGAACTGATGCCGCCGTGCTGCCCGCGGTTGTCAAAGCGGCCGAGAGCGGCAAGAAGGACCTGCGGATCGCTGCGGTCGGCGTGTTGCCTCGGATCGGCAACGTTGGGTGCGTGCCGGTGTTGCTGGACGCTGCGACCGAGAGCGATGCGGCGCTGTCGCAGGCTGCCAGAACGACGCTGACGAAGCTCCCCGGCAGGGATGTGGACGCCGACCTGCTTGGCCGCTTGCCGCAGGCGACCGGTCCGGCCCGCCAGGTTCTCATCGAAGTCGCCGGCTTGCGTCAGATCGAGGGGGCCGTCCCTGAAATCGTATCGAGCATCAGGGATACCGACGCGGGTGTTCGCGGCGCGGCTGTGCAGGCGCTCGGCATCCTCGGCCGGGGCCCGCAGGTTCCCGAACTCGTAGCGATGGCGCAGAGGACCCGAGACGCCAAAGAACGAGGGGATATCGAGAAATCGCTCCTGGCGGTCAGCGGTCGCTCGGGCACAGCCTGTGTGCAGGATCTGCTGCCGCTGATGAGGAGTGAGGACGGCAGTCTCCGGATGGTCGGGCTCCATGCGCTGGCTATCGTCGGTGGGCCGGATGCCCTGACGGCCTTGAAGGCTTCGATCACCGATAAGGATGAGGCAGTCCAGGATGAGGCGGTTCGGACGCTATCGACCTGGCCGAACAACTGGCCGAATGATGACGCCGCAGCGGAGGTCCTTCTGACCTTGGCCAAGTCCGGCAAGAAGGTGTCGCACCAGGTCCTGGGATTGCGTGGCTACCTCCAGTACATCCGAGGGGTCGAGTCTCTCTCCGCTGATCAGAAGCTGGCCCGAGTCAACGATCTGCTCGGGCTGATCCAGCGACCGGAGGAGAAGCGACTGGCCGTTTCTGTAGTTGGCGGCCTTCCTGTGGCTGGCGCGTTTGACCTGTTGACGACACTGGCGGCGGATTCGGCCGTTGCCGAAGAGGCCTGTTCCGCCATGTTCAACCTCGTTGGCAGAGATATCCCGGGCGTCGGCAAAGAACAGCGCCAGAAAGTGCTTCAGACGGTCGTCGAAAAGACCAAGAACGCCAGGACCAGGAGGAAGGCCGAGGATATGCTCCGGAGCTTGTAGGTTCGCGAGAGTCATCGGGTGGACCTGTGAAGCGTGAAGCGTCGTCTGTGAAGCGTCGGAGCTACTCGGGTGTCGCTTCACGAGATCTGCTTCACGCTTCACGCACTCAGGAAGGAGGCCGAAACATGGCCACACGTGGAGTCTGTTCGAACGGGAGTTCTCGATGCATCAGTCGCCGGGACCTCCTGACCGCCGGCTGTCTGGCGGCTTCCGCCGTGGGAGTCGCGTCACGGCCGCGACAATTGCGGGCCGGGCAAGCCGTGGCATCCGGGGACATTCCCGACATCGACCCCGGATACGTAGGGCCGCAGTTCTTCGACAAGCAGGAAGAACAGGCGCTGCTCGATGTCCTGGAATCCGGGTCGCCATTCCGCTATTGGGGGCCGGGCAGGCCGGACAAAGTACTCCGCTTCGAGGAGGCGTTCGCGCGGTACATGGGCACGCGATTTGCGCTCGGCGTGACCTCGGGGACTGCGGCCCTGGACTGTGCGGTCGCCGGTCTTGGCATCGGCCCGGGCGACGAGGTGATCGTCCCTGCGTACACGTGGTGGTCCGACTACACGTGCGTCGTGCATGCGGGGGCGCTGCCTGTCTTCGCGGACATCGATCGCACATTCAATCTCGACCCGAAGGACTTCGAACGCAAGATCACGCCGCGGACGAAGGCAGTCATTGCGGTCCACCTGCTCGGCGGGCCGTGCGACGTAGACCCCATCCTCGAAATCGCTCACAGACGCGGCGTCGCGGTTCTCGAAGACGCCGCCCAGTGCGTCGGCGGTTCATACCGTGGAAAGAAACTGGGCTCACTCGGCGACGTGGGCATCTACAGCTTCCAGATCAACAAGATGATCACCTCGGGCGAAGGCGGTGCGCTGGTGACGAGCAACCCTGTGATCTACGAGCGGGCGGTTCGTTTCCATGATATGGGCGCCATGCGAGGCGTATTCGTCGACCGCACGGGGGGCGCTCAGGTTCCGACCTTCGCAGGCGAGAACTTCCGGATGAATGAGTTCACCGGCGCTGTCCTGGGAGCCCAACTGTCCAAGCTCGATTCCATGGTCGCTCGAATGCGCAGCAGTGCGGAGGCCGTCTATGACGGGATCGAGGATCTGCCCGGCATCCGCCTGCGGCATCGTCCCGACCCACAAGGCGATATCGGCTACTGCGTCGGTTGGGAGATGAAGGATAAAGCAGCCCGCGACCGTTGCATCCGGGAGCTGAGGGAACGGAAGGTCCCGGCCTCGACGCTGACCGGCTCGGTCCTGCTGCCCGTCGAGGAGTCCGTGGTGAACAAGCGGACCCGGCACCCCGATTGGCCTTCGTTCAACAGCCCGGAGGGCAAAGCGATCCGGTACGGCCCGGACTGCTGCCGGCAGACGCTCGATAACTTCGACCGATTTGTGCAGGTGCGAATCGGGGCCCGCTACACCCAGCGAATCAACGAGTACCTCATTGATACGATTCGCCGGGTCTATCGCGACATCGCGTGATCCGCGTCAATTGCGCAGCACGTGCGGATTCTCATACCAGATGACGCCGAGGTTCTGGGCTTCTTCACAGGCCAGGACATCCGGATCACCGTCGCCATCGAGGTCGAGGAGTTCGAGCAGGTCGAATTTGATCCCTGCCGGCCCGCTGATTTCGTGGCCCCGCCAGTTCGCTTCGAGCGGGGAGTCTTCATAGGATAGCCACTTGATCCCGGACTTTGGAGGGTCTGCGTTCTCGCAACTGAGCACGATATCCAAGTGCCCGTCTGAATCGAGATCTGCGACGGCGATTCCCTTGGCGCTGCCCATGCCCTCCGGGAAGGGGATCCTCAGTTCGACCCACCTTGTGCCGCTCTTGTCGAGCCGTCGCAGGTACAAGACCTGGGCCTCCTTGGCCGCAACGAGCACGTCCTGCAGGCCGTCCTGATCCAGATCGCTTATCGTCATGAACATCACCTCGACATCCTGCCCTCCGATGAAATGGCTTGGCCACCGCTTGCGCTGCGCGGTGCCGACCCCCGGGTTTTCCAGCCATCGGCAGCCTCGCCGTTCACGTCGCCGGTCCGTCAGCACGATGTCCACGTCCCCGTCTGCGTCCATATCCGAAGGAATGATGGACATCACCCAGCCGGCTCTCGACATCGGGCGCCATTTCCACGCCGACAGATCGCGTGGATCTGCCGGGGATTGCAGCCATCCGATCCAGGCGTTCTGGCCCTTGCCCCCGACCACGAGATCGACGCCATTGTCGCCGTCGATCTGCATTGGGCAGGCGAACATCCATTGCATGAAGCCCTGTGTCGGCGGAATCGCTTCCCGCCGCCAGGCGTCCGGGGATATCCTTCGGCTCTGGTCCGCGGGTCCCCAGTGGACGTACATGGTCTGTGTACTCCCCTCACAACAACAGACCATATCCATGGCGCCGTCACGATCCAGATCGACAAAGACGGCGTCCTCCACCGATCTGGTGGCACCGACGGTGACGGCCGGCCATTTGCCCTTGGCTCGGTCCGGCCCCGGGTTGATGTACGCCCGGCTGATGCCGCCTTCTTCCCAACCGGTCGCGATATCCGGCAAGCCGTCGCCGTTGATGTCCGCAAGGCGGACGCCGTCGGCGCCGCGTGAGGAATCGTCGATGATGTGGCAGACCCAGGGACGCTCCACGCACCAGGCAGCTCGTGTCGCGGCAAGCAGCGACATCGCAAGTAATAGCGGATGGGTCATGCGTGATCCCTTTCCAACGCTGTGGAATGTTGGCACACATCCAAGTATAACAGAAAGGTCGGCCAGGGTGCAGGAGGGCACAGATGTTCCGCCGGCAAAAGCCGGTGTTGTTGAAGGAGTACGAATGATGAAACGACGCGAGTTCATTCAAATGGCGGCAAGCGGCGCCTTGACCCCCGGCCTGGACCCCATAGCCGATGCGTCGGCGCCGAACGCGAAGGGGCAGGAGTCGAGATCGCCCCGTCCCCGGCGATTCGGTCGTACCTCGGGCCTAACGTAGATCGGCATTTGAAGCACCATGAGGGGAAACATGAGGCAGGAATTGCGATGCAGTTGAGTATCACCTGGCGTAGAGTTGGACTATCCGTCGTGCTGCTGACTTTCCCGGCGGCTGCGACTCTGGCCGCGAGCGATTCGGCTGGCGACTGGAGCTGCCCGGACAACCTTCTGCCGCGGCCGCCGGATGCTGTAGGGTTCCCGTCTCGAAGCACCGACCTGGATGTGCTGCCGGGTTTCATCGATCCGCCGCCGGGCTATGGCGAGGTGCCGTTCTGGTGGTGGACGGGCGATCCGCTCGACAAGGACCGCCTGCTCTGGCAGATCGAGGAACTGCACCGCAACGGTGTGACCGGCATGCAGATCAACTACGCCCACGAGGATTCGCCCGGTTGGCCGACGTATCCGGTCGAGCCGGAGATCTTTTCCGAACGCTGGTGGGACGTATGGAATTGGATCGTCGGCGAGTGCCGCAATCGCAATATGGGCATCGGCCTGAGCGGCTACACCCTGGACTGGCCGGGCAAGGACAATCTCTTCGGTCGGCTCCTGTACAGAAACACGGAACTCAACGGGATCGAACTGGTCCTGGCTCAGAAGACCCGCATCGAGGTAGGGCAGACCGCGAAAATGGACATTCCGGCCGACGTCATTACAGTTCGCGCTCATCGACTCGACGGCGACAGGCCGACCCCCGATGGTCTTGACCTCACGGACCGTGTAGACAAGGGGCAATTGCAGTGGACACCGGCGGATGGTCCCTGGCAGGTGTATGTCTTCTGTGCCCGGACCAAACCCATGACGCTCAACCCTCTGCATCCGCAAGCGGGCCAGGAGGTGGTCAAGAGGTTCTTCCAGCCTTGTGCAGATCATGCTTCCGGCGGTTCCTCGGAGAAAGGCAGATCGGGCCTATATTCTGCAACGAAATCTCTTGGTTCGATTTCGTTGAAGAATGGAAACGACGGGACTCTCGACGCGCGACCGGGGTTCGAGGGGGAAAAACCGAACCAAGAGGTTATTCCCCCTCAAAGTAGGTCCGATCTGCCTTTTTCCACATCCACGGGGCTCAACTACTTCTTCCAGGACGAGTTGACGTTCGGTGTCTCCGGCCGGATCTGGACGCCCGGCTTTGACCGCGAATTCCGCAACCGCAAGGGGTACGATCTGCCGCCGGTTATGGCGGCGTTGTTCGGGGATATCGGTCCCATCACACCCAAGGTCCGCCTGGACTACGAGGACGTCAAGGTCCAGCTCACGGAAGAGCGGTACTTCCGACCGATCTTCGACTGGCACTGGCAGCGAGGCCTGATCTACGGCTGCGACCCGGGTAGTCGCGGCCAGAACCCCGAGGAGTTTGGCGATTACTTCCGCTGCGTGCGATGGTATACGGCGCCGGGCCACGACACGCCAGGCGGGAAGGCGGACTTGATCAAAGGCAAGGTGTCGAGTTCCATCTCGCACCTGTACCAGCGGCCTCGCGTGTGGCTGGAGGGCTATCACAGTCTTGGTTGGGGCGCCACGCCCGCGACGCTGATGAAAGCGACTTGCGAGAACTTCCTCTATGGTTGTACGCTGCTGAACCTGCACGGGCTGTACTACACGACCCATGGCAGTTTCTGGGAGTGGGCGCCGCCCTGCTATCACTTCCGCATGCCGTACTGGGACCACATGGGCGTGTTCCTGAAGTACTTCGAGCGATTGTCCTACCTGCTCAGCCAGGGCGTTCACTGCTGCGACGTGGCCATGATGTACCCGGTGGCTCCGTTTCAGGCGGGCATGAATGGCCAGGAGGCCACGAATGTCGCCTTCGACACGGGCCGACGTCTGATGGCGGCGGGGATCGATTGGGACTTCATGGACTTCCAGTCGCTGGCGCGGGCCGAGATCCGCGATGGGCGGCTCTGTGTCTCCGGCGAGGCCTACCGCGTGCTGATCCTGCCGGCGATGCAGGCAACCCGTTGGTCCACTTTGCAGAAGGCGAGCGAATTCCGTCGTGCCGGCGGAATTGTCATCGCCATCGGAGCGTTGCCTCAGGCCAGCGATCGTGCCGGCCGGGACGATCCGGAGTTGAACGCGCTCGTGAAGGAGTTGTTCGATTCGACGTCGGGCGCCAGCACGGGTCTGACGCTCGACAAGCCGGAGAAGGTCCCGGCACAGATCGAGCGACTCATCGGTCGGGATGTTCAGTCTACGCCCCCCGTGATGTCGCTGCACCGCAGGGCCGGCGACCGCGACGTGTACATGGTGATGGGGGCGGCCAAGGGGTCCGAATGCGTCTTTCGGGCCCGGGGCTGTGTCGAGTTGTGGGACCCGTGGACCGGCAGCCATCGTCCGTTGCCCGTGATTTCGCAGACCGCCGATGGGACGAGGATTCGCATGCCTCTGGAAGGCTGCGAAGCCCAGGTGATCGTTTTCAGTCCGGGCCGGCCCAAGATGCTCGAACCCAATGAGGCCCGGGAGACCGAGCCGGAGTTGATCGCGCTCGATGGCCCGTGGGAATTCGAACTCAAGCCGACGCTCGACAATCGCTGGGGCGATTTCCGGCTGCCTGTCGACCAGACCGAGATTGGGCCGGAGGCCCGGATCTTCCGTTATGCCGAGGAACGTCAGCCGGACCCGGCCTGGCAGGCCGCGGACTTCGATGTTTCGCAGTGGCCCCGCGTCACGCATGGTTTTGGCCAGCGATTCTGGAAGCTGGGACCGCTGCCCGAGAGTATCGACACGGCCGAGTTGGATGCGAGACTGGCGGCGATGACGCGAGTGGACCCCGCAGTCGCCGTGCACGTTGCGGGCAAGCCGTACTCGTGGACGCCTTATGCGTTTTCCTGGCGGTGGGGCCTGGAAGGAGATCCAGGACATCAGGGCTACCACGGCCTGAAGAAGAATGTCACAGACGATTTCCTTTGCCTGGGCAAGCCCCAGGGCGGCCTGAATGAGACACTCTACGCAAAGGAAGATGCGGGCACGCGCTACTACCTGTGGACGTGCGCCTCTGCCGAAGAGAGCGTGCAGGCCAAGGTGATCGCCGGGGGACTCAGGGCGGGTGCTGTATATTTGAATGGTCGGCCTTTGCAGCAATCCGACGAGGTCGTCTTGCTCAAGGCGGGAAGCAATCCCCTGTTGCTCCGCTACGACAATCCCGGCCGCGGACACTTCGTGTTTGGGCGACTCGGGGTGCCTGAATCGAAAGAGCGCACGCCGCTGGCGATGAGCTGGTACGACCGCCCAGGCATCGTGGTGTTCGATGTTCACGGTGGTGAGACCGAACCGGTTGGGTGGTATCGCTTCGTTGCTGCGCCGGGCTTGCGAGCGATGACGGTCCGGTGCCACGGGATGCTGCAGGCGTGGGCCGACGGCCGGCCCATGCAGGTCGAGAGACAGGGCGAGTCGGTCCATGGGTTGCAGCGATACCGCGTGACGGCTTCGCAAATGATCGAGGGTATGGCGAAGGTCGCTCTTCGGATCGAGCCGCAGCGAGGGTTCTACGGCGGCGCCGCGTTGCCGGAGCCGGTGACGCTCGAATGTGGGGCGGGTGTCATGACAGCCGGCGACTGGTCGCAGTGCAGCATCCTGGAATGCTACTCGGGCGGGGCTTGGTATCGCAGGACTGTTGTATTGACGCCGGAGCAGGCTCAGGGCCGAGTGTTGCTGAATCTCGGCGACGTTGTCGCGACGGCCGAGGTGCGGGTGAACGGCCACGTCTCGGGTATCCGCGTGACGCCGCCGTGGACGGTTGATGTCACCGACCAGATCCAGCCCGGAGAGAACCGGCTCGAGATCCTGGTCTACAACACACTGGCGAACCATTACCTGACGATCCCGACTCGCTATCGCGGCTCGACTCGCTCGGGCCTGATCGGACCTGTCCGTCTGGAGGTCCGGTCGGCGATGAGCCCGTCCAAGTGACGTTGAGTGCCGAGGCCATTGTGTGAAGGAGTGGACTCATGAAACGCAAGAGTCTCCGGTTCGTGACCGTTCTGCTGCCCGTTGTGTCCTGCCTCGCGACCGCTGACAATCCAGTGAGCGACAGCCGCACCGCGACGGATCAGCACGCCGTCATCGGTGCTGCTGCGACGCAAGAGGAGCCTCCGATATCGGCCGACTCACAGGATCATTGGTTTCCGCAGGCCGGGCTGGGGATGTTCGTTCACTGGGGGCTGGCTTCGATACCGGGCAATCTCGATCTGTCCTGGGGCATGATGAAGAACACGCCCTGGGACGCGGGGGCGCAGAACCGAAACAAACTGACGCCTGCGGCCTATTTTGCCCTGGCGAAACAGTTCAATCCGACGAACTACAACCCCGACCGCTGGCTCAAGGCCGCGAAAGAGGCCGGCTTTGGCTATGCCGTGCTGACTGCACGGCATCACGATGGCTTTGCCCTGTGGCCCAGCAAGCACGGCGACTTCAACACGGGGACATATCTTGCGGGGCGGGACCTCGTTCGCGAATACGTGGACGCATGTCGGCGACAAGGGCTGAAGGTTGGCTTCTACTATTCGCCGCCTGATTGGCACTTCGAGCGTCAGTATCGCAGTTTCGGTTACGGTACGAAGGGTACTCCGGAATCGCCACATCTGGGACTGAACCATGAACCCGTGGAACTGCCCGAACGGCCGGCGGGTTACCACGACCGATACATCGCCTATGTCAACGGCCAGATCGAGGAGCTACTGACGTGGTACGGCCCGATCGACTATCTCTGGTTCGACGGCAGCGCCGGGCCGGAGGCGCTCTCCATCGAGCAGATCCGCAAGATCCAGCCGGGGATCATTGTGAATGACCGCCAGCACGGGCGGGGCGATGTCGTGACGGCCCACTATGAATACAAACTGCCCGACACACGGCCGTCCGGCCGGTGGGAACATTGTTTCAGCATGGTTGGCGCATGGGGCTATACCAGGCCCGAGCATTGCGATTCGGCGAATGTGCTGATTTCTCGACTGGCACGGGTGAGGACGTGGGGTGGCAACGTGCTGGCGAATTTCGGTCCCCGGCCCGACGGTGAGATGCCCGACTGTTTCTACCGGTGCATGGATGAGATGAGGGATTGGATGGCTCATAGCGGCATGTCGTTCATCGGCGTCCAAGCCGGACCTTATCCAGATCAGTGCAATGTCCCGGTCACCGTTCGCGACAAGACTTGGTATGCTCATCTGCTGCCCAAGACTTTCGAGAGTGTGGGCTCCGACGGGATCATCGTGCTTGCCGGGACCGAACGGCCCAGGCGAGCTGCTGTGCTGGCCACGGGAAAAGCGCTTGCTGTGAACGCCGACAAGAATGGATTCGAGATTGTCGTCCCCAAGGAACTGCGTACCGGGTATGATAGTGTTGCTGTAATCGAATGGTAATAGCGGGATGTCACAAGGAGAAGCACCATGACAGAGCGATGTGACCGCAGGGATTTTCTGAAGATGGGGACAGCCGCCATGACGGCGTGGGCTGCCGGTGGGGTATCCCTCGCGGCCGAGATCAGGCAACCGCCGATAGAGACCGTCCGTATCGGACTCGTGGGCGTCGGCAGCCGGGGAAGTTGGCTTTTGGAGCTCCTGCTGGGCCTCAAAGGGGTCCAGGTCAAAGCGGTCTGCGATATTGTCGAGAAGCGTGTCGCCAAGGCGCAGGATATGGTGACTGCCAAAGGGCAGCCCAAACCGAACGGCTATTCGCGTGGCGAAACCGACTTCGAACGCCTGTGCGAAAGTGAGGATCTGGACCTGGTCATCAACGCGGTCCGGCCGTGGAGGTGGCATGTGCCGATTTCCGTCGCGGCCATGAAGGCGGGCAAACACACGGGCACGGAAGTCCCGGCCGCCGAGACGATCGAGGGGTGCTGGGAACTGGTCGAGACTGCCGAGACGACAAAAAAGTACTGTGTGATCCTGGAGAACTGCTGCTATTTCCGCAACGTGATGCTCGTCCACAACATGCTGCGACAGGGCCTGTTCGGCCAAGTCCGTCACTGCGAGGCGGGATACCAGCACTATCTGCCGACTACTCCCGGCGCGCCTCGCCCGGCGGACCCCATCGTCCAGACGGCCAACAGCTACCCGACGCACGCCATCGGACCGGTCGCCCAGTGGATGGACATCAATCGCGGCGACCAGTTCGATTACCTCGTCTCCATGAGCGCCGACGGCACCAAGGGCTATCCGGCCGCCGACATCAACACCAGCCTCATCCGCACCGTCAGCGGCCGGACCATCACCCTGTACTACGATACGGAATTGCCCCGTCCCTACGACCTCATCTACCGCGTCCAGGGTACGCAGGGCATCTACTCGGCCACGCTCGACAAGATCTACATCGAGGGCCGAAGTCCCAAGAACTGCACCTGGGAGCCGATGGATGAGTACTACAAGCAGTACGACCATCCGCTCTGGAAGGCCTTCAGCGCCAAGGCAATTGTCCAGGGCGGTCACGGCAACGCCGACCTGCTTACGCTCCGCCGCCTGATCGAAGCGCTGCAGACCGGAAGGGCCCCGGACATCGATGTCTACGACGCTGCGGCCTGGAGTTGCATTACGGAACTGAGCGAAAAGTCGGTCGCCAAGCGAAGCAGACCCATGGATTTCCCCGACTTCACACGAGGCCGCTGGAAAACGACCCCACCCATCGGGATCATCGGGCTCGATTGAGACTCATGCGATATGGATTGAGAGAAATCTTCGTGCGTGTCATCCTGAATGATCATCTCCAATCCGTGTCAGAACCCACCGGTATCGGCGGGGACGGTCCCGCAGCGGACCGGGCCCAAGAGGCCGGATTCGAGCAGTGGGGAGTCCTTCCTATAAGGATTCCACGTAGTCCAGGTTTTGCGCTGCTCCGGCGGGAGGGATTGGTCGCCGATCAATCGGTTGGGCC
>Ga0116141_10002394_pt1 | contig 16068 bp, 14 predicted proteins | sample AD_UKC097_MetaG_FD_89744 | JGI IMG/M metagenome (GOLD analysis project Ga0116141, IMG submission 89744) | Active sludge microbial communities of municipal wastewater-treating anaerobic digesters from USA - AD_UKC097_MetaG | ecosystem: Engineered > Bioreactor > Anaerobic > Digestate | place: USA...
AAGCCCGGGTAAGGTTCCTCGCGTATCATCGAATTAAACCACATGCTCCTCCGCTTGTGCGGGCCCCCGTCAATTCCTTTGAGTTTCAACCTTGCGATCGTACTCCCCAGGTGGATTACTTATCACTTTCGCTTGGCCACTGAGCATAAATGCCCAACAACGAGTAATCATCGTTTACAGCGTGGACTACCAGGGTATCTAATCCTGTTTGATCCCCACGCTTTCGTGCATGAGCGTCAGTAGTAACTTCGTGACCTGTCTTCACGATCGGCGTTCTGTGACATATCTAAGCATTTCACCGCTACACGGCACATTCCAGTCACGTCAGTTACACTCTAGTCCGACAGTATCAAAGGCACGATTCCAGTTAAGCTGAAATTTTTCACCCCTGACTTATCGGTCAGCCTGCGCACCCTTTAAACCCAATAAATCCGGATAACGCTCGGATCCTCCGTATTACCGCGGCTGCTGGCACGGAGTTAGCCGATCCTTATTCATTATATACTTGCAGAGAGGTACACGTACCTCCGGTTACTCTATAATAAAAGAAGTTTAAAACCCATAGGGCTGTATTCCTTCACGCGGCATGGCTGGGTCAGAGTTGCCTCCATTGCCCAATATTCCCTACTGCTGCCTCCCGTAGGAGTCTGGACCGTGTCTCAGTTCCAGTGTGGGGGGATATCCTCTCAGAACCCCGAATCATCGTTGCCTTGGTGAGCCGTTACCTTACCAACTAGCTAATGATACGCATGCCCATCTATAATCAATGAATCTTTAAATGTGAAACGATGCCGTTTTACATTCACATGGAATATTAGCGCTAATTTCTCAACGTTATGTTCCAATTATAGGTAGGTTGCATACGCGTTACGCACCCGTGCGCCACTCGTCAGCAGCTATTGCTAGCTCTGTTACCGTTCGACTTGCATGTATTAAGCCTGCCGCCAGCGTTCATCCTGAGCCAGGATCAAACTCTCCATATTAAATAAAATTAATTATTGTTTGTGCGTACTATGTACGCTTGGTCTGTCCCGACTTGTTCGCTTGGATCTCAAAAAAATTTTCGAGTTGTTTGCTACATCTTTCCATTCTTTCAAAGAACTTCCTGTTTTAACCATTTCTTCACATTCCCTTAACCCTTTCTACACAACCCCCTCTCCCTCAAAAACAGGACTGCAAAAATACAACCTTTTTCGACATGCTCGGATAAAATTTCATTCTTTTTTGACAAATAAATTCTTAAATGTTGATAATCAATGAGAAAAAAATTTAATATTTTTATTATCAACATATCAAAGTGGATAACATAGGGTTAAAAAAGGGGTTTTTGAGGTTAAAAAAGAGGATCTAAAAAATGGTTTTGGATGTGATTTGAGAAAAAGAAGTAAAAACAAGAGATGAAAGTCGGAAAAGCGATGGTTGTCCTCCCCCCTTTTTTTATTATTTCAAAAAAAGAAAAAAAGAAAGAAATTATTCAGGTCGGAATGGGCTATTGAACCATGCCGTCTTTGAGTAGGATTTGGCGGTCTGAAAGTTGCGCGAGTTCTTCGTTGTGTGTGACAATGATGAAAGTTTGGCTGAATTGGTCGCGTAAATCGAAGAAAAGTTGATGCAAACTCCTGGCATTTTCGGAATCCAGATTGCCGGAAGGTTCGTCTGCCAGTATCAACTGCGGCTGATTAATGAGCGCTCTGGCTACCGCGACTCTCTGCTGCTCCCCGCCGGAAAGTTGCGAGGGTTTATGCTGTAACCGCTCCTTCAGCTTTAAAAATTCGAGAATTTCCGTCGCTTTTTTGATGGCATTTTTCTTGGAAAGACCGGCAATCATGGCAGGCAAAGCCACATTTTCGACGGCTGAAAATTCGGGCAAAAGATGATGAAACTGAAAAATAAATCCGATATTTTTGTTCCGATAAGCAGCCAACTCCTTGTCGTTCAACTGAAAAATCGAAACATCATCGATTAAAATCTCACCGGAATCGGGTCTGTCCAAAGTGCCGATCAGATGCAATAGGGTCGATTTTCCGGCACCCGAAGCCCCCACAATGGTGGTGATTTTAAACTTTTCGATCTCTAAATTGATGTTTTTCAACACTTTAAGGTCGCCGTAACTCTTTTCAATACCTTTAACCAGAATCATATTCAACTTTTTTACAAAAATATAGTAATATTTGGAATAAAGCCCGCTACAGTGTAAAAAAGATTGTGTTTTCAAAACAATTCATTAATTTTGCGCATTAAACTTTTGATTGAATGGGCGCGGGAATAAAGGTAAATCAGGAAACCAGGGCATTTATTCAGGATCATTTGCAAGATGATCTGCCGAGGTTGATGTTGCTCAAAAAGCGGGTGCCTGAAATCGACTATCCCTTTGCATATCAGCAAATTGCGTCCAGACAGAAGGCGGAAAAGAAGTTACCCTTTTGGTATTCCCGTGAGGATTTGATCTTCCCTGCTCCCCTCTCCGTTGAGCAGGCTTCGTCGGAAAAGAGCGCGCAATACAAGGCGAATCTCTTCTCCGGGAAACACCTCATCGACTTGAATGCCGGCTTTGGGGTCGATGCTTTTTGGCTCTCCTCCCGCTTTAACCGGCTGACTTGTGTCGAGCCCAATCGGGAGCTTTGTGAGATTCTGAAACATAACTTCAAGGCATTGAATGTGCCAAACTTCGACATTCATCATTCTGATGCTGAGGAGTTTATCGAGAACTTTACACCCGAAAACAGGGAGAATATTACTTTCTATATTGATCCCGACCGGCGCAGTGTACAAGGAAGCAAACTGGTTCTGCTTGAGGATTGTTCGCCTAATATTTTGGATCTTTATTTTGATTTAATAAAAAAAGGGGGGAAGGTTATTGTAAAACTCTCCCCGATGATTGACCTGAAACAGCTTATGAACAGGCTGCCCGGGCTGGCTGTGGTGCACATTATTTCAGTTAAAAATGAATGTAAAGAGGTGGTGATCCAGCTTGAAGATCGTCCGAAACAACCTTCTATCCCGATTTTTACGGTCAACATTACCGATTCCGCCCCCATCACCTTCAACTTTAACAGCGATGAGGAGGAGAATTGCAGTTCGACATTTGCAGATCAGGTTGAACAATATATATATGAACCCTACGGTAATGTGCTGAAAGCGGGTGCTTTTAAACTGGTGGGAGAACGGTTTCGCCTTAAAAAGCTGGATCTCCACTCCCATTTGTACACTTCCGATGAGCCGGTTGCTGAATTTCCCGGTAAAATATTCAGAGTGGATAAAGTGCTGGGCTGGAGCAAGGGAGAACTGAAACAGGAGATTCAAAAAGGAGGGTTCTATCACCTGGCTGTTCGCAATTTCCCGATGAGTACCAACGCTTTGCGTCAGCAACTGCAAATTAAAGAGGGAGGCGATCAATCGCTATTTGCAACTACCTTACAAGGAAAACATATTCTTATTTTGTGTCACTTAATGGATTGATAATCATGATTGAACAATTTATTGAAAATTTTAACACCGTTGAAATCAACACCTATTCTTCGATAATAAGATTAGGAATCGGGTTGATCTTATCGATTATTATTGGTATGGAACGTCAAAGGCGCAGACAAAGTGCCGGTGCGCGTACTTTTGCCCTGATTGGATTGGCATCCACCGGAGCGGTTTTGATATCTATCTGGATTCCACAGAGTTATCCTCACTTTTTGAACGGTGATCCCGGAAGAATTGCGGCTCAGCTGGTTACCGGTGTCGGTTTTTTGGGTGCGGGTACAATCATTCAGAGTAAAGGAAACGTACACGGATTGACTACCGCCGCTTCTATTCTATTGGTTGCCATTGTCGGGATGTGTGCCGGGGCAGGCATGTTTCTCCCCGCGATCATTTTAACCATCACCGCGGTTTTAATCTTAATTATTTTGGAAAGATCTGACCGTTACCGCGCCATGTCGGGCGATGCCAAGCAACTCATCATCAAATTCAGGAGATATAATCCTGATATTGACCAGATTACATCAATTATCCGCGACCATAAAATCTATATTTATGGTGTTACATTCTCCAAAAACCTTGAAGCCAATCACTCCGAATATCGCATTAAAATCCAGGATTCCGCCGTACAACCGCTGGAACCGATGATTGAAGCGATAAAAGAGATTTCGGATATTGAAACGATAACGCTGACGGATATGTAATTGAAGGTAGAAGGTAGAAGGTAGAAGGTAGAAGGTAGAAAAAAAGGCGAAAGGCGAAAGGCGGAAGGCGGAATGAAATCAATTACGAATTACGAATTACGAATTACGAAACATGAATTTTAATTAAATGCGATTGTAGGGGCTGGGCTTGTCCCTGCCCTTTGCCGAGTGGGGAAATAATATGACTAAAAAGGAATATCCATTCTGCCCCCCTTTTATTTAAAATACCAAATAAGAAGTAAGAAAGAAGAAGTAAGAAAGAAATATGAAACAATCAATTATTTAATATAATTCTCTGATATTCAAATAAATAACTGACAATTAAGTAATTCTAAATTCTAAAATCTAAATTCTAAATTACTGTTACGGCGGTTACAGTAACGGTGGTAACAAAGTTGTAAGGCGTTTGGGGCAGACAAACTACAGTTGCTTATGCTTAGTCTTTTCCGGCGATAGTTATGGATGGTACGGTATGATAATTGCCTTTTTTCCAGAATCTGAGCAGGAAATCGAAATCTTCGAGGTATCTTTTCCCGACACCTTCAGCAAAAAAGGACAACCTGGACTTGCAATGTTCAATACAGTACAACACCAGTTCTTTTGAAAAACTTTCATGCATCAATAAATACATCACATCATCTTCGCTATCCTCCTCTTTGAAGTACGGATTGGAAGGGAGCGGAAAAGCAGAATTAACACCCAATCCTATTTCTACTCCGCCCTTCGGATTAAAGAAAACCAATCCTGTTTCAGCTATTTCAGAAAAATCTTTGTGCGTTTCTTTGGCAATAAAACCATCATTTTTCAACCTTTGTTTTACCTTTCTGACTTCCTTTTCCGATAGATTTAAAGTTTCATTATAAAACTCCATGTATCCTTTATAAAACTCCTCAATCTTCTCAGATGGCAAAAATGCGATGAGTGAGTCATTATTGTAATTTTTAAAAGCTAATATTTGTTTTCTAAGTATCTCATCAATCTCCGGATTTGGATAGTCCAAAAAGTTAACTACTGATCTACTTTCCATTGAACTTTTTTCTTCAAGTATTACATTTGGATCAAAAGACTGTTTGAAAAACGTACCGGAAAACCACCATTCGCCTTGCCACCTAACAATACCGAGAAACATGATGGTATCCACTTCTGTCAAAACATGTGAACGCTCGAAAGATTTCTTTGTCATGTTGAATTTTTTACCTGAAGCAATATGCTCAATGAAAATATTATTGTCGTCTTGTCCTTTATACAGGAATAATCCTAGAATTTTATTCGAAATATCCAGAAAATCTTGATGCAGAGGATGATTTGAACCTAAAATTTCAACAACCCACACTTGTCCTTTTAAAGCAAGTAACCTGGTATGCGCTCGAAATATCATCCCATCCCGGGAATTATGGATATACATCATTACGTCATCATCATTTTCTTTATTTTCAAAGATCTCCGAAATTTGTTCTTGTAATCTCAATGATGTATCCGGATAAAAAAGATAAGTATCAAATAGCACTCTATCAATGAGTTTGCGGGCAACATAATACTCTTTCTCTTGGGGGTCAATTTGGTAAAACGTCTTTAAATGTTCATTTTCCGGAGCATACTCCCACTCTTGATCAAACAGTTCATATATTTTTTCCGCTGCTTCGGTGATAAAAGTGCTGAAAGGAGAATAAAACTTCTCTTCTTGCACTGAATTGATAAAATAGCAGATTAAAAAACTGATATCTTGAGCATTAATTTCTTCTTCATAATACTCATCCAAATTATAAAATGGGAGTTGCTTTCCATATAATCTGTGATGCATTCTCACAAAAGAGTTCCATATATTGGTTCCTGAAATCAAGTCTTCGAAATATGATGTTAGAAAGCATGACAACAAGTTAATCTGTTCTTTATCCAGAAACATCTGCAGAGCAAATGCTTTTTTATCGGTTGCAATCACCTTCTGAACATCATTGGATAGCTTTAGGTAATAGTCGTCGACAGCTGTTGGTTTCGCGTATGGTTTTAATTCCAACCAATCTTGTATATAAATTCTTTTATTCATGAATGATGAGGGTGTCATTTAATTAAGTAGCAAAAATACAATAATATTTCGGATTTCGGATTTCGGATTTCGGATTTAAATTTAAACTTAGAAGGTGAGATTTGCATTTATTTGATTATCAGACGTTTAATGATTGATTTATTTCATATTTCTAATTTTTTCTTTTTGGAAATAAAAATAATTGGGGGGCAGAACGGGTGTCCCTATTTTGATATTCCACTACCCCACTCTGGAATCTATCGCTTTTAGGACGTACAGGATCACTTACGAATTACGTTTCTTAAATTTAGAATTATTTATAGTTTACGGAACAAAAATATTCGACGGTAAGTTTTTATCTGAAATAAAATTGGTCCAAAATAAAATCAAATTTATATCCAACTTGATATATAATTTTTTCATTGTTTTGCTTATCCACAAATAAGAGTTTCCCATCCTTTTCGATGATTATTCCATCCTCTTTTAATGCAAAACTATGCATTCTTTCGTAAGGAAATTCAAATTCTTTAGTTATTGTTTTGCTGTTTACATCATATTTCAAAATTGTTCCCTTAGATTTTCCACTTTCTTGCTTAAAGTAGTATAATTCATTATCATTTTCCCAATTCATCACGGAATAATCATCAATGCGACCCAACCACTCATCTTGATCTAAAAAAGCTTTATCAACAATTGTAAGTTGTTCATTTTCTATGTTATAAATTATCAATTGGGTAGATACATTGTCTGTTTTCTCATCATATTGATAGTCAACAAAAGCAAGATATTTATTGGATGCATATAAGTTAATAATCCCATAATGTTCTTTTAACTTGATCTCTTCAATTTTCTTGGTTTTTAAGTCTATTTTGTACAGATTGTAATTATCAAACCTTTCCATTTCATTGGTCGTGGTCAAAATGAAGCAAAAAGTTTCATTTGCAGACAATTCTAAAATAAATGATTCAGAACTCGAAAATAATGTATCGTATTGATTAGTAATCAAATTCCATTTTCCACAAGTCCAAACATCGCAACCTACGATTTCATTCTTATTGATGGGATTCCAACGAAATTTGATCGGATAATTCACCTTACGAACTAAAGTGTCCTGACTATCAATTCTAACTATCCTGGATTCGTTACTTTCACTTGAACGGGGTACCCGAAAGTCTATCATTTTCTCCTCATTGAAAAATAATGATTGCCCAAAAACGGTGATGTTGAAAATCATTAAAACTATTGTCAATATGGGTCTCATCTTTCTCATTTCTTTAAACCAGACACAATCTCTAATTTGCTAAACTAAAATATTTCCCATTGAGTAAGAGTACCCATCGTGAGGTACTACTCGATTCATCTTCTAATTTTATAAAAACTGCGTTCTCTAAACTATCTGTATTATTTAGCTTTTTACACTTTTCTAAGATATATTGCTTTGCTTGATCAGTAAAACAACTATGATCATCATAAATAATGGTCAGATGTCCTTTTTTATTGCCGGTTAAATATCCCTGAAAAAACGGGGAACTCTTGACTAAAGAGTAAAGCTGTCTATAATCTGCTATGATTTGTGAAACAGGATGTTTAATTTTTCCATCTACTATTAGGGTAGAATAATGAATTGAAAGATTTGGACCCATTGAAGGGTGGGTTAATGTACAGTTTAATCTTTTTTCATCACCACTCCAGTTCATTGAAGATTTCCCATTAATAACTTTTGCATCTGATACCGTAAACGTTGTCTCCAAAGTATCAATATAAATTTGATAGCTTTTTGCCTCAAGTCTCTCTAATTCACTTCTATGATTACTTATTGTGTTCCGTACAACTGCTGAAAACAGTCCTTTGCCTTCAAATTGTTCGTTTCGTTCTGTTTTACTTTTAGGGATAAGTTCACCCATTAGTTTTGCCAATTGGGGTGAGTAAACTTTCTCTCCATTGATTTCAATAGGTAATCCAAAAGATAAAATTGATTTTGAACTTACAGATATAACCGTGTCTGCATAATGAAAATATATTTTCACTTCGGAAAATTGACCATCTACACCATCCGATTCATCGTAGTTTTGAAAATAGGAGTTCAGATTATTTTGCAGTTTTTCGGGATTTGTAAATTCTTCAATTATAAATTCCTTTTGATATTTATCGGTTATCCAATATCGATAAGCCTCTTTTTGCAAAAAGTGATTGATGGCGTCTAAGGTAAATTGATCTTGAAAGTCAGTGACTTGAATTTCTTTGGATGGTTGCTGTTTTATGAGTAAAAGAATATCTTCCACCCATTTTTTGTCAATAGTTTCCCAACTTTTATTCTCTTTTTGATCTTTCCCATTTTCTTTAAAGGTTATCGCTTCAATGGAGTAGTAATTATCCTTCAATGTTAACTCATATTCATAAAAGTAATGAGTCCTTAGTGCATAAAATTCATCGCTGATTGAAATCTTGTCGGGAGCTTGAATCTCTTGAGCCAATGAAATTTCAAGAACTCCAATGAGCATCATAATTATTGCCGGTACTTTTCTCATGTGATATAGATAACGTCCAATTCAATCAGCAAAGGTACAACAAAAACTTGAACTAAGATTTTTAGGATTAAGGGATTAAAGGATTATTTTGAAGGCGGAAGGCGGAAGGCGGAATCCAATTACGAATTACGAATTACGAATTACGAATTACGAATTACGAATTACGAATTACGAATTATACCTACCCTAGCCCTCCAAAGGAGGGAAATAAAAAGTCGGAAGTTTTTAAGTTGAACTACTCGGGGTGCGACTCAAAGTCGCGCCCCGAGTTAATATCAAGTTAGGATTTATTTCGACTTTAAAATTTCAAATCCCCAGAAAGATTCTTTCGCCGTTGGCGATTCTTTTGGCTATGTCGACACATTTTCCGAAGTAATTGTCCGGGGAGGGTAAAAAATCGGCAAAACTCCACTCGGCGATGAAATCGACCAGTTCTATGTCGTTGATAAACTTTTTACCGGCGATATTTTTGACTCTGTCTGCTTTGTGAGTAAACAAATTATACAAATCATTTTGACTGAACTCAACTATGGCAAAAACCTCTTTGATGTCCAAATCAAAATCGTCCACTGAAAGGGGCGAATCCAGGAATGAAACATCCTGAATTTCATAGTCCATAACTTTAGGATGGGTTTGCTCATGTATGGATATGTGAGGGGAAAGAATATCAATCAATAATCCATCCATTGGGTTTTTAAGATTCTTTCCGAAAAGCTTTACATGTGATTGATTGATTCGCTCAATTTGAATTCCCAGCTCCTCATACAGTTCACGTAAAGCATCTTCTGCTGACTCCCCCGCCGCATTATGTCCTGCTGCCGCAGTATCCAGCAACATAGGATAGAGGTCTTTTGAAGCATCACGTAGTTGAAAAAAGATGGTTTGTTTTTGTGAGTTTATCGGATGAATATGTCGTGTACGGTGCCAATAGCCATGGCTATGGACTATTTTTCTTTCCATTTGTTGACCTGTTTTATTGCCCAGATAATCCAGTATATCAAACAGTTCGGTTATAATTTATTCTAATTTATATCCACGTCCAATTGTCTGCCTTCTTTTAATGCTTTATTGTCCATTCCGGCACCCAATCCAAGTCCGATGACGAGTCCAATGGGTAAGCCTATTGACAAATAGGCCATACTATCCCAACACACTCCCATCAAAATACCGATTGGAAGACCAAATACAGCGATTCCTAGTACCATCCACATATTTCGATAGTAATTTTTGGGTACGAGTTTAAGATTTTTTTCCAGCAATTTAAGTATTTTTTGCACTCTCCATTCGATCTGTTTCTTCAATTCATTCCCGGTATTTGTAACTGCATTGATTTCGTCAATGTCATTATTGATGGAACTCACTATTTCATCCGGTAATTCCCTTTTTTCTAATTCAGCTAACAGTTTTGTGAATTGAGAAATCAATTCATTCAATTTTATATTCTCATTATCAGCTTGATGGTTGAGTTTATGTAATTTCATCGTGTGTATTTTTTATATTTGACGTTTCGTGTATTACATGCAGTTGCATTACTTAATGTTTATTCTTTTTTATCATTTTTCTAACTTTTTCAAAAATTACATTCGACAAGGATTTCACATCGCCAAAAACATTTTGGGGAATATTGCCGATCTCTTCAATATCGCTCTCTGTGAGATTCAATTTTTCCATAACATCTTCAAAATTAGCTTTTTGCATCATTTCTCTGTCACTTAAAATGATTTTAAGGGCTTCTTCTTTGCTTATTTCACCGCTTCTAATCATGTTGCTTAATTGTGGCAATCGTCTTGAAGTACCAAATCTTTTTTCCCTAATGAAATTGGTAAACGGTTCCGCGATACAATCAAAATGTCTTGTATACTCGGACTCAGCAGGCTCTTTCCAATCCATCTCTTTTTTGAGGATTTCTCCAATTTCCTTATCTGAAGGATTATCCAAATAATACAAAATGTTAACCTTTTTTCCAAAACGTCCCATCTTAGTATAAAGGTAGCTACTGATAAAATTCAATTTTGGATAAATCAGAAAACGGTCAATCATTGAGTTGCTGATTTTCTTATCTTTTTTGAGAATAGCTTTTAATCTATCCTGATCGTAAATATTTTCCGATGTAAATGAATTTTGTTCTGAAGCAGTATGCCCTAACAGAATCAAAGGAGTTTTGTACGCTTCAGAAATTTTGAGCATACTTCTTTCAATGCCAATACCACAAACTCCGCATATTTCTCCGGAAAGTTTAAGGACTGTCCGATAAAGATTGTGAATTAATTCTTCATTGTGTTTTACCCAAATATGATCAACTTTACATTTTGCAACCGAAGTTTGAATATTTTGTTTTGCAAAATCACTCATAAACCCGTTATCATAAGTGTAAGTTAAAACTCTAAGATTATATTTTTTTACGGCTAAATATAAAACGTAAGTACTATCTTTTCCTCCACTCAACGGGACAAGGGCATCATAAGTTCTTTTCTTATTTTTTGCTTTTTGTAATATCTTCAACAAATGCGACTCGCCGTACGGAACTATGGGTTTGTATGCATTACAATAATTACAGACTCCATTATGGTCTAAGACAACTCCTTCAATGCTATCATCTAATAAACAGTTATTACAAGTTTTTTTTTCTAATTTCATTTTCCGATCTTTTTACATAAACGCTGACGTTGTAATTCAAGAAACAAAGATACAGATAAAGTGGGAAATAAGAAGTAAGAAATCTTTTGAAGGCGGAAGGCGGAGGGCGGAAGGCGGAAGTTTTTTTAATTTAGAATTTAGAATTACTTAATTATCAGGCATTTAATAAAAGGGTTTCTTCATATTTCTAATTTCTTTTTCTTTTTTGAAATAAAAATAATGGGGGGCAGCACATTCATCCCTTTTTTGATATCCCACTACCCCACTCTAAAATATTTCGCTTTTAGGACGTACAGGATCAATTACGAATTACGAATTACGGTTTACAAGGTAGAAGGTAGACGGTAGAAGGTAGAAGGTTCACTCGGGATGCGACTTCAAGATGTCCTGAGTGTCTAAGGAAAACGTGTAGTAGTCGCGTCCCGAGTAGCTCAATTTTAAAAACTTTCGACTTCCGACTTTCGACTTTTTAGTAACCCCGAAGGGGTGTCATGATTGTAAAATAAAATGAGAGGTATAATTTTGAAATTATGCAATATTCGATCATAACACCCTATAAATCAATAATATCAATGAGATATATGAAGTATTTGACCATTTTCAATTTTTAACTTTCAATTTTCGACCCCGTAATTCGCAATTGGATCACTATTTTTCCTTAAGGAATAATATTAGCGAGTGGGGAAATGAAATAACAAATGAACGCCCCCCATTCTGCCCCCCTTTTTTTTTATTTCAAAAAGAAGAAAATGAAAAATAGTTATTTTATTCTCTATTCAGCGGGAACCTGTTTGCCCGATTTTATTTTGTTCGACACAAACATGATCACTCCCAGAATTATAAATAGGAATATGCTTCCGAAGAGTAAGGCATAATCTTCGATCTGTAGGATGATGTATAGGAAAGCGTAAAGGATCAGCATGATGGCTGCGAGAATGAAAGTAGCACCTTTTTGTTTGATCAGTGAATAGAAGTAAATCGTTATCAATGAGATTGTTGCGATACTTGCTATCAAATATGCCCAACCAAAACCGATTTGTTCTGAAAGGGAAAGTAACAGGCTGTAAAACAGGATTAACGCGATGCCGACCAACACATATTGGAAAATATTAATCGGTTTTTTGGTGAAGATTTCCACGAAAAAGAAAACGATAAATGTGAGCGCAATGAACATCAGAGCGTATTTCGCCGAACGCATATTTTGTTGATAATGGTCAACAGTTTCGATCAAATTGACCCCAAAGGAGTTATCTCCTAAATTGGAAATATTGTCATCCGACCACATTTCCGGAATTTCGCGATTAAAACTTAAAATACTCCAATTGGCACTAAACTGCCCATTATCAATGGTCGATTCCGGTGAAAAACTGCCGATAAAGGAGGGTGACGACCATTGTCCGTTAACCGTAACAGCGGTATGTTGTCCGATTGGAATAAAATTAATAGCACTGCTGCCGTTTAATTTCATTGTGCAGTCGAAGTTAAGCGATTGTGACAAACTGTCATTTAAAGCTATGTCTTTTAAATTGACAATCAATGATTTACCTGAAATAATATCATCGCTATCATAGTAACTTCTCGAACCATAAGTCATATCTTCATCTGAATTTTTGGAAACTGAAAAGACTTTCATCTCTCCGACAGTTGTTTCGAGCATTTTATCGTCAATTTTAAATTCGGGATTTTGCGAAACACCTCTCAAATCGGTCACACCAATAGCAATTTGGGCTTTATCGAAGTGCAATTCGCTATTTTCTATTTCCAGATTGTCCAATTCAGAAAAATTACCTTCAAAATGAATGTCACTTTTGTAAAGAATAGCTTTATAAATGCCGTAATGTTTTTCTACCGGAGTGAGTGAAACATCTATTTTCAATTCTTTAGGCGTAATGTAAAGCATGTGTTCTTCGTAGTAGGGCTTTTTGTCCGGACCAATTTTGGTCGTTGTATACGGAACCATCAACAACGGTGCACACAGCGTTTGTGAATCGCTCCATTTATCGTTGATTTTATCAACAGTTTCACGGCTCCGGTCCTGACGTTCTTCGATCAAATCTTGAATCATAGCCCCCGGAATAAGCAGAAGCAAAGTCAGAAGAGCGATCATCATTCCCTTAAATGTCAATGATTTGGTGAATTTTCTTGAAGGTGTTTCCATATCGGTTTTATTTTTAAAATAATGAATATAAATCAACCGTGCGACAAAAAAGAGTCCCACACAAATTGCAATCGCAACGATACCAAAAATTAAAACGAACATGTCCATCATTTTATTTCCTGTTCGGCTAATAATTTCTGAGCTTTCTCCAGGTCGTTTTCGTCAACCATAATATTTACACCTGAGCCCAATAATCCATTAAATTGAGGCAACAGGCTTGTAAAATTTTCATTGGTCAGAAAACATGGGATATCATTATTCTCCAGCATCCCTTTGATCAGGTTTGCTTCTAAAACGGTGTTACAGGTTGTCAGGATTTCGGTTTTCATTTTTTTCTGATTTGCTAAGTTTTAGGTTATGCAAGGCTGTGCGGCTGATGGTTAATTCACGAGACAAAAATACAAAACAATTACGAATTACGAAGAAAAGGCGGAAGGCGGAAGGCGGAAGGCGGAATGAAAAAAAGGCGAAAGTCGAAAGGCGGAAGGCGGAGGGCGGAATGAAAAAAAGGCGAAATATTCCAGAGTGGGGAATAACCACCCCGCCCTTCGGGCACCCCTCCTTCTTCCAGAGGAGGGGAGTAAAATTGCAAAAAAGGGGGGATTTTCCTGCCCCCCATTTTTTTTATTTCATAATAAGAAAGAAAATAAAATCAATCGAATTATTTGATTATCAGCTTGGAACGACCTACGATTTTGTCTTTATCCGAAAGGGTTATGAAGTAACAACCGGCGGGCATGTCGCTGACTGAAACTTGTTGTCCGGCAAGTACATCGGTAGTTTTCACAATCTTCCCAGTTATATCGGTCATCATCAGACTCAATGCGTCATATTCTGAAGGCAAACTGATACTGAAAGTTTCTGTCGCAGGATTAGGATACACCTTAACATCAGCAACAGCGTCATGAGTGGTTATCCCGATGTTGTCAGTAGAGGAATAATGGTAATACTCTGTGAAAACAAACATCAACTGTTGGGTATTTACATCTGTTGTAGACCAATCTTGTTCAGTACGTTTATGTCCCATGGCAAACCACTCATAATCATAAGCGAAATAGCTTGATTCCCAAGGGAATAATATTTGGTTAGCGTTGGTTGCTTGATCATAACGGTATTCATAACGGTCTTGCGTACTTGACCATGTAGTAGGACTGCTTGCCAGGTAATATTCGCGTTTTACAGGATCGTTACCTCCGGAATAAAACCATTGATATTTGGTCGAATTTTCCCAAACACCGCCCTCTTTTACATATTCAGAATAGCTTTCAACCAAATCGCCGGTATAACCCACAATAGTTTGGATTGTAGTATCCCATACGCCTTGCTCACTATAAAAGTAAACCACCTTTTCGAGTTTGTCATCAGCATCATAGAAATAGACATCCTTGGTTAAATCTTGAAAAGTGCCACCCCAGTATATCTGCTGCAAATACTGCGCCAATTTTCCACTTGCGGTGTAGGTATAATACCCTTTTCCTCCGATTGTCCAGGTCCCGCCAAAATAATTGGCATTGGTACGGGTAATCCGTTGACCAAGTTCGTTGTATTCATATTCCACGTATGCGCTGTTAACCCAGTCGTTATTGTTCCAGTAGTACATGTTTATACGAGTTATGTTACCGTTTTCATCAAAAATAGCAGCTTCCCTCCAGCTGTAGTTATCAGGGTCGAACTTGTCATTAAAGACTTCTTCCACTATCTTTCCTTGGGCGTTGTATGTCCAGGTCAGGGAATGTATGGGCGAGGTGATACTGTCCAGTTTAATGGTATAAGCCGTAGCATCATTATGATTATTGATTTGATGATAAGGGCGAATCCTATTTTGACGTAGGTCGTTCAAATAGTCACGTTGTTGGGCAGATACTAAACTGCATGCCATGAATAGTATGGCTAAGATTATAACTTTTTTCATAGGTGGTTGTTTTGTTATTATTAAAACGCAAAAGTACGATAATATTTCGGATTTCGGATTGCGGATTTCGGATTTTTTTTAGACCCTCTATTTATAGTTTATAAAATTTATTCTCTGCTAATGAATAGCTTAAAAAGTAGCCATTTCCATTTTTAAAATTAATCCATTTCGGAAATATTTCAATCCAACATTGTTCATAAGAACCACCTGTAAAATCCATTGGAGTTAGTTCAATTTGATTGACTAATTCGTTTTTTTCAATCACAAATATGGTTTCTCCACATGTCATAAAATCCTTTGAATCTACTGAAAATGGCAGTAAATATTTAATCTGTCCATAGTTTTGAGTTACACTTTTGCAGACCAAGGAGTCATTCTGAAAGTAAACTGAAATATTATTTAACTCCATTATTTTTCTACTATTATAATTACCGGAAGGAGTTATTTTATCAATCCGTTTATTAAAAATATTTAGAGCCGTTTTCGGAGAAACTAAAGAGTCATTATAGCAAAATGATTTCCAGGAATCATACGTAAAATACAAAATAATCTTGGTCAAGTATTCTTGAGTTATAGGTTGAATTAATCCATTTAACCGGCAATAATATCCATTTTTATGCCTGTACATTTTAACTCCA
>Ga0116141_10002395_pt1 | contig 16064 bp, 11 predicted proteins | sample AD_UKC097_MetaG_FD_89744 | JGI IMG/M metagenome (GOLD analysis project Ga0116141, IMG submission 89744) | Active sludge microbial communities of municipal wastewater-treating anaerobic digesters from USA - AD_UKC097_MetaG | ecosystem: Engineered > Bioreactor > Anaerobic > Digestate | place: USA...
GAGCGCGACACCGGTTCGAGCGAAGTCCAGATCGCCGTTCTCACCAAAGAGATCGAGATGCTGACCGAGCATCTGAAGGCCAACAAAAAGGACCACAGCTCCCGTTACGGGCTGATCCGCAAGGTAAACACCCGCCGCAGCCTGCTTGACTATCTCAAGCGCGAGGATGAGGCCGCTTACCAGAAGATCATCAAAGAGCTGAGCCTCCGCCGCTAAGCTGCGGCGCACCGGCCACGCGGGCACAGACACCGCCGCGTGGCCGCGCTTTTCTCCGCGTGCGCGGAGCCCTTCTCGCGGACACCTCATCACTCGCAGAGTGAGCCATCTTTCCTGGCACATGAGCTTTCCGGTCCTTGTCCGCTGAAAGGTAAAGCACAGATGAATGATACGACCTCGGTTTCCGTCCAGGTGGGCGGAGCCACGATGACCATTGAGACCGGACTGCTCGCCCGTCAGGCTGCCGGTGCCACAGTCTGCCGCCTGGGCGATTCCCTGATGTTCTCCGCCGTCACCTGTACGGACAAGCCGCGCGAGGGCATCGACTTTTTCCCGCTGCAAGTCGAATACCGCGAGAAGTATTACGCGGCCGGCCGTTTCCCCGGCGGTTTCTTCAAACGTGAGGCGCGCCCGAGCGAGAAGGAAATCCTCACCGCGCGCATTACTGATCGTCCGATCCGCCCGCTCTTTCCTGAAGGCTATCGGAACGACGTGCAGATCAACAATATGGTTCTTTCGGCGGACTGCGAAAACGACACGGATATTCTGTCGGTCAACGCCTCCTCGGCCGCCCTCCATATCTCCGAGATTCCCTTCATGGGCCCGATCGGTTGCGTGCGCGTGGGCCGCATCAATGGCGAATTCGTGATCAACCCCACACAGGCCCAGCGCAAAGAGAGCGACCTCGACCTGATCTATGCCGGCACGCGCGAGCGTTTTCTGATGATGGAAGGCGGAGCCGCTGAGATCACCGAAGAGGATTTTCTTGCCGCCATGAAGGCTGGCCACGCGGAGGTCGTCAAAATCATTGACGCCCAGCACGAGCTGCGCAGACTGCTCGGCAAGCCGGACAAGGTGATCACAGAAGAGGCCCCTGACGCCGAGAAGATGGCGTTTCTCTATGCCAACGGCGAGGCCGCCCTGCGCAAGGCCCTGCTCATCGGCGACAAGCTGGAACGCCAGAACGCGGTCAAGGCGATCAAGGACGAGTTGCAGGCCAAGACCCTTGAGAAGTGGCCGGAAGAGGTCACTGTTGCATCCTTCGTCACGCTTTTCGACACGCTCGAGATCGACCTCGTCCGCAAGAACATCCTTGAGGACGGCAAGCGCATCGACGGCCGCGGCACGGATCAGATCCGCAAACTTTACGCGCAGGTCGGCGTCATGCCCCGGGCGCACGGCTCGGCGATTTTCGAGCGCGGCGAGACCTCGGCCCTGGGATCCGTCACGCTCGGCACCAAGAAGGACGCGCAGGATCTCGACGCCATCACCGGCGGCGACACCAGCAAGTCCTTCATGCTGCACTACAACTTCCCGCCCTACTGCGTCGGCGAGGTCGGCCGCCTCGGCAGCACCGGCCGCCGCGAGATCGGGCACGGCGCCCTGGCCGAGCGTTCGCTCGCGCGGGTCGTGCCGCAGGATTATCCGTACAGCATCCGGGTGGTCTCGGACATCATGGGGTCGAACGGCTCCTCCTCCATGGCCTCCATCTGCGTCGGCGCGCTGGCAATGATGGACGCCGGCATCCCGATCACGGCGCCGGTCGCTGGCGTCTCGGTTGGCCTCTTCACCAACAAGGACGAGAGCCAGAAGATTTTGGTCACCGATATCCTCGGCTCCGAAGATCACTGCGGCGACATGGACTTCAAGGTGGCCGGAACCCGCAAGGGCATCACCGGTTTCCAGGTCGACCTGAAACTGCGCGGGCTCACGTGGGATGTGGTCGAATCCGCGCTGGCGCGCGCCAAGCAGGGCCGCCTCCAGATCCTCGACTTCATGACCACGGTGCTGCCCGAGCCGCGCGCGGAACTTTCCGCCCACGCGCCGCGTATCACCGTCATGATGATCCCGGTGGACAAGATCGGCGCGCTGATCGGCCCCGGCGGCTCGAACATCCGCCGCGTGTGCGAGATCTCCGGCGCCCAGATCGACATCCAGGACGACGGCTCGGTCAGCATCTTCGCCAACAACGCCGAGTCGCTGGCCATCGCGCAGAATGAAGTCTCCGCGCTGACCGCCGAAGCCGAAGAGGGCAAGATCTACGAAGGCACCGTCACCGGCATCAAGGAGTTCGGCTGCTTCGTCGAGATCATGCCCGGCAAGGACGGCCTCTGCCACATCAGCGAGCTCGCGGACCGCCGCATCGGCTGCGTGGAGGATGTCTGCAAGGTGGGCGACAAGATGATGGTCAAATGCATCGGCATCGACGACCGCGGCCGCGTCAAGCTCAGCCGCCGCGAGGCCATGCGCGACCTCGATGCGCAGAAGCAGAACGGCTGACCGCCGCACGCATAGCATCTGTGAAGCCCGCGACATCCGTCGCGGGCTTCTTTGTTTGAAAGGGAAACACATCCGAACCGATAACGCCCATCAAAATGAGCCCGGCAAAGAACACGCTTGCCCCTACTGTCCTGACGTGCGATAGTGAAACTCATTCTCATTCAGCTTCCACGTGGACCGGCAGTACTTACGCGTTCGAGATTGAGCGCTGATATTTCGTATTACGGAAAGACATCATGACACCTCGACCTTCACCCGCGCCCTTCCGCGTTCTCGGCATCGACACCTCGCTGCGCTCGACCGGCGTGGGCGTGCTGGACGGCGCGGGATCGCGTCTGGTTCCAGTCTATTACGGCACGGTGAAGAACCCGGCGGGGCGGCCGTTGTCGGCGTGCTTGCTGCATCTGCAGGACGAGATCGAGAAGCTGATCCGGGCGCATGAGCCGCAGGCGGTGGCCATTGAGGGGATTTTTTACGCCAAGAACGTCAAGACCATGCTGATTCTCTCGCATGCGCGCGGCACGATCATCGCGCAGTGCGCGCGCATGGGGTTGCCTGTTTATGAGTACGAGCCGCGCCGCGTCAAACTGGCGGTTGTCGGCACCGGCGGGGCGCAAAAAGATCAGGTCCAAAAGATGGTCAAGACCCTGCTCAACCTGCCGGAGATACCGCAGAATGACGCCGCAGACGCCCTCGCGCTGGCGATCACGCATCTGCACAGCCGCTCGCCGCTCGCGGCGCTCTCGGCGTCTCCTGTCTAGTCGAGCACCTCATGCTCGCTGCTGACGACCAAGCCGTCGTCGGTCACGACGTTGAGGTAGTATACCGCTCCATTTTCCGGGAGCAGCGCGTCAACGGCGCCCGTCCCGTCCGGCCCTGTCCGGACCGCGGCCGGCAACGCTTCCCACGTCTTTTCCTTCCACTTCCCGGCATCCTTTGTGACATTAAGTTCGGCTTTCACGACCGCGCGTCCGTTGCACACGAATGCGGCCTTTACCGTCCTGCCCGCTCGCATGACCCGGGTGAAGGCCGGCAGCGGCTTGCCGCCGCGCACGATGCTGTCTGCAAATGCCAGGATCTCGGCAGGATTCTCGCCAGCCGCGCCGTGCCCGTGCGGCATGCGCAACCGGACGCAAAGCGTGTACGGCACCTTCAGCGCCCGGCAACTTTTCTGAAGCGAATCCATCGGATAGGCAAAATCATTGCTGCCGGTGACCCAGAGAAACGGCATTTTGGCGTGCGGCAAATACACCGAAGGGTCCCAAAGGCCCAGCCATTTCCCGGCATTCACTTTGCCCATGCCGTGAAACCGGTCGATCCATGTGGAGTTGTCCCCGAGGAAGCCGCATCCATACACCGGCACGGCGAACGCGAACCGGTCGTCCACAGCGGCCACGATGCAGGTGAGATAACCGCCCCACGATATGCCGGTCAGGCCGACGCGCGACGCATCCACCTCCGGCAGGCTCCGCAGCAGCGAGTGGCCGCGGACAGCGGCCGCCACCGCGTGATAGGTCCACTGATCGGCGACCGGATCGTCATAGTTGTCGAAGCCGCCCCATCCCGGCGGCCCGGACCAGGCGTGCCGCCGGTGTCCCTTCTGCTCGTGGCCGTAAGCGTTGCCGCTGACAGCCCCGCAGGTGTCCATCGAGATCGCCGCATAGCCGCGGCTGTTCCAGAGTTTGACCCAGCGCACAAACGCCGAACCGCCACCGCCATGGATCAGCACGATGCCAGGCACTTTCTTCGCCGACGAGGCCCCGGCCGGAAGCCCGTAATAGGCGAACACGCGCGTCGCGCGCCCCTGATACGGCTCACTTTCATAAAAAACGGTCGTCACGCCGTTGGTGGCGAACTCGGCGGCCTCGAAGCAGCGCGGCGTCTTGTAAAGGATGTCACGGTCCCAAGGGCCGACCGGCCCGCCGCGCAGCGCCAGCGCGACCATTCCTGCCACCAGGCACACGCCGCGGCGCGTACCGATTCTGATTCGCTGTATCATCGTTGCCTGCACGCCCTTCCGGGCGGTTCATGAAACCGTCCCACGTTCGTCCTCCGCTATGTGCGCGGCCGGCGCCTGGGCGTCCGGCCGCCAGACCAGTGTCTCGCCGATGCGCACGCCTGCGACATCGACACAGCCCGCCTCGCTTTCCAACACACGCACCGCGCGCCAGCCGCCGACGACCATCCATCGGCCGGGCGGCACATTGCGGACGACGCGCGTCACGCGCCAGGCGCGATCCAGAAACACCAGATCCAGCGCGAACCGCATGCCGACCGTGTGAACGGCCCCGCAGCGTTCGATCAGCATCGCCGCGTCAGCGCCGAGCGAGCGGCATCCCAGCAATCCGCGCAGACGCGCGCGCCACGTCGCAGCGCGCGCGGTCCTCCGCACCCAAACCCGCCCCTCGCGCATCATGCAGCCGTTTCCCACGGGCCCTCCCATCGGCTCTCAGGCGTGGCCTTCCAGCTTGATTGAACTGCCGAACGCCGGCAGCAGGGCCGGCCAAGGCGGGCGCCCCTCGCGCACGCGGGCCAGATCGGCCAGCACCAACTTCCAGTCGCGGTGGCGGCTGTCGGGATCCTTGGCGACCATTTTCTCCAGCAGCAGGGCGAAGGGCGTGCTGAGGCGCGTGCCAAGCGAACGCGGATCGGGGGCTTGCTCATTGCCGACATGGGCGTGAAGCATCTCGTCATCGCTCTTGCCTTGGAACAGCATGCGTCCTGTCACCATGTGGTACAATGTCGCGCCAAGTTCATACACGTCCGACCGGCAATCCAGCTTATCGCTGCCGTAAACTTGCTCGGGAGACATATAGGCGGGCGTGCCCAGGATCTCTTCTGACGCATCCTGCTTCTCGCTGGTCACGAGCGTGACGGACCGGCTCAACCCAAGATCCGTGACTTTCACCGTACCGTCGGCATCCACCATGACGTTGTCGGGCTTGATGTCGCAGTGCACCATCTGGTAATGGGTCCAGGCGTAATCCATGGCCACCGCGACACTCTCGGCCACGATCAGGGCATCCTCCTCGCTGACGTGCCCCTTGCGCCGCAGCAGATCGCCCATCGTATACCCGTCCACCAGCTCCATCACAAAATAGTAGACGCCATCCGAGAAATTCGCATCGTAGACCTGCACGATACCGGGATGTTTCAACTGCGCCGCCGCCCGTGCCTCTTCGCGGAAGCGCCGGATATCCTCTTGATCGGTTGCGAAGGATGAGGAGAGGATTTTGACGGCTACAAAGCGGTCGAGCGAAACTTGGCGCGCCTTCCAGACCGAGGCCATACCGCCTCGTCCCAGCAGCCCCAGCACCTCGAAATTCGGCAGTTTGAACGCGGGGGTTTCACTCATCGGGACAGAGCCCCTTCCCCCCGGCACGACGGACACAGCATCATGGTCTCTCCTTTGCAGTCGGGGCACGGCGCCCCTTTCACATCACCGGTTCCCTTGCATGTCCTGCACGGCATCAAACCGGTTCCGGAGCAGCGCGTGCAACGCGGCGCCAGCCCGCTTCCATCGCACTTCGAACACACCACGCCGCCACTGCCTTTGCAGATCGCGCAGGGGATTTCTCCCAGCCCTTCGCACCGGGGGCACTTTTTGACCTCATCCTCGTTCAACCGTTTTTCTTTGCGCGTGCCGGTTGTACGCGGCTCCTGTAGCGCGCCGTTATCACACCCCGTGTAGTCGCATGTTTTCCACCCGCTGCCGCGGCAGGCGGTGCAGAGTTTACGTCCGGACATCTGACAGTCACGGCATGGCAACGGCATGCCGGTCATGATCAGGGCGCGCTGTCGATTCGTGAGCAGACGGTCCAATGCGGGCGGCACCAAAACGCGGCCCACCTTGACCTCACCCGCCACCATCTGCCTGCGCTCAAACTCGGAACGTCCCTGCAGGATGAGCATCTTGACCTTTGCCACCTCGCGAAACCCCGGCACTGTTCCGGCGCCTTTGCAGGCCGCACAGGGCAGGCCTTCGACCGCCTTCACGCCTTTTCTGCGATCGACTTTGCTCAGGTCCAACTGATAGCGCCCGCTGCCGCCGCAATGCCTGCACGGCACCGCGCCGCGCTGCAGCACCTGAAGCGTGCGCGCGTTGCCGGCCAAGATCGCTTCTCCCGCGCTCGCGGGAAATGTGCCGGACGGCACGAGGCGCATCAGCGCCAGCGCGTTCTGATAGTAGGCGAGTGCCAGCTCAGGCTGTTTTGCTTCAATGTCGCGGGCCTGGCGCACGCACGCCTCGACCAAGCTGCCCGCCATGCGTCCCACCTCGTCAGCCGCATCAGGCACCGCCGGCGCGGCCGGTTGCGGCGTCGGCGCGTCAGTCTTAGGCTGGGGCAGCGCGGCCTGGCAATGGCGGCAGACGGCCGAGCCGGGCTGCGCCTCGCGTCCGCACCTGCCGCAAATGAGCAACCCTTGCGCCCAGACCGATATGACGCCCGCGACCAGCCACGCCCAAACCATGACATGCCCTATCGATTTCATTCCAGACCTCCCTGCGCCCACTCGCCACCCGCACCTTCTGCCTTGTACTCGCGCAGCTTGCGATGCAACGTGCGGCGGCTGATTCCCAGCTCCTCAGCCGCCCGCGTGCGGTTCCCTTCATTTTTTTCCAGAACGGCGAATATTTTCCGGCGCTCGGTCTCGGCCAACGACCCCGAGGTCAGCATCGGGGCGCGCGCCCCCCCGCCGGCAGTGCCCCTCACGGCATCGCGGATGTTAGCGGGGACGTCGCGCGCCGTCAGCCGGTCGCTGCGCGACAGCACCACCATCTTCTCAATCGTATTGCGCAACTCGCGCACATTGCCTGGCCACGCATAGGCCGCAAGGATGCTCATGGCATCCGGCGTCATGCCCTCGATCTGCCTGGCATTCCTCTCGCAACACTCCTTGAGAAACCGGTCCGCCAGCAGCGGAATGTCCCCCGCGCGTGCAGACAGCGGCGGCAAGGTGATGTCGACCACGTTCAGCCGGAAATAGAGATCTTCGCGAAACTTGCCCTGCGCCACATACTCACGCAGGTCACGGTTGGTCGCGGCGATCAGGCGGATATCGACCTCGATCGTCTCTTCACTGCCCACCCGTTCGAACATGCGCTCTTCCAGCACCCGCAGGAGCTTCACCTGAATGGCGGGATCGATCTCGGAAATTTCATCCAAAAAGAGCGTGCCGCCGTCCGCCAGCTCAAAGCGTCCCTTGCGCTGCACCGTGGCGCCGGTGAAGGCTCCTTTTTCATGACCGAACAATTCGCTTTCCAGCAGTGTGGCGGAAAGCGCCGCACAGTGCACCGCCACGAACGGGCCCTTGGTGCGCGTACTGAGGCGGTGAATCGCCTGAGCCACCAACTCCTTGCCCGTCCCGCTTGGTCCCTGGATCAAGACCGAGGCTTGGGTGGGCGCTGTCTGCCGGATGATTTCGAACACCTGTTTCATCGCATCCGATTCACCCACGATGTTCTCCATCCCGAACTTTTCGTTGAGCTGGCTCTCCAAGGTTTCGACCCGCTGCTCCAGGTCGCGCGATTTGAGCGCGCGCGCCACCAGCATGTCCAAGTGGTCGAGATTGATGGGTTTGGTCAGAAAATCATACGCCCCCTGCTTCATGGCATCAACGGCCGTCTCCACCGAGCCATAAGCCGTCAAAAGGATGCAGACCGTGCGGGGGTATTGCGCGATCACACGCCGCAACAGGCCCAGCCCATCCGTACCCGGCATACGCAGGTCAGACAGCAGCAGATCCACCGCGCGCCCGCTGCCCAGCACCGCCAGCGCGGCATCGGCGCTCTCCGCCGCCAGCACGGTGTAATGCCGCTGCAACGCGCGCTGCAGGCCGTCGCGCGTGTTCTTGTCGTCGTCCACGATCATGATCACCGGTTTATCGTCTCGTTCCATGCCGCCCCTATCCGTATGCTTCTTCTGCGCGGCCCGCGCGCGCGCCCCCTGCGCCGCCGTCCGGCGTGCTCAGCAGCCTGACCCGGCGCTCGGAGCGCGGCAGACGCACTTTGAAACAGGTTCCAGCCCCCGGCTTGCTCGAGAGTTCGATCTCGCCGCCATGTTCATCAATGATGCGCTGCACGATCATCAGCCCCAGTCCGGTGCCGGTACGTTTCGTCGTGTGATAGGGTTCAAAGATACGCTGCAGCTCTTCCGGCGCAATCCCCTTGCCCGTATCGATAAAGGCGATATCCACATAGACATCGCCCGCGCTGACGACAATCCTGAGCGTGCCGCTGTCCGGCATCGCCTCCAGGGCATTTTTGATCAGGTTGAAAAACACCTGTTTGATCTGGGACCGGTCGAGCTGCACCGTCGGGATGGTCTCCGTAATGTCGACCGAGACCGAAATGCGCCGGTTCTCAAATTCGGTTTTCAGCAGCGCCAGCGTCTCTTGCAGCACGTCGGTCGGTTGTTCAGGATGCAAGACCGGCTGCGTCGGGCGCAGCGCGCGCAGAAACTGCCGGATAATCGTGTCCAGCCGCTCCACCTCGGTACGGGCCACGCCCACCAGGTCGGCCAGAGGCTCGCGCGTGCCATCCGGCAGGCCGCTCAGCTCGCGCGCCAGAAGCTGCAGATGAATGTTCAGGGCGTTGAGCGGATTGCCGATCTCGTGCGCCACGCCGGCCGCCAACAACTTGATGGCGTTGGAACGTTCGCTTTCGAGCGTTGTGGCCTCCTGCCTGCGGTCGCGCGTGACATCACGCAGAATCACCAACACCCCCTTCTCAACCCAGCCATCTTCATTCAGCGGCACGGCATACACGCTGATAAAACGGTGTTCGGGATAAGACACCTCGATCTCGCGCGTCACCATCCGCGCCCAGCCGCTCTCTGAAGCCGGCACTTCCAGCAGGTGCTCCCAGTCCCAGTCTCTCAGGATGCGCACGATCGAGCGGCCTTTGGTCCGCGCGTAGTCAAACCCCGCCAGCTTCTCTGCGGCGTGGTTGGCATAGAGCAGACGGCCCTCGTTGTCGATCACGACCACGCCCTCGTGGATCGTTTGGAAAATGGTCTCGAGAAACCCCCGTTCTTGCGCCAGACGCACCATCTGCGCCTGAAGACTTTCAGGGTTCAATTTGTCGATCCGCGCGACCAATCTGTCAAAAAAACCAGAGGCCATGTGAGTCACTACGATTCAGTGTCATTTTGACTCACACTATACCTGAAGCCTCTGAATCCGGCAAGTGCAATCCGCCTCGTGTGTGTCATCGGTTGACTCCCGACTCGCCTGCTTCCCTTTTCACCCGGAACACAGAACCTTCGCGAACCCCGGCCACCAACCGATTACCTCGTGTGTGGCGCGCGGCGTTACCCGGCCGTGCGCATGAGCACATCATGGATCGCCCCGGGCGTCTCACACTGCACGAGTTCCGACATCAGCGCGGGGTCGTTCAGCGTCGCGAGCGCGGCGGCGAGGAACGAGACATACCGTCCATTTTGCGAGGCAGGGAAGAGGGTCAGCAAAACCAGATTCACTGGCCGATTGTCCATGCCGCCGAAATCGAGGCCCGGCCGAGAGACGCCCAACGCACACACCACGTGATCGACGGCGTCCGTACGCCCATGCGGCGTAGCGATGCCGTGCCCGAGTCCGGTCGACATCGCGTGTTCACGGTCGAGCACCGCGCGCGAGGCCTCCGCGCGGTCCCGGATGCCCCCCTGCGCGTGCAGCAGATCAATCAGCTCGGCGATGGCGGCCTCTTTGGTGGTCGCCCTCAGGCGGGCGATGATTCGGTCGGCAGGCAGACGAGCGGCCACGCTCTCGCGCTTCTGCAATTCTTCCAGATCGGCAGGCACGATTTCAAACTGGGCGCGGTCATCATGCAGCACGGCGCGCAGGTTGGTCAGGAACTGTTCGTAATGCGCGGCCACTTCCATCACGTTCGACTTGATCTCCGCCCGAAGCTCTCCGGGTGCGTGGATGTCGATCTGCGTCGGGGAACAGGAGATGTTGATGACCTTGTCGTCTCTGCGGGCCTGATAAAGGCCCTCCTCACGATTCAGCGTGTGCGTGAAATACCCCTCGTTACGCAGTTCGCCCAGAAAACCATCGAGCACCAGAGAAACCATCTCCGCATTCGCGAACGTGTAGCGGATCGGCTTCAGTTCGGCCGTGCGGCCATCCGCCTTTTGTTTGCGCCGAATGACACCGGAGGCCGAACCCCTGTATACCGCGACCAGCAGCGGCGGCGACAGCACGGTGGTCAACAGCGTCATCATGACCGCAACGCCGAAAACCTCATCCGAGAGAAGGCCTTGCGTTTTGCCGATGCCGGCGATGATGAGCGCGACCTCACCGCGCGGCACCATGCCCACGCCGATGCGCAGCGCGCCCAGCGGATTGAAGGCGCAGAGCAGCGAGGGCAGCGCGCAGCCGACCATCTTGGCCAGGACCGCCACCGCGGTGTAGATCAGCCCAAAGGTCAGTATTTGGGGATCAAGCAGCAGTTTGACATTCACCATCATGCCCATCACCGCAAAAAAGATCGGGACCATCAGCGCGTAGACCGAATGCAGCTTCTCGCGGATCATGTGCGAGATATCGGCGCGCGACAGCGCAAGTCCCACGACATACGCGCCGATGATCATGGCCAGATGCGCTTCCTCGAAAAGGCCGCCCACGACCAGCGCCAGGCCCAGCGCGGCGACCGCGATTTCTGTCTCGCCGCCCAAATGTTTGAGTCCCGACGACACGCGGCGCGACAGCAGGATGCCGAACACGGTGGCGCCCAGCCAGATGCCGATTGCCTTCACGGCGATGGTGCCGATTTCGGCCCAGTTGATACGGCCGGTGTCCGAATGGCCCGCCGCGACCAGCGCGGTGCCGATCGCCAGCATGATGATGCCCAGCACGTCATCGATCACGGCGGCGGCCAGCGTGGTCACCCCCTCCGGCGAATCGAGCTTGCGGCTTTCCGAAAGGATGCGCGCGGTAATCGAGACCGACGTCGCCGTCGACATCACCCCCAGAAAAATACAGGCCGGATGCAAGAAGCCGAACGTCTGGCCCGGCATGACCGAGGGCAGCAGCCAGATGCCGAGCAGGTCGCCCGTCACGAACGATGCGAGCACGCCGCCCAATCCCACAAGGGTGCCCGCCACCGAATAGCGCATGAACATGTGAAGGTCGGTCTCGATCCCCACCAGAAAGAGGAGAATGATCGACGCCACGGTGCAGAGTCCGTACAGTTCCGGCGAGACCGGCGTGTCGCCGACCAAGACAAGCGGGTTGAGCGCGAAAAGCCCCTGCTCGAAGCCGTGGAACGGCAGCCCCAGGCCACCCAGCAGATAGGGGCCGATCAGGATGCCGGCGCACAACTCGCCGAGGACGCCGGGCAGCCGCAACTTTTCAAACAGCATGTTGCCGAGGCGGGCGGCAAACCAGATGAGGCCGAGCTGAATGACCAGGGTGGACATACGGCCGGTCAGCGAGGGCGCGGCGGCCTCGCCGCCTGACGCGAAAACCGGACACGCAAGGAAGGCGGCAACCACCAGCAGAACAGAACGCCGCCATACAACCGGGGACAAACCATTTACTTTCATAAGGGACGACCACACGTATCTAGGCAAGAAACGGGGGTGGCCGGGATTTCACCCGACCACCCCAATGCAGCGCGCGAAGCCGAATTACTTCAGCTTGGCCTTAATTTCAGCCAACTTGGCTTTGAGCGCGTGTGGCATGCGGCTGCCGAACGGCTCATACGAACTTGCGACCGCCTCGATCTCCTTCTTCCAGCCCTCGGCATCCACGGAGAGCAGCGCCTCCATCGTCGCCTTCAGGCAGGCCGCGTCACGCTTCGAATCGACGTAGCCGTCCATGTCGATCGCGTCGGGCGTCGGCAGGAAACCGATAGGCGTCTCCTTCGCCTTGCCTTTGCCTTCGATACGTTCGCAAACCCACTTCAAGACGCGGGCGTTGTCGCCGAAACCGTTCCACATGAAGCCTTTTTCATCCTTGCGGAACCAGTTCGTGAAGAACACCTTGGGCAGTTTTTCCGCGTCCGTGCGCAGCGGCATGGTCAGCCAGTGCAACAGATAGTCGGCGGCGTTGTAGCCGAAGAACGGCAGCATCGCCATCGGATCGCGACGGACCACACCGACCGCGCCGAGGTTGGCTGCGGTGGTTTCGGAACCGGCGGCAGACCCCATGAACACCGCGTGCGTCCAGTCTTTGGCCTGGTTCACCAGCGGGATCACGGTCGGGCGGCGGCCACCGAACAGGAAGGCATCGATCGGCACGCCGGCGGGATCTTCCCACTCGGAGGCGATCACCGGGCACTGCGCAGCCGGCGCGGTGAAGCGGGCGTTCGGGTGCGCGGCCTTGACCTTCTTCCCGTCTTTGTCAACCGTCTCGGGCGTCCAATCGTTGCCCCTCCAGTCGATCGCGTGCTTCGGCGCCGGAACGCCCATGTCCTCCCACCAGATGTCGCCATCGTCGGTGAGCGCGCAGTTCGTGAAGATCGTGTTCTTCGTGATCGTGCGCATGGCGTTGGGGTTGCTGTCCATCGAGGTGCCAGGCGCCACGCCGAAGAAGCCGTTTTCAGGATTGATCGCGTACAGACGGCCATCCGCGCCGATCTTCATCCACGCGATATCGTCGCCGATCGTCTCAACCTTCCAGCCGGCGAGGCGCGGCTCCATCATGGCGAGGTTCGTCTTGCCGCACGCGCTCGGGAAGGCCGCCGCGATGTAGTAGGCTTTGTTCTCGGGCGAAGTGAGCTTCAAGATCAGCATGTGCTCCGCCAGCCAGCCCTCTTTGCGGGCAAGGCTGGAGGCGATGCGCAGCGCCAGGCACTTCTTGCCGAGCAGCGCGTTGCCGCCGTAACCCGAACCGAACGACCAGATCTCGCTCGTCTCGGGGAAGTGCGAGATGTACTTCTTCTCGATCGGGGCGCACGGCCAGGCCACGTCCTTCTGTTTCGGCTTCAACGGCGCGCCGACCGAGTGCAGGCACTTGATGAATTCGCCGTCCTTGCCCAACTGCTTCAGCACCTTCGTGCCGACGCGGGTCATGATGTGCATGTTCACGACAACATAGGGCGAGTCGGTCAGCTCAATGCCGATCTTGGAGATGGGCGAACCGATCGGCCCCATCGAGAAGGGAATCACGTACAGCGTGCGGCCCTTCATGCAGCCCTTGTAGAGGCCGGTCATGGTCTTCTTCAACTCGGCCGGGGCCACCCAGTTGTTCGTCGGGCCGGCATCTTCTTTGGTCGCGGTCGAAATGTACGTGCGGTCTTCAACGCGCGCCACATCCGACCAGTGCGAGCGGGCCAGGTAACATCCCGGCCGCTTTTTGGCGTTCAGTTTGACGAACGCGCCGCTCGCCACCATGCTTTCGCAAATCGTGTTGTATTCTTTCTTGGAGCCGTCACACCAGTAGACATCTTTGGGCTGGGCCAGCTTCGCAAAATCCTTCACCCAGGCAAGCAGCTCTGCGTGCTGGGTGGGGAGTTTGGCTGCGGCCGCTCGGGCGGCGGGCTTCTTTGCCGTCGTCTTACACGCGCATTTGTCGGTTTTCTTACAGGGCATTGTGGTGGTCTCCATGCTTAACGGTTTGTCACTTGAGCCGCCCACTCAGGCTACAGGCATGAGCAGCGGTAAAGTTGGCGCAGTATGATAACTATTTTTGAGGCGCCTGACAAGTGAAAGTTTAGAAAAAGGGGGGCTCTTTTTCATTTGACGTAAAACTCCAAAGCACGCTATAACACCTGACATGGTAAAGCAAAATAAGAAGCTGAGAATCGGCCTGTTCGGATTCGGGCGCACCGGCTCGACGGTCGCCAACGAGATGATTAAAGAAACAGGCTCCGAACTGGTCTGGGTGGTGCGCAAGAGCACCAGCCACGCGGGCGAGTTCGCCAGCAGGCTACAGGGCCTGGATTATGACGAGGGACTGATTCATTGGGTCGGCGACATTGACGCCGCTTTCTTCGAACGTTACCCGGTCGATGTGATCATCGACTTCTCGGTTTCTGATACGGTCCACCTCTACAAACGCGCGGCCACCCGGGGCACGCGCATCTTGTCCGCCATTTCAAACTACGAGCGCGACGACCTGGCTGAACTGAAAAAGATGGCCCGCAAGACCGCCGTGCTCTACTCGCCCAACATTTCGATCGGCGTCAACCTGCTGCTGCTCACCGCGATGGTGGTGCGCAGCGTGATTCCCCAGGCCGATGTGGCCATCATGGAGGAGCACTTCAGCCAGAAGCCCGACATCTCGGGCACCGCGCTCCGCATCGCCAAGAAACTGCGCGTCGATCCGCAGGCCAGCGTCAAATCGATCCGCGCCGGCGGGATTGTCGGCAAGCACGAGGTGCTGTTCGGACTGCCCAACCAGACGCTGCGCATCAAGCACGAGAGCATCACGCGCTCCGCCTTCGGGCGCGGCGCGCTGGCCGGAGCCGAGTGGCTGATGGAATGCCCGCGCGGGTTTTACACCATGGAACAACTGCTTGCCACGCGCTTTCGCGAGGCCCTGAGCGAACTGTAAACAAAGGAGGATTTAGGCGTTCTCATGCCTGTAATTCCTAAATCCTAATTCCTCCTTGGGTTCTATGCGTCCGGCCAGAGCTGCGCGGCCTGCTCGCGCAGCTTGTATTTCTGGATCTTCTGGCTCGCGGTCATGGGGTAGGTGTCGACGAACGCGACGAACTTGGGGATTTTGAACCAGGCGATTTTGTTGCGGCAGAAATCCTCGACATCCTGTTCGGTGATCTCGGCACCCGGCATGCGGATCACGAACGCGGCGGGCTGCTCGCCGTATTTCTTGCTGGGCACCCCGACAATCTGCACGTCTTGCACGCCCGGCATGTGCCCGATGAAATCCTCGACCTCCTTGGGCGAGATATTCTCACCGCCGCGAATGATCAGGTCTTTCAGGCGCCCGGTAATGTAGTAGTACCCCTGCTCATCCATGCGGCCGATGTCGCCAGAGTGCGCCCAGCCGTTGGCGTCGATGCAACGCGCGGTCATCTCCGGCTCGTTGTAATAGCCGGTCATCACGTTGTAGCCGCGGCAGCAAATCTCGCCCGGTTCGTTGATGGCACAGATCTGGCCGGACTCAGGATGGATGATCGCGACCTCGATGCCGGGCAACGCCTGGCCGATGGAGGTACACTTGCGCTCGATACTTGTCTCGAAATAACGGGTCTGCGTCATCACCGGGCCGGTTTCGGTCAACCCGTACGGGATCGAGACCTCGCGCATGAACATCTGGTCCACGCACTGTTGCATGCGTTTGACCGGGCAGGTCGTTCCGGACATCAGGCCAGTCCGCAACGTGGAAAAATCAAACTTGCTGAAAAGCGGGTGATCGAGCATGGCGATGTACATGGTGGGCACCCCGTACACGGCCGTGCAGCGCTCCTTCTCGATCGACATCATGACGTTGACGGCATCGTATTTCTCCACCAGCACCATGGTGGCGCCGTGGTTGACGCAGGCCATCACGCCCAGCACGCAGCCGAAACAGTGGAAAAGAGGCACGGGAATGCACACGCGGTCCGCCGCCGAAAGGTTCTGGCAGGCTCCGATCCAAAACCCGTCGTTCGCGATATTGAA
>Ga0116141_10002397_pt1 | contig 16057 bp, 17 predicted proteins | sample AD_UKC097_MetaG_FD_89744 | JGI IMG/M metagenome (GOLD analysis project Ga0116141, IMG submission 89744) | Active sludge microbial communities of municipal wastewater-treating anaerobic digesters from USA - AD_UKC097_MetaG | ecosystem: Engineered > Bioreactor > Anaerobic > Digestate | place: USA...
CTGGAAGCCGAAGTCGAAGCTCTCCAGGGTCTTGACGAAGGGGAAGCGGGCCATGGCGGTGCGCATGGCGACGTTCTTTTCGGTCTTGGAGGCCACCTCCTGGGTCAGCAGCTCATCGAGGAAGTCGCTGTAGGAGAGGTTGTTTTTGGCGGCCTCCTCGAGGCTCGACTCCAGCAGGCTTCCGATCCGGTGCAGCCTCAGGTGCCTGAGGTGCTCCTGCATGCGTTCGATCTGGGCGCTGCTCATCGGGCACCTCCTTCCACCAGGCGCTCGTAGACGCCGAGGTCGCGGACCTGGACCTCCATGTCGAAGCCGGGATGGGGATGCCGCCAGGCGGCGACCTCCAAGGGTGTGCGATGATGGATCCCCGCATAGTGGGCCCGGTCGGTGATGCAGCGGTTCCGCCCCTCGCAGCGGGGATGGGTCGCGATCAGCTCGCCGCGATGATAGAGCATCACGTGCTCCCCCTCACGCATCACCTCCACGGGCTGCCCCACGAAGCGGAAGGGTACGGAGTAGCGGTTGGTCTGGAAACTCACCAGGCAGTCCTTGGCCACGTGCCGCAGGGCGCGGTCCTGCAGGACGTAGGGCGGTCTGTTCCGGTGATCCAGCAGCAGCCCCTTCTCCTTGAGGAACATCTCGGAGGGTTTCCGATGGGTCGTTCCGTGGATGCGCTCATCGGCAACGGTCATAATCCAGTTCATCAGGCACTCATTGAGATGATCCAACGAGTCGAAGGCCTTGCCCCGCAGGAAGCGCTTGACGTACTTCACGCCCGATTCGACCTTGCCCTTGGTCTGGGCCCGGTAGGGCCGGCACAGCCTCGGCTTGAAGCCCCGGTAGGTGCTGAAGTCCCAGAAGATGGGGTTCCACTCGATCCGGCTCCCTTCGAAGTTACGGGAGAGCACCACCGTCTTGGGGTTGTCGTAGAGGTTCTCATGGGCGATGCCCCCGAAGTGCTCGAAGGCCGCCTCGTGACAGCCGATGAAGGTCGGCAACTTCTCGTCCAGGGTGGCCCGGGCAAAAAGCCTGCGGCTGTAGCCCAGGGTCATCACGAAGAGCCGAACGTGGACGCTGCGAGCGGCGATCGTCGTCCAGCACTTACCCCAGTCGACCTGGCCCTGCCGGCCGGGTTCCGTCTCGAAGCGAACCGTGGCCTCCCGATGAGCCTCCTGCCGCAGGGGCTGAACGAAGCGTCGAACCGTGGCATAACCGCCGCTATATCCCATCGGTCTCAGTTCCTCGAAGATCGACTGGGCGCACCACCCCACAGCGGGCAGGCGCTGACGGATGTGGTCTTCATAAGGCGTCAGCAGGGTCACCTCCGGACCTTCCCGACGATAGGGTGCAGGCTCTCGCTGACGGAGGATCTTCCGCACCGTACGGACATCCAACCCCAGCGAGCGGGCAATCGACTTCTTCGTCTCCTTGAGTTTAAATCGGCTGTGGATCTCATGCCACAGAGTCCCGTTGATCATCTCGTTGCCTCCCGATGTGCTCATCGGGAGCAAGCATACCTCGTGTTGCATCGTGACGTACCCCCTTTCGGTGTTACAGGGGGGTCATTTTTCAATGTTCGCAGGGGGTCATTTTTGCATGTCTGTTGACAGTTTTCCCGTTGTGTGCCCCAAAGGAAAATCTAAAAAAGCAGCACGTGGTGGCTTCACCGCCTTGATAACATCGAGGGCACTAGCCATGCATAACGTCGGAAGACCTGCCTGTTCTGCATGACGAGCAATCAGTCCTACGGACTGATGGCAAACAGGTCAGGCAGGAACTAGCAAGGCCAGATCCGCCTGTTCAGCCAAAAGGCATTCAGTTAAAAGCGGCGCTAATTCATCACGAACCCTACGCGAAGAGTAAATTCCGCCCATGAAGGTAAATGCATGCTCAGTAAGCGAACCGATCATGCCTTCTTTAACCAATCTACGCAAGGTGTCGATCGGAAATACGACATTTGGATCAAGTCGAGCATCCTTTTGGTCATAAGCAAAATGCGCTGTTCTGAGGTTGGCGATATTTACATCTGTTGGGATTAATCGGAAGGAGATGTCATCCTTAAAGTGGAAGGCGACTTGACCAGTCACATAGATTCCACCCGAAGCGATCAATCCGACGCGACAATTCGATAACGACTTTCGCAAAGACTGCCAAGGTGGTGCATCATAATTAAATACCCATTGATACGGCTCGTAGCCGAGCTTGGCATAATTATTTCTAATGAGCGTGATATACTCAATGGCTTCCATGTGTCCTCTCATGATTAGCCTTTTAGTGATCACAGTATAGAGCGAGATCAGGGTCACTAACATTTCAAAATAATTGTCCGAAAGCCCGATACTGTGAGTCTCCTTAGTTCATGTCCATTGTTAACGGTGCTCACTTTGTCATAATTTGAATACCTGCGACAACGGCAGATTCAATACCGGTAAGCACACCCCCCAACATTTGGGCCATTCCTACTTTAGCTCCAATTACCTGATTTGCACCCGCCTCTCCCCAGAGCTGTCTTGTAATATCGTTGACTACGCGAACACCAGAAGCACCCAAAGGATGACCCATAGAGAGCAGTCCGCCGCTGGGATTTACCGGGCAGCGGCCTCCCAATTCTACAGCGCGTGAGCGCGCTAAAGCTACTCCGTCACCAGGTTTGCAAAGGCCCAGCATTTCATAAGCTGCCAGCTCTTCGCCGGAAAAAGCATCGTGCATCTCAACCACATCAAGGTCTCTTTGTGCATCTATGCCGGCCATTTCGCAGGCATCCTTGGCACCTTTAATCATTGCCTGCAAAGCCAGGGGGTCATATGAAGCGTCCTCAGCACCGCTAACCGAGATAACCGAACCCGCGATCTTAACCGGAGCACGATACCCTTTCTTATTATGCTTTTTGTAATACTCACCACAGCAAAGTATAATAGCGGCAGCACCATCACTTTGCGGACAACACTGCAATACAGTAATCGGGTCTGCAATCATAGGCGAAGCCATGATTTCTTCGACTGTCACTTCCTTTTTGTACTGCGAGTAAGGATTTGTCATGCCCGCCTTGTGGTTTTTGACAGAAGGATAACAAATGTCCTCTATGGTAGCACCGCGCTGTTCCATCAGCCGATTACACAACATTGCAAAAAAAGAGGGCATGGTGAGTGCTAACTTGCCCTGAAGGTCACCCTCAATGGTAAGCAGTCCCTTGCCATACTTCTTATTAAAGGCTGATAGCGATTCAACTCCCAATGCAATTCCCACATCGCAGGCACCTAGTGCTATGTCGCGATGCAACAGATGTACGGCACTAGATCCGCTGGCACAAGCGTTTTCGACGTTACACATCGGAATTCGAGCTACACCCAAACGAATGAGTATGGATTGGATGGGCGTGGGCGGGCTATATAACGTTCCGCAATAAGCGGTTTGGAACTCCTTGGGAGAGATTTCAGCATCTTTAACGGCAGCTAGAGCAGCCGCAGCACCCAAATCATTTATGGTGAGACTGCCATGCTTACCGAAAATAGTTTGACCAATACCGAGCACATATACGTCTCTCATTATTTTGAACCTCCAGATTCTGCTTGACCGGGCACATAATAATAGCCAAGGACCTCTGTGCCATCTTTCTCAGTCCAAATAACACCAGTCTGAACCTTTACCTTCATACCGGTTTTCACATCCTCAACCTTTGCATGAATCTGCCCGAATACACGAGTTCCTTCAGGCAGGTCAACATAGCCGCCGATGATGGGGGGCTTATAGGGGCCTACGGGAACTCGAGTTACACTGAATGAAAACAATGTTCCCACTGTGCTGAGAGCCACCTTTTCTACATTTTCAGAGGAACAGAATGGACAGAGTTCCACTGCGGGATAAGAGGTCTTTCCGCAAATCTTGCATTTATTGCCCATTTGAATAAATGAGCCATCCTTCTCATCCAAAGCACCCGAGTGAAAAATGACTTGCTTGCCCATTTTATTTTCTCACACCTTTCTTCTTATAGTATTGATATCGGCATTAACTGAAGAGCCCTGTTTGCAAAAACTCCTCGAAATCGATCTCAGTATAGCCAAGGCTTCTCATTATATCTTTTGTATTGGCTTTAGCATCTGAGAGCCCAACATGGCGGTATTCAGGAGGAGACTCGGAAAACTTAATAGGATTGGCGATTTGTTTCACAATTTTCCCATTGGGTCCGGGTACCTCCACAATCATACCTCGCTCTAGTGCATGTGGGCTCCCTAAGGCCTCTGAAAGAGTCAGTACTGGTTCAACGCATGCATCGGTAGCATTGAATAGGGCCCTCCATTCGTCTCTGCTTTTTGTCTTAATAATCTCTTTGACAATCGCCTTGATCTTCGCACAGTCTTTCGGAGCCAATCCGCCGGCAATGAGATCTGGCCTTCCGATCGTGTGACAAAATGTGGTAAAAAATTTGGGTTCGAATCCGCCAAAACTTATATATCTGCCGTCTTTTGTCTCGTAATAATCGTAAAGACTACCTCCATTTAAGAGTGTTCCCTCCCTCATCGGCTCTTTCCCATGCACAAGAATCGCTGCCCCTTCTATATTCGCATTGAAAGCCATCATCCCATCAGTCATTGAAATGTCTATATGTTGGCCTTTCCCTGTATTCTGACGATAGATAACAGCCGCCAGGATACCGATCACGGAATTGTTTGAGCCTGAGGCAACATCAGCAATCTGTATTCCATTGAGTGCCGGACCGGATTCCTTCTTCCCCGAGTATGAGGCAATGCCAGAGAGGGCGATGTAATTGATATCATGGCCGGCGCGATCTCTCATTGGTCCTGTCTGCCCATAGCCAGTAATAGAGCAATATATAACTTTGGGATTTATGACCTTGAGGCTTTCATAATCAAGTTTGAGATTAGCCATAACACCTGGACGAAACTGCTCGATTACAATATCGTACTCGGCTAGAAGTTGATGAATGATTTTTAAAGCTCGAGGATCTTTAAGATTTAGGTTCATGCGCTTCTTATTTCTTCCCAATTGAGCAGATAGGGCTGATAAGTTAGTGCCGGGGATGAGGGGCGGCAGAGAATCAACGGGATCAGGTCTGGATCCTCCTGATACGATCCTGATTACATCAGCGCCCATGTCCGCCAGAACCATCGTGGCGTATGGCCCCGGGAGTAACGTAGTAAAATCCAGAATTTTTAAGTCCTTAATCGCTCCAGACATTATTACTCTCCCTGTCTATTTCAGGTTCCGAGAGATGACAAGGCGCTGAATCTCAGAGGTTCCCTCGACGATCTGCAGGATTTTGGTATGCCGGTAGTATCTTGATACAGCGTACTCGTTCATGAAACCGTAGCCCCCGTGTATCTGGTAGGCATCACTTGCCACCTTCTCGCACATTTCCGAGGCATATAGCTTCGCGTAAGCTGCCTCCAAGGTGTGAGGGAGGCGATTGTCCTTCAACCAAGCGGCCTTGAGGTACATATTCCGCGCAAGCTCAGTGGCCATTGCCATGTCAGCAAGTTTGAAGGAAATCGCCTGGAAATTGATTATCGGCTTGCCGAACTGAACCCGTTCCTTAGCGTACTTCAGGGATGTTTCGAGACAAGCCTGCATGAGCCCAACCGCTATGGCGGCAATGCTGATCCGGCCCGTTTCAAGTACCGCGAGGTGCTGGGCGAAGCCTTTGCCTTCTTTTCCAAGAAAGTTTGAGTCCGGGATCCGGCAGTCTTCGAAGATGCACTCGTGTGTGGCTGAATGCCGCCAAGCCATCTTGTCGTACTTCTTTCCCAAGGTAAACCCCGCAGTCCCCTTCGGAACGATGAAGGTATTGATCTGTTCCTTCTCTCCCGGCTTCAATGCCTTCGTTCGGGCCGTGATGATTATGATGGATGCATTGGCGAGGCCGATGTTTGTGATGAACTGCTTTGTCCCGTTGATGACCCAAGAATCTCCGTCTCGGACCGCCGTTGTTCTCGTTGCGCCCGCATCTGAACCCGCTCCCGGTTCGGTCAGTCCGAAAGCGCCGATCTCCTTTCCCTGCGCCATGGAGATGAGCGATTTCTTTTTCTGCGTCTCTGTGCCGAACACAAAAAGCTCCTGTCCAACCACGCTCGTCGTGACATCGAGGAGTCCTCCTAAAGCTGTATCTCCCCGGGCGATCTCTTCAATGCACAAGTGCATACCCACCCAATCCCCGCCGCTTCCACCGTATTCCACGGGGAAGGGAATGCCCATCATTCCGAGCTCTGCCATGCGTGCCATGATGTCATAGGGATATTCACCTGTGGCTTCCATCTCCTCAGCCTTGGGTGCGATGACCTCATCCGCAAACTTCCGTGCCATATCCCGAATCATCTGCTGTTCTTCTGAGAGTCTAAAATCCATCTGACTTCTCCTTTTCAGTCAATTAGCGATCTTTGAACATAGGCTTGCGCTTCTCCACAAATGCACTCATCCCTTCTTTACGGTCCTCTGTGGAAAAGAGATACTCAAAGCATTTGGCTTCATAAGCGAGAGCCGAATTGAGTTCCATTTTCATCCCACCGTTGACAACCATCTTGGTAACACTCAAGGCCTCGCCGGGTCTTTTCGCGATAGTCAGCGCCAGTTTTCGCGTCTCCTCCAGAAGCGATGCAGGAGGGACAATGCGGTTGACAAGCCCAATCCTAAGGGCCTCGGAAGCATCGATCGATTCTCCAGTGAAGAGGAGCTCTTTTGCTTTCGTTACGCCGACGATTCGAGGCAGCCGCTGTGTGCCCCCTGCTCCCGGGATGACGCCAATCCGGATCTCCGGCTGTCCGAAAATGGCGGTTTCTGCTGCCATCCGGAGGTCACAGGCGAGACATAGCTCGCATCCTCCGCCCAAGGCGAGTCCGCTCACCGCTGCAATGACTGGTTTTTCTATTTCCTCTATGGCATCAAACGCCTTTCGGGCCCTCTTGATGTACTGATGGGCCTCCATAGGATTCGTTATGGCACTCACTTCAGCCAAGTCTGCCCCGGCGGCAAAGAATTTTTCATGACCCGTGATTATGACGACTTTGATCCTGCTGTCCTCACCGATATCGCCGAACACGCTGGCAAGTTCTTCGAGCATGCGGTTGTTTAAGGCATTCATGCTCTTCGGGCGATTCAGCGTTATTGTCGCAACCCCCTCTCCACTCTCAACAAGAATCGTTTCGTATTTCATGCGGCCTCCTCAAGCTTTCAGCCTTTCCTGCGGGGCTTATATGCCATGGTTATCGTAATCCTGCTTGCGCTCACCCCCAATTTCATCTTTATCGTGCGAAAGAACGACTTCGCCTTCACAACTTCTCAACTTTTAAGTATCACCTTTACTTTGCCGTCATGCGGATAGCGCCATCCAGGCGGATTACCTCGCCGTTGAGCATAGGGTTCTCGATGATGTGCTGGCAGAGTTCTGCATATTCAGAAGGCTCCCCCAATCGCGCCGGGAAAGGGACCATTTTCCCTAAAGCCAAGCGTGCGGCTTCGGGCAGTATTGCAAGCATTGGCGTGTTAAAAAGCCCAGGCGCAATCGTCATTACGCGGATTCCATAGTCCGCACATTCGCGCGCAAGCGGTAAAGTCATTCCGACTACTCCGGCCTTCGAGGCACTGTACGCGGGCTGCCCTACTTGTCCGTCAAAAGCAGCCGCTGAGGCTGTGTTGATGACAACGCCTTTCTCACCATCCTTCCCGGGAGCGTTCTTCACCATCTGCTCTACAGCTAGACGGATTACATTAAAGGTGCCGACCAGGTTGATCTGGACAACACGGTTAAAAAATGAAAGCGGCATGGGACCCTTCTTGGAAAGCAGCTTCGCGGGATCACCCACGCCTGCGCAATTAATAACAACGTTAATCCCGCCGAAGGCATCAATAGTTTTCTTGACTGCGTTCTGAACGCTTTCTTCATTTGTCACGTCTGTCTTCGCGAAGACGACATTCGACCCCAGTTCAGAAATCAGTTTTTCTGCTCGATCTTCCTGAAGATCAAGAATCGTCGCCTTTCCTCCCTTGGAAACCAGCATTCGAACACATGCCTCACCAAGACCGGACGCCCCGCCGGTAACCATTGCAATACTGTCTTGTACTTTCACCTGATCCTCCCTTATTTTCCTCTAATATTGCATATAGAAATTCTTCTTAAGACTGTTTCTCAGTTCGCCTCGAAGATCTGGATGTGCAATGTTTATCAAGGCTTCTGCTCGTTGCCGCCGCGACTTATAACGGATGTCTGCAATCCCGTACTCCGTGACCACGTACTGGGCGAAAGTCCTGGGTACGGTTACAGGGGTCCCTTGGGGCAACTCTGGTAGAATCGAAGAAACCATACTGCCGTCCTTCATCTTTCGAGCAGAATACATCAGCGTGATTCCTTTTCCGCCTTTTGAATAGAAGGATCCGATCATAAAGTCTAATTGCCCCCCTGAACCGCTGATCATCCGATGGCCAATCCCTTCAGAGGCAATTTGGCCGCTGAAATCCATCATGACGGCCATATTCATGGCAACCATGTTGGGATGGCTGGCTATAAATGACGGATCATTAGTGTGCGATGCGGGGAAGAATTCACATTCAGGGTTTTCTGCAGCAAAATCATATAAATCCTGATCACCTATGCAGAACGTAGCAATTGTTTTCCCTTTGTGATACGGTTTCCTAGCATTTGTAATGATTCCCTTCGGGACAAGCTCATTCAGTCCTGCAGGAAACAAGTCGGTAAGAACTCCGAGATCATGTTTTCCTTCAAGCCCCGCAACAACCGCTTCTGGAATAGTACCAAAGCCCATCTGTATCGTATCGCCGTCATTGATCAAATCAAGGACATGCTGACCGATTATTTTTTCTTTCTCCCCAGGCTCCGGTCTCTTTACTGCAGGAATTTTCGCCGAATTTTCCACAAACAGATCAAACTCGGAAGCATGCATCCAGTTGTCACCGAAAATAACTGGCATCTGATCGTTGACTTCGCCAATGGCCAACCGAAGTTTTCCGGACGCTTTTCCAAGCCTGATGGCGTCCATTTGATAAAAGTTCGTGAGCCCCAGATTCACAAAGCCCTTGGCATTGGGTGGCGTGACCTGGCATATGAACACATCTGACCATTTTGCGTACCTATCCCCTCCATCGGAACTCATGAGGGGGAAGAAATCAGGGAGACGACTCTCGTTGATTTTTCGCGAGGCCATCATGCCAAAGCAGGGTCGATAGTTGACGTGCCCGTCAATGGAGGCCATGAATTTGAGATCATATAGCTTGCAAGGCCTTACTGGAACTGAATCGCAGATTGTAACATCTGTCAGTTCTTTCCAGCGGTTCAGGATCGCATCGAGCATTGCCGGAGATGCGGATCCCAAGGCCAGTCCAACCCCGATAAAATCACCGGACTTGATCTGACGGGCAGCTTCTTCCATGCTCACTATTTTATTCGTATGCTTCTCTTGCCAAGTCATTGTCATTCCCTCCCTTTGTCTTAATCTCGTTTTTTACTCCTGCCATCTCTTCGAGCAGGAAGAGTTGCCTCGGCTGGCTTTTTATGATCGCCCTCAGAGTCTTTCTTGCTGACCTTCCCGTCCCCTGCAATGCCCTGAGATAAGATGCAGCAAAGATCTTCCGTAAATTGGTCAACTGAGAAATCACGGTCGAATATAATTTCCGGCAAGCATAGATGCTCGATTCCCCCGATCACCACCTGTCGTAACGATCGGATGGAGATATCATCTCGGATCTCACCGCTCTTTATACCATCCTCCAAGATGCGAAGGAGGATGTTGCTGTACCGCTTTACTTGATCGTAGCAGTGGCCTCCGAAGTAACCGGGGAAGCTTCGCACTTCCATAAGAAACAGTTTTGCATAAACACGGTTGGCTTCGAACATTCGGATGTGACACCAGATCAGTTTTCTTAACTGGTTTAATGAACCCTTTATCCCCCCAAGATCCGACTCTATTTGGCCTATATAGTCGTCCAGGAACTCGCTAAGGATCTGATGGAGGAGGCCTCGTTTATCTCCGAAATATCGGTAGATTAAAGCTTCGTTTACGCCTGCCGTCCTCGCGATCTCAGAAGTGGTAATGGCGTCAAACTCCTTGTCATTCAGCAGGATGCGGAGTGCATTGGCAAGTTTCATCCGGCCTGGCGGTTGGGAGGCATTGCGGTGAGAGATGTTTTCATTATTGCTCATTTTCACCTCCTCTTAGGTAAGTATGACTTACTCATAATATAGAATGAATTATTCATATTTACATGATGTAAGTAAGGTATACTTACATACTTGTCAAGCACTATTTTGTGACATTGTGAAATTCTGCATCCATCTCCATAAACTTACAGACTGCTAGGTTGATAATATGATGAATACATTCTTTAAGTTGTGTGATTGAGCCATCTTAGTCGGATCTAAGCGCTCATTGTGTCACTTCCATCCTCCATGAGGACCGCAATTTTGACAGGAAGCAAAATATCACCCATTACGTCTAAAATAATTCTTATTCACATTTATGGTTTCGAAATCCAGAGAGTTGAACATGAGAGAATTCACTTCATATAGTTTATAAATGCGATTAAAGTAGATGGGCTGGCATGAAGGTTAAAGATGCGATTGTGCATGTTGTGGTTATGATGTTAATCAATCAGGAGGCATTCGTGATGTTCAATCTCTTATTCACTCCCTTCAAAGTCGGAAATATGGATGTCAGAAACCGGATTGTCATGCTTCCACTAACCACGGGGTACACCGAGGCGGATGAAACCATTGGCGACCGGTTCATCAACTTTTTTACTGAACGGGCAAAAGGCGGCGTCGGCCTGATCATCATTCCCTTTGCCCCGGTTCCGGGAGGCTCGCCAGTGGAACCCGGCCTCTTTGATGACCGCTTCATTTCCGGCGCTCAGAGACTGACAACTGCCATACACTCACAAGGTGCAAAAGTGGCAGCTCAGCTCATTGTCTCCTATCATGTAGTTTTTAGTAATGGCATTCCCGAAGTTGTAGGACCGTCGCCGATAATGAACCAAATGATGCGAGTCATTCCAAGGGAGCTGGCCGTTGATGAAATACATTATCTTGTAGAGCAATTCGGCCAATCGGCCAGACGAGCTCGTGAGGCTGGCTTCGATACTGTCGAGATTCTCGTGGGGGGAGGATATCTTCTCAATCGTTTTCTTTCACCTATCAGCAATCATCGCGAAGACGAATATGGCGGGAGCCTGGAAAAGAGAATGCGGATCATCCTGGAGGTAATCCAAAGTGTAAAAGTCAAGGCCGGCAACGATTTTCCTATAAGTGTCCGTTTGAATACCGACGAGCAGATGGCAGGGGGGCACACCGTCGAGGACTCAATATTGGTCGCACAGGCACTGGAAAAGGCCGGTATCAATCTAATCAATGTGTATACCGGCTGGCATGAATCGCCGGTGCCCACAATAGCCCCCTCACTTCCGCCAGGAGCTTTCGCCCATTTAGCTGAGAAAATTAAGAGCTGCGTCAGCATTCCAGTGATTGCTGCAAACAGGATCAATAGCCCGCTCGTCGCCGAAAGAATACTGAACGAAAGGAAAGCAGACCTTGTTGGAATGGCTCGGGCATTGCTCGCCGATCCGGAACTTCCAAACAAGGCAAAGGAAGGACGACTAAATGAAATCATTCCCTGCATCGCCTGTTCAAATTGCCTGTCTGAAATTGTGTCCCAATATAAGTTCTGGGGAAAAAGAGCCGCCACTTTCTGCACGGTAAATCCGATCGCGGGCATGGAAGGCGAATACATCCTGAGACCGGCAGAAAAAAAGAAAAAAGTCGTCGTGGTAGGCGGCGGCCCCGCGGGCATGGAAGCGGCCATTACGGCCGCAAGCAGAGGCCATGACGTCACGCTCTACGAAAAGAGTCAGGAAGCGGGTGGATGGCTTCTGGTTGGCTGCTTACCGCCACACAAAGTTGAAATCAAGACGCTTTACGAATCGCTGACCGTGCGGATGAAAAAGGCAGGGGTTCAGACCCGGCTCGGTACGGAGGCTGTGCCAGAAATGGTAGCAAATAAAAGACCCGATGTCCTGATCCTGGCTGTGGGAGCTAACCCCCTGATTCCTAACATTCCCGGCTCGAAAGGTCCAAACGTAGTGATAGCTGAGGATGTATTAACCGGTCGAAAGAAAATAAGTGGTTCCGTCATTATCATAGGTGGAGGATTGGTGGGTTGCGAGACAGCAGAGTATCTCATGGAACAAGGGCAAAACGTGACAAGTCTCGTTGTAATTGAAATGCTGAAGCGTATGGCCGAGAACATTTCCCCCACATACCGACCATTCTTCCTGGCGAGATTGAGCAAAATAGGCATCCAGATGAAGACCGGTACCATCGTGGAGGAGATAACCAAGGAAGGCGTTAAAGTGAACCAGCAGGGTACCTCTGACTTCATCAACGGGGATGCTGTGGTATTGGCGGTGGGGCTTAAATCGGAAAAGGCACTTTTAGATAGCTTCTTGGGTAAGGCACCGGAAATCCATTATGTGGGCGATTGCGTCAAGCCTCGCACGATTAAGGAGGCGATCGAAGAGGGATTTAAAATTGGTATGAAAATCTGAAATTTTCGATCGATAATTTTTGGAAAAGTAATGAGGCCACTAGATCACAAAATCCAAAGGTCATCATTGTGATAAATTTGTGATAGGAACACATGGAAAAGAGATATTTATCACAGAATAGACGGGAACAAATGGAATTGGATCGTTTGCCCTAAATAGTTGATATAACGGGAAATCAGACCAAATATTAAGGGCTTCCGTTCAGCTAGTTTTTTTGAAAATTCGACCTCCGGAACCAAAGGTCCTGGGTTCGAGCCCCAGATCGCCCGCCAATAAAATCAAGGGGTTAGGCATTTTTGCCTAGCCCTCTTTTTTGGGCCGTGCTACCCTGTATGCTACCCGGCCGGCCCTTGGGCCGCAGGCGTCAAACAAAAAAAGGCGGCCCGAAAGCCGCCCTCTAGTGGTCACTACTGCGCCCCGGCCTCAAGGTTAAAGTTGATTGCCGCAGAGGTCACAAAAGAAAAGATCGTCACTTTTCTCAACATGGTCGTCTGTGAATAGGTCGGCCTCCCTGACGTCCTTCCAATCGTCGTCTTCCATGCAGTCAGCGCAAACAATCTTTCCCTCTGCGTCCTGCCTTCCCCGGATTTCCTCTTTCTTGATCATTCCCATGAGCTTTTTCCTCCTTTCAACTTGGGTGTCACCCCCTCGCCTAACTCCTTGAGCATGGCGAGCGCCTTCGCCTCTTCGAGAGCGGCCGCCCCCGGCGAAACGTCTCCGAGGCCGCCCGGGCCTCTTCGGCCGCGCGTATGAGCTCCCGCGCGTTTTCTATGGCTTCGAGGTAATTCGCAAGGCTCCGCGAAGCCCGCCCGCCCTTTACCGGCGCTTGCATGATTTCACCTCGCTGAAAACATGATCCCCGCCGACAGCCCCGCGCCAGACGGCCACCTCGTCAACGCCCTCCAGGGTTAGCAGCCACTGGGCCCACTGCGTCGCGGCCTGCTTCGTGTTGAATTTGCGGGATTCATGCCACTGTCCCTCCTTGCGAAGCTCTGTAAAGTAATACATGCCATTCGCCGGTTTCGCCTCTTCTTGCATGGTTCACCTCCCTTCTAGGCACCCTCGACGACGATCCCCAGCCGCGCCAGTGCGGCCCTCTCGCCCTCGCTTGCCCTTACAACCCTGTAACGGCACAGGACCCAGGAAAGCGAGTCTAAAACGGTGCCGTCACGCAGGACGACAACGGGCATGCCGTAGCTGCTTGCCGCGTGCCCCGTCGTTATGACAGCTTCAATCCGCGCGGGCTTCTCGTTGCCTGGACACCCTCGGTATTCTAGCAGCATCACCCCACCCCCTCTCTCAACCGTTGCTCCGCGTCGGCCGCCCGCTGCCTGTCAAGGCAACGGCGCATGGCCGCCCTTCGCCGCGCCGCCTTCGTGGCAAGGTGAACCTCGCGCGCTCTCTTCATTCGCCTGACTGCCCTTCGTTCACGGTCTGTCACTGCCTGCCTCCTTTCTGCCCGGCCGCCGGAGACAGGTGAAAAGCCCCCCGGTCTGCCTACCTGTACCCCTCGCGGGTCCTTCCTAGCTTCGGAAAATGAGGGTAATTCGGACCTCGATATTCGGCTCCGGGTAAATTATTTTCAGGTAGCGTTTTTTTGTTGTCAGTATTTTAACAGGTATATGACAGGTATTTGTCAGGGCAGGCGAAAAAAAAGGCCCGCACCCCTACCCCTCGGCGTGAGAGATCGTTGCTCCTGGGCTGTCCTAGACCGTCGCGTACGGCATAAAACGCCCTTTAGCGCCGCTGTAATGATCTTCTCTACCTTCTCGGGATTGGACGCTAGGGTTTGTGCTTGGTGAGAAGTGCGCTTGGAAATGCCGGGGGGAAGTGAAGGCTCGGCACCGGCCATTAAACCACCGGCGGTTCTCTTGGGTAAACCGCCGGGATTAATCGGTCTCAGCAATTCCCCCAGCCTCTGCTCGGCGTAGATCACGGCTGTCCTGCTAATAGCTTCGGACTTGAGTCTGAAGCTGTTAGCGCCTGGGATTGGGAAACATAGTTTTCGGTCGGACTTGTGTCCGACCGATATATTGCACCGCCTAGAGGCATATTCGCCAGCCGTGGCATTTCGGCGGCCTGGGATTGGGAAATTGCCCCGATCGGTCTTGAGTCCGAACGGGAACCCTTTTTTAAGGTGTCCGTTCTTTCCATATTCGCCAGCCGTGGCATTTCTGCGGCCTGGGATTGGGAAATGTTATTTTGGGTCGGACTTGAGTCCGACCCTCTTTTATATTGATTATCACCGAGTTCCATATTCGCCAGCCGTGGCATTTCGGCGGCTTGGGATTGGGAAATGGAATTCGGCAACATTGCCGCTTTCCTCTCATATTGATTGCTCCCGCTTATATTCCCAACCGGCATATTCGCCAGCCGTTCAGCTATGACGGCCCGCTGGCTTTCGTTCAGGTGCCGCCGGCGGGCAGGGGGACGAAAAGAAAAGGCCGAGAGATGCGGAGGTCACCTCTCGGCCCTTGATCGCGCCGCCCCGGTGCTCATTCGTTCTGGCCGGTAGCTGCGCGCATTGGTCTTTTTACGGGGCGCAGGCGGTGGTTGACTGCGCCCCGGCCAGGTCAGGCACCCGGAGACCTTCGCGCTCTGGACGGGAAGGAGGCACCCCCTGACTGCGGGTGTTTTTTGTGAACGGCAGCACCGCCCGCTGGCAGCCGTTCGGCAAGCAGGCCACTTGGCCACCCCTGCCGAAGAGGGGAATAGATTAACGGAGCTTCAGCCTGACCGGCCTCCCCGGTTTGGCGTTGGCGACCAATTCGTCGACCAAAACCTGAGCGGCTGGGTGTAGCGGGGGAGCCTTTGGCTCAACGATGGTGCTTTCCTGCAATTCCGAAAAAGCATGCAGCGAAACCGCCTCTTTCTCTTCCACAAGGGTTTCAAAATCCAGCTTCTTGAGCTTCGCCTCAGTTTTCTCGATGAAGTCGTCGATTTCGGAAAGCGCACAGTGGCGCATTTCGCGAAGCGTCTGCGAGGCCGCGAGCAACGTTTTTTTGGCTTCCGCGATGGCCGGGAAATTCGATTTGTAACGCACGCGCCTCGGCGTATGATCGAAAGCCATATCCACGAATCGTTCGATCTCCTTGATTCGCCGCTGTCCGTGTAGCTGCGCAAGACTAGACTGCCAATATTCCCATTTTTCCTGAATGACCGGCCCCGTCAGCGCTTCGAGCTCGCCCAGGAGGGCCAAGCGCTTGCGGTCCCACGCCCCTTTTGCCCGGTCCCGATCCCACCGCGCGCGCATTAGCGCCTCCCAAGCGGCAAGAATCCGCTCGGGATTCTCCGTGTGCAGCGCAACCGAGTGCACCTGTGCTGCCGGGACAACCACTTCGTCGTCGGCCTTCTGCCAGGCCGCCTCGATCTCGGGCCACTGTTTTTCATGTTCTCGCAGCGCCTTGACAAGTTTCTCGCTCGCCTCGTTCTCGGTCTCGCGCCCAACAATCCGGTCCCATAATGTTCTAACCATGCCGCGTCCTCCTGAATTTTA
>Ga0116141_10002399_pt1 | contig 16054 bp, 11 predicted proteins | sample AD_UKC097_MetaG_FD_89744 | JGI IMG/M metagenome (GOLD analysis project Ga0116141, IMG submission 89744) | Active sludge microbial communities of municipal wastewater-treating anaerobic digesters from USA - AD_UKC097_MetaG | ecosystem: Engineered > Bioreactor > Anaerobic > Digestate | place: USA...
GTAGGTGAGTGCGACGGGAACAAAGAAACACGAGGTCACCAGCATGGCGATGGCGAAGAACCAGTAGTAGCTCGCGCCCGGCAGCTTGCTCGTGCCGTCGGCGTTCTTGATCACGTGGTTCACTACGGCCGAGAAGACGTTCCCCAGCGAGATCGACAACAGGTAGACCGCCTGGATGAGGGACTTCATCTTGTTCGGGGCCTGCGTGTACGCGAATTCGAGCGCCGTGACGGACACCATGATCTCAGCGGCTGTCAGGAAGATGTAGGCGACGAACTGCCAGCCGATGGAGGGTCGGCCATCCTGTTGGATCTGCGTTTCGATCCAGATCGGGACCAGGAAGCTCCCGGCCGTGACGAACAGGCCGATTCCCATTTTGCGGAGCAGGGACAGTTTCCAGATTCGATTGAGGGCGGGATAGACGACATACGCGAACAGCGGGATCATCACAACGACCAGTATGGAATTGGCCGCCTGCATCTGCGCGGGCAGCCACGTGATGCCCAGCCATTCGAGTTCCATCTTCTCCGCCTGGAGGACCCAGGCGGATTGCGACTGGTAATACAGGGCGAAGAACATCGAGACGAACAAGAAGATGACGGCGATCTTGGCGAGATTGACGGCTTGTTCCCTGTCGAACATCTCGAGCCAGGCCTTGGGTCCCGCCGGGGGGATGTCCACCATCTTGCGCCGGCCCAGCCAGTAGGCGACCGTTGCGATGGCCATCGAGATCGCGGGGACGCCGAAGCCGACCCCGGGGCCGTGTTTCTCCAGCAGGATCGGGCACCACCACATGGAGACTGCTGCGCCTACGTTGATCGAGAAGTAGAACCAGCTATAGGCCTTCTGGATGAGGTGCTTGTTCGAGGGTCCGAATTGATCGCCCACGTTGGCGGAGACGCAGGGCTTGATGATGCCTGAGCCGGTGGCGATCAGGACCAGCCCGGCGGCCAGGCCCAGCCGCGTGTGGTCCATCGCGAGGATGAAGAGCCCGGCGCAATACACGAGTGCGAACCAGACGATGGTCCTGAACTTGCCGAGCCACAGATCGGAGACGACGGCCCCCACGATCGCCATGAAGTAGACCGCCGCCGTGAACCAGTGGAACCACTCCCTGGCGGACTCGTCGGCCATGACGCTCAGGGCACCGCCGGGACCGAGCAGGTTCTTGGTCATGAAGATCACAAGAATGGAGCTCATCCCGTAGAAAGCGAATCGCTCGGCGGTTTCGTTGGTGAGGATGTACGGGACCGCCGGCGGCATCTTCGTCGTCGGCAGCGGTGCGCTGAGGTGCTTGCTCTGGGCCATGGTCGTCCTGTTTGCTCCTGAAATCAGTCGTGAATGGCCGCCATAGTAATTCCGTCACCGGCCGGGAGCAAACAAAAGTGCGGATCGAGAGCCTCATTGACGCGATTGTCATGCTGAACGCAGTGAAGCATCCGGGCGACGGACGCACATTCGCAAGGTTCCTATTCCCAGCCCAGATTCCTTCGAGGACTCAGGACAGGCTCTTCGCTATCGCTCAGGATGGCAGAGCCACGTCACAATGCTGTGGCTCAAGGGGCAGCACTTCACCGGAACGGCTGGGTGCGTCCTTGTGGTGAAGCAACCCGGCCGCAGCCTTGATTTGCCCCTGGAAGGCTGATACGATGCCTGCCCGAAGTTGTCAATGTCCACGGGCGCGCGTTGCGCGGGATAAGGAGGTACGATGAGATACGTATTGGCATCAGTCGGTGTTGTGTTGCTGTCTGCGGCTGCGCTTGCCGCGGCGGCACAGGATTCTACCCACACGCCGGACGCTCGGATGCTGCGGTTTCCGGATGTCAGCGCCGAACAGATCGTGTTCGTTTATGCGGGTGATCTGTGGATCGTGCCCAAAGCCGGCGGCGTCGCCCGCAGGCTCAGTTCGCCCAAGGGCCAGGAGATGCTCCCGAAGTTCTCCCCGGACGGCTCGCTCATCGCCTTCAGCGGCAACTACGACGGCAACACGGACGTCTACACGATCCCGGCTCAGGGCGGCACGCCCACGAGACTCACCCATCACCCCGACAGCGACCTCGTTGTCGAATGGTACCCCGACGGCAGAAACGTCCTGTATCGGTCGGGAATGAAGAGCCCGTCCCGGCGATTCAACCGGTTCTTCAAGCAGCCGATCACGGGCGGCCTGCCCGAGGCGCTGCCCCTTGCGTACGCCGAACTGGCCAGCTTCAGCCCTGACGGGTTGCGCATGGCCTTCCAGTTCATCTCGACCGAATTCCGCACGTGGAAGCGCTACCAGGGCGGCATGGCCAGCGATCTGTGGCTCTACGATTTCGTCAACAACACGTCGGAGAGGTTCACGGACTTCCCCGGTACGGATGCCGTGCCCATGTGGCACGAGGACATCATCTATTTCCTCTCCGACCGGGATGCGAAGAGGAAGCTCAACATCTGGGCCTATGACCTGCGGACGAAGGCGACCCGGCAGGTCACGAAGTTCGCCGAGTACGACGTGAAGTGGCCGAGCATCGGGCCCGATTCCATCGTCTTCGAGAACGGTGGGGCCGTGCACCTGCTCGATCTGGCCACGGAGACCTCCAAGCCCCTGAGTATCCAGGTCCCGGACGATCTGCCGCAGATCCGGCCGGAACTCAAGAACGTCTCGAACCGGATCGATAGTTGGTCGCTCTCGCCCAGCGGCAAGCGAGCGGTGTTCGGGGCCCGGGGCGAGGTCTTCACGGTCCCCGAGAAGCACGGCAGCGTGCGGAACCTGACGAACACCTCCGGCGTGGCCGAGCGGGATCCGGTCTGGTCGCCCGACGGCAAGCACATCGCCTACTTCTCCGACAGAACGGGCGAGTACGAGCTGTATCTGCGTCCTGCCGACGGCAAAGGCCGGGAGAAGCAGGTCACTACGGGGGGACTCGTCTTTCGCTATCGCCCCCTCTGGTCGCCCGACAGCAAGAAGATCGCCTTCGGTGACAAGACAGGCAGCCTGTACATCGTCGACGTCGAGACCGGCGAGCCGAGGTTCATCGACAAGGACGAGTGGTTCAATGTGAACTCGTACTCCTGGTCTGCGGACAGCCGATGGTTGACCTACACCAAGAGAGAGGCCAATCGCAACGGCAACGTCATGATCTGCGACGCCAATGACGGCCTGGTCCATCAGGTCACGGGCGATTACTGCAGCGAGTCCAATCCTGTCTTCGATCCTGAGGGCAAGTACCTGTTCTTTGCCTCCGACCGGCAGTTCGATCCGATGTACGGCGATATGGACTCGACGTGGATCTACCCGGAGGCCACGAAGCTCTACGTGGTGACGCTGAAGAAGGATATCGAGTCCCCGCTGGCCCCGCGAAGCGACGAGGAGGAGGTCAAGAAGGAAAAGGAGGACGAGAAGAAGGAACAGGAGGAGAAGAAGGAGGAACCCGAGGAGGACGGTGCCGACCAGGCGGACAAGCAGACGCAGGAAGACGCCGGCGAGCAGGATGGCCGGCAGGAAGGTGAAGAGGCGAAGGTCGATCAAGATGAGGCTGCCAAAGATAAGAAGGAAGAGAAAGACAAGAAAGACGACAAGGGGCCCAAGCCGGTCGAGATCGATTTCGACGGGATCGAAGGTCGCGTCCTTGAACTGCCGATCCAGGCGGGCAATCTCGGCGGGCTGAACTGCGTGGAGGGCAAGCTGCTCTTCGTTCGTCGGTTGCCCCGAGGGGCTCGAAAGCCCGGCCAGCCGGCAGGTCGATTGCTCTACTATGATCTGAAAGAGCGGGAAGAGAAAACCGTCATCGACGGCATCGATGGCTACGACCTCTCTGTAAATGGCAAGAAGATCCTCTACCGCAGCGGCGGCACCTACGGCATCATCGACGTCGGGGAGAACAAGAAGGTTGGCGACGGCAAGATCGCCTCGGGGGACCTCAAGGCGTGGATCAGTCCGCAGGAGGAATGGCAGCAGATCTTCACAGAAGCCTGGCGAATCGAACGCGACTTCTTCTATGACCCCGCCATGCACGGCGTGAACTGGGAGGCGATGAAGCATCGGTATGCGGCCCTGTTGCCCTACGTGGTGGATCGCGAGGACCTCAATTATGTGATCGGTGAGATGATCGCCGAGTTGAACGCCTCGCACACGTACGTCGGCGGCGGAGATATGGACCGGCCGGGCAACCTCTCCGTCGGCCTGCTGGGTTGCGACTTCGAACTGGACCAGAGGAACAAAGCCTTCCGTATCAGCAAGATCTACGAAGGTGCGGCTTGGGACACCGAGGTGCGCTCGCCGCTGCGGGCCCCGGGTCTGAAGGTGAACGAGGGCGACTACCTGCTCGCGGTCAACGGCCGGCCGGTCGATACGTCGATGGACCCCTGGGCGGCGTTTCAGGGCCTGGCGGGCGAGGTGGTGCGACTGACCCTCAGCCCCACGCCGGACATGAATGATGTCAACGACATTCTGGTCGAGCCGATGTCGAACGAAGGCCGGCTCCGCAACCTCGCCTGGATCGAGAGCAATCGCAAGAAGGTCGAGGAGGCCACGCAGGGCCGCGTCGGGTACATCTACGTCCCGGATACGAGCGTCAACGGCCAGAATGAGCTGGTCCGCCAGTTCGGGCCGCAATTCGACAAGGATGCCCTGGTCATCGATGAGCGATTCAATAGCGGCGGGCAGATCCCCGACCGGTTCATTGAGTTGCTGAACCGTCCGATCTACAACTACTGGGCCCGGCGGGACCACCGCGACTGGCAGACGCCGTCTCTGGCGCACACCGGCCCGAAGGTGATGATTATGAACGGTTGGTCCGGCTCGGGGGGCGACGCCTTCCCATACTACTTCCGCGAGGCGGGCCTCGGGCCGCTCGTGGGCACGCGGACCTGGGGCGGCCTGATTGGCATCAGCGGCAATCCGTCGCTGATCGACGGCGGCTACGTTACCGCCCCGACGTTTGGAATGTACGAGGCCGACGGCTGGGCCGTCGAGGGCTACGGCGTCGATCCGGACTATGAAGTTGAGAACGCCCCGCATGAACTGGTGGCCGGCCGGGATCCGCAGTTGGAGACGGCGGTTGGCGTGGCCCTGCAATTGTTGGAGAAGAATCCGCCGAAGCTGCCGAAAAAGCCCACATATCCGGATCGCTCCGCGAATTGAGATCAGCCGGTCGATAAAGAAATCGTGGTGGTTGCTTGTCATGCTGAACGAAGTGAAACATCTGGCGGGCGAATTGAGCAGTGACCGTCTGCCGAGGGTTGCGGTTCACTCACAGCCCAGATCCTTCGCTCCGCTCAGGATGACAAGAGAGAGCATGGCCGAGGGCGGTATGGACGCACAGGCTCTGTCGCTGGAATGCATGGTGTGGTCAGAGAGACAAGACCATTGATATCAGGGGGTACAGTGATTATGAAGAATCTGTTGATTGTGGCGGCGCTGGTCCTGACGATAATCGCGCCGCGCGTGGATGCGGCCAATGCGAAGGAGAAGGCCTTGAAGGATTTCCTTGCGGCACATGTCGAGAAGATCAAGCCGTTGGAGAAGCAGGCGAATCTGGCTTGGTGGGACGCCGCTGTGACGGGCGACCCGAACGCGTACGACCGCTCCAGCGAGCTGACCCTACAGATTCGCCGGATCTACAGCGACCCGAAGGACTTCGCATTCCTGAGGGAACTCAGAGACTCCCAGCAGGTCAAGAGCAAGCTCCTCGCTCGGCAACTGACGGTGCTCTACAACGCCTATCTGTCGAACCAGATCGACCCGGACCTGCTCAAGCAGATCGTCGAGCTGGGCACCGAGATCGAGAAGAACTTCAGCACGTTCCGAGGCACGATCGACGGCCGCAAGGTCACCGACAACGAGATCAAGCAGATCCTCAAAGACGAGACGGATTCAGTCAAACGGCAGCAGGTCTGGTTCGCCAGCAAGCAGGTGGGCGAGGCGGTCGCGGCCGATCTTGTCCGGCTCGTCAAGCTCCGCAACGAGGCTGCCCGCAAGCTCGGTTTCCCGAACTATCACACGATGGCTCTGGCCACGGGCGAGCAGGACGTGAGGGAACTCGACAAGATCTTCGCGGAACTGTACGAGCTGACGAATGAGCCGTTCCGAAAGGTCAAGGCCGACCTGGACCGCATCCTGGCGGCCAAGTACGGCGTGGCGCCCGAGCAGCTCATGCCGTGGCATTATCACGACCCGTTCTTCCAGGAGACGCCGATGGTCTACGATCTGGACCTCGACGTCTACTACCAGGACAAGAACCTCGAGGGGCTGGCTGCGACGTTCTACAAAGGCATCGGCCTGTCCGTCGAGGCGATCCTGGCCAAGAGCGATCTCTACGAGCGGGAGGGCAAGAACCCGCACGCGTTCTGTACGCACATCGACCGGGAGGGCGACGTGCGAATCCTGTGCAACATCAAGAGCAACGAAGCCTGGATGGAGACGGTACTGCACGAACTGGGCCACGGGGTCTATGACAAGTATCTCGATTTCGGCTCGCCGTATCTGCTTCGTTCGCCGGCCCATCCGTTCACCACCGAAGCCATCGCGATGTTCTTCGGGCGTCTGAGCCGCAATCCGGCCTGGATGCAGCAGATGCTGGACCTCTCGGATGAGCAGCGGGCCGACATCGAGAAGGTCAGCGACAAGTACATGCAGCTCAAACAGCTCATCTTCGCCCGCTGGGACATGGTCATGTACAGCTTCGAGAAGGAGCTCTACGCGAATCCCGATCAGGACCTCAACAAGCTGTGGTGGGACGTCGTCGAAAAGTACCAGTTGGTGAAGCGACCGCCGGAGCGAGCCAGCCCGGACTGGGCCGCGAAGATCCATTTCGCCGCCGCCCCGTGCTACTACCACAACTACATGCTGGGCGAACTGCTCGCGTCGCAACTGCAGCACCATCTGGTGACCAAAGTGCTCAAAATCAAATCGGGTCAGGACGTCAGCTATGTCGGGCAGCAAAGAGCCGGCCGGTTCCTGAAGACCAAGGTCTTCGAGGCCGGCGACCTCTATCCCTGGAACGTGATGATCGAACGCGCCACAGGCGAGTCCCTCACGGCCAAGTACTTCGTGGAGCAGTTCGTGAAATAGCCAGGGCAGACAACAAGAAGAGTTTGTGGAGACAGGTGTTTCATGAGTGAAAACAGCAGCTCGCCACGGGAACTGTCGGTCAGAGTCATCTTCTTCGGCGTGATACTGTCGATGCTTCTATCGGCGGCGAACGCGTACCTGGGCCTGTTCGCGGGGATGACCGTTTCGGCCGCGATTCCTGCGGCGGTCATGGCCCTGGGGATCATGCGGTTCTTTCGAAACAGCACGATCTTCGAATGCAACCTGATCGGCACGTGCGCCTCGGCGGGGGAGTCCCTCGCGGCGGGTGTTATCTTTACGCTGCCGGCGCTGCTGCTGATGGGCTTCTGGGACCAGTTCAGCTACACGTGGGTTGCGCTGATCGCCGGGTTCGGTGGATTGCTGGGCACGCTGTTCACCATCCCGCTGCGGCGTTCCCTGATCGTCGAGACCAAGCTCCAGTTCCCCGAAGGCGTCGCCACGGCCAAAGTGCTGGAGACCGGCCGCAAGGACACCTCCGGAATCAAGTACATCGTCAAAGCGGCCCTCGCCGGCGCTCTGTTCAAGGTCGGCGCCAACGCTCTGGGGATCTGGCCTGAGATCGTGCAGGGGGCCCGGCGCATAGGCGGGTCCATCGCCTACTTCGGCTCCAATCTCAGTCCGGCCTTGCTCTCCGTCGGATATATTGTCGGACTCAACATCGCCTTTCTGATCTTTATGGGCGGGGCGCTCAACTGGCACTTGGCGATCCCCATCGTCGCCGCCCGGAGTGAATGGCCGCAATACCAGCTTCTGAACCGGCATGTCCCTGGAGACTGGAGTATAGCGGATGCGAATTTCGTGATCGTCGATCCCAACGACCCCGCCGCCTGGGACAGTCGCACGAGCGAGGCACGGGCGTGGAATGCCTTCGTGCTCGAGGCCACGGTTGCCGATCCAAATGCGTCGGCCGAGGACGTCAACGACGTGCAGGAACACAACGCCGCCGTTCTGGCCAAACTGGGCAAGCCCGTGCCGGCCAAGGACTACGCGCAGCGGATCTGGTCCAAGCTGACCCGCTATATCGGCGTCGGCGGCATGCTCATCGGCGGCCTCTGGACGATCTTCCACCTGCGAAAGTCTCTCGTCAGTGGAATGACCAGCGGACTGAAGGCCTACAGGAACATCAAGGAGGGCAAGGGCGATATCGAGCGGACGGAGAAGGACCTGCCCATGCAGTGGATCATCGGGATGATCGTCGGCTCCGTCGTCCCGTTGTTTCTGGTCTACCAGCACTACGTGCAACAAGTTCACATCTCGCTCGTTATGGCCGTCATTATGCTCGGCACAGGTTTCTTGTTCGCCGCCGTGGCGGGCTACATGGCCGGCCTGGTCGGCTCATCGAACAATCCCATCTCCGGCGTCACCGTCTCCACCGTCCTGGTTGCCTCGTTGCTGTTGCTGCTGCTCATGGGCAAGACCGCGGAGAACGGGCCGGCGGCTGCGATCATCGTCGGCGCGGTCATCTGCTGCGCCGCCGCGATTGCGGGCGACGTGATGCAGGACCTCAAGTGCGGCCGGCTCGTCGGCACCACGCCCTGGAAGCAACAGATCATGGAGATGATCGGGACGGCCTCGGCCGCGCTGATCATCGGTCCGGTGCTGATCCTCCTGCAGGGGGCTTACGGCTTCGCGGGAATGAAGGACGCCGGCTCCAAGGCTCTTTCTTCCCCCCAGGCCAACCTGATGGCTTCGGTGGCCAAAGGCGTCTTCGAGGGCGGGTTGCCCTGGGCCTTTCTGATTCTCGGGATGGTCGTCGCCGTGGGGATCATCGCGCTGGACCAGTATCTTCAGGCGAAGAAGTACCCCTTCCGGACCCCGGTCCTGGCCGTGGCCATTGGGTTCTATCTGCCGTTCCAGTTGTCCGTGCCGATCTTCGTGGGCGGGCTGATCAGCCTGGCCGTTGCGAAGTACCACAAGCGGAATAAGAGTGATGCTCCCGCGATGGAAGGCTCCGAGCGTCGCGGCCTGCTCATGGCCTCGGGCCTTATCACGGGCGAGGCGATCATGGGCATTCTCGTGGCGATCCCAATCGTCATTCTGAAACAGCGGGACATTGAGATGCCGCTCTGGGAAGGCGTTGTCCCCTTCGGTGGACTGATCGGCGTCATTCTCCTGATCTTCGTGGCCTTCTGGCTCTATCGAGTGGCGATCAAAGCGAAGCAGGGATAAGCCTTCTTGCGGGCGGGCCCGCCCGTGAAGAAGAAATGACCGGAACATGCAGAGGCCCTCAAATGCAACCGATTGTGTTTGAGGGCCTCAGTCCATCATACCATCGACGACGGGGCACGCCTGTCGCGGCGCCGCGAGATTCCCGCTTCCAGTCAGGGTGTTTCGAAATGCCGGCTCGGGTATGAACGACATGAAGACCGCGGGCCCGATTTCGCTGATGAAATGCCCCTGCAACAGGAGGAGGACATTGCCTCTGGGCGAATCGCCCCCAAGCAGAAGACCCATGCAAATCCCTTTCTTCCGTAAGGTTCAGATACTGAACACAGTGGGCAAGAGAGACTATCGTAGATCGGCGATTATCTGTTTGACCTGGGTGAGGAACGTCTGGATGGTCTGCCGTTCCGCGTCGGTAAGGCCGGAGAGATACGCCTCATATCGCCTGTTGTTGTCCGCCCGCATCCGGTCGAACGCCTCCATCGCCCGCTTGCCGGCAGCGGCATCATAGACAAGAACGGCCAACCGGCCCTGCGCTCGGATGGTTCGCTGTTTGGATTCTGCGACCATGCATGAGTCGTACCGTTACGACGGGATGACGGCAAGGCATTGCGCAAGGCCATGCTGGCCGGCCCCCCGTTTCTCTGCGCTTTGTGGTTGGGCGGTGCGCGAACTGCCGACCGGGGCGGTTTCAGGGCGTGGAATGGCGGCTCAAGCAGGCGGGGCAGGGCGAAGGAGCAATCGAGTTGGCGGTGTGGGCCAGCCGAGCTGGTCCCGTCTGCCATAGGGTGCCGAGGGGAAAAACCTTCTGGGGGCAAGATGCCGGGAGTTTACTATTGCCCTGCGGGTGCTTATAATCCATCCTTTTGGGGCCATGAAATCGTGGGATTCGCGTTTGACGCTTGTTTCAGATAGAAAGGAGATTGGTGCAATGGCAGCAAAGATCTACTATGAGGATGAAGCCCCGATTGGGCCGCTGCAGGGTAAGAAAGTGGCCGTGATCGGGTTTGGCTCGCAGGGGCATGCCCACAGTTTGAACCTTCGGGACAGCGGAATCGAGGTGGCGGTGGCCGAGCTTCCGGATACGGCGAACTTCAAGCTCGCAGTGGAGCACGGGTTCAAGCCGGGGAATATCAAGACGGCAATTGCGGGGGCGGCTTTGGTTATCGTGACGCTGCCCGACGAGGTGCAGGGCAAGGTGTACGCGAGCCAGATCGCGCCGAACCTCAAGCCTGGCCAGACACTGGGCTTCTGCCACGGGTTCAATATCCACTTTGGGTACATCGCGCCGCCGAAGGACATCAACGTCGTCATGATCGCCCCGAAGGGGCCGGGGCACCTGGTGCGCAGCGAGTTCGCCAAGGGCGGCGGCGTGCCGTGCCTCGTCGCCGTGCAGCAGGACGCCACCGGCACGGCCAAGCAGATCGCGCTGGCTTGGGGCCACGGCATCGGCGGCGCCCGCGCCGGCATCTTGGAAACGACCTACAAAGAGGAGACCGAGACGGACCTCTTCGGCGAGCAGGTCGTCCTCTGCGGCGGCCTCTCCGCTCTCATCAAGGCGGGCTTTGAGACGCTTGTCGCCGCCGGGTATCAGCCCGAGATCGCCTACTTCGAAACCGTCCATGAAGTCAAGCTGATTGTGGACCTGATCTACCAGGGCGGCCTGAGCTACATGCGCTACAGCATCAGCAACACGGCCGAGTACGGGGATCTGAGCCGTGGGCCGCGGATCATCACCGACCAGACTCGAGCCGAGATGAAGAAGATCCTGGGCGAGATTACCTCCGGCCAATTCGCCAAGGAATGGGTCAACGAGTACCAGACCGGACTCAAGAAGTTCAACGAGCTGTACGAAAAAGACCACAGCAGCCAGGTCGAGACCGTCGGCCGCAGGCTCCGCAAGATGATGAAGTGGATCGACGCGAAGGAACCGTAGATCGATCTGTGATTGGCTGCTTATGATCGGACGCGAAAGGAGGGCCTTATGGCTATCGACAGATCGCGTGCCGTAGGCTGCAAGGCCTCTTCGGCACGAGCCCTGTTGTGCATGGCGGCTCTCCTTTCAGCGTCCGTTCTCGCCGGCTGCGGGGCCCGCGAGTACGTCAGCCCCACGAAGACATCGTACGCCAGGCTGGCGATGCCCTATAGCGTCACGCAGCTTGGCCGCAGCACCTCGCTCGAAGTGCTCAACGTCGCCAACGACCCGGCGTGGCAATCGGACGTCGGGAAAGCCGGCCAGGCCCTTCTCACCCAGGGCGATACGGTCATCAGCTACTCCGGCCGAAGCAGCGACACCCGCAGAACCTGGTTGAACCTGATTGCCTTCGACGAGTTCCGTATGACCGCCCGCCGCAAGTATTTCTTCTACGCTGATGAGCGGGCCGCGGGTCCCGGATACGCCCAGGCGTCTGCTCTTTCCGCCACGAAAGGGCGTCCTCTTCGACGCCGAGTTCATCATCGACCCGGAGGTCCTCACGACGCCCTATGCGACGGCGGAGGTCCAGCGGATCGAGATCCTCCGATGGCTCGCCGGGCAGTTCCGCCGGGACCTCACCACCCTCGTCGGCGATCCGAAGAGCCCCGCCCAGGGCGACGAGTCGATCCTGCTTTCCGGGATGATGGTTAGCCAGATCTTCCAGGCCGTGCTTGCCGAACTGGACCAATCACCCGGCCTCGCCAGGAATCTCAGCGGCGAAACAGGCATTCGCTTCCCGCACATCAGCCTCAACGAGGGCCATATCCGCCTGCTCACCCAGAGCGATCTCGGCGCCGTCAAGATCCGCGTCAATTTCCCCATGACCACGTCGAAGAAGAAATAGTGGTCTCACCGCCGCGTGACATTGGCGGGCCGAAGGCATCTTAGCCCGGGACCGCCTGCAGGGCCACCTTGTTGGCCCCGTCGATGAAGAGGATTCTGGCGTCGGGCTGCTCCGCGAGCCATCCGTCCACCACCCTCTGGGGGGCATGCGCCGGATGTAGATGCGCCGCCTCGACGAGGGGATCGGGAATCTGCGTGTGCATCCAGATCCGCCGCAGCCGGCGGATCAGAACGGCGAATTTGTAGGGCTTGTGACTGTACAAGACGTAGTCCCGCTGAATCGATTGGATGACCTCATCGAGCGGGGCCGTCAGACGGTTGTAGAAATTCGCCAGCGTGTGCTGTGCGCCGATCCCGTTGGGACAAGCAGCCAGGAACAGGATCTCGCCGCCATCGGTCACCGCGGCCCGGGTCAGTTCCAGGGCTCGTTGGGCCGTGTACAGGTCTTCGTCGTTGGAGAAGCCGCCCGGCGAGACGACCACCCGCGACGCGGGAGAGACCGTGCGGGTATTTCGCTCGTCGGTGACGACAAAGGATTCGGCACTTGCCTCCCGGATGGGTCCGAACCGTGCCCAGATCAGTCGTTTCCCGGCGCTGATCATCACCATCGCGTAGACCGGCCGGCCCTTCGCTATCAACTGCATGCCCTCCACCTGATCGGCGGCGAGGGGATTGTCTCTTCGGCCGGGGGCAGGATGCCACGGATGGGCCCCGTGCGTCGATTCGTCGAGCAGGGCCAGGCTGTGATTCTGTTCGACCGTACGAAAGGCAGTGATGCCGGGCAGGAAGTTCTTCACGGGATTGGAATACCCCGCGAAGTAGTGGACCTTTACATCCGACACCACGAGAAACACATCCGCCTCCTCGGCCAGCGCATTCACCAGCACCTGCGTGCCTCGCGACGTGCAACCGGCGTCGATAAACTCGTCGGCCTGGCAGTCGTGGGTGTGGATTCGCGCCACGGTCAGGCCGGCACCTTTGCCGGCCTTTTCGATCTCGCGGCGGATTTCGCGATTCTTCGGCGTGTCGGCGTTGTGCGTCCCGGTGCAGATCAGGAACTGGACCGACGCAGACCCCCGTAGCACGTCGCATACGCGCGGCAACACATCCGCGAGGGGCTCGTCGCGCGTACCGTCGTCGAGGAGGACGCACACCCGCCTGCGGGCGACTTCCTCCCGAAATGCCCCGGCCTGACTGTCCACAGTCTCCAGGAGGCCCGCCGGATCGTGGGTCTGTTCCCCCTGCCACGGCCGGATGATCTCCTGAACGTTCCGGTCCGGGACCCGGAGGGAAACAACACTTCTTCCATAGCGAAGGTCTATTCTCACTCTGGCCCTCGGATTCTGTGCCTCTGTGTACACGAGTCAGACTTGCTATCGGCTGAAAGCGAGAGACACTGGACGGAAACAGTCCCTTCCAGGAGACACGACTGTCCAGCGATGCCTCAGGGTCCGAGCCCGGGGCACCGGCCGGCCCTATTGTCCCGGCCACATCTGGGCGTAGCTGACCAACTGGATGCCGCGTCTGGCGATGACTTCTTTGACCCTGGGGCTGGTGAACGACTTGGTCACGCCGTCGCGGTGCGAGGCGACTTCCCAGTAACCCTTGTGACCCATCGCCCCCATCTCGGCCGTGTCGGCGCCCGGATGTTCGATCACGATCCATGTCCCCGGCCCGACCTGCTCCAGTGCCTTGACCAGAGCTGACTCCCTCGCCTCGGCCGAGGCCTTCGTATCCGCATCCCACCGCAGGTACTTCGCTCCGGGCGTCTCGATGGGCAGCTTGTACTCCTTCGCCAGCTTCTGCACCAGCGCCCGCAGCTCCGGGGTACACGTCGGCGTGCCCATGTGGCTGCTCAGATGCGAGACCTGCGGGATCATCTTCCTCGCCAGTTCGATCTGGGCCCGCAGTTCCTTCTCCACCTCCTCGATCTTCCACCCGCACTCCAGGAACCCCGTGTTCGGCGGGAAGTCCGCCCGCTGGCTGGTCATCGGGAGGAAGTGTCCTTGTTCGTCGACCAGGCTCGGCGCCTGCGTCAACGGGCCCCACTTGTAGTTCTGCCACTCGCTCGTCAGCGTCAGATGCACGCCCACGTCGAATCCGGGGTTCTCCCGCAGCATGGCGGCCGCCTCGTTGAACCACGGGCATGGCGTCTGCACCTCCACGCTCTGGGCGATCCCCTCGCGGTAGCACCGGATGCAGGCCAGGTTCGCCGTATGGCACGACCCGATGTCATCTGCGCGCACCACCAGTCTGATTGCCCCGTCTCCCTGCGCTGCCTGCGCCATAGCTACTGTGCTCACTGCCAGTAGCAACACTACCGGCACGCCCAGGAACCAGCCAAGCTGTCGTCGCGTCATCATAGTCGCACTCCTCAAACGTACGATGCCCCTTCGAATTGTCACCGAGACCAGCCGATGCCGCCATTATATGCCCTGAAACCATACCGGCAAGTGTTTCAGGGACATTGGGCGGTTGAACCAGGGAGGATCCGGCTGCGTCCAACTTCAAGATGCAGACCTCCATCGTTCTTCAGCAACGCCCCGTTCCGGCGCCCGGCGCCATTGTGCTCGGCTCACTTGGAACCGGACTGGTCGGCTGGATGCGGAGACGCAGAGCCCTCTAACACCCTCACCAAGCATCGTTCCATCGGGGCTGTGCGGTTGTCCGTACAGCTCCTTTGTTTCACCGCCCCGTCGCGCGCAACTGCTGGCGCATTGCCCCGGGATTCCGCAAGGCATCTCTCCTGGGGGGCCGATCCTCGAAGGCCCGGCGGCGGAGATCTGAGCCTGAGACAGCATTTCATCCTTCTGCCTGGAATTGTCATTCGCGCCCGCACGTGGTATACTTTACCGCATGCTGCATCTGTCGGAGTCAATATGCGGTGTGCGAGGGGGGCGGAGGGTGTCTGAGTGTGCCGGAGGTGAGAAATGAAGCGCGGAAAAGGATTCACGCTGATCGAGTTGCTCGTGGTGATCGCCATCATTGCGATTCTGATGGCCATCCTGATGCCTGCCCTGCAGCGGGTCCGCGAACAGAGCCGGCGGCAGTCCTGCGCCAGCCAGGTGCGCCAGCACTGCCTTGCCTTCCTCATGTACGCCGACGACTACACGGGGAAACTCCCGCAGCCCGATACAGCCGGCGGCTGGCTGTGGGACCTGGACGTGGACGTCGTCAACTTCATGCTCCAGACGGGGATGACCCAGGAGATGTTCTACTGCCCTTCGAACAGCGCCATGCACCCGCACATGGACCACTTCTGGACCTTCCAAGCGGAAGTCGTGAGTGACAAGCAACTGACGGGCAATTTCATCGTGTCCGGCTACTGCTACATTCTGGAACTCGCCGTCAGCACGAATACGAAGCGTCCGGCGATCCAGAATGACCCGGGCGGGACCAAAGCATGGCTCAAGACGAGCAACGACAAGCAACCGGCCCTGCGTGAGCTCACCGTGGACGCCACGCTTTGCGCCTGGGACCAACGAGGGCCGGCGTTCCCCAACGGCAATTTCGGCATGGTGGCCGGGGGCACGCTCAACCAGGTGCAACTGTACGACCGCACCAGTCACGTGAAGAGTGATGACCAACCCACCGGCATGAACATCGGCTTCCTCGACGGGCACGTGGATTGGCGCCACTTCAATCCGCAGTGGGAATCTGCCGAGTACGAGTTGTCCGACGACATCCCCAAACCCCGTTACGGCGGCGACCGCAGATTCTGGTGGTGAAGTGGCGATCTCGGCTGTTGTTTGCCTTGAGGTGCCGCATCACTGTTCAAGGCCGTTCCAGATTCTCTTGATTGTCTCTTCCTGCGAGTAGCCGATGGGGCAGTTCTCGCTCTTTGTGTTGGCGCGATAGCTGCCGAGTGTCTCGTTGGGGCACGTAATCATCCGGCTCACCGGCATCTGCAGGTGGCCGTTCGGATCGGTCTGCTTGATCCAGTTGTAGGCGTAGATGAGCCACGCGTTCCTGTAGTCCTCGGATTGAAGCGAGAACCAGGA
>Ga0116141_10002403_pt1 | contig 16037 bp, 14 predicted proteins | sample AD_UKC097_MetaG_FD_89744 | JGI IMG/M metagenome (GOLD analysis project Ga0116141, IMG submission 89744) | Active sludge microbial communities of municipal wastewater-treating anaerobic digesters from USA - AD_UKC097_MetaG | ecosystem: Engineered > Bioreactor > Anaerobic > Digestate | place: USA...
CACTCTTGGTGGACACCCACGGCGGCGGGTTACTTCGATCATGTTTCCAAGGCCCACGTGCTGGAGGCGGTGCAGGTTTTCGCACCGACCGAAGTGCAACGGCTGGCGAAGCTCAAGAAGCCGCAGATGGCAGGTGAGGCCGAACGGCTGGCCGCAGGCACGGGCTGGCTGCCACGGATGCTGTTGGCGCCCGAGGTGCGCGAAGCGGCGAAGCAGGGGGAAGCGAAGGCAGAAGAGGTGGATGAAGGCGCCGAGGCTGTGACCTGATCCCACAGCGGCTTATCCGTTTGATCTTGCCCCGGCTTCGGCCGGGGTTTTTTTTGGCTTGGACGCACTGCAGCGTGGATGGCACGCCTTGCTCTTTCATGGCCTGCAGTGTTCCTTGAATGGCTGGGCGAATGACCCGTGCGTCTCCGGCTTCGCCGGACCGCGCTCTTGTGCTGCGCATCGAGCCACCCGGCCACGCTCACGTGACCTGGTGTCTCGACCCTGTCGGGCGCCGATCGCTGACGCCTCCGGCCGAGGGCATGCCCTCAGCCTGCGCGCTGCGCTTGCCTGTTTCGCTCTGGCATGTGTGGTGGGGTGGGCTTGCTGTTCCCTTCATCCTTGCACACCGTTCTCGCTGTCAAGGTCTGCGCGCCCTGTGGGCGCTGGCGGCCGTTCGGCCGTCTTCGAACCTGTGACCGCTGCGCTGCGGCGTGCCGGTTCCGGTCTCGGGCAATCCCGCCCGATCACCGGAGTTGGTCATGCAGCACGATCTGTTCTCTTCCCTCGATTCTTTCCTCTCGGTGCCCGCCGGTTCGGGCGGTTTGCTCATCCGCGATGTGACCGGCCAGTACCGGCCGGCCGAGGCCGACGAGGTGCTGCTGGCCGCGCAGCGGCTGCTGGCTGCACAGGTGCGTGGCAGCGACCTGATGGACTCGCCCGCGGTGGTCAAGGACTTCCTGCGCTCGCGCCTGGGCCATCTGCCACACGAGGTGTTTGCTGTTATGCATCTGAACTCGCAGAACCGGGTGCTGGACTACGTCGAGATGTTCCGGGGCACGGTGAGTCAGACCTCGGTCTACCCGCGGGAGGTGGTGCGCGATGCGCTCCTGCGCAACAGCAGTGCGCTGGTCCTGGTGCACAACCACCCGAGCGGAGAAGCCCGTCCCTCGCGGGCCGACGAACACCTGACGCAGACGATCAAGGCCGCAGCGGCGTTGGTCGATGTGCGGGTGCTGGACCACTTCATCGTGGCAGGCGAGGTGATCTGCTCCATGGCCGAAATCGGCCTCGTTTGAGCCAGGGGGCTTCGCCCCCTTTTGTTCTTTGTTGAAGTGCGCGCTGCGCGCGGGCATCGAAGAGAGACAAATCAGGCCGGCACGGCCGGCAGCATGGTGACGCTGCCCTTTCCCGTGCCCGGGGATCGCGGGCCCTGTTTCCTTGCCGCTGCACGGCAACGAAGCCCGCTGGACGAACTGCCGGCCGGGCCACGCCCGCCGCTGCGCTGTGGTCTTGTCCCGCCCGGCAGATCGTCCCCCCGGTCACCTGCCATGCCCGCAGCCGGGCCGCTGGGAATCCTGACCACCAATACCCGAACCCTGGAAGTGATCGCATCGGCTCGAACGCCGCGCCAGTCGCTGCGCTTGGTGTCACGCCGTCCGCGACAGCCGCCGCTGCTCAGTGCACCCGGCCGCCTGCGCTTCGCTGGTCGCCCGAAGAGGTTTGGGCAGCGCGTGCGCCATTGGGCCCACCGTCATCCCCCCACGGCGCCCCCATCCACAGGTGAGTGGGACTTGTGGGGGGATCTTTCAGCGGTGGGCCAGGTGACTGGCTCACTGTTTCGTGCTGCAAGGGGAATCCCCATCCCCCACCCCTTCCCGAGGGAAGGGGCCATGCCCACCCCCCGCCCGCCCGTGGGCGGGAGCGAGGGAGTCCGAGCGAGAGGATCGGTTTTGAGGAACCCGGATCGGGGTCCGGCTGGTCGCTCTTGCAAGGAGTTTCACCATGGCCAATGTTCAAGTCATCCAGCGTCACGCGCACCTGGCCGGTGCTGTCAAGCTCGAATTCGTCAACGGGCGCGAGGGCAAGGTCGCCAAGGCGGTGCTGACCGCCATCAGCAACAGCCGCCGTGGCAGCGGCGAAGAACGCTCGGAAGAAGCCACCGCGATCCAGTGGACGCTGTGGGCCAAGCAGGCCGAGCACGCCGCCGAGTACCTGGGCAAGGGCTCGCACGTGAACATCGTCGGGCGCGTGCGCAACAACAACTACCAGGACGGCGACGGGGTCGAGGTCTACGGCATGGCCTTTACCGTGGACGAGATCGACTACCTCGACAGTAAGGCCGAAAGCGAGGCCCGCCGCTCGCGCGAGAGCGCCGGTGATCCGCCTCCCGCCAACGCCACCAGTTCCAGCAGCAGCCGCAAGGCCCGCAGCAGCGAACGCCATCCGGCGCACGCCTGATCCAGCCCACCGGGCGGTGTCCATCCGCCCGGTCTTCCATTCCAACCCTTCATCCCGAACCAGGAGCACACCATGATCTCCACCGCCCATTCCCCCCGTCTGGCCGCCCGCTTCGGTCAGAACACCTTTGTCATGCGCAGCGAGACCCCGCTGGCCGAAGACCAGATGCGCCGGGCCGCACCGTCCATCTTTGCCGAAGGCAAACACGGCAGCCGTTCCGAGCGCTACACCTACATCCCCACCATCGACGTGTTGCGCGGATTGCGTCAGGAAGGTTTCGAACCCTTCATGGTGGCCCAGAGCAAGAGCCGCATCGAAGGCAAGACTGAGTTCACCAAGCACATGATCCGCATGCGCCATGCCGGACAGGTCAACACCAGGCCCGAGGCCAACGAGATCATCCTGATCAACAGCCACGACGGAGCCAGCAGCTACCAGATGCTCGCGGGCGTGTTCCGCTTCGTCTGTTGCAACGGTCTGGTGGTGGGCGATGTGTCCAACGACATCCGCATCCCGCACAAGGGCAACATCCGCGACGACGTGATCGAAGGCGCGTTCCGGGTGCTGGAGGACTTCGAGACGGTGGACGCGTCTACCGATGGCATGAAGGCGCTGAGCCTGCAGCCCGAGGAACAGCGGGCCTTTGCCACCGCCGCCCTGGCCCTACGCTACGGTGAACGAGGGGAGGGCGAACCACCGGCCCCGGTGACTGCTGACCAGCTGATCGAAGCCCGCAGGCCGGAAGACTTCGGTGCCAGCCTGTGGACCACCTTCCAGCGCGTGCAGGAGAACGCCATGAAGGGCGGACAGCCTGGCCGAGGCGCCAAGGGCCGGCGTCTGCACACCCGCCCGGTGGCCAGCATCGACCGCAGCGTGAGCCTGAACCGGGCCCTGTGGGTGCTGGCCGAAGAGATGCGCAAGCTCAAGGCCTGAACGGGACCACACCACACCGCTCCATCTCGGGGCGGTGTGGTGCACCAGGAAATCTGAAACGCGCTCGCCGGCTCCCGCCGGCTCGCGCAATCCCCGCAGAGGCTTCTCACCGAAGCCACAGCCAGGCGGCCATAGCCCAGCTGATGGCCGAAGAAAGCACCGCTGTCGCAGCGTGCAGCAGCCACCCCTCCCAGGGGTGAGCAGCGCGGCGGGCCAGGGTCGCCACGTCCTGCAGCGGCAGCGTCACCCGCTGCAAGGCCGGGCTGACTTCATTGCGGAACACCAAACGCGCCGCCTCCTCCATGGCCCGGGTCTGTGTGTCCACAGTCCCCCGTGCCATTTCGTCTGCCCGGCGGGCGATGTGTTTGACCGCCTGTACCTTCGCGTTCTCGGTGATCTCGGCCATTCGCTCCTCGTAGGCGGTGACCTGATCGGCCAGCTCCGAACTCACCACCGTCAGCGCAAGCCGGCTGGCGTCCAGCCTGGGTGCCAAGGCCTCCATTCGATCCAGCATTTCTCCCAGCTGGCCAATGGCCACCGCCATCAGCTCTTCGCGCGCCGTGGTCAGGTCGGACATGGGGTCGGTGCGGGCAGTATTGCCGCTTCGTTGACGATGCCAGAGCGGAGGTCAAGCGCTGCAAAGCAGGCATCGAGTTCGGGCACCACGCCGCTGGCCAGTCGCCGCGTCGCCAGTTTCTGAGCCAGCGCCAGCCTTTCCGCGGTGTCTTTGGTCTTGACGATCAGGGCCTTGTAGTCGGTGTCATCACGCACCAAGGCGGTCAGGTCAATCCCCTTGTTGCGGATCCTGGCGTAGATCTCGTTCGTGCCCAGGCGACAGGCCGGGTTTGCCGTGGCGACACGCTGCTCGTCCAGGAAGCCCAGCACCAGGAAAAACGTGGTCTTGAAATCCAGCCCGCTCTCGACCATGTTGAAAACCAGCCGGATCTTGGAAGCGGGCAAGCCCAGCCGCGACAGGTCCACCAGTGTGGCGATGGTGTCTTGCTGTTGCTTGAGGGCAGGCACAGTCGGCACCACAAAACAGTCAAAGTCTTCGTGACTGCCACGGTAGCGGCGCATCAGGTCAAGCAGTTCTTCCACGTTGCTGGCCCCGATGTCCACCACCGCGTTGTCGATGGTCTGCAGGTATTCCTGCAGTTCACCGAACTGCCGCCCACGCAGGGCCTGGCCCTGGCCCTCATCGGCGTTCAGGCTTTCAACGGCAATCAGCTCAGCGCCAGCGATCCGGGGCACGAGCAGGTGCCGAGCCACGGTGGTCTTGCCCACGTTGCCTGAGAAGTTGATGACGGCGATCTTCATGGGGTGTCCCTCGCGTTGACCCTGGCGCGAACCAGAGGGTTGGTGATCAGGCTGCTGGTGTAGGCCTCGGCAACTTCCCTGCCACTGCGCTGGCCCACCTCGGCCAGGTTGTCGGGCGAGACTGCTGGCAACGCCCGGAATCCCGGCACTTCGGCCGTCGGCTCCGATCTCTGCAGCTCGTTTGCGGGTTGATCGCCTGACGAGGCGGCCACGGCAGTGGCGGGATCTTTGGCCACCCTGGCCACTTCCCGCTGTACCGTGGCATTGCTCACGTGAACGCCAGCGGCCGCCAGCGCTTCTCGAATCGCCTCGAATGTGTAGCCCTGGGCTCGCAGCTCTCGCATGTCCGATGCGAAGCCCCGTGCTTTGCGTGTGCTGCGGCCTGGTGGCTCTTTGGGGACCAGCTTCATCGTGGCGCCTCTGTTCGGTGGCGGTTCGGCAGTGGATCTCTCGTGGTTGAGTTTGTGCAGTCCCAGTTCAGCTGAGTGGTGTGGGCCTTGCGCTGAACCTATGTTCCATCCAAAACCTGCCTTGTCGCGTGCTGGATTTGCGCCCAAATCCAGCCGCTCCATAGCCTCGATTCAGACCAATACTGGGTCATGGGTGAGTGCAGAGATAGGCGCAGTGGCGCCGGTGTCTGACACTCTCACCCAGGGGTGAATCGTCGTCAGGAGACTCGGTATGGAACCCTCGTCACGTGACCGCATCAGCGTGGACCTGCATGGCCTTAAGGCCACGCTGATGGAGCGTGCGCAGGCCGTCGGCCTGTCCCCATCGCAAGTGGTGCGCCTGGTGCTCGCCAACGCGCTGGGGCGCACTGCGCAGCAGAACACCGAGGCAAGCCGTACGCCTGCCCAGGCAGACCCTGCCGCCCGCACACGCCTATGCCTGCGTATGCGAACTGGGGACGCCGAAGCCACGCAACTGGCTGCACAGCGCGCAGGCATGGCCACCGGCGAATACGTGGCCGCCCTGGTGGCGGGCGTGCCGCTGATTCTGGATGGGGGAGGGCATACACAGGCCCTGCAGGCGCTCACCGCTTCCACAGACGAACTGGCCCACTTCAGCCACCGCCTCCACCAGCTGAACACGTTGGTGCGCCGGGGCGATGTGGAGCCCATCCGCCCCTACACCGGCATGCTCGAAACGCTGGCCCGCGACGTGCACCGCCACCTTGACCATGTCTCTTGCGTCCTGGCCGACCTGCAGCCACGCAGGCCCGGCGTTTCACCACCAGCCAGCAGTACCCATGCAGGTAACAGAAGGAGCCAACCATGAAGACCACATCCGGTGCGCGGCGCGCGGGTTCGCCTGCCACTTCGACCGCGCCTTCCTCCTTGCCGGGCGCTCCCCACGCGCCCGACCTCGACGGCATCCTCATCACCTGGGGTGACCGCCTGTTCTATCCAGGCAACCGCATCGTCCAGGTTCGGCCCCAGCCGAAGCTGGGCGCGTCAGCCGCGCACCAGCGTGCCAACGCCATCCGCCAGCGCATCGAAGCCACCGTCGTGCGGCGCGCGCCGCAGGTCATGGTCAAGGTCACCGGGGGAGGGCGCAGCATGGCGGCCATTGCGGCGCACTTTCGCTACATCAGTAAAAACGGTCGGCTGGAAATCGAAGACCAGCGCGGGGAGACCATGCAAGGCAAGGACAGTCTGCACCACCTGGCCGAAGAGTGGCGCCTGGGCGGCGCGCGCATACCTGACGATACCGGGCCGGGCCAACCGCGCGAGGCCTTCAACATCATGCTGTCGATGCCGCGCGGCACCGATCCGCTGATCGTGCAGCGCGCCGCACGGGAGTTTGCACAGGCCGAGCTGGCCGAACACAAATACGTGATGGTGCTGCACGACCACCAGGCCAACCCGCATGTGCACATCAGCGTACGGGCCGTGTCCAGGCTGGGCAAGCGGCTCAACCCGCGCAAGAGCGACCTGCACCGCTGGCGCGAAACCTTCGCCGAAAAGTTGCGAGGCTATGGCGTCGAGGCAGAGGCGACACGGCAAGCCACTCGCGGCCAACACCGCCGACCCGACAAACTCTGGCGCCTGAAAGCGCAGGAAGACGGGCGCTTGCGCCGAGCAACTTCAACCAACCACGGCGAATCGAGGAATCATCCAGCCAGGACAGCTGCAGTAGTAGCCTGGGTGGAAATTGGGGTGGCTCTTGCAAAATCGGGAGCAGCGTCAGACCGGCAACTGGCCGGACATGTGGCGAGGTTTGTCAGAGGAATGACGTCAAGCCAAACGGGCGAGCCTCAACGCAACCCAGTGCGATCAGTGACTGCGGTGCAGCATCGATCTCATCAACCCGAACCACAACCGAACCCGCAAACAAAGCCACGCGACATCGACCCTCTTCGCTAGTGGCACAGAAGTTTTAGTGAAGCATGTCGTCGACAAATTCCGACGCGGGCTCGACGCTGCTCACCATCAACCGGTCGCGTGCCCGCGTGCAGGCCACGTAGAGCAAGTGCCGTTCCGTGTTGTAGATCTCTTCCAGGTCGGCATCGTCCATCACGCTCTCGATGCGGGTCTGAAGCGGAAGCACATCGTCGTCGCAAGCCATGACGACCACAGCGCGGAATTCCAGCCCTTTGGCCAGGTGCATGGTGCACAAGGAAGCTTCGCCCGGTGCAGTTTCGACATGCTCATCCAGCAAACGGTGGGGCATGCCCGCAGCGTCGAGTGCTGCGCTGGCCCGTTCCAGTTGCATCTCGGAGCGCACGATCACACCAATTTCGTGGGCAGCGAAGCCGTGGTCCAGCAGGTCCTGAATCCACCCGGCGACCCCGTTCCGTTCGGCTTCCTCATCTTCGAACGACTGGATGAATGGCGCAGGCCCGTTGAACACCGACACCGTACCTTTGCGCGTCTCGGTGTTGCCGTCCATGTCAGACACTTCCGGTCCCAGCAGGCGATCAGCCTGTTGACGAATCTGGTGAGAAGTCCGGTAGTTGATGTTGAGCGTGCGCGAACGCCCGCGCACATCCACCCCGAGCGACTTCCATGAGAAAGGCTGCTGAAAGATTCGCTGCCCCAGGTCGCCCGCAAAGAACAGGCTGTTGGGCCGCACGGCGCCGCTGCCGTCGGGCGCCACACCCGCCATGGCCGCCAGCATGCGCAGCTGGCTCACGCTCACGTCCTGCGCCTCATCAACCACCACGTAATCAAACGGCGGGTGCTTGAGCTGCGCCAGCTTGCTTGCCAGCTCGGTGAACAGCCGCGCCTGGGTCATCAACCCCGCTGCGTCCAGGCGGCTTTGAACCCCTTCAAACACCTGCCACAACGCCTGGCGCTGCGCTTCGCTCAGCCGCGTCTTGCGACCCAGTCGTTTCACGTCGCGGTAGTCGTCCCAGCTGGTCAGCTGCCAGGCGTCCACTACATCGGCCCACTCGCCCAGCACAAAGTTCAGCGTGAAGCGGCTCAGCAAGGCGCCCGGTTGCTCCGCCTTCACATGGTCCAGCGCCGCGCTCACAGCGGCACGCACGTCGCTAGGTGTAGCCAGGGGCTGCTTGGGCTGGCTCTTGTCGCGCAGGCGATCCATCAGCCGCCGCCCCATGCCGCTCATGTCCACCACTTCCAGCCGCTCGGCCAGCCTCGGCTGGTGGCTGATCAGGCAGTTCATCTTGTTGCGCAAGGCGTTGGCCAAGGGATCAGAAAACGTGGTCAGCCAAACCCGTGCATCCGGGTTCAAGCGCCCCAGCGTCACAGCGCGGTGCAGCGCCACGATGGTCTTGCCCGTGCCAGCCGAGCCGGAAACACGCGCGGCGCCATTGAAGTCGCGCGTAACAAACTGCTGTTGCGACGGGTGCAGAAAGATCGACCACTTTTCCCACGGGTAGTTGAGCGCCTGTTCCAGCTCTTCCAGGTCGTTCATCACGCGGAAGCGGCGCTGCGCGTCCGGGTGGCTGAACGGGTCCGCCGTCTGCGCCACCGCTGTCACCTGTGGTTTGCCGCCTGTGGCCAGCTCCAACAGGGCTTCGGCCGCTTCGGCAGGCAGGTGTTCGGCCAGGGTCAATAGGCTGTCCTCGTCGGCCTGTTTCACGTCGGCCAACCAATCGGCTGGCACGCCATAGGCCAGCAGGCCTTCGTCGGTCAGGCCCTTGAACAGCAAACGTTTGGTGCGGACTACCGGCGCTGGCGCTGGCACACGGGTGACCTGCTCCACCACCCGTTCCCGAATCTCCACCCACTGGGCCGCGCCCGTGCTCGGGTGCGTCTCCAGCCGGCGTCGCTCGGCCCACTGGTAAGCCTTGTCGTGGTGGTCCGCATAACAGAGCAGGAAGCTGCTCTCGGTCTTGTGGACGATCAACCGAAGGTCGCTGCCCACCCGGACAGACCAGAAATGCTTGTCCTTGGACTTCTCGATGCGGTGGAACTTCAGCCCCGGGCTGGCCGGGTTCTGCTGCAGGTCAAATGCCGTGATCTTGATCGCCTTCTGTTCGTCGGAGGTCAGACGAGAGAGGCTGTCGGTGAAGGTGTCGGAGATGCGGAACTGCATTTATCAAGTGCCAGAGTTTCTTGTTGGGGTCGCTTCAGAAAACGGAAAATAAAGCACGCTAAGCCGGTTGCAGCGGTCGGAGCGGCCTGAACTTGCCCGCGCCGATCTTGGCGCTGCTGCGCCATAGGTAATCGCCGGTCAGGTTGATGTGTTCCCAGCCGAGCGGCGACAGGTACTGCAACAGCCCGTCATCGAAGGCATGGCCGTTGCCACGCAACGCATGCGCTGCGCGCTCCAGGTAGACCGTGTTCCACAATACGACGGCCGCCGTCACCAGGTTGAGGCCGCTGGCACGGTAGCGCTGCTGCTCGAAACTGCGGTCGCGGATTTCGCCCAGGCGGTTGAAGAATACGGCGCGAGCCAGTGCGTTACGGGCTTCGCCCTTGTTCAACCCGGCATGCACGCGGCGGCGCAGTTCCACGCTTTGCAGCCAGTCCAGGATGAACAGCGTGCGTTCGATGCGCCCCAGCTCGCGCAGCGCCACGGCCAAGCCGTTCTGGCGCGGATAGCTGCCGAGCTTGCGCAGCATCAGCGAGGCCGTCACCGTGCCCTGTTTGATCGAGGTGGCCAGCCGCAGGATTTCGTCCCAATGGGCGCGAATGGCCTTGATATTCAGCTTGTCGCTGCTAATCATCGGCTTGAGTGCGTCATAGGCGGCTTCGCCCTTGGGGATGTAGAGCTTGGTGTCGCCCAGGTCGCGGATGCGCGGCGCGAAGCGGAAGCCCAGCAGGTGCATCAAGGCGAAAACGTGATCGGTGAAGCCTGCCGTATCGGTGTAGTGCTCTTCGATGCGCAGATCGGACTCGTGGTAAAGCAGGCCGTCGAGCACATAGGTCGAGTCGCGCACGCCGACATTGACCACCTTGGTGTGGAACGGTGCGTACTGGTCGGAGATATGGGTGTAGAACGTCCGTCCTGGGCTGCTGCCGTATTTCGGGTTGATGTGGCCTGTGCTCTCGGCCTTGCTCCCGGTGCGGAAGTTCTGGCCGTCCGACGATGACGTGGTGCCGTCGCCCCAGTGCTCGGCGAAGGGATGGCGGAACTGGGCGTTCACCAGCTCGGCCAGCGCCGTCGAGTAGGTTTCGTCGCGGATGTGCCAGGCTTGCAGCCAGGCCAGCTTGGCGTAGGTCGTGCCGGGACACGATTCAGCCATCTTGGTCAAGCCCAGGTTGATCGCATCGGCCAGGATTGTCGTCATCAGCAAGGTTTTGTCCTTGGCGGTGTCGCCGGTCTTCAGGTGCGCGAAGTGACGGGTGAAGCCCGTCCATTCGTCCACTTCCAGCAGCAGTTCGGTGATCTTGACGTGCGGCAGGATCATGGCCGTCTGGTCGATCAGCGCCTGCGCGGTGTCGGGCACCGCTGCATCCAGCGGCGTGATCTTCAGGCCCGACTCGGTGATGATGGCATCCGGCAGGTCGTTGGCCGCCGCCATGCGGTTGACCGTGGCAAGTTGCGCCTCCAGTAGCTCCAGACGCTCGCTCAGGTACTGGTCGCAGTCAGTGGCCACGGCCAGCGGCAATTCGCTGGACTGCTTGAGGCTGGCGAACTTCGCGGGCGGCACCAGGTAGTCCTCGAAGTCCTTGAACTGGCGCGAACCCTGCACCCAGATGTCGCCCGAACGCAGCGCGTTCTTCAACTCCGACAGCGCGCACAGCTCGTAGTAGCGCCGGTCGATGCCGGCGTCGGTCATCACCAGCTTCTGCCAGCGTGGCTTGATGAAGTCGGTCGGCGCATCGGCGGGCACCTTGCGGGCGTTGTCGGTGTTCATGCCGCGCAGCACCTCGATGGCATCAAGCACGTCCTTGGCGGCGGGCGCTGCCCGCAGCTTGAGAACGGCAAGGAATTCCGGCGCGTAGCGGCGCAAGGTGGCATAGCTCTCCCCGATGCGGTGCAGGAAATCGAAGTCCTCGGGCTGGGCGAGCTTCTGCGCCTCGGTGACGCTCTCGGCGAAAGCGTCCCAGGACATGACAGCCTCGATAGCGGCGAACGGATCGCCGCCGCTTTGCTTGGCGTCGATCAGCGCCTGACCGATGCGCCCGTACAGACGCACCTTGGCGTTGATCGCTTTGCCTGATGTCTGGAACTGCTGCTGATGCTTGTTCTTGGCCGCGTTGAACAGCTTGCCCAGGATGCGGTCGTGCAGGTCGATGATTTCGTCGGTGACGGTGGCCATGCCCTCGATGGCAAGCGCCACGAGGGTGGCGTAGCGACGCTGCGGCTCAAACTTGGCCAGGTCGGCGGGCGTCATCTGGCCGCCCTCACGGGCGATCTTGAGCAGCCGGTTCTGGTGCACCAGCCGCTCGATGCCGGTCGGCAGGTCGAGCGCCTGCCAGGCCTTGAGGCGTTCGATGTGTTCGAGCATGTGGCGGGAGTTCGGCTTGGCGGGCGACTGGCGCAGCCAGGCCAGCCAGGTCGTCTTTCCGTTGTCGCGGCGTTTCAGCAGCTCATCGAGGCGATGCCGGTGCCCGTTCGACAGCGGCTCGGACAGCGCTTCGTAGATGCGCCGGTTGGCGCGGGTGATGGCCTCGGCACTGGCGCGCTCGATGGCGTTGAGTGCGGGCAGGATGATCGACTGCCGCCGCAGATGCTCAATCAAGGTGGTGGCCAGCACGATGCCTTTGTCGGTTTGCATGGCCAGATCGGTCAGCGTATGCACGGCCTGCCGGTAGTGGCTCGTGGTGAACGGCTGGAAGCCGAACACTGTTTGCAGTTCGACCAGGTGCTCGCGCCGGGTCTGCTCCCGCTGCCCGTAGTCGTTCCAGCTTTCGACGCCAACCTTGAGCTGGTCGGCGACCAATCTGAGCAAGGGCGGGAACGGCGGCTGATCGACGCCAAGCAAGATGCCTGGGAAACGCAGGTAGCAAAGCTGGACGGCAAAGCCCAGCCGGTTCGCAGGCCCGCGCCGCTGCCGGATGATGGAGAGGTCGGTATCGCTGAACGTGTAATTCCGGATCAGGTCGTCCTTCGTGTCCGGCAACGCCAGCAGGCTTTCCCGCTCGGCGGCGGACAGTATGGAGCGACGCGGCATGTTTAGTTTTCCATCTTCAAATACTGGTACAAGGTTTCGCGGCTGATGCCAAATTCGCGGGCCAACTTCGCTTTCTGCTCGCCTGCGTCGGCGCGTCGCCGCAGCTCATTTACCCGTTCGGGTGACAGCGCCTTCTTGCGGCCCCGGTAAGCCCCGCGCTGTTTGGCGAGCGCGATGCCCTCGCGCTGCCGTTCGCGGATCAGGGCGCGTTCGAACTCGGCAAACGCGCCCATCACCGACAGCATCAGGTTTGCCATCGGCGAGTCCTCACCGGTGAAGGTCAGACACTCCTTGACGAACTCGATGCGCACGCCGCGCTTGGTGAGCTTCTGCACCAGACTGCGCAGGTCGTCGAGGTTGCGCGCCAGGCGATCCATGCTGTGCACTACCACGGTGTCGCCCTCGCGCACGAAGGTCAGCAGTGCATCCAGTTCCGGCCGGTGGGTGTCCTTGCCCGACGCTTTGTCGGTGAATACCTTGTCCACCCGAACCTGTTCGAGCTGGCGTTCCGGGTTCTGGTCGAAGCTGCTGACCCGGACATAGCCGATACGTTGACCGTTCAAGGATGCCTCCTGCGTAAAGTGTCAGGAAGAAATCTATGATCCTTGACGGCATGTGTCAATCAATTCAAGAATAGACCTTAAACTGACGCGACTCCATTGGCTTGCCTGACGCCAGATTTGGGTATGCTTCAACCTGACATAGTTGAGCCGCCAGCCGCAGGTGTGGTGTTGGATTCGGACACGGCTTGGGCTCGGGCCTGAAAGCGTTCATAGCAATCAAGCCCACAGAAGTGCTCGACGTATTCGGCCCCTTCCGGGGTGAAGGCAGCATCAAGCGGAATTTCCTTGCAGCACACACAGCAGTTGATGGTGCTGGGGTCGATGGCGCTCATGGTGGTAATCCTCCAGCGGGTGACGAAATCGCCGAACACCTCGGCCGGCATCGGCCTGGCGAACAGAAAGCCCTGCACCGCGTCGCAGTCTGCTTGGCGTAGCTGCGCGAGACTGGCGGGTGTCTCCACGCCTTCGGCCACTACGTCCATCCCCAGCCCATGCGCGAGCTGGATCACCGCGCGCACGATGGTCTGGTCGCGGGCGTCGTCGGCGAGCCGGGCGACGAACGACTGATCGACCTTGAGTGTGGTAATCGGGCAGCACTTCAAATGTTGCAGACAGGAGTAGCCCGTCCCGAAATCGTCGGCAGCGAAGCGCACGCCGATGGCGCGCAGCGCATCCAGGATAGGGAAAATAGCCGGATCGCCGAACGCGGCCGATTCGGTCAGTTCGATCTCCAGATATTCGGCGGGCAAGCCCGCATCCGCCAACACCCGTTGCACCTGGTCATTGAAATCTGGCCCCATCTGGCGGGCGGATACATTGACGGCCAGGCGGAACGGCCGCCATTGCAACGGCTGCCAGTCGTGCATCTGGCGACAGGCTTCGCGCAGCACCCATGCACCGATTTTCGGCATCAGGCCGGATGATTCCGCCACCGGTAGGAACTGGCCTGGCGGCAACAAGCCGAGACTCGGATGCCGCCAGCGCAACAGCGCTTCCGCGCCGGTAATCTGGCCGCTGCGCAGATCGACAATCGGCTGGTAGTGCAGCTCAAGCTGTCCGCGCTCGACGGCCTGCGCCAGTTGTGCCGCCGTCCAGGCGGGAGGGAAGGCGCTCATGCTCTTCTCTTAAACGCCCGTAGCACCCTCACCACGGACAGGACAAACAAGCCGGTCAGCGCGATGGCGGCAACACCCCAGTGCGCCCCGATGGAAGCGCCGGCGGTCGTTCCGGCCAGCACGGCGGCGAGAATGGGCAGATGGCAGGGGCAGGTCAGCACGGCCAGCGCGCCCCACAGGTAGCCGGTGAGCGGCTTGCGGATCTCAGCGGGAATACGTTCTGGACTGTTCATGACGAGACCTCCGCATCGCGTGCCAGTTCGGTGAGCTGAAAGGTCAACTGCGCTTCCAGGTCCGCTAGCGCCTGACGCCGGCGCTCCACGAGTTGGCGCAGCTCAGCAAGCCGCGCCACTGCTTCATCGCCGTTTGCGGCATCCAGCGCCCGGCATAGCCGCGTCAGTATGTCGAGGCCGATGCCCGCTTCAAAGGCGGCCCGCACGAAGCACAACCGCTGCAACGCCTCAGCATCGAACAAGCCATAGCCGCCAGCGGTGCGCTCCACCGGCCGCAACAATCCACGCAGCAGGTAGTCGCGCACCACATGCACACTGACCCCGGCATCATGGGCCAGATGGGACACCGTATAGGCGTTCATCGAGCACCTCATTTTTTCTCAGCCCGCGCAGCACGAAAGCTGCTTCACGTCCTTGCTGAAGGTCTGCGCCGCCAACTTCAGCCCCTCGACCATCGTCAGGTAGGGGAACAACTGGTCGGCCAGTTCCTGCACCGTCATGCGGTTACGGATCGCGAGCACCGCCGTCTGGATCAGTTCGCCCGCTTCCGGGGCCACGGCCTGCACGCCGATCAGTCGTCCGCTGCCTTCCTCGATGACCAGCTTGATGAAGCCGCGCGTGTCGAAGTTGGCGAGCGCACGCGGCACGTTGTCGAGTGAGAGCGTGCGGCTGTCGGTCTCGATCCCATCGTGATGCGCCTCCGCTTCGCTGTAGCCGACGGTGGCAACCTGCGGGTCGGTGAACACCACCGCCGGCATCGCGGTCAAATTGATGGTGGCGTCCCCGCCCGTCATGTTGATGGCCGCACGAGTGCCGGCGGCCGCTGCCACGTAGACGAATTGCGGCTGGTCGGTGCAGTCGCCGGCAGCATAAATGTGTGGCGTACTGGTGCGCATGCCATGGTCGATGACGATGGCCCCTTGCGCATTGGTGGCGACCCCCGCCGCGTCCAGCGCCAGGCTGCGCGTGTTCGGCGTCCGCCCGGTAGCGACTAGCAACTGGTCGGCGCGCACTTCACCGTGCCCCGTGGTCAGCACGAATTCGCCGTCTGCATAGGCGACCTGGCTGGCTTGCGTGTGTTCCAGCACCTTGATGCCTTCGGCACGGAAGGCGGCGGTGATGGCTTCACCAATGGCCGGGTCTTCGCGGAAGAACAACGTGCTGCGCGCCAGGATCGTGACCTGACTGCCCAGCCGGGCGAAGGCTTGCGCCAGTTCCAGCGCGACTACCGACGATCCGATCACGGCCAGGCGCTCGGGAATGGTGTCGCTCACCAGCGCCTCGGTGGATGTCCAATACGACGTGTCTTTCAAACCCGGAATCGGCGGCACGGCCGGACTGGCACCGGTGGCGACCAGGCAGCGGTCGAACGCCACCACGCGCTCGCCGCCGTCGTTCAAGCGGACGGCAAGGCTCTGGCCGTCCTTGAAGCGGGCTTCGCCATGCAGCACCGTAATGGCCGGATTGCCGTCCAGGATGCCCTCGTACTTGGCGTGGCGCAGCTCATCGACGCGGGCCTGCTGTTGGCTCAGTAGTTTGCTGCGGTCAATCGTTGGCACCGTCGCCGCGATGCCATCGTCGAACGGACTTTCACGGCGCAGATGCGCAATGTGGGCGGCGCGGATCATGATCTTGGACGGCACGCAGCCGACATTGACGCAAGTGCCGCCGATGGTGCCGCGCTCGATCAGGGTGACTTTCGCGCCTTGCTCGACGGCCTTCAGCGCCGCCGCCATTGCCGCGCCGCCGCTGCCGATCACCGCGACCTGCAACGGGCGTTCGCCGTCGCTGCGCTTGTCGGCGGCCCCCATCCAGCCGCGCACCTTGTCGAGCAGACCGCTGCGGTTCTCGGTCGCCGGGGCATCGGCCAGCGTTGCCTTGTAGCCAAGTCCCGCCACGG
>Ga0116141_10002410_pt1 | contig 16023 bp, 2 predicted proteins | sample AD_UKC097_MetaG_FD_89744 | JGI IMG/M metagenome (GOLD analysis project Ga0116141, IMG submission 89744) | Active sludge microbial communities of municipal wastewater-treating anaerobic digesters from USA - AD_UKC097_MetaG | ecosystem: Engineered > Bioreactor > Anaerobic > Digestate | place: USA...
AGTGCATACGTGAAGAGTAGCCAAAATCCCAGAAATAGATTCCCGGATGAGGCGACATAAATCAGGACGGTTCCGAGTACCGGGCCGGTACACGGGGCGGCAATAATTCCGGCGACAAGCCCCATGCCGAAAGCGCCGCCATAGCCGCGTCCGCCAAGCGAAGACAGACGAGCCTGTATGGTGGATGGAACCCGGATTTCAAACAGGCCCAGCATGGAGAATCCGAATCCCGCCAGGACCAGCATAACGATGCCAACAACAATGGGATTGGCCATAACCGACCCGAACACCGCGCCGGTTCCCGCGGCGGTGAGACCCAGGGCAGAGAACATCAGGCATATTCCGAGCACATAAGTAACCGACAGGGTGAAGGCTTTCCATCGAGGAACGTCCTTCGCGCCGAAAATAGTAATCGTGATCGGAATCAGCGGATAAACGCATGGCGTAAAGCATGTGCCCACCCCGCCCAGAAAGATCACAAGAAACGTGTAGAGTAATCCTTTTGAGAATAAGTCTGTTCTCTGTTCCGAGGCCCGCTCGATTGGAATAAATCCCGCCGGGGTTGGCTGCGCATTGGCTTCCCCAACTCGAATAGAGACATCCAGGACATTTTTCGTGGGAAGGAAACAGATTTCCGGCGAACAACCGCGATGTCTGGCGGTAAAGTGGATGGGAATTTCCCCTTGTGATGCCTGATCGGTAATAGTGAAGGGTACACGAATCTCTACAACGCCTTCATATATGGCCACGTCTTTCTCTTCGTACTTATCGTATTTCAATGTTGCTTCCGGGTAAATCGGATCGGAAAGTGTAATGCCCGGAACCGTTTCGGATCGGATGGAAACGGAATCGCGATAGACGTAATGATTTTCGGCTATTGTTAAAACAAACTGAATCTCACCCTGATCCCCCGGCGCAAACGCAGTTGCCGGGGCCGTGGCGGACCAGATAAATGCCTGATCGGGTGTGAGATCCTGTGCTTGAATGGAAGCAGCCATACCCCAAAAGCCGCCGATCAACAGCCATATAAACATGTGCCTAAACGGAGGTGTTTTCATTTTTTCATTTTGACCTTTTTGAATCCATTCAACATTTCGCGGGCGTAGGAGCGGGAAGATTCCTCTCCACCGAGCATCCGCACCAGTTCATCTTCCCGCTCTTTTCCGTTCAGAGGTTCAATCCGTGTTCTTGCAGCCTTGCCGGTAGCGGTTTTCACCACGCAGAGATTGGTTTCCGCGCGTGCGGCGATCTGCGGCAGGTGGGTGATACAAATCACCTGTTTCTCGTTCGATAGATCCTGTAGCCGTTGAGCGATTACGTCGGCGGTTTTCCCGCCGATGCCAAGGTCGATTTCATCGAAAATCATGGTGGGGACCAGATGGGCTTTTCCCAGAATGTACTTCAGCGCGAGCATGATCCGGGAGATTTCGCCGCCGGAAGCCACATCCCGCAGTGGGCGTAGAGGGCGATTCGGAATGGTTGACAGGAGGAATTCGATCTCGTCCCCGCCTCCGGCGCCTGGGCGAACGGGGCCGAATTCGCCTGCCGGGATGCCGTCGGGATCGTTTGTCGGCAGAACGGATACGGCAAACTGCGCGCCCTTCATTCCGAGGTGCGACAGTTCTCCTGCGATGGCATTGGAAAGTTTTTCGCCGATCCGGCGACGTTCTTTCAGCAGAGTCTCCATCGCCTGCCCGATCTGGTTTTCAATCTCACTCTGCTCTTTTCTCAGTTGAGTCAGTTCCTCGCCGCGATTCTCGATTTGTCCGAGTTCGGTTTTAGCCGACTCCAGGTATTGAAGCAAATCCGCGACGTTGTTTCCGTACTTCGCCTTCAAATCTTGAATTAGACGTTTCCGTTCGTTCAGTTCTTCAAGCCGTTGCGGATCGAATTCGATCTTATGTGCATAGCCTCGGATTTCGCGGGCCAGTTCCTCCAGTTCGCTGATCGGGCCAATCCAGGATTCATAAACGCCTTTGAGGCCCTCATCGAGGAGATGCATTCCCTGAACGACCTGGTGAAGATGCCCCAGCTGGTCAAGAACCGATGGTCTGTCGCCGTCTCCCTCGTAAAGATCCCGGTAGACCCGGTGTGCCTGTTCCGATAGTTTTTCCGCGTGTTGCACGATCCGGAGTTCGCGGTCGAGATCTTCCTCTTCGCTGGGCTGTAGTTTTGCAGCTTCCAGTTCCTGGATCTGGTAGCGTAAAATGTCCTCGCGCCGTCGGCGTTCGCGCTCGTCGCCCTCCAGGGAAGCGAGGCGGTCCCGGCAATGCTGCCAACGAACATATAGATCGTTATAGCGGGAGAGCAACTCCGGTTTCACACCATATCGGTCCACCACGGCGCGGTATGTAGCGCGACGCAGGAGCGATTGATGCTCATGCTGCCCGTGCAGATCGACCAGAACCGTTCCGAGTTCCTTCAACACACGAACTAACGCCGGGCTGTTATTGATGAACATGCGGCTGCGCTCATCGGCGGATACGGTTCGGCTGAGCAGCAGCGTCCCCTCTTCCCGGTTGATTCCTGCGAGGTCCAGGATGGAGTCGATGGCATCCTTTTCGGGTGTATCGTTGTTGTATTCGAAGGTGGCTTCCACCGTTGCCTCGCCACCCTCTCCGCCTGCCAGGTCGGCGGCGGCACGATCTCCCAATAGCAGTCCGAGCGCCGCCAGGACAATCGACTTTCCGGCCCCCGTTTCGCCGGTCAGGACATTCAATCCGGGTGAGAATTCGATCTCCGCGCGGTCGATCAACACAAAATTTCGAATCGAAAGATACCGTAGCACCGACAGCTGCCTTTAATATTATGGTACGCAAATCTGCAATGAGATCCTATCTTACAGACAGACCTTTTTCCAAGGAACCGTCCATTCCGCCTTGCTGTGTAGCTTGCCAGCCTGTTCGATATCGACAGAAACGGCGCAGGAGAGTTTTCCCCTGCGCCGTTGTTCTTTGCTCGCGCCGAGAAGACCGGGTTATTCGAGTTTTACCCAATCGATCTCACAGTTCACTCCCTGAGCAATAGCCGGATCGACTCGCAGGAAAGTGAGTTCGCCTGCGGCGAGGACCTCGGAGCTGAATTGCGCTGTTATCTCCTGGAACTCTCCCGGAGTCAGGGAGTAGTTGCCGAGACGTTTGAATCCATTCGCGCCAACAAAAATCTGGCATTGTGTTGCAGCATCAACCTTGATACGAACGGTAACGGCCGTCAGTGATCCTCTCGCAAGGTTTGGCTGGAAATTCAAGCGGATAATCGGATCGGTGTTGGTCGCTCGTCCTTTCAGAACGCCATCCTGTACAGCGGCTCCGGTGATATTCGCCGGTACCCAGCCCTCAAAATTCCCACTCTCATTGAAGTTCCATCCCGGCGAGGGAGGCGTGGGAGTTGGGGTCACGGTGGGTATCGGCGTTGGAGTAACACCGGGTTCGAGGGTCGGGGTCGGGGGCACAATCGGAGTCGGTGTCTCTGTCGGAACGATCTCCAACGGAACCAGTTCGATCCAGTCGATCTCGAAGTTTACGCCCTCGGCAATCGCGGGATCGACCCGGATGAAGGTGAGTTCGTTTGCGAGAAGGACATCCGGGGTGAAGGAAGCCACCACCGTATTGAACGTCCCGGCAGCCAACGCGTAATTCCCAAGCGATTTGAATCCGTTTGCGCCGATAAAGACCTGGCACGATGTTTCCGTGTCCACCCGGATCCGAACGGCTACGGCCTGGAAGGCCTGCCGTGGCAGACTGGGCCGGAGATTGAGGCGAACAAACGGATCACTGGTGCTTGCCCGGCCTGCCAGGACGCCATCCTGAACGGTGGCATCCTGGATATTTGTCATCCCCCAGCCCTCGAAATCGTCGTCCTGATTGAATTCCCACCTTGTACGGACAGGTGTTTCTGTCGGAGTTACGGTTGGAGTGGGGCTGGCCTCCGGCTCGAAAGTCGGTGTTGGGACCGGCGTGTCGGTAGCCGTCGGGGTACTGGTCGGCGGAATCGCCGTCGGCGTACTGGTCGGAATGGGCGTATAGGTAGCTGTCGAGGTGACAGACGGCGTCGGAGTCGCCGCATTTCCATACCACCAGATAGAATTGACCGATTCAACCAGCGGTGACGTATAACTACCCTTCCGTGCAGATATCTTGACATAATATCTGCCCACTTCCGAAATAAGCATGGAGGCATTTCGCACACGACCACTGCTTGTCCAGTTCAGGCGCGGACGTCCTCCACCTTCATCATTTTCGTTAACCCGGTAGATCTTGAGATCGAAGAAGTCCGGGCTTTCATCGCAGAGCCAGGAGACGCGCAATACCCCCATCTCTGTTTCCCCCGCGACGGCATCGATGCTGATCCATATCTCGTAAGGTTCAATGGGAAGGCGTGTCGGGGTTGGAGTGAATGTGGGCGCCTGCGTCGGCGTTGCCGTATTCGTAGGTGTGGGCGTCCATGTATACGTCGGAGTCACCGTCGGCGTGGGTGTTACCGTGGGTGTATCTTTGGTTGTCGGCGTTCGGGTCGGTGTCGGAGTATTCGTCGGTGCTCCCGGTGTCGGCGTTGAGACCTCGCCGAACCAGTCGACGATGTTTCGCGAGCGAATCTCCGGCGTTGTTGTGCCCCCCGGAGTACTTCCGCTGACAGTCGCATAGTACCTTCCATACTCGGTGTCACTGAAGAACATCGAGGCATTGCGCGCCACACCTGGTGCGCTCCACGTCCGCTGCAACTCACCGGTCTCCTTGTAAACCGAAATCAGGAACACCCCCGGATTGAAATCGCTCTGCCAACGGATGGTCAACAATCCTTTGTGTTCGCTTGGGAACACTCGCTCGACAACGATGAACACATCCGATGGAACCGGCGGCACATACGGAGTGTTTGTAGCCGTGGGTGTTACCGTTGCGGTGGGCGTATTTGTGGGCGTGTCGGTGGGAGTAGCCGTGGCCGTATTTGTAGCCGTCGGAGTTCTCGTAGGCGTCGGCGAATTCCCCGGCGTATGCGTCGGGGTTGCTGTCGGTGTGTTCGTCACCGTTGGAGACGGCGATGGCGTATTGGTGGGACTGGCGGTTGGTGTATTAGTAGCCGTCGGTGTATCCGTTGACGTTGCCGTGGGTAAGGGGGTGTCGGTCGGCGTTGCCGTCGGCGTATGGGTTGCCGTTGGAGAGGGGCTTGGAGTCGGTGCAACTACGGTGATTGTCACCTCGCCCGGCAAAGTGGAATTCTGCGCTCCATCATTCGTTCTGAACTGAAATGCATCTGAGCCCCAATAGCCGACAGTCGGCGAGTAGGTCACATTCGGCGGGGTTCCGCTCAATGAACCATGGGCCGGATTGGTCGAGATCGAATAGGTGACCGGATTTCCTTCGGGATCGCTTCCGGTCAGCACAATCTGTACCGAGGATCCATAATGAACCGATACGGACTGATGATTGGCCACCGGAGGATCGTTCACCGGGTTCACCGTGATATTCACGGTTCCAACGTTGGTTGAATTCACTTGCCCGTCGTTCACCCGGAACGTAAACGAGTCCGATCCCGAATAATCCACATGAGGACTGTACCGCACCTGCGGCAGGCTGCTTGTCACCAATGCTCCGTGTGATGGGTAGTCGATTATGGAATACGTCAGAGAATCCCCGTCCACATCCGAGCCGGACAACGTGAACACCAAATCCTGATCCTCATTTGTGGTGACGGATTGTGAATTTGCCGTCGGGGCGTCATTTACGGCATCCACGGTGACATTCACTGTGGCCGTGTTATTGTTCCCCTGGCCGTCCCCGATTGTGTACGTGAAAGAATCGGTCCCATGATAGTTGGCCGCCGGGGTGTAGGTCACTGTAGTGGCGGTAAAGGTAACATTTCCATGGGCTCCCTGTGTCACTCCGGTAACGGTCAATGGATCCATTTCCGGGTCGGTATCGTTCGTCAGGACCGATACCGTTACCGCGGTGTCTTCCGCGGTTGAAGCCGTATCGTTTACCGCGTCCGGCGGCTGATTGATGTTGATCGTCTTGGTTGCCGAATTGCTCGTGCCGCCGTCCCCATCGCTGACCAGATAACGTACGATACGAGGCTGATTCACCGGTGTTGCCGATACGTCCTCGAACGTGATCTGACGAATCAGCGCCTGCGCAGCCGACTGCGTAGCGCTGCCACTGGTGAATGTGATCACCAACGGCGTTGAGCCGTTCGATCCGCCCGCCACCGTCCCGATCACGGTTCCACCATACTTGACATTTGCACCAGTTACATTGATCTGCCCCGCGTTATCTCCCTGCTTTCCCACCCCCAGCCGATCGTCCGCTGTGCTTCCGGACGTAAAATCGACCGTCATATTGCCCGCATTGAAGTCCGCACTATCCGCATCGAATACAGTTCCGGTTGCATCAATTACAATCACGGAACCGCTCGGATATACCGTTGAAGGTTCGCTCAGTGTAATGACCGGCCCATCGTTGGTTCCGGTAATTGTAACCGTGATACTGCCCGTTCCCTGCAAAGCACCTCCCGAACCTTGTGTACCTGTGTTGCCGTCATTGATTGTGTAATTGATCGTAACGTTTGCCGGGGGATTGTCGCTGGTGTTGCTGTATGCGATGCTCTGGAGTACTTCATCCGCTCTTGCGGACGTCGCGCTGCCGTTGAATGTCAGCAACAAGACACCCCCGCTGTTCGTGTTGACTGTTCCGACGTTGGTCCCACTCAAGGTCAGGTTCCCGCCCTGCGTCAGGGCCGCCAGATTACCGCTTCCGCTGAACGCATCGTTTGCGTTCGCGCCCCCGTTTCGTTCCAGCCTCAACGTTGCGCCATTGTAGTTGTTCAGAGAATCCATCTCCGGGTCGGACACGGTTGCGTTGCCGTCAAGCACTACCGCCGAACCGTCTTCGGTAAATCCGGGCGTGTTGTCCAATGCCGCGAAAGCGGGCGCATCGTTTGCCCAAGCAATGCTGATTGTGGCTGTCGATTGCGGGCCGGCGTTCGCCGATGGATCGGTCGCCTCGAAGATAATCGTTCGGGCGGTCTGATTCGGCGCATTGCTTGTGTTGTTGTATCTGCCCTCTTCGAATAGAATAACGTAATTCGCAAACGCGGAACTTCCGCTCAGATCGATTTGCGTCGGAGAGATGTAGTTAATGGTAATTCCATTCACCACGTCGCCGTTACTTCGACCTGTCAAGACAATACTCTCGGACCCTCCGTCGAGGGCGTTTGTCAGCCGGATTCGCGCGGAGATCAGGTTGGTGTCGTCCAGGTCGACAACGGAGGTGTCGGTATCGGACACGGGCACAGCACCGCCATCTTCCGTAAATGTCCCGTTATAGTCATATCCCACTGCTCCCGAACTGTCATTCGCATCGAGTTCCACAATCGGCGCAAACTGGACACTAATCGTTGCCTGCGCAATGTTGGAATTCGCCAGTCCGTCATTGACATACACAGAAACGACCCGGTTCCCGGTTGTGACGGAACCCAAATCGGAACTATTATTGTATTCAATGGACTGAATGGCCGTGATGTAGTCGGCGATTGGGGCGGAGCCGGACAAATCAATCCGGGTTGACGATACAAGGGTAATGGTGAGACCTTCATCGATCTCTCCGCCAGCGAACACGGGAAGGACAAGGTATTCGTCTTCCCCGTCCTTTGTCCCCGACAGGATCACCGATCCCGATACCATATTGGTGTTGTCGGGATCGGTGATTGTAAGATCCGCATCCGTAACGGCTATGGAATCGCTACCGGCGGCAAATACGGTCTGGTAGTCATAACCGGCCGCACCGGATGAGTTGTCCGCATCCAGGTCGGCCAGTGGGGCATCGTTTGTCGGTGTAATGGTAACCGTTACGCTCCCGGTTCCCTGTTTCGCTCCACCGCTGCCTTGCGAGCCGCTGTTTCCATCGTTGATTGTATAGTCGATTTGAATGCTTGTTGGGGGATTATCGTTGGTGTTTCTGTATGCGATACTCTGAAGCGTCTCATCCACACGCGCACTCGTGGCGCTGGCGTTGAAAGTCAGCAGGAGTGTGCCGCCGCTGTTTGTCGTCACCGTCCCGATATTGACGGCGCTCAGCGTAATGTTTCCGCCCTGGGTCAGTGTCGAGAGGTTGCCGGTGGCGCTGAACACGTCGCCCGCATTGGCGCCCCCATTCCGCACCAGTGTCAGAGTTGCCCCGTTGTAGTTATTTGCCGCGTCCAACTCTGGATCGGAGATCGTCGCATTCGAGTCCAGAACCGTGTCTCCGGTTCCTTCCGTATGCGTTGGAGTGGCATCCAAATCTGAGAATGTGGGTGCATCATTCACGCCACTCAAGGTCACGGTGATACTTCCGGTGCCTTGTTTTGCACCGCCGCCGCCTTGCGCGCCGCTGTTGCCGTCATTGATCGTGAAGTTGATCTGTACGTTTGCGGGCGGCACGTCATTGCTGTTGCTGTACGCGATGCTCCGCAGTGTCTCGTCCACACGCGCGCCTGTCGCGCTCCCGTTAAATGTCAACACCAGCGTCCCGCCGCTGTTTGTGGTCACCGTACCGATGTCCACGGAATTCAGTGTCAGATTTCCGCCCTGGGTCAGCGCGGCAAGATTGCCGCTGCCGCTGAATGCGTCGTCCGCATTCGCACCGCCGTTCCGGGCTAATGTCAGTGTGGCACCATTGAAATTATCCGCTGCATCCAACTCCGGATCGGCGATGGTCGCATTGCCGTCGAGGACGACAGCAGAACCGCCCTCGGTAAAAGTCGGCGTTCCGTCCAGGCCGGAGAATGAAGGCGCGTCGTTGGTAGCCGTAATGCTCACCGTCACGCTTCCGGTTCCCTGTAAGGCCCCACCGGACCCCTGCCCGCCGCTATTCCCATCATTGACGGCAAAGTTGATCTGGATGCTTGTCGGGGGGACGTTATTCGTATTACTGTACGTGATCGACTGCAATGTCCCGTCGACACTCGCGCTGGTCGCGCTCGCGTTAAACGTCAACACGAGAGTTCCGCCGCTGTTTGTTGTCACGGTTCCAATGGTTCCACCATACGTCAGGGAACCTCCCTGCGACAAAGCGCCCAGGCTTCCGCTGTTGCTGAAGACATCCTCCGCGTTTGCGCCGCCGTTTCGAACCAGTGTCAAGGTGGCTCCGCTGAAATTGTTTGCGGTATCCAATTCGGGATCGCCGATGGTCGCGTTCGAATCGAGAACGACCGCCGACCCGTCTTCCGTAAATGTGGGTGTTCCGTCCAATCCGGAGAACGAGGGAGCGTCATTCGTGCCGGTTATTGTCACTGTCACGCTTCCGCTACCCTGTTTTGCACCGCCGCCCCCTTGTGCGCCGCTGTTGCCGTCATTGATTGTGAAACTGATCTGTACGTTTGCGGGGGGCGCGTCATTGCTATTGCTGTATGCGATGCTCTGGAGTGTTTCGTCTATACGCGCGCTGGTCGCGCTCCCGTTGAACGTCAACAGGAGCGTCCCGCCGCTGTTTGTAGTCACCGTACCGATATCCACGGCGCTGAGCGTCAGATTTCCGCCCTGGGTCAGCGCGGCAAGATTACCGCTTCCGCTGAATGCGTCGTCCGTATTCGCGCCGCCGTTCCGGGCTAATGTCAGTGTGGCACCATTGAAATTGTCCGCGGCGTCCAGCTCCGGATCGGCGATGGTCGCATTGCCGTCCAGGACAACAGCGGAGCCGCCTTCGGTAAAGGTCGGCGTTCCGTCCAGGCCGGAAAACGAAGGCGCGTCATTCGTCGCCGTGATGCTCACCGTCACGCTTCCGGTTCCCTGTAAGGCCCCACCGGACCCCTGTCCGCCGCTATTCCCATCATTGATGGTAAAGTTGATCTGTACACTTGATGGGGGGATGTTATTCGTATTGCTGTAGGCGATACTCTGTAATGTTCCATCGACACGGGCGCTGGTGGCGCTTGAGTTAAAGGTTAATACGAGAGTGCCGCCGCTGTTGGTTGTTACGGTCCCGATGGTGGTCCCGCTGTACGTAAAGCTGCTTCCCTGCGATAAGGTCCCCAGACTTCCGGTCTCCGTGTAGATGTCATCCGAATTCGCCCCGCCGTTTCGGACCAGCGTCAAGGTGGCTCCGTTGAAATTGTTTGCGGCATCCAACTCGGGATCGACGATAGTAGCGTTTGAATCGAGCACCACGCCCGCGCCGTTCTCGGTAAATGTGGGTGTTGCATCCAATCCGGAAAACGAGGGAGCGTCGTTGCTCACGTTGACCTGGATGGTCCGCGTATCGCTGGCCGTGGCGCTGTCGTTGTCCGTAACCGTAAACGTTACGGTGCGATTGGAGGTTCCGGGCGCATCGGATGTGTTCCGGTAATAAATCGCACGGACCACGCTCAGCACGAGCGCATTGGTTGCGTTGGCGTTGAAGGTGATAGTGAGTTTGGTACTACCGGTAACGGTTCCCTCGGAGGCGCTCAGCGTACCGATAACAGTCGCGCCATTCTGCAGATTCGTTCCACTGGTGTTGATCGTTCCGACCAGGTTGTCCGGTATGGACAGCTCGTCCGCGGATTCCGCGTTCGCGGTGATCTGCACTTCGAGTTTGCCGGTGTTCCAGTCCGAATCTCCATCGGTGTCGTTCGCGGTTGCCGCCCCGTCGATCTGGGTCGCCGCCGCGTTCTCGTTGTAACTCAGTGTGCTGTTGTCTATGGAAATCGTTGGAGCCGTATTCGGAGAGGTGATCGTTACCGTGTAATCTTCTGCTTCACCATAATCTATCCGTCCATTATCGAGAGTGCTGGAATAGTCCGTTACAATGCGCATACGAGTGGAACCGCCTGTCGCACCGGCGGGGACGTTAATGGTTGTGCTTCGGGTTGTGGCGGAACTTGCGGGTAGATTTGTACCCAGGACGACCCGCTCATCGGTATCCAGGAAATCCAGGTCCTGGTTCCAGTCGAAATAGGCCTTGATATAATCGCCGCCACCGGCGGAATTATTGATGGTTACGGATAAGTTATACCCCGTACTGAGAAGGACGCTGGTCGATAGGGTTGAGTGGTAGTCGGTGTAGCCGTCCTGGTTGTTCGTTCCGGATTGGCCGGTATTGTTATTGATGGTATTGAACGTGACATTCGTGATCCAGTTATATTCATTATCCGAAGGGCTGCCTGGGGTGACGGTGGGATAGTCGAGAAGGGCGACGGTTCGAGATCCGGTAGGCGATGTGACGCTCGGGGCAACGGTTCCGGCTCCGGAAATCGTGTAATTCGTGCATTGTGCGTCCACAACGTTCCCGGGTGTGGCCCCACTCGCAATCGCGTATTCCAGCCAGAAATAGTTGATCCCTTCCGCCAAGGTCCGGGAATCGTTGAATGTCATTGTTCCGCTGGGATTATTGATAGTCGATCCGAACTGATTGGTCTGCGCAAAGGTATTGCTGCTGCCGGTGTAATAGACCTTGGCGGCCGAGATATCCGCCGCATTGGTCGACCCGGTTGTGGAGAAATTGAACTGGGTGAGGTTCAGGGGAGAGCTATCGCCGCCCATGTTGATCTTGACGCACAGGATATCGGCGGTCTTGGTCTGCATGACGCTGGTGGTGGTGGGTTGGGTCGTGATTCCGGCGCAGTAGCTCATCGCGGACGAAGTGATCGCCGTGCGGGTCAGGGCGAATTTCCTGTTGTCGGAAGGGCCGGACCAGCCGCCCGAGACGATTTTGCCGTCCGACTGGATGACAACACCGGCATACGGTCGGTCATCATCACCGAGCTCGTAAAGATTCTTCCCTCCGTTTCCGAACGTCGTGTCCAGGCTGCCGTCCGAGTTCAGACGGACAATGCCGAAATCGTAGGCTACGCCGACGGCCACAATCTTCCCGTCGCTCTGCACAGCCAGACCGTAGAGCTCATCGGAACTTCCGCCCACATCGACGAGGACCTTGCCGTCGCCGCTGAAGGTGGTGTCGAGACTCCCATCGGTGTTCACTCGCGCGATACCAAAATCACGGACATTATTTGTATCATCGGCGTATCCGCCAATCAGGACTTTGCCATCAGTCTGGACGGCAATAAATCCGTTACCATGTGATCCGGTGTTGACCGACAGCATCAATATTCCGTCTCCGCTGAAGGAGGTATCCAAATTTCCACTGGTGTCGAATTTCACAATTTGATACCAGTTGTCGCTGGAGGAGTCACAGGCCCAGCCGCCTGCCCAGATCGAGCTGCCGCTCAGTGCAACACTCACAAACCCTTCCATCTGTGAGCCGGCAGTGGACACATTCACCGTCTGAATGCCGTCAGTGGAAAAGGAGGTGTCGAGACCTCCGTTCTCGTTCAAGCGGACGATTGCCGAAAGATTGGAGCTGATCGTACCGACAACGTATATTTTGTTTGAACTATCGATCACGACATCGGTCCAATAGGAACTGGTCCCGCCAATGAGGGCGCTGAATAATCCCGAGCTGCCAAATGTCGTGTCCAGAGATCCATCGGCGTTATAGCGAACAACAGCCAAATAATCTGTTGAGGAGATATTGGCGCTGCCGACCACTACGACTTTTCCATCGTGGGTCCCGCCGGAATACACTGCCACCCCGCCGGGGCGGTCATAACTGCCGCTGAAGTCAATGGCGGGAGCCCATCCGGTACTGTAAAAGCTCGTATCCAGCGATCCGTTGCTGTTGAACCGGGCCGCGCAAAAATCGTCCGTTCCGCCGGAACCTTCTACCGTGCCGGCGACAACGAATTTCCCCGTGTAGGTGCCGCTGGTGTAGATGGCCATTGCATCGCCTTGTGCGTAATTATTGGCGTGCGAGGCAAACGCCATTCCGCACGTTCCAAACGTGCAGTCCAATCCACCCACCGAGGCAAAAGCCAGGCAAGGCACGAAAAACACGATGACGGCAAGAAGAAACACTCCTCGAGACAGACACAGAGAATCACCACACTCGACGTTCAACATTTGGGGACGAACCTCCAGGAGAAGGGATTCATAGTCAGACAAGAAAAAATTCCACAAATCATTCGAAATTGTGCCATTAAACAGTGTTCCTGTCACGTGACGTGCATGACAGTTGTTCAAAAACCGGACAGAATGTCAAATTTCGTTCATCCGTATGTGAAAAGGTGGGATTTTTCAGTCCTGACAGTTCCATCTGGGATCAGCGCATAACGACCAACAGGCCGGACATGTTTTGGCATGTCCGGCCTGTAACAGGAGACCTGGGAGACGGTCTAACTTATTCGAGTTTCACCCAGTCGATCTCAAAGTTCACTCCCTGAGTAATCGTCGGATCGATTCGCACAAAGGTGAGTTCATTTGCCGCTAGCGCTCCTGCAGTAAACGGGGCGACTACTACAGTGAACTCGCCGGGAGTCAAGGCGAAATTCCTGAGAGCCTTGTTCCCGCTGGCACCAACAAAGATCTGGCAGGATGTCGCCCCGTCGACCTTGATGCGAACGGTCACTTTCGATAGCGACTCTCTCGCAAGGTCCGGTAGGAATTTGAGGCGCATGAACGGATCGGTGGTTGTCGCCTGTCCCTTCAGAACGCCGTCTGCAACGACTGCATGGTTGACATTCGTGAGAACCCAGCCTCCAAAGTTCCCGTCTTCATTGAAGTTCCACTCCGTCTCTCGCGGGATATCCTCCCTGCTGAACAATCCAATCCAGTCGATTTCAAATTTCGCGTTCTGTGTAACGGCCGGATCGATTCGCACAAAGGTGAGTTCCTCTGCGGCGAGAGCCTCACCGCTGAACGGGGCGACGACCAGGTTGAAACCGCCGGGAACCAGGCGATAACTGCCCAGATAATGGAAACCACTGGCTCCAACAAAGATCTGGCAGAATGTTGCTCTGTCAACCTTGATGCGTACAACCACAGCCTCCAAGTCCTGCCGTGGTAGATTCGTTTTGAAATCCAGACGCATGAACGGGTCTTTGGTTGTTGCTTCTCCGGCGAGAACGCCGTTTTCCACCGTGGCGTCGGCAACGTTTGTGGCGACCCAACCTTCGAAGTTCCCGTTGTCGCTGAAATGCCACTCTGTCGGTTGCGCTGTGCCCGAGGGAGTTGCTGTGGGAGTCACCGTGGGAGTCGGAGTGAGTTCCTCCGGTGTCGGTGTCTCAAGGGGTGTTGCTGTATCGATTGGGACGACCGGTGTATCGGTCGGAACCGGAGTTTCGGTTGCCGTCGGGGTACTCGTTGGCGGAATCGGGGTCTCCGTTGGAACCGGAGTATCGGTTGGCTTTGGAGTTGGCGTTGACGGTTCGCCGAACCAGTCCACTTCATTCGATGCCACCGGCTCCGTTCTGATCCCGGTGGATTCTGCGATCAGGGTAACGTAATACGTTCCATAGCCGGGAAGCATTATCGCCGACTGCCGGGTTCCTCCGCCCTGATTCCAGGTTCCGGGTTGCTGCACATCGTCTTTATAGAGGTTAATCAGGAATTTCTGTGGATTCTGGGCGCACTGCCAAGTGATGCGTAACAGGGCCTTTTCATTTCCCAGTACCCTGCTGATGTTCGCCTGGACAGCGAATGGCGCCGGAACAGGTGTCGGCGTCGGCACCAGGGTAGCCGTAGGCGTTTGTGTGGCCGTCGGTGTGTCCGTGGGTGTATCGGTAGAGGTGGGTGTCACGGTTGCCGTGGGGGTATCCGTCCCGGTCGGGGTCACCGTGGGCGTGTCCGTGGGTAGCGGAGTGTCTGTCGCTGTCGGGGTCAGCGTGGGTGTATTCGTGGGTAGCGGAGTGTCTGTCGCTGTCGGAGTGGATGTGGCTGTCGGTTCCGGTGTGTCAAGAATGCCCACCGTCAAGGTCCCGCTGCCGGATCCGCTATTTGCATCCACAGCAGTGAATGTGATCACATATTGCTTCCCGCCAAAACTGCTGTCACCCTGTGTGTAGTCTGGAGTCCAGCGCATCCATGTCTCATAGTTTGGGGAAACGGCCGTGGATACGCCATTCGACCCATACAGCGCTCCTTGCGGAAGGACCGAAGCCGTGACAGTGATGGCATCGCCCTCAACATCCGTGATGGATGGCGAATACAGAAACAGTTCGTTTTCTCGTCCCGTCATGTTGGAGCTTCCGACCACCGGAGGGTCGTTTACGGAATTCACCGTAATGCTTACCGTGGCCGCTGAGGAGTCGAGTTCCGTATCGTTCACCTTGAACGTGAAGCTGTCACTGCCAAACCAGTTCAGTTTGGGTGTATAGGTTACATTGGGTGGTGTGCCGGAAAGCGTACCATTGGACGGCTGTGTTACGATGCTATAGGTCAGCGGTTTGCCGCTTGGATTGCTGCCAGTCAGCGTGATGCTTTTCGGTACGTCCTCGCTGGCAGTAACAGATTGGGCGTTCGCGACTGGGGGTCGTGTTGTCCACGGCGTAAAATCCACGTTATTGGTGACCGCAGCTCCGGTTCCCGTCGGATTGGTGGCGTGAGTCGGGCCGAGAGAAGAGCCCCACCAGTTGTTCTCTGCGACAACCAGCGTGGCAATATCGTTCTTGACTCCGGTCGCGCCCACAATGGAATTGCTCGATGCGGTCACGTTGCTGCCGTTCCTCGTCCAGATGGCGACGGTGTTATTTGTCATCGTATTGGACGAGATGTTCGCAGCAAACGCGCTGGCTCCCGCGCCACCGTTGCCCACGCGGACACCGTACTGGAAACTCTGAATCGTATTCCCAGACAGCGAGATATTCTGGAAATTCCCGGCATACGTCGTGTCCATAAATCTCATGCCGTACAGCCCGGCAATGCTGGTATTGATCGTGTTGTTGGAAACGGTGATTTTGCCCGTTTCGGCCGTGATGCCGACATACGTGCTTCCCAGGAATTCGTTGTTGGTGATGGTGATGGTTCCGGTTCCGGTGTGCGGGTTGATGTAGATGCTCTCAACTCCCACTGTACCCGTACCCGCAAATGTGTTGTTATGGATGTTCAACCCGGAACAGTCGGCTGTCGGGATGGCGGTTGTGCTGACCGTCGTGATCGCGTGAGCCAGCTCGTCGGTGGTATCTGCACGGGTGGTATCGAAATAGTTGTCGTAAATCTCGATATTCAGTCCATCCAGGATG
>Ga0116141_10002413_pt1 | contig 16013 bp, 10 predicted proteins | sample AD_UKC097_MetaG_FD_89744 | JGI IMG/M metagenome (GOLD analysis project Ga0116141, IMG submission 89744) | Active sludge microbial communities of municipal wastewater-treating anaerobic digesters from USA - AD_UKC097_MetaG | ecosystem: Engineered > Bioreactor > Anaerobic > Digestate | place: USA...
GTCACGGCCGTACGCCGCACAGGCCCCCGGCTTTCCTCAGCGCGACGTGACGCCGGCGGAGCTTCGGCTCGCCTTCAAAACCCCGCCACCGGGTTACGGGCAGGTGCCGTTCTGGTGGTGGACAGGCGAACCGCTGAACAGGGAGCGCCTGCTCTGGCAGCTCGACGAGCTACACAAGGCCGGCGTGTCGGGCACCCAGATCAACTACGCCCACACGCGGTCGGACGGCTGGCGTACCGAGACGGTCGAACCGCCGATCTTTTCGGATGCGTGGTGGGACATCTTTGCCTTCATGGCCGGTGAATCAGCCAAGCGCGGCATGGGTATCGGAATGAGCGGCTATACCCTGGACTGGCCCGGGCGCGACAACCTCTTCCGGCAGCTCGGCATCACAACCGATGAGTTGCACGCGCACGGCCTGGCCCTGAAAACACGCGACATCCACGTTGCGGATGACGCGCGGCCGGTTGCGCCTTTGCCGCATGAGGCGGCCGCGATTTCCGTCGCGGCTCTGCCGTTGCGCGACGGCCGTCCACACCCGACCGACAAACGTTCACTCACTCCGCAGGCCGAGTCCTGGCCTCTGCCGAAAGGCGCCTGGCGTCTGCTCGCGGTCGTCGCCGAACCCCGGCCCGACACCCTGGACCCGCTCAACCCGGCGTCGGGCCGCCGTGTGATCGAGCGGTTCCTCAACCCCTTTTTGGCGCGCACGCCGCCTGAGGCCCGCAGCGCGCTGAACTATTTTTTTCAGGACGAACTGCGCCTCGCCGGCGATAAGCACCTGTGGAGCGATGCGTTTGCAGCCGAGTTCCAGCAGCGCAAGGGATATGACGTGCGTCCCGTTCTCGCGGCGCTCTTCACGGATCTCGGACCTGAAACCGCCAAAGTTCGGCTGGATGTGAACGACGTCATGGTGTCGCTCACGGAAGCGTACTACTTCAAACCCATCTTCGAGTGGCACAACAGCCGCGGCATGATCTACGCGTGTGACCCGGCCTCGCGCGGCCGCGACCCGCTGGAGTTCGGCGACTACATGCGCACCATGCGCTGGTACACCGCGCCCGGTTTCGACACGCCGGGCTCCAGCGCCGACCTGATCAAGAACAAGGTCGGCTCATCGATCGCCCATCTCTATGACCGGCCCCGCGTGTGGGTCGAAGGCTACCACAGCCTCGGCTGGCAGGCGTCACCGACCGTGCTTTTCGACTCGAGCAACCGCAACTTCCTGTACGGCACCACGCTGCTCAACCTGCACGGCCTTTACTACTCCACCTTCGGCGGCTGGTGGGAATGGGCACCGCCCTGCTACCACTTCCGCATGCCCTATTGGCGCCACATGCCAGTGTTCTTCAAATACTTTGAACGCCTCAGCTATCTGCTCAGCCAGGGCAACCACGTCGCGGATGTCGCGATCATCCAACCGCACGAGCCGATGGTGGCCGATCCGGCCCGCGGCAAAGCGGCGCAGGAATGTGCGTATGCCCTGGCCGCCGATCTGACCGCGCACCAGACCGATTTCGATTTTATCGACGCTGAATCGCTCGCGCGCGCTGAGGTCGTCCCCGCGGGCGAGGCGCGCGCACACATTCGGCCTGACGATCACGCGCGCCTCTGCGTGTCCGGCGAGGCCTACCGCGCGCTGGTCTTACCCGACATGTTCGCGATCCGCCACGCATCGCTTGAGAAGGCGCTGGCTTTTCAGCAGGCCGGCGGACGCGTGATCGCCCTCGGAGGGCTTCCCGAAGCGACCGACCGCGCCGGCAGCGGCGATCCGCAAACGGCCGCTCTCGTCAGCCGGCTGTTCGCCCCGGACGCCGGCTCGCTTCACTGGACACCGTCCGCGAAGCCCGACACCCGGCCCGCGCGCACCTACGCCGGGCACTTCACCGGACGCTGGGTCTGGACACACAAGCCCGCGCCGCAGGCGGTCTTCAAGCATGTCTGGAACGGAGCGGCGGGCGATTATCAGGCGGCGATGCTCTGCGACAACGCCGGCACGCTCTCTCTCAACGGACGTACGCTCGCCACCTGGGCCAGCTACCGTGAGCCTTGGACCGGCACCCTGTCGCTCGCCCCCGGCGATGTGCTCGCTGTCGCCGTCAGCGACGGCCCCGGCGAGACCGGCAGCAAGACCGCAGGGCTCTTTTTCGCGCTGGCTCGGAACGGCACGACCTGTTTTACCACCGAACAGTTCCGCGTGCGTCCCGGTCGCGTATCGGCTGAGTGGCTTGCCAGTCCGGCTTTGGACGGGCTCGAAAACCCAGACCCCTCCAATGTCCACGAGGTGCATCAGGGCGAGCCACCCGCGCCGCAACTCGTCGCCGCACAGGCCATCCGCGCCCTGATCGGCACGCCTGATTTCAGCGGGCCCGCTGGCGTGAAAGCCTTGCACCGCCGCATCGGCGGTACCGACGTTTATTTCATCATGGACTTGCGCGAATCCGCCGTCTGCACGTTCCGCGCGCGCGGCACCCCGGAGCGGTGGGATGCGTGGACCGGTGAACAGACCCCCGTCGCCGGTGCCGTCGCCCGCGCAGACGGCACGACATCCGTGCCGCTGAATGCGGACGGCTCGCCGCTGCTGCTGGCCTTCACCGACTCGCCTCCTCCTGCGGCAGCCACGCCCGCGCCGCAAGTCACGCGCGCGCTCGCGCTGGACGGCGACTGGGACTTCACGCTTATCCCCACCTGTGACAACCGCTGGGGCGATTTTCGCCTGCCAGCCTTCAACGGGCTGATCGGCGCCGAGGCGCGCCATCTTACCTGGAATGTTCCGGGCATGCCGCCGCGCATGACCTACTCGCACGGTCCGCAATTCCGCGCGTTCGGGCCGTTCTCGCCCGGCGCAGAGACTGACGCGCTGGTGAAGGCTTTGGCGGCCGACGCCACGCTCTCACCCGGCACAACCGTCACCGTGAACGGCCGCGCCTACGCCTGGCAGCCGTTCTGCTTTTCGTGGCGCGAGGGCGTTGAGAACCACCCCGCCTATCAGAACTGGCATCACGGGCTCAACCGCAAAGTCGGCGATGAGTTTTTTGTGCTCGGCGCGTATGACCGAGGTCTTTACGACGTCAAAATGCCGGCCGGCGCCGCGCCGGAGACGCGCCTGTACCACACCACCGTTTTCGCAGCCGAGCCCTGCCGTGCGGAGATCATGACCAGCGGCGTCGCGCCGGCCGCGGTCTGGCTCGCCGGCGTGCGTCACGCCCCCGGCGACACGGTGGCGCTGCGTGCCGGCCGCACGCCGCTGCTGGTGCGCTACGATGCGTTCGGGCGCGCGGCGCTCGTCCTGCGTCGTACGGGCATCGACACCGACCGTCCTATCCACCCGCTGGCCATGCGCTGGTTCGATGATCCGGCCATCCTGCCGTTCGACTGTTTCGACGGAGGCTTGGCGCAGGCGACGTATTCTTTTGAAGCGCCGCCCGCACTGCTCGCCGCCAACGTGACGCTGCGCGGCGAACTGCTCGCCGCAACCCTCGCCGGACAAGCCGCCGCCGTCACGATGGTTCGCGCGCACAACGGTACGCGCGTGTACCGCGTGACACCCGGCGGGCAGACGATGCCGCCCCAACCTCCCTTCTCCGGACCCGCCACCGTCCGCCTGACGGTTCAGCACGCGCCCGGCCACACCGGCGGCGCGGCCTTCCCCGAACCGGTGCGGCTGACATGCGGCACCGGAAAAATGGCGGCAGGCGACTGGGCACGCGTCGACGCCCTGAGCTGCTATTCCGGCGGTGCCATCTACGCACGGCAGATGACGCTCACGCCGGACGAGGCGAACGGCGTGGTCGCGCTCGACCTCGGCGGCGTTGGCACCACCTGCGAGGTTGCGGTCAACGGCGAATCCGTGCGCGTGTTGGTCTGTCCGCCGTGGCGGGTGGATCTCACCGGCCGTGTGAAGGTCGGCGAGAACCGGTTAGCAGTCACGGTCTACAACACGCTTAACAACCACTACCAAACCATCCCGACCCGCTATCGCAAGCCGCCCGCACAGGAACCGTCCGGCCTGCTCGGTCCCGTCAGGCTGCTGCTCCCCTAGGAAAACAGTTGCGCCGCAAAGAGCGCCGGTCTAAGCTATCTCCATGAAAGATCTTAGCGCCTCATATCTCACGCCGCGCCTGGGCACTATGGAACAGCTCGCGTCGATCCGCCGTTTGGTTTCGGACGACGGCAAAGGACGCGGCATGCGCGTCCTGGAGATCAACAACGGTAGCGGGTTGGTTTTCACCGTCTATCCCGACCGCGGGCTGGACATCGGCGCGGCGACGTTCTGCGGCGTGCCGCTGGCCTGGATGTCGCGCAACGGCGAGGTCGCGCCGGCTTTTTATGACCGTACCGGCCTCGAATGGCTCCGCACCTGGCCCGGCGGCCTGCTCACCGGATGCGGCCTCAGCAACGTGGGTGGCCCGAACGCCTCCGGCGGTGAAGAGCACGGCCTGCACGGACGTCTCAGCCATCTGCCGGCAGAAGCGGTCAACACCGATGCGTCATGGGCGGCAGACGGACGTTACACGCTCAGCATCAGCGGCCGCGTGCGCCACAGCAAAGTCTTTTTCGAAAATCTGGTGGTGACGCGCCGCATCACCGCGACGCTCGGAGACAACGCGATCACGGTGTGCGACACCCTCGAAAACCGGGGCTACGGTGCCGTTCCGCTGATGTTGCTTTATCATCTGAATCTGGGCTGGCCGCTGGTCGATGACGGCGCGCGACTCGAGATGCCCCGCCACACGGTCACCCCGCAAAACGACCACGCCGCAGCCGGCCTTGCCGAATGGTCCGCAATCACCGCCCCGGTCCCCGGCTTCGCCGAGCAAGTCTACTACCACACGCTGCCCAAAAACCGTCAGGGACTCGCGACGGCGCGGTTAGTGAACGAGAAACTGGGTCTGGCGTTTTGCGTGTCGTACCGCGTCGCGGAACTCCCCTATCTGATCCAATGGAAGATGATGGGACAAGGCGAATACGTGGTGGGGCTTGAACCGGCCAACTGTTTCCCGGAAGGCCAGGCGCAGAATGCGAAGCGCGGATCGCTCCGCATGATCGCCCCCGGTGAGCAGGTAGAAACCTACCTGCGGTTGTCGGTCGAGACGCGCAGCTAGCACACGGTGTAATTCGTCCATGTTCCTTCCCTGCACAACTGCGGAACTTCAGCACCTGGGCTGGGATGCGCCAGACATTATCTTGGTTACGGGTGATGCCTACATCGACTCCCCCTTCTGCGGGATCGCTGTCATCGGTCGAGCGCTCGCGGCTGACGGTTTCCGTGTCGCCGTCATCGCTCAACCCGACACCGCAAGCCTTGACGACATCCGCCGACTCGGCCAGCCGCGTCTTTTCTGGGGCGTTTCAGGAGGTTGTGTCGACTCGATGGTCGCCAGCTATACGGCCACAGGCAAGAAGCGGCAACGGGACGACTTCACGCCCGGCGGCGTCAACGACGCGCGGCCCGACCGGGCGGTCATTGCATATTGCAACCTGATCCGGCGCGCCTTCAGGCCCTGCCGCCCCCTTGTCATCGGCGGTATCGAGGCCAGCCTGCGGCGCATCGCACATTACGATTACTGGTCCGATTCCGTGCGCCGGCCCATACTTTTTGACGCCAAGGCGGATATCCTGGTGTACGGCATGGGCGAGCGCACCGTGACAGCGCTGGCGCGTGCGCTGCGCGACGAACGCGAGTGGCGCGGCCTGCGCGGCATTTGCTACGCGCAGCCTGCAACCGACGACATGTTGCCGCCCGATGCGCTGAGCCTGCCGGACTACACCGCAGTGGCCTCGGCCACACCGGATGGCCGCGCGGCGTTCCTCGACATGCACCGCCTCTTTGCCGCCAACCAGGAGCCGCACACGGCGCATCCCCTGCTACAACGGATCGACACGCGTTGCCTGGTGCACACGCCGCCGGACAAGCCGCTCTCTTCTGCCGAACTGGACGCCGTCCACGCGTGGCCCTTCATGCTAGACGCGCATCCCATCCATGCGCCCAAAGGCAAGGTCCGCGCACTGGAGACCATCCGATTCTCGCTGGCCACGCACCGCGGCTGCTATGGCGAGTGCAACTTTTGCTCGATCGCGGTCCATCAGGGCCGACAGGTCGTCAGTCGTTCAGAGCGTTCGATCCTGGAAGAAGCGCGCCGGCTGACGCACCACCCCGCCTTCACCGGCATCATTCAAGACGTGGGCGGTCCTACCGCCAACATGTACGGATTCGAATGCGCGCGCAAGATGAACCAAGTTGCCTGCGCATCAAAAAGATGCCTTTTCCCGGTGTGCTGCCCCGCGCTCAAGCCCGACCACAGCGCGCAAGTCGCCTTGCTCAAACGCCTGAGTCACCTGCCTGGCGTGCGCAAGGTGTTCGTGGCCTCCGGCATCCGCCCCGACCTGATCGCGGCCGATACGCGCCACGGCGCGGCGTACATTGACGAACTGGTCGCGCACCATGTCTCCGGCCAGCTCAAGCTCGCGCCCGAGCACGCCGATCCAGGCGTGCTGCGCGCGATGGGCAAGCCCGGCCACGAGGCATTGCTGGATTTCGTCAAGCACTTCCACGCGGCGAACGCACGCCACCGCCTCAAGCAGTTTCTGACCTACTATTTCATCGCGGCGCACCCCGGCTGCTGCGAGACGGAAATGCGTGCGCTCAAACACTTCGTCACCCAGCACCTGCGTCTCTCGCCCGAACAGGTCCAGATTTTCACGCCGACCCCTTCCACCTGGTCAACCGCGATGTACTACACCGGAATCGACCCCTTCACCGGTCGACCGATCAACGTCACGCGCGGACTGCGCGCCAAGCAGGCGCAGAAAGAAATCCTCGTCTCGCCCTTACGGGGCGCATCCACGGTTCACTGACCCCTGAGGTTTTTGGTCTCGGGTTTCGGGTTACGACAACACCCCCTTCTTCCTTCCACCTCTCGACCGATGTGGTCGTGCAGCCGGCAGGGCGGTCCCGGCGCGACCGCCCCTTTCGCCTTGAACTGAATCCCCGTAAACCGTATGCTGATTCCATCGGTTTCTGCAGGTTTTTTTTATGGACTTTTTTCTCTACGGTTTTCACATCGCCGCATTGATTTTCTGGGTTCGTCTTTGGTCGGCGCCTGCGCGCGAGTTTTATTTCAACCCGTTCCTCTCCGGCACGATGCGACTGACCGACAGCGTTCTCGCGTTCCTGCGACCGGTCTTGTTCATGCCGGAGCGGGCGGCTGCGCTGGCGGTCCTGATCTTTGTCTTGCTGTTCAAAACGGTTGTCACCTGGCGCTTCGGCGGCGACTGGCTGATCCGGGTCGGCCAGGGATTCGCGTTCGCGCCGCTGCCCGCCGCGAATCGCGCCGTTTCTCTGGTTCTGTTCAGCACCTTGCAGACTACAGTGTTCATCCTGCGGCTGTGGACGGTCTACCTGCTCGTTCGACTGATCACCCCACCCTTCCGGTCCACCCGCGCCAGCGAGGCGCTGGCTTTTTTTGTCCGCCCCTTTTCATACGTGCCGAGCATGCTTCAGCCCCTCGCCTTGCTGGCACTGCACGGTGCGCTGGCCTTCACCCTGACGCACATCTGCGTGCTCACGCAATCGCCGATGCCGGACACGGGCCAGCCGCTAAACCCGTTCATTACGGGCCCGTTCTATGCGCAGATCCTCAAGACCTGCTGGCTGGCGGTGCTCTCCTTCTGTGACGGCCTGATGTTTCTGACACGCGGCCTTTTCGTTCTGATCATCGCCAATTTCGGTGCTTCGCTGTTGCAGGCACGCGGTGCCGCCATCATCTGCAGCGAGGGCGTGGATCTCTTGCTCGGACGTTTCGCGCGGCGCGGCGGCACCGGCATGGGCTTCGACTTTACGCCGCTGATTTTCTTCTTTGTGGCCGATCTGCTGTACACCTCGATCGGCCGGGTTCTGCTTCAACTCATGCACACACCCTTTCTCAATTAAGGCCCCATGCCCTGGCTGACTCCGACATCCGATGGCTGCACCGTGACAGTCAAAGCCACCCCGCGCGCAAACCGCTCCGAAATCACCGGGGCCGACCCCGACTGGCTGCGCGTGCGGCTGAAGGCGCCGCCGGTCGATGGCAAGGCCAACACTGAGCTGGCTACCCTGTTTGCATCCATTTTTTCTGTCCCGAAACGTGCGGTTGAACTTTTGTCGGGCGACACCGCGCGCCTCAAACGCATCAAACTTCACGGCGTCCCGGCAGAGACCGCCGCCGCCGTAGTCGCCCGTTTGACCCATGACGCCTGATCGCACACGCCTCCTCTGCCGCGTCCTGCCGGCCCTGATCGGCATGCTGCTTGCGGGCAGCGTGTTCGGCGCCGCGACGGTCTTTGACATGCCGGGCTTGCACGCACGGCACATGCGCCTGCTTGCGCTGATGGACACGTCCCATCACGCGGGCGATTACAACACCATGGAGGTGGCCTGCCGCGAAGGGATCAAGGCCGGCACCGCCGATGAACTCTGGCACTACAATCTGGCCTGCGCATTGGCGCTCCAAGGCCAGTGCGAGGAAGCCCTGGCCGCACTCGACCAGGCGATCTCGCTCGGTTTTATCGATTTCGAACACGTCGCGCAGGACCCAGACTTCGCCGCCCTGCGCGGCACCGAGGCGTTTGACGCGCGCATCACTCGCATGCGCGAACGGAGTGACAGCACCGACGGGGCGTCACGACTGCCCGCCGCTCTGGCGCCCGATGCAGACGGCACCGTCATGCAGAGCGCGTCCAACACGCTCTGGCGTTTCGATGCCGCCCTGTTTCACACGCGGATCCTGCTGCCGTCAAATCCGCCGCCGACCGATTACCAAGGCCCCGAAGCCGCACGGATCAACGCCTGGTTGCGCGAGGGGACGGCGGCCGGCGCGGCGGGGCTGCTTTACGTGAACCGCGATAATGACACGCAGGTCTTCGACCTCGCGCGTTTCCCCGGCATGGCGCGCCTCGGTTATGCGCCCGACGTGACCGACCGGAAACTTTCGATCGGCCAGCCGAACACGCTCTTCTCACAACCCGGACACGACGCGCTGGTGCCGGTCATCGGACACTCCGCCATGGGTTATCTGAACTCCGCCTACTGGCGCAGTCAGCCACGCGCGGTCTGCTGCGACCGCGAACAAGCCGTGCGGCAGCCGATCCTGCTGCTCGGCAACCAGCTCTTTTTCTACCCCGCGTTCAGCGATTACACCATGCAGGGCGGCGACCTTTTCCCGGCCAACATGCCCTGCTTCATCGCTGTCGCGGGACAAAGCGGTGCCGAGCGGCCGTTCGTTGAGGCGGCGGCCGCCGCCCTCGCCGCGATGCGGACGGAGACGCGCGCCGAGTTGGCGCGGCACGGCCTGCTCATGCCGGCGCTCTCCATGCTCTTCCGAGCCTCGCAGAAAACCCTGCGCGACCGGCGCGACTATCTGACCGGGCTGGCGCATCCGGCCGTCTTTGACGGCAGCCGCCTGGATACGGCGCGACTGGTTGAGGCGGCCCATGCGCTGACGACCAACGACCTGCCGCCGCTGGTGCTGATCGACGTGCGCCGTGAAACGCCGATGCGCGCCGGCCTTGATTTTTTCGACATGGCCGACTCCGAACAGCTCTTCGACACGCCGGTGGCGGTCGCGCGCGTTTTCCGAGGCATCGCCCGTACGCGCACCTACGAGATCCACGCGCAGTGCGCACGGGCCGACGCGCGGCTCCACTGGGTCGTCTTGCACGGCGATCCGGCCAAAGTGACATTCACGCCCTCGCTGACCAACGCCGCGCTGATGACCGTCACGGTGGCCCATCACGCGCCTTTCGACACGCCGCTCGACAGCGACACGCGCATCCGCACCTGCCGCGTCGACATCGGCGTGATCGCGGAGACGGCCACGACATTCTCCATGCCGGCGATTCTCAGCATCTGTTTCCTGGCAAACGAGTATCGGCTCTACACCGATGACGGGCGCCCGCAAGTCATCGACTACACGCGGCCGCAAGCGGGCTACACCGATCCCCTGCTGAGCGTCACGCGCCGCTGGAAAGACGTTTTCGACTACGATGCGCAGGGCGGCTTCATCGGCTGGCGGCGCTTTCGCGGTTTCGACACGGAACACTTCACTGCCCACGGCCACCGCGCCGTTGAATTCGATGCGTCCGGGCGCGTGACGCGCGCGCATCTCATTCGATATCTGCCGCGCAAAACGCGGAACGAAGAGGGCAGCGAGAGCCTGCCCGAGTTGGCGCAGGTCGATGACACGGTGTCGGTCGCCTACCGGTATGCGTCGGAAGACGACCGCGTGGGCGAACCGGACCTCACGACACTGACGCGGAAGACTCCGCCGCCTGAGCCGGCTGTTTATCCTTAAACGCGCGCGGCACGACCAGAACCGGACAGGTCGCCTTGCGCACCACCTTGCCGGTCACGTTCCCGAGCAACCACTGTGTGATCGCGCCGCGTCCCTGGCGCCCCACCACAATCAGGTCTGTGCCGTCCTGCGCAGCAAAATCAAGGATCATCCGCGCCGCATCGCCGATGCGCATCTCCACGTCAAACGTCACGCCGGCCGGCACACGCGGGCGGTAATCCGCATCGATGGCCCGGTCGATATCCGCGCGCGCCTTCGCATCCATGTCGCCGACTTCGTAGATGTACCCCTTCCAGAACTGCGCGTCCGGCTCGGGAATCACGTGCAGCAACGTCAACGTACAACCGACATTACGGATCGCGGCGTCAATCGCGAAGTCAAAGGCGAATTTCGCATTGTCGGAGAAATCCGTGCAGAAGAGGATCCTTCGGTAATGACCGACACGCAAACCCGACTCATTCATGACGTCCTCCTGTCTTTTCTCGTCACTCCAACGCCGCCGGCAACCACGTTGCAAGCTGCGGAAACACCATCAGCAGCGCACAGGCGACCGCCAGCGCCAGCAAAAAGGGCATGGCGCCGCGAAATACCGTCTGCAGCGGCAGGCTGCGCTCGATGCCGCTCACGACATAGACATTAACCCCGACCGGCGGCGTGATGACGCCCATTTGCGTGACCAGCACAATGATCACGCCGAACCAGATCGGGTCATAGCCCAACTCGATCACGACCGGATGGAAGATCGGGATCGTGAGCAGGATCAGCGCCAGCGAATCGATAAAGCAGCCCGCGACCAGGTAGAAAAGCAGGATCAAGATGATGATGACGGTCGAAGGCACCGGCAGATGGGTCAGCCAGCCGGCAAACTGCATGGGCATCCCGGTCACCGCCAGAAAGTGGCCGAACGCCGTTGCCCCGGCCACGATCACCATCACCATGCATGAGGTTCGGATGGTTTCCTGCGCGGCCTGCCAAAGCTTGCTGACGGACACATTACCGCCGGCAGCGGCAATCGCCACGCTGCCGGCAGCACCCATGGCCGCCGCCTCGGTCGCCGTGAACCAGCCGGCGAACATGCCGCCCATCACAAAAACGAAGAGGATCAGGGTCTCGATCACGCCGCCCAACTTGCGGAAGCGTTCGCGCCACGACACGCGCGAGGTCGGCGGCGCCAGCCGGGGATTCAGCCAACACTGCAGGCTGATGACACCGCAGAAAAGCACCGCCACGAGGATACCGGGTATCACGCCGGACATAAAGAGTTTGCCGATCGACTGCTCAGTCAAGATGCCGTACACGATGAAAACCACGCTGGGCGGGATCAGCATGCCCAGACCGCCGCCGGCCGCGACTGTACCGCTGGCCAGTGCATCATCATATTTAAAGCGCCGCATCTCCGGCAGCGCCACCGCCGCCATCGTCGCCGCCGTCGCCGGCCCCGAGCCGCAGATCGCGCCGAAGGCCGCGCACGCTCCGACGGTCGCCATCGCCAGACCGCCGCGCAAGCCGGAGAGCCAACTGTTCGCGGCGGCAAACAGGCGACGGCTGATCCCGCTGTGAAATGCGATCTGTCCCATGAAAACAAAGAGCGGGATGACTGTCAGATTATAGTTTGCAAAGACATCGTACAGGTCGGCGGAAAGCATCGCCAGCGCCGCCCGGCCGGAGATCACCAACGCATAACCCGCCACGCCCACCAGCGCCATCGCGACCGCCACCGGCAGGCTGCACACCAGCAACACCACCAACGCGAGAACCCCAAAAATGCCGATTACGGTTGGAGTCATGAGCGCACCAGCTCCCGTCCCGGATAAACCAGGTGAAACACGACCACCAATGCCGTGACCGCGAATGAAACCGCCATCAGCCACGGCACCCAGAAGATCGGCATCTCAATCGTGTCGGTCACCTGGCCGCTCTTGAGGAAACGCACGCCGTAACCGACACTTTCAACCGCCGCCAGCAGAAAACCGCCAATCATCAGCAGCCGCATCAGGGAGTCCACCGCAATGCGCCAGCGCCGGTTCAGGCGCTGGAAGAAGTATTCGATCGCGACGTGTCCTTTCATGGCTGTTGTCACCGGCAGCGCGCACGCGATGGTGATCGCACCGGCGACGCGCACCACGTCATACGCGCCCTTGATCGGCACCCCGCACACGCGCAGCGCCACGTCCAGACACGTCACCAGCATCATCGCCAGCAGCCCGACCACCGAAACCGCCGTCATGACGCGTCCGACCCACACCACCGTCCGCCAGAAAGGCCCCAGCGGCATTCTCACCGGCTTCTGCATGATTTACTTCCCACTCACCGCGCGCGCTTCGGCCACCTGTTTCTTGAGGGCTGCCAGAAACTCCGCGCCGGGCAATCCCTTCTCGTCCGCGCCCGCAGCATAAGCGTTTAGCAACGGTGCCACACGCGCACGCCAGGCTGCCTGTTCCTCTGCGCTCAGCTCGACGATCGAGCGTTTCAGCTCTTTGACGAACGCGAGTCCTTCGGCGTCCGCCTCGTTCCAAGCCTGGCCGTGCTTCACGACCCACTCAGCCGAAACCTCCTCGATGACACGCTGCGCCTCGGGCGGCAAGGCGGCCCACTTCTCTTTGTTCATCACCACAAAAAAAGCGGTCGTATATCCGATGCAGCGCGAATCCGTCAGGCTCTGAATCACCTCACCCTGCTTCCAGCCCTTTAGCGTCTCCACCGGACAAAAGGTCGCCTCGACGACGCCTTTCTGCAGTGCTTCGTAGGTCTCGCCCTGCGGCATGCTGACCGGCGACCCGCCGAGGCTCTCCGCGATTTTCGCGCAAAAACCGGTCGCGCGGATCTTCATGCCCTTGAGGTCTGCCAGTCCGGACACCGGTTTTTTCGTGGCCAGCACACCGGGCCCGTGCGCGTGGACATAGAGCAGCTTGGAATCCTGCACCTCGGACGGATTGAACTGCATGGTCAGCGCATGTGCGATTCGCGTGGCACTAATCCCGTCCGGATACCCCACCGGCAGATCCAGGCCCTCCAGCAGCGGGAAACGGCCGCGCGTGTAGGCGAAGGCGCTCATGCCGAGGTCCGACACGCCGTCCACCACGCCCTGGTAGCATTGGTCGGCCTTGGTCAAAACACCGCCCGAAAACACCGTGATCTGCACCTGTCCGCCCGAACGCGCCTTGATCGCCTCGGCCCATTCGCTGGCCAAACGAGCCTGCACATGGGTCGGCGGGAAAAAGACGCTATAGGTCAGTTTCACCGGCTTCGCGGCACCGGCCTCGGTCTTGCCCTGACGGCCGCAGCCGCAGAACGCCAGAACACCGGCAAGAATAACCACACACACGGAACAGTTTGTTTTCATGCGACCTAGTGTATCCCGCTGCGCCGCCGCACACAACACGATTTTCAAGCGCGCAGACAACGGCACGCAAATCGCAAATCGACGTTGCAGCGCCTCTGCGCCTCCGATACACTGAGGCATCATGAATCCGAATTCGCGCGACAAGACCGCTCTCCTGTTCCAGCGCTATCCGTGCCTCGCCCCGCTCGCCGGCGTGCTCACCGCAGCCACGGAGGCCGTTGTCCGTTGCCATGTGCGCGACGGCTTGGTGCTGCTGTGCGGGAACGGCGGCAGCGCCGCAGACGCCGCACACATCTCCGGCGAGTGGCTGAAGGGGTTTCTGAGCCAGCGTCCGCCGCTGCCCGGGCAGGCCGCCGCGCTCGCGCGCGAGCTGGGCGACGCGCCGCTCGCCGCCAGATTGCAGCGCGGCCTGCGCGCCGTGAATCTCTGCGAAGCCTCCTCGATCATCACCGCCACCGCGAACGATCTCGGCCCCGAGCTGATCTTCGCGCAGCAGGTCTTCGCGCTGGGCCGCCCCGGCGACATCCTGATCGGCCTCAGCACCAGCGGCAACGCAGAGAATGTCACGCGCGCCATGCAGACGGCGCGCGCGACGGGGCTGACCACGATCGGCTTCACCGGCGCACGGCCCGGCCGCATGGACCCCTTCTGTGACCTGCTTTTCAAGGTGCCGGAAACCGAGACCTACCGCGTGCAGGAACTCCACCTGCCGCTCTACCACGCGCTCTGCGCACTGGTTGAAGCGGCCTGCTTCGGCACGTGATCAGAAGAGCCCCAAGAATTTTTTCGGCGTAAGACGCGCGGTCCAACCGCCGCCGGACGAGAGCTGAACGGTCAGCGACGTGCCGCCCTTGACCGTGCGCACCTCATGTGTGTAGTCCGTGGCGTCGCGGTCCGCATTGATGCCGTCCGCAAAGATCTCCGCGCGGTAGGCACCCTTCAGGAAGCCCAGATCGAGTGTCAGTTCGCGCGGCTCCCAGTTGCCGATCACGGCGAGATACCAGACATCGCCCTTGCGGCGGGCCACCGCCACATACTCGTCGACCGAGCCCAGCACTCCGACCGTCTCGTCCCACACGGTGGGCACCTTGACCATGAAGTCCGTGCAGGCCTGATTGCGGATGTACTGCGTGGGCGTGTCGCACAGCATCTGCAGCGGCGCCTCGAAAAGGGTCATCAGCGCCATCTGGTGCACGCGCGTGCCCTGCGAGGTCGGCTGTGCATAGTTCGCTTTGAAGCCCTTGCGCGTCTGATTCAACATCGATCCCGGCGTGTAATCCAGCGGGCCGGCCACCATGCGCATGAAAGCGATCATGCAGTCGTGGGCCGGGAAGTCGCTGCCATTCTCCCACTTGAGCTGCTCGAGCCCGTGCACGCCTTCGAAGTTCACGATGTTCGGGCAGGTGCGCTGCAGGCCGGTCGGCTTGTACATGCCATGATAGTCCACGATCAGCTTGTACGACGCCGCGATATTCGCCGTCTCCTCCAAAAACTTCACGACAAACTGGTCATCGCGGTCCATGAAATCGATCTTGAACCCTTTCGCGCCCATGTCGGCATACCGCTTGAACACCTCGTGCTGACGGCCGACCAGTTGCGGCCAGGAACACCAGAGAATGATGCCGACGCCGCGCGCATCGGCATAGCGGATGAGTTCGGGCACATCGACGTCCGGATGGATCTCCATGATCTTGAGGCTGACCGACCATCCCTCGTCGAAGATGACATACTCGATGCCGTTCTTTTTTGCAAAGTCGATGTAGTACTTGTAGGTCGCCGTGTTACACCCCGCGCGGAAGGGCACGCCCGAGACGTTCCAGTCGTTCCACCAGTCCCACGCGACTTTGCCCGGCTTGACCCAGCCGAATGCGTCGGCCTGCGCGCACGGCGTCGCCAGCGCATAGACGAGGTCCGACTCGATCAGCTTCACCGGCTGGTCGGCCATGATGAAGACCCGCCACGGAAACGTGCGCGTGCCCGCTGTTTCGGCCAGCCACGGCTCGCGCTCCTTGACCAGGCGCTGGCGCTGGTTGTCCTCCACCGTGCGGCTCACCGGAACCCGCGCCATCCAAGGCGAGAGGCGGGCGGCGTCCTTGCCGTCGCGGTAGAGATTCCAGCCGGGATAGTCCAGCAGGTCCGACTCGGTGACGCACACGCAGGCCCCGTCGGGGTACTGCAGCAGCACCGGCAGATAGACCAGACGTTGCTTGTCCGCCGCAACCTCGGAGACCTTCATCTTCTCGTAGATCGATTCCCAACTGTTCTGAAGCTTGTCCTGCTTGGCATCCTCCCGGTTGCCCCAGTTGTAACCGACGTAGGCGGTCAGGTCGGGCGAC
>Ga0116141_10002414_pt1 | contig 16012 bp, 11 predicted proteins | sample AD_UKC097_MetaG_FD_89744 | JGI IMG/M metagenome (GOLD analysis project Ga0116141, IMG submission 89744) | Active sludge microbial communities of municipal wastewater-treating anaerobic digesters from USA - AD_UKC097_MetaG | ecosystem: Engineered > Bioreactor > Anaerobic > Digestate | place: USA...
ACTCGTGGTCGTCCCCCTTCTCAGGAGAGGACTTCATGCGATTCACTGCCGATCCTAACGACATCGAGTGGTTTCTCGCCGAGTCACCGGCACTCTGGGGACAGCAGCCTGAGCGATTCTCAGAAACAAGGAAGAGACTGGAGTATCCCAAGGACGACCAGGAGGATCTGATCTATCAGGGAGATGGACAACACGAGTACTTCGTCCCCCGCCCCACGGCGCCTGCATGGTACAAGCAGGTGATCATCGGCCCAGCCCGAAGATACTACCTGCGGCCTCCGAGATACCAGTTGCCGGGCGAAGTACTCGTGGACGACGAGACAAACACCGTGTATATCTATGCGTGTTTCAGTTAGTGGAAAGGTCCCGGCATGTATCGAGCAATCTCCAACGTCGCGCTGTCCCTCTGTGTAGCCCTGTCCGTGGTCGCTTTCTCCACGCAACAGGTCTTCGCCCAAGGCGCTTCGGTAAATCCCAACACCCCGAAGGCAAACGCTGACCGCGACAAGAATGGGTTTGTGCACGTTGACGGTGTCCCTCGACTAATCATCGGTCTGTATGAGTTGCCCAAGGACGACGCGAGGCTCGAAGAGATTGTAGCGAACGGGTTCAATCTCGTTCGCGTGCCGCAGGAGACAGAGGCGCTGGACCGGGTCCATCGGCTCGGGCTCCGCGCGTGGATCTGCCTCGGCGATGCGATCCAGGTGAACGGTGGCGACGCCGAGGCCGCCAGGAGACTGGCGGGTGTGATCGACAAGTTCAAAGGGCATCCGGCGTTGCTGGTCTGGGAGCTGCCTGACGAGGCGATGTGGAACATCTGGTGGGGGAAAAACGCATGGGTCTCCGGCGGACAGCAGAGGGAGCTTCGCAAGCAGATCGAAACCGTCCGCGCCAATACCCCGGAGGCCACTGTCACGAAATGGAACTCCTTGCTGGCCCAGGCCGACGACTACGACGACCGAGGGCTCTGGAAACAGGCAGAGGATATCTACAGCACCCTGTGGGCGGAACTCAAGGTGAACAACCCGTATCCGGCGTGGAAGATGTCCCAGTGCCCCGCGGAGTCCGCGGCGCTCATCGAGGCCACCGCTCGCGGCTGCGATCTGGTGCGACAGCTCGATCCCGCGCATCCGCTCTGGCAGAACCATGCGCCGCGCAACTCGACGCGCAGTCTACTGAAGTACAACGAAGAGGTCGACGCCGCAGGGTGTGATATCTACCCGGCCCCGCCGAACTACGCCGTGGGACACAGCGACCTGAGGGACACGCTGCTGACCTCCGTCGGCGCCTACACGGATCGCATGGCAAACGCCGCGCCGGCTAAGAGCGTCTGGATGGTCCTGCAGGGCTTCGGCTGGCGGGACCTCAGCGAGGGTCCCAAGAACGACGCGGACCCGGCCAAGGGCCGCCGGCCCCACTTCGCGGAGACCCGATTCATGGCCTACGACGCCATCGTACACGGGGCCAACGCCATCCTGTACTGGGGAACCGCCTATATCGACGACGGCTGCCCCCTGTGGCACGACGTGTTGAAGGTGGCGAAGGAGCTTCGGGCCCTGGAGCCGGCCATCGTGGGGGATCGCCCGGCCGCTGGGCCCTCGTCGCGGGCGGATGAGACCTTCGGCTCCGTGGACGACGAGGGGCCCAGGCTGATGCTCCGCAAGGCGGGCGACGACTGGGTCCTCATCGCGGTCAACGAATACGGCCAGGGCATCTCGTTCTCCGTCTCGGACCTCCCGAAGGAAATCGAGGGAAAGACGCTCTATCGTCTCTACTCCAAGGAAACGCAGCTCGTGCGCGGAGGCAGCTTCCACGACGGCATCCGCCACCTCGGCGTCCACATCTACGCCACAAGCCGTCGCTTCGAGGTCAAGTAACATGGATGATAATCCTTGGGTGTGAGATCGCCGGTCGCTTTTGGGAGGTTCCATGAGCATGAATCTCGTGTGGGTCACGCCCATGTAACGATCGATAATGGATCCATCGAGCCAGCGGTTCATGTGCCTGTTCGAGCCTGGCAATAGCGCAAATCCCGCTGAACCGACCCGGCCATTTCGTCGCGTGGCTGCGATGGTCGCACAGTGGGGTGAAAGGATTCTCCGGTGAAAACCTTCTGGACAACTTGCCTGCTGTTTTGTGTTCCCGTTGTTGGGGGGTGTCAGATGCAGACCCGGTCGCAAGAACATGACTCTGAAACAGAACGCTTCTTCAAGGTCTATCCCATCGGAAAAGTCGAAAAAGGGGACGGGCGCACGTTCATCGTCCTCGATGAAGAATACGAGCCGGGGTTAAAGGGTCTTGAGAGACACTCTTATGTTCACGTCGTCTATTGGTTTGACAAGAACGACACTCCTGAGCAGAGAGCCGTCTTGCAGGTCCATCCCAGGGGAGACCGGAACAACCCTCTAACAGGTGTATTCGCCACGCATTCTCCTTTCCGGCCCAACCTCATCGGCATCAGTAAGTGCAACATTGTCTCCATCAAGGAAAATGTAGTCGAAATAGAGAGTATCGATGCCTTCGATGGTTCTCCTGTCCTGGATCTGAAGGGGGATTTCTTCGGATTCTGCAGGCCCCAGACTCAGTAGTCTGTAAACGACAGCGTGACGATCCACGCAGGTCGAGGTAACTCCGCCGCGCCTCACGCGCTACAGGCGCGTCCGACACCGAGCCGGCCGCTGCTGTCGTATCGTGCCAACTGCTTTACTGAACATGACTTACGGCGGATTCTCCCCAGAATAATCGAAAGGCAATTGCCGTTTCTGACCCGCGTTGGACGGGTCCGTCGCGTGAGGAGGGGCTTGAACACGGGAGTCGGCGTCCGGTTTGGCCTCGACACCGATCTTGACCGGCAAGGCTTTGCTCGGTATCTTATGGGTTTTGCCTGATGCCCAGGGTGCGTTCTCGCGGGTGCGGGCAGTAAACCGATGTCGAAAGCCTTCAACATGTTGAAGAAGACGAATAACTGCGGTGAGCTTCGGCTGGCGGACGCCGGCAAGAGAGTCGTACTGGCCGGCTGGGTCCAATCCTATCGCGACCACGGCAACCTGGTGTTTTTCGACCTGCGGGATCGGGAAGGCCTGACGCAACTGGTCTTCGACCCGGAGATCCAGGCCGAGGCGCACCGGCTGGCCCGGACGGTCCGCTGCGAGTGGGTCGTGGCCGCCGGGGGTAAGGTTCGCCCGCGCGGCGAAGGGCTCGAGAACCCGAAGCTCGCCACCGGCCAGATCGAAGTGGTCGTGGACGAGTTCGAGGTCCTGAACATGGCCAAGACGCCGCCGTTCGAGCTGGACGGGGCGACGAAGACCAACGAGGAAACTCGGCTGGCCTACCGCTACATCGACCTGCGCCGGCCGGAGATGCAGCGCCGGCTCAAAGTGCGTCACCAGGTGACCACGCTGACCCGCAAATACTTCGACGAGCAGGGGTTCTGGGAGATCGAGACGCCCATGCTCGCCAAGAGCACGCCGGAAGGGGCGAGGGACTTCCTCGTGCCCAGCCGGCTCGTCAAGAGCACGTTCTACGCGCTGCCGCAATCGCCTCAGCTCTTCAAGCAGATGCTGATGGTCAGCGGCGTCGAGCGATACTTTCAGATCGCGCGGTGTTTCCGCGACGAGGACCCGCGAGCAGACCGACAGGCTGAGTTCACCCAGATCGACGTCGAGATGAGTTTCGTCACCGTCGATGACGTCATCCGCGTCCACGAGCGGCTGGTGGCCCGGATCTGGAAAGAGATCCTCGGTGTCGAGGTAAAGCTCCCGATGCGCCGGATGACGTACCACGAGGCGATGGCCGACTACGGGATCGACCGCCCGGACCTGCGATTCGGGCTCAAGCTCAGGGATGTCTCGGACATTGCGAAGGGCAGCACGTTCAAGGTCTTCACATCCACGATCGAAAACGGCGGCGTGGTGAAGGGCTTGTGTGTCCCGGCGGGCGATACGTATTCCCGCGCGGACATCGAGAAGACACTCACGAACCTCGTGATGGACTTCGGGGCCAAGGGCCTGTCGTGGAGCAAGATCAAGATCGAGGGCTCGACCCCGACCTTCATCGGCGGCGGGATCGGCAAGTTCTTCACGCCCGAGCAACTGAAACAGCTCGTCGCGCGGTTCGAGGCCAAGGACGGCAACCTGTTGCTGCTGGTAGCGGACAAGGAAGCCGTCGCGAACAAGGCCCTGGCGCCGCTTCGGTGCCGGGTGGGCAGGGACCTCAAACTCTACGATCCGGACGTGTTCGAATTCGTGTGGATCGTGGACTTCCCGTTGTTCGACTGGAACGCCGACGAGAAGCGGTACGACTCGATGCACCATCCGTTCACCGCGCCGGTGCCCGAAGATCTGCCCAAGCTGGAGACGGACCCGCTGCACATCCGCTCGCAGGCGTACGACATCGTCCTGAATGGCAACGAGATCGGCGGCGGCAGCATCCGTATCCATCGCCCGGAGGTGCAACAGAAGATCTTCGACCTCTTGAATATCACGCGTCAGCAAGCGGAATCGCGGTTCGGGTTCTTCCTGAAGGCCCTGGACTACGGGGCCCCGCCGCACGGCGGCATCGCCTTCGGCCTCGACCGGCTCACCATGCTGCTGACCGGCACGGACAACATCCGCGACGTGATCGCATTCCCGAAGACGCAGCGAGGACAGTGCCTGCTGAGCGATGCGCCCAGCGAGGTGGACCAGAAGCAGCTCGACGAATTGAATCTCCGCGTGCAGAAGCACCTGCACGCCATCGAGCAACCGCCCGGGCAGGCATAGACGGCAGATCACGACAACGCCGTTCCGCCGCATGCCCACAGGGGCTCGTCGAAAGGGTGCACTCTCCACGCGATAGAAGACGAGGCGCCTTTCGTCCCTGGATCGGGCGAGGGTGAGCGGGGGCTATCTGTGACCGTCGAGACACGCGGTCATGGCGCGTCTTCGCTCGGCACGGTACCGACGGCTTCTGGGCAGGAGCATCTCCGCCATCCCGATCAATGGGTCGAGCACGATCCACACGAAGAACGTGGTCCCCAAAGTCCCCAAGGCGACGGAGAACAGGTATCTCCCTGTCGAGGAGATGGCCGCCGTACCCAGCATGGCCGCGAGGCCGCCGAGCAGGGGCGCCGAGACGTAGAAACCGAGATAGCAGTCGGCGCTCGTCAACGGATGCTCGATCTCGACGTACCTGCCCCGACCGGTGCCCCGGAAGAATGCGAACAAATAGAGGCTGACCAGCAGAAAGATCACGAGCGAGGAGTATCCGGACACCGAGAAGACGAGCCACCAACGGAATCCGGCGTGACGCAACGCCATCGCGAGGAGATAGCCGACGCACAGGATGAACCACACCGTGGCAACCAGATGTATCCGCTTCAGTATTCTTTTCGCCGTCATAGCTCAATCCTCAAGCTCTCTCGGCTTCTCCGCACCGGCCGGTGCTTCTGTGCGACTCAATCGCCCGCGAGTGGCGATCTTACCGGTCCTTCTGGTAACTTCATTGTCGCACTTCGTCCCGCCTGATTCAACAAGTGTTCTACATTTTTCTCACAAGACCTCGTGCCTCGGCAGGTCCGAGCCCGCTTGGCCGCACCGGCCCGGAGCCGGAGACCTGTGCGAACCTTGAATGCGCCGAGGATCGACGATACGATGGGCATCCGACGCCGCAGGGTGTCACACAGGCCATAGTCGTGTTCAACAGGAGCAACTGAATGCAAAACGTGCAGGAGCGGCGATTGTCGAACGCCGATTTGCTGGAACTGAGGCGATGGAATACGCCGACGATCTACAACGGCTGGGAGCAAATCACCCGGCACGACGCCGGCAAGGACGGGTTCAACCGCGAGGCGTGCCAGGACTTCATGCCCGAGATGGGGCCGATGGTCGGGTACGCCGTGACGGTCGTGATCGAGCCGAGCAACTCGAATCACCCGAGGCAGAATCCCGACGGCTGGAGCCAGTACCGTCGCTATGTCGCCGGCGTTCCGGGGCCCAAGATCGTCGTCGTTCAGGACCTCGACACGCCGAACAATGTGGGAGCGTTCTGGGGAGAAGTCAACAGCGGGATGCACAGGGCCCTCGGCTGCGTCGGCACAATCATCGACGGCTGCATTCGCGACCTCGACGAGATGCGATGCGTCGGCTTCAAGGCCCTGGCCCGGCGGCTCTGCGTGGGCCATGCCTATGGTCACCCGATCCGATGGGGCTGCGAAGTCGAGGTCTTCGGGCGGGCCGTCCGGCCCGGCCAGCTCATCCACGCGGACAAGCACGGGTTCCTCGTCGTGCCGGTCGAGGACCAGGACAAACTCCTGGAGGCGGCGCGATTCATGGACTCGAACGAATGCCAGACGATGATCTCGGCGGCCCGTCACGTGTCCGGCATGTCCACGGACGAGATGCTGGACCTGTTCGACGCCGCCTGCGCGCAGTTTGGCAGAAACGCCGAAGCGCACTTCAAGCGCGGGAGTGAGAGAGCGTGACGCCGCCCTGCACAGGCGGGATTCTGTCCGCCGCCGCCGGGTTCGGGACACTGAACTGGGCCGTCCTCGTGGCATACCTGGCCACACGCGTGGTCCGGGACCGTGGCGGGCGTCGCTGTCCTGCTCTACGTCAGACTCGCTACGACCCTGAATGGCCTGTTGTACGGATTCATCGGCGCAGCGGTGTGCTTTCTGGTCGCGGTCATCGCCAGTCGGATTTTCCCTGCGCGATCGTGAGGATTCGTGTTGCCCGACTGGCGCGTTGCAAAAAGTGCCGTGTCGTGTCAGAATGGGGGCAAGCCGCTGGAGGGCGGAAGCCGCCGGGGGCGGATGGAGAACGGGGTGGTCGGCCCAAGGCAGGGGTTGCCTGTCGGCGACTGTAGATCGTCAATAGTCATCAGAACGCATGCGTATCAACGTTGGCAATACGTTTCAGCGGGTTCTTCGGGTGCTGCACCTGACTCCGCTGTCGCTGGCGGAGAAGTGCCGGATCATGTTCGGCTCGGCGGTGCTCCTGAGCCTGACGATCGCGCTGCTGATTCCCTACGCCTGGATGCGGCAGCTCACCCGCATGGTGCTCCTGGAGACCAACGCGGCCAAGATGAACGTGCTGCTGCGGTCGCACTTTCAGCCGGAAGCCTCGGGTCCGATGAAGCTGCCCGAGTTGAACGACCGCGGCACGGCGAGGGACCCGAATGAGCCCGGGATGATCTGGATTCGGTTCCCCAAGGAGCCGGACAAGGGCACGCTGCCGCAACTGACCGACCTGCAACGTAAACTACTGGAGACTGTCAAGGCCGATACCAGTGGGGACGAGACGTTTGCGCTGACCAAGACCCGCGGGGTCGTGGAGAGCACCTACGTCCGCGTGTTCCGGGCGACCGAGGGGTGTATGAGTTGCCACAATCCCCAGGGTTCGGCCGGGGCCTTTTCACTCAACGAGAACATCGGCGCCGCGATTCTCCAGACCCGCGGCGTGGGCGGCGAGCTCCGCAAGATGGTCTTCATGAACCGCATCTGGACGTTCATGGCCGCGGTGCTCGGCGCCACGGGCGCGATGGTGGCCTTCTACTGGATCACGCAGCGGGTGATTCTTCGGCCCATCCGGCAGTTGCGGGCGCTGGCCAACAACGTGGCCGAAGGCAATCTGGACGTCCGCAGCGCGATCGCCACGGGCGACGAATACCAGAGACTCGCCGAGGCCTTCAACCACATGCTGGACAATCTCCAGGCGGCCCAAGAGGGGCTGCGCGAGGCCAATCGCCAGCTCGACAGTAAGATCGTCGAACTGTCCGAGCGGAATGTCGAGCTGTTCAAGGCCAACAAGCTCAAGAGCGAGTTCCTGGCGAACATGTCGCACGAGTTCCGCACGCCGCTCAACGCAATCCTTGGGTTCGCCCAGGTACTGCGGGAGAAGCCCACCCTGCTCAAGCGTGAGAAGGGCCAGCGCTACGCCGAGAACATCATGACCAGCGGCAACCGGCTCCTGACCATGATCAACGATCTGCTGGACCTCGCCAAGGCACAGGCCGGCAAGATGGAGCTGCACATCGAGCAGGCGTCGGTCCTGCAGGTTTGCGAATCGATCGCCTCGTCGTTCTCTCTGTTGGCGCGGAGGAAGAGAATCCGGGTCACTCTCCATGTCAGTCCGGACGTGCCGCTGATCGTGACGGACGCCGGGAAAGTGCAGCAGGTCCTGTACAACTTCCTGAGCAATGCGGTGAAGTTCACGCCGGCCAAGGGCTACATCGAGATCCACGTCTACATGCTCGATGAACGGATGGTCCGGTTCGCCGTGCGGGACACCGGCTGCGGGATCGCCGACGCGGACAAGGACAAGATTTTCGACAAGTTCCGCCAGGGCGACGGCTCACTGACGCGGGAAGCGCCGGGCACCGGGCTGGGGCTATCCATCAGCAAAGAGCTGGCGGGCATGCTCGCGGGCACCGTCGGGTTCGAGAGCGAGGTCGGCGCCGGCTCGACCTTCTGGCTGGATATTCCCATCCACCTGGGCTCGGAGAAAAGATCGCCCGTGAAGGGGCCGAGCGCGGTGATGATCTAAGTGAGTAAGGAGTGTCAAGGTTCAGGTTTGAAGTGTGAGGACTTGATGTGCGGTTCTGATCACTTGACACTTCGAACTTGAAACTCCGGCGGACTTAAGGAGAAGTTCATGCAGTCGAAGTCGATATGGATATCACATGCGCGAGACGTTGTTTGTGTTTTGATTGTTTGTGGCTTCGCCCAGGGCGCCGTCGCGCAGGAGACGCACCCGTTCTCGGTTCGTGACATGCTCGCGATGGACCGAGTCTCCGACCCGCAGGTCTCTCCGGACGGACGACACGTGGCGTTCGTGGTCCGCGAGACCGATCTGGAGGCCAATCGGGGCCGGACGGACATCTGGCTTGTCGGCACGGACGGCACGGGTCTTCGTCGGCTCACGACGAACCCGCAGGCCGACTCCAACCCGCGATGGTCGCCGGACGGCCGGGAGATCTGGTTTGTGTCGAGTCGGTCGGGATCGTCGCAGGTCTGGAAGATCGCCCTCGACGGCGGCGAGGCGCAGCAGGTGACCGACGAGCTATTGGACGTGGGCAATCTGCTCGTCTCGCGTGACGGTGCGCACATTGCCTATACGATGGAGGTATTTCCGGGCCACGGCCCGGGCGAGACCAAGAAGAGGCTGGAGGAACGTGAAAAGAGCCAGGCGAGCGGGCGAATCTACGAGCAAGTCATGGTCCGGCATTGGGACACGTGGAAGGACGGCCGACGGTCGCATTTGTTCGTCAAGCGGGTTTCGAATTCGGGGGAATCGGTGGGCGAAGCCCGCCCTGTCGCTGTCGCCGCGTCTTTGGGCTCTGCTGCAATCGACGTGATGCGCGACATGGGGGCTGATACGCCTTCGAAGCCCTGGGGCGGGCCGGACGAGATCGCCTTCACGCCCGACGGCAAGGGGATCGTCTTCGCCGCCAAGGACGCCGGCCGCGAGGAGGCCTGGTCGACGGACTTCGATCTCTACTATGCACCCCTCGACGGTGCCGCGGCGCCGAAGTGCCTGACCGAGGACAATCGGGCCTGGGATACATACCCGGTCTTCTCGCCCGACGGCAGGACGCTCGCGTATCTCGCGATGAGCCGGCCCGGCTACGAGGCCGACCAGTTCCGCATCATGCTGATGGACTGGCCCGGCGGGCCCAGGCGCATGCTCAGCCCCGGCTGGGATCGCAGCGCCTCGTCGATCGCCTGGTCGCCCGACGGCAAACAGATCTTCGCCGTCGCCAAAAACACGGGACAGGATTCCCTGTTCGTCATCAACGTGAAGGACGGCAAGGCCCGAACGCTCGTCAAAGAGGGCACGGTCCATGCCTTCAGCGTCGCGAAGAACGAGATCGTTTACGCCCTGAGCCACCTGCACTGCCCGGCGGAGCTGTACCGCCTGTCGGCGGACGGCAAGAGCGCTGCCCAACTCACGAATATCAACGCCGAGAAGGTGGCGGCCGCCCGCATGGGCCAGCACGAGCAGTTCAGCTTCCTTGGGTGGAACGATGAGACGGTGTTCGCATACGTGGTCAAGCCGGTGGATTTCGATCCGGCGAAGAAGTATCCGGTGGCGTTTCTGATCCACGGCGGTCCGCAGGGCTCGTTCGGCAACGTCTTTCACCATCGCTGGAACCCGCAGGCGTACGCCGGGGCCGGCTACGCGGCCGTGATGGTGGACTTCCACGGCTCGACCGGCTACGGCCAGGTCTTCACCGACGCCATTCGGGGCGATTGGGGCGGCAAGCCGCTCGTGGACTTGCAGAAGGGCCTGGCCGCCGCACTGGAGCGCTACCCCTGGATGGACGGCGACCGTATCGGCGCCCTCGGCGCCTCCTATGGCGGTTACATGATCAACTGGATCGCCGGCCGGTGGCCGGATCGCTTCCGCTGCCTCGTGAATCACGACGGCAATCTCGATGAGCGAGTGGCCTATTTCGACACGGACGAACTGTGGTTTCCCGAGTGGGATCACATGGGCACGCCGTGGGGCAACCCGGCCGGCTACGAGGAGCAGAATCCACTGCGCTTCGTAGGCGATTGGAGGACCCCGATGCTGGTCATCCACGGCGAACTGGATTTCCGCATCCCCGTGAGCCAGGGCCTGTCCACATTCAACGCGCTGCAGCGTCGCGGCATTCCCAGTAAGCTCCTGTACTTCCCGGACGAGAACCACTGGGTCCTCAAGCCGCACAACTCGATCCAATGGCACGAAACCGTTCTCGCCTGGCTCGATCAGTGGCTCAAGGGATGAAGTTACCGGCCGATGGCCCGGGGGAACATCTTCTTTGACGCGGCTCGGCTCGGTGGGTACAATGCCCGGCTGTTTTGGCCGCGTCGTGCGGGATGTATCCTGCGCCGCCCTGATGCGAAGCGCTGCTCATGATTGGGACCGCGCGTAGGGTGCGGTCTCGCTTGCGGCGCGGCATGCAGGGCGAACAGGTTGGATCAGGGACTGGTAGTGGCGGAAAAACACAGCAAGAAGGCGTCCACGTCGGCGGCACCTGCCGCCGGTGGACAGGGTCCATCGGCCTCGACGCCGGATTCGGGGGGCAAACCGTCCCGCCCGGGGCGCGACGGAACGATCCCCATGCGCAGCATGCCGCAGGATCTGGCGGCCGAGGCGGCCGTCCTCGGCTCGATGATCATCGATCCCCGATGCATCGGCGAAGTGATCGAGACGCTGAATCGCAACGCCTTCTACCACAGCGAGCACCAGATCCTGTTCGACGCGGTCATCAGCCTCTACGAGAAGAACCGCGGCGACGGGATCGACGGCCTCCTGGTGCGAAACGAGCTGGAACGCCACAACCAGTTGGACGCCATCGGCGGAGCGGAGTATCTGCAGCGCGTCATCGAATCGGTGCCCTCGTCCGCGAGCGTCCAGTACTACGCGGACATCGTCCGCGAGAAGATGCTGCTGCGGGAGACGATCATCGCGGCCACGGAGATCCTGACCGACGCCTACGATGAGAGCGGAGACGCCGCCGAGAAGCTCGATGCGGCCGAGCGACGGATCTTCGCCGTCACGGACAAGCGGATCACCAGTTCCGCCGTCGCTCTGAAGGACCTCGTCACGAAGGCCTACGAGATGATCGAGAAGCGGGAGGGCACCCATGTCACCGGGCTCCCGACCGGCTTCTACGAACTGGACGACAAGACCTGTGGACTGCAGAAAGGCGAGATGGTCATCATCGCCGGCCGGCCCAGCATGGGCAAGACGGCCTTCGCCTTGAACATCGCCGAGCACGTCGGGATCATCGAGAAAATCCCGACGGCGATCTTCTCACTGGAAATGGGCAAGCAGCAGTTGGCCGAGCGGTTCCTGTGCAGCTACAGCGGGGTGGACGCGCAGCTCGTCCGCAAAGGCATGCTGAGCACCGAGCACTACCAGAAGCTCGTGGAGGCGTGCGGCGTCATCTCCGAGGCGCCGATCTACATCGACGACACGTCCGCGTTGACGCCGCTGGAGCTTCGCGCCAAGGCCCGACGACTGCGAAGCGCCTACGGGATTCGCTGTGTCCTCGTGGATTACCTTCAATTGATGCACGTCGGCTCCGGCAAAGTCGAGTCCCGCCAGCAGGAGATCTCGACGATTTCGCGGTACCTCAAGTCGCTGGCCCGCGAGCTGGAAGCGCCCGTCGTCGTGCTGAGCCAGTTGAACCGTTCTCCGGAGGGTCGGGAAGACCACCGCCCGCGCATGAGCGACCTCCGCGAAAGCGGGAGCATCGAGCAAGACGCGGATGTCGTGATGCTCCTGCACCGCGAGGATTACTACCATCGCGGCGATGAATCCTACGAGCCGGACAATACGGCGGAGATCATCATCGCCAAGCAGCGCAACGGTCCCACCGGCACCGTCAAGCTGACCTTCCGGGAAAAGTGCACTCGCTTCGAGAACCTGGCACAGATCGAACAGGAAGCCGTACCGTTCTAAAGATAATGGATGATTGCTAATGAATAAGCAGGACGCGGTTCTCATTCTCCTTGGGCTGTTCGGTATGATAGGACCTGCCAGCGCCGGTGCGGCGGCCGAGAGTGTGGACCCCAATCATCCGTCCTCCGTCGCCGAGGAACCATCGAGGGCGATCATCAAGTCGATCGAGTTCGAGGGCAACAAGAAGTACAAGGATCACGTCCTTCGGCAGCGGCTCGGTTTTCAGCTCGGCGACCGCCTGGACCCGTTCCTGGCCGAGGGCGGCCGGCTGACCATCATGGAGGTCTATCGCAAGATCGGCTATTCCTCCGTGCAGGTCTCGCTGGACCGGGATCGACTCGCCGATGGGAACCTGTTGTACCGGATCGAGGAAGGGCCTCGCGTCCAGATCGGCCATATCGATTTCGTCGGCAACGAGACGTTCAGCACCATGACGCTCCGCCAGGTCATCAAGATCAAGGAGAGGAAGTGGCTGCTCTGGCCGTACCACTTCACTGAAGAGGCGATCGACGACGACGTCGAGCGGCTCCAGACGTTCTACTACGGCCGGGGATTCCTGAACTACCAGATCGAATCCAAGACGGAGCTGTCCGCCGACGGAGAGAAGATGGACGTGACGTTCGTCATCGAGGAGGGCCCCGTCTATCGCGTGGCCCAGATCGTCTTCTCGGGCACCGCTCACTTCACCGAGGAACAATTGCACGAGGATCTCGAGGTGCAGCCGGGCGACGTTTACCTCAAGGCGAAAGCCGACCGGGACGTCCGCGTGATCGAGCAGCGCTATCGAGAGATCGGGTACGTGGACGCCCAGGTCCGCCAGAGCGTGAAGTTCACGCCGGACGTGGAGGACAACCTCGTGAATCTGGCAATCGAGATTCGCGAAGGAGGGCAATTCCGTATCGGACGCATCGACGTCACGGGCAACGAAACGACGAAAGACAAGGTCGCCCGGCGGGTCCTCGATGAGTACAATTTCACGCCCGGCGAACTCTACGACGCCAAGAGGGCCCCGAAGGACGGCAACGGACGGCTCGAGAAGTACGTCGAGCGGGCCATGGGCGCCGGCCCCGGGCAAGTCATGATTCGGCCGGTCGCCCCGGAGGACGGCGACCCCAACCGCAAGGATGTCCGCGTGGACATGGAAGAGGGCATGACGGGGATGATCCGTCCGGGCGTCGGGTTCAGCAGTGACAGCGGCGTGCTGGGCCAGCTCATCTACCAACAACAGAACTTCGACATCACGGACCCGCCGGAGAGCTTCGGCGAGTGGCTGATGCCGTGGAAACCGTTCCGAGGGGGCGGGCAGCGATTCAATATTCGGCTCGAGCCCGGCACCAAGTACAGCCAGTACTCCGTCAATTTTGCGGACCCCTACTGGCGGGATGAACCGATCACGTTCAACACGCAGGGCCAGAGCTGGAAGCGGTTCCGGGAAAGCTACGACGAGAAACGGCTCAAAGGCGCCTTCGGGTTCGAGCAGCGGGTGGACGAGCAATGGCGACGGAGCATCGGCTTCCGAGCGGAGAACGTCGGAGTGGGAGACCTCGATTTCGACGCGCCCCGGGAGATCCGCGACGTCAAAGGGCACAACGAACTGTACGGCGTCCGTTTCGGTCTCGGGTTCAGCGGCGTGGATGACGTATACGACCCGAGCGAGGGCCACAACGTCGGTGTCTTTTACGAACAGGTGACCGGCGACGATGCCTTCGGCATCCTCGAAGGCAGTTACACGCACTACTTCACCCTGCACGAGGACGTGCTCGGTCGGCGGACGATTCTGTCGGGCAAGCTGCTCGCCGGCACAGTCGTCGGCGATGCGCCCCCGTTCGAGAAGTACTACGCGGGCGGCACGAGCCGCTACGGAATTCGCGGATTCGAATACCGCGGGGTGAGCACCCGCGGCCTGCAGACGGGCGTGGACCCGGCCTACGCCCAACGGAAGGACCCGATCGGAAGCGATTGGGTCTTCCTGGCCGGCGCGGAAGTCACGGTCCCGCTGGTCGGCAACAACTTCGGCCTGCTGCTGTTCACCGACAGCGGGACGATCGACACGGGCCGCTACCGTCTGTCGGTCGGCACGGGCATCGAGATCAAAGTGCCGCAGGTCTTCGGGAACATGCCGATCCGGTTCGAGATCGCCTCTCCCCTGCTCCGCGACGACGAGGATGAAACGCAGATCTTCAGCTTCTCGGGCGGCGGGATGTTCTGACCGCCGGCAACGGGCCGCTCTGCAAAAGACACGACGACAACAAAGGCAAGAAAGGGGTATCCTGATGAATGGAAAGATAGCAGTCAGTGGCGTTGTGATGTGTGCATTGGCCGTGCTTGCCGTGTTGGACCACGGGCAAGCGGCGTCGCAGCCGGCGGCCCCGACGGCGAAGATCGGGATCGTCAGCATGCGGGACGTGTTCAAGAACTGCAAGAAGCACATGCAGTACACGGGGCAGGCGATGAATCGCCAGGCCCGCCTCAGGGCCCAACTGGAAGACCTGAAGAAGGAGGTGGACGGCCAGGAAGTCGAGCTCAAGACCTTCAAGCAGGGCACGCCCGACTACATGCAGCAGCTCCAGATCCTGTTCGAGAAGCGGGCGAAGCTCCAGAGCCAGCAGGAACTCGTCAAACAGCAGTCGATGCTGGAAGACAAGAGGTGGCTCGAAGACCTCTATCAGGCGTTCGAGCGGGCCACGCAGGCCATCGCCAAGGAGAAGGGATTGGACCTGGTGCTGGAAAAGACCGAGCCCGAGTTTCCCATCCCCAGCGACGAGTTGATGACCACGCTGTACATGAACAAGGTGCTGTACGCCGGAGGGTGCATGGATCTGACGAGCGAAGTGACCGCTCGCGTCGATGCGGACGAGACGCTCAAACCATGACGGAGACCTTTCCTCACGGGGTGCAGATGACGATCACGATTGTCGAGTTGGCGAAACGGCTCGGGGCCACTGTGGCGGGCGCCCCTGCGACCGCGGACAGACCCATCACGGGCATCAAGCCGATCGAGATGGCCGGGGAGGGCGACGTGACATTCGTCACGGACGCCAAGCACCAGGCGGCAGCCGCCGGATCGCATGCGGCAGCAGTGCTCGTGGCCCAAGCCATCGACGGACTGGAGAAGCCGCAGCTCGTGGTCGCGGATGTCAATGTGGCCCTCATCCAAACCTTGGGGCTGTTCGCCCCCGAATTGAAGCCCGCCCCTGAAGGGGTGGATTCCTCGGCGCGAATCGGGTCCGGCGTTCGCTTGGGGCCCGGGGTCGGCATCGGCCCATTTGTCGTCATATCCGATGATGTGCAGATCGGGGCCAATACCGTCGTTGCCGCCGGCTGCCGGATCGGGCAGAACACGAAGATCGGCTCGGATTGCCGTCTCGACGCCAATGTCGTCGTGCACCACGGCTGTGTTCTGGGCAGCCACGTCGTGATCCAGGCCAACAGCACGATCGGCTGCACCGGTTTCGGCTACGCGTTCATCGACGGGGCCCATCGCCTCATTCCTCACAACGGAGGCGTCATCCTCGAGGATTTCGTGGAGATCGGAGCCAACTGCTGCGTTGACAGGGCGAAATTCGGCAATACGATAGTGG
>Ga0116141_10002426_pt1 | contig 15974 bp, 12 predicted proteins | sample AD_UKC097_MetaG_FD_89744 | JGI IMG/M metagenome (GOLD analysis project Ga0116141, IMG submission 89744) | Active sludge microbial communities of municipal wastewater-treating anaerobic digesters from USA - AD_UKC097_MetaG | ecosystem: Engineered > Bioreactor > Anaerobic > Digestate | place: USA...
CGCTTCAAGGAATACAACGGCCACTCAAGGCGAGCAATTACGATGGCCATGGGCGTTGACTATGTTTCATCGTGGGCGGGCGCCGGACTGGTCGTGCTGGCAGGTGTTACGGCAGCAAAGGGACTCATTCCGCCTTCTGTTCGCTATGTGGCGCTGGCGCTCACGCCTGTGTTTCTACTATGTCTGTATCCACCAATACTCAAGCCAACGATCAATGCAGTGTTTCGCATAGCGGGCCGGGCTCCCCTGGAGTATTTCCCTACGTTTCCGAAGATGCTGGGTTTCGTGGCTGCCAAATGCCTTGGATGTCTGATTCACGGGCTGGCCTTCTTTCTCCTGCTACGCGGTTTGACGCCCATCGAATTCCGCTATTATCTTGTTACTACGGGGACATTCTTTGCCGCCGGGCTCGTTGGTATGGCAGCTTTCTTTGCACCCCAAGGTCTCGGTGTCACCGAAGGCGTGCTGTACCTGGTTCTCTCGGCCTTCCTGCCGAAACCCGCGGTTGTCTTCGGAGCATTGGTGATACGGCTGATTGTGAGCATCACGGAGCTGCTCCTGGCGGGGGTATTCGTAGTGCTGGACAAGCGATATCCCTTAACCACGGCAAAGAGCGATGTGGTGGAAATTGAAGATGAACCCGGGGCGGTACATGCGGAATCCCACCGAGATAATTAAGACGCATCCGACAGTCGCGGTGCTGACGGTCCTTCTGCGGTTGTTGGGCGGGCACAGTGTCTCGAATGTGTGGTGGCTTGTCAATGACCACCATCTCTTCAGCTACGACTTGATTGGGCACATCAGCCACACGCGCAATTGCATCAATGCCCTGAACATCAGCCGCGGCGAACGCCCGGCGTCGGTGATTGTGGCCGTCACAAAGGCCTATTCATGGTTTTACCCACCGTTGATGTGCCTGGGCGGCGTTATACCGCCCATCTTGGGGTGGAGCACCCTTGACGGCGTTTCGTTTACAAACACGGCCTATTCCTCCATCTTCGGCGCCGCCGCCGCTACCGCCGCCATCTTTGTCTTTGAAGTGACGATGCTCCGCTTCTGGAGTAAGCGGGCGTTTGGCTTACGGATATAGGAAGACTCGTCGTGAAAGAGAGCACCGCGAAGAGAGACGAGGTTGACGGCGGGGCCTGTGGCACTGCGTTCGCCAAGTGGAAAGCGGTGTCAGACGTGCTGCGCCTGGGGCAGTCAGACGGCATGCTGCGTTTGCTTGCCGCGTATGTCGTCGCCCTTGGCGGTGTTCAGGTGCTGGTCATTGGGTCCAGCCTGCTCAGAATTCCGATCACGCAAATCGTGGCCATCATCGTCCTTATTGCGTCTATATCGTTCGGATTCCTGCAATGGCGCATCCTGAAGTGCAGACCATTCTCTGAAGATGGCGCCGGCGAGGTCTCAGAGTCGGGCAGAGGTCTGGCGATTGCCATCGCGAGCGTGGCCGCGTTGGTGTTGCTCTTCATGGCCGTGCAAATGGGGCTCAAGCCGGATTTTTCGTGGGACGGTCCCGCCTACCACTTCCCGATCATGAACTTCTGGGCGCAGAACGGGTATATCGACTTCGTTCACCTTGACCCGGAATTGGGGGTTGAGGGGATCTCGGGGTGGCTCCGGTTCACCTTCAATGTTTTCAATGGTTTCCCATTCGGGGTCGAGGCCTGTGCGTGGACCATCGTTCAGGCTTTTCACAACTCGCATCTTGCCGCCATTGGGGGTTTCCTGTACGCGCCGCTGGCCATGCTGGGGATTGCCTATCTCGCGCGGGTTCTGGGCGTGAATTCCCGGCTCGCGTTGGCATCGGGGGCGTGCTTTGCCCTGCTTCCCGTCACTGTACAGCAGTTGCCGACTACTAAGGTTGACGCTGCGTATGCCGGGGCGGTCATCGCGATGATAGCGCTCGCGGTTCACATAATCAGGGGATTCCAACGATTCCGGTTGGAATGGTGTTTTGCGGGCCCCATGGGGTGCGCGATGGGTCTGGCGCTGGGTTCTAAGCTCTCCGGCCCGATATTGGCCTTATTCTGTGGGGTATGGATTGCCGGGTTGTTCCTTCTGGTGACAGTCTGTCCTGTGCGATTCCGGTCTGTCCTGGCGCTTCAGGGTACCGATCGAGTTGCGCGCTGGAGGCTCCTGGTTAAGGGCATTGCCTTTCTGGCATTAATTGCCTCTTGCGGCATCGCGGTTGGAGGATACTGGAATCTCAGGAACTGGGTGCACCACGGCAATCCGATGTGGCCGGCAAAGATTGCAATTGGCCGCCATGTGCTCTTCCCTCATGACCAGACAGGCACAAATGCGGAATCACATGCCAAGTTCCCCCTTGGAAAGCTCTGGCTTCAGGGAGGATTAGGCCCAGAAGAGCATCACTGGCCGAAGAGCGTCAAGGCCATTCCCAACTGGTATGGCGGATGGGGCTATCTGTGGCTGCTGGGGGCATTGCCGGGCATTGTGTATATCCTGGCGTGCCGGGCAAGGCAGTGGTGGAAGGATCTTCGGAGCAGGGCCCCCAGCCGGGCTGGGTTTGAATTGGCGTGGCTCGTTCCGCTTCTTTTTCTTGGCGCTCTTGCCCTGCACTTGATACCCGGTTCGGGCAGGGCCCGATACAGTTACTGGATTTATGGGCTGGGACTGCCATGTTTCTTCTTCGCAGCCGAACAGGCCCTGGCCACGGCCATAAGCTGGCGACGACCGTGGCGTCTATTGGGCCGTCTTTGGGTCGTTTTCTGTGTAGGGCTAATGGTGTTCGAAGCGGTATATTGCGCGGTGTGGTGGGGTGCAAAATCCTATTCGTATGCCACCGGCCTTGGCTGGCCGCCGTTCCGCCAAGCCCCGCTGCGGGTCCTGCGAACGTTCTATTGGCATGACCCGATTGGGTATATCAAGCCTCCGCTGAGTTGCAGTGTTTTTGATGAGATTCTGCACGATACCGATGCCGTGGCGTTGCATTCCATGGACGAACCGGTGTTGAACCTGCTGCTGTTGGGACAAGTGTCTGAACCCATTGGCGCGCGCCCCGTGCACTTCATCGGGTATGAAGTCCTGAGCGACGAGGCGGCGCTGGCCAGACAACTCAAGAAGCATACGATCCGCTACGTAATCCTTTCCAGCAAGACTACAATCCCGGAAGCCGCGCTACGGCTGGCCTTGCGCGTGCACGAAGTACCGCTGCAATTCTGGGTTCTGGAGTACCAGCCGGGCATCCTGTGAAGCGGAAAGCGGCTCTTCAGACTCATTTTACATATACGTGCACATCGTCAAACAGGACCGGCCCGGCGGGGGCGCTTCCCGTATTCAACGACAACGTGACTTTGGGACCGGGCCACCACGCCGGTACCATGCACGAGACTTCGACCTTGTTCCAACGTCCGTTGCTCGGGGCCCGCGGGGAGGAGAACTCGTAAAAGCCGTCCAGGGACAGATTCACAGTGGCCAATTGGGCCCCTTCCGTTTTGACCATCGCGGTCACTGTGAGGACTTTGCCGGCCACGAGGCCGGGATCAATGCTTGCGGCCTGTGAGACAAAGTACCACTCGGGACCCTGGTCGATGCACAGAGCGCTCTTCCCCGAGTAGGCGCCGTCCTGAACCACGGAAACCTTGTCTTCACGGTCCTTGCGCGCCACCCACTCGGCTGGCCGTCCCGCCTCGACTGCTTCAAAGTCTTGATTAAAAAACAGCGCGATCTCCTCGGGGACGATCGCGGGGTCGTTGTAGCGCGTTGGCGTGGCGAGGGTATCGCGGTCCACGCCACACCCCGGCGCCAGGAGCAAGACGAAAATGGCGCCTGAGCAGGCGATGCTGCGGCGGAGGGTGGCGGGTTCAGCGGGCATCGAACTCCTCCTGGCTGTAGAAATGGGACGCGACCTCGCGGGTGCCTTCGAGGATGCGTTCGACTTCGTTTTCCTCGAGGCGTCGTTTCCAGGCTTCAGCGGCGGCCTGGCTGTCGCGCTTGATGGCCCGGTAATTTTCGGGCGAGACGTCGCGCGGGTTGCCGCCGCGGGTATGCGCGGCGATCACGGTCTCGGCGCTGGCGTTCCACGTGAGGCCGCAATAGTCGTAGACCGGTTTGAATTCGGCGAGGGGGTCCGCGGAGAGGCGTTCGTGGGTGACGAAATGCCAGTCGGGGTGGGTTTCCTGGTAGCGGCGGACGGCGGAGTACATGGCGTTCCAGACGAGGATGGCCTGGTCGATGATATCGCGGGGGTGCCGGGCGTATTCGAAGATTTGGTCTTTATACGGGGCGAGGAGGCCGTCCATGAGGGCCTCCTGGCCGATGAAGTTTTCGAAATTGAAGTGCCAGTTGAGGCGTTTGATGCTGGAGGCGAACCCGGCGGGGTGGCGGATCATGACCACGACCTTCATGTCGAAGGTTCGGGCGAGCCATTCGGCGCTGAACAGGGCGATGGGGTCTTTGAGCAGGGGCCGTTTCCCGGTGAGACGGGCGTGATGGCTGAAGAGCCAGTCCTTGCAGAGTCGGCCGCAGTGGCGCGGGGTGCGGATGCGCGCGAGGTTGGGCAGGAGCGGATAGCGCAGCTCGACGGTGCGGCGCAGGGCGGGCTCGTATTCCGAGGAGCTGTTTTCGGGGATGTGATAGAACATGTATGGGAGATCGCGGGGCATCCAGCGGGGCCCTTCGAGGCCGGCGTCTTTCGCCACGTCGAACGGCTCAAACACATAGAAGGCCTCGTTGCCCGCGCAGAGCATTTTTCCGGCCCAGGTTGTTCCTGATCGATGCGCCCCCGTTACCAGAATCGGCTGATGTGCGGTCATACATTCCTCGTATTGTTATTGGCCGAATGCACTGGATGGCATGCGTCCGCCATACCGTCAGGCGCCGCGGCGGATACTTTGCCGTCGCGATGTCCCCGTCCGTCTCGTTTGAGCGGCGGAACCGCTCATGAGCTTTCCGGTTCCGGAGTGCCGGCGTGCTTCGTAACTTCCTGTTTCTGCAGAGCCGTCAGGATGCCTGCCCCGCCGGCCAGAAGGCCCAGCAGCATGTTGGCCTTTGAGTTCCACGACATATAAACCAGGCAGGGCAGGAAACACAACATGCCCAGGGCAAACATGCGAAACTGGAGGTGTTTCAGGCGCCGGTAGACGATGTACAGCAACAGGAACACCACGCCGAACGCGCCGAGATAGATGGTCATTCCCAGGTAGCCGACCTGGAGCATGAGCTGCGTGAAGAGCGAATGCGAATTGCGATACTGCCGCTGCTCCTGTTCCTCGACGGGATAATCGCCGCGATCCAATCCGAACGGAAACGGATGGTAGCGGTCGGTGAAGGTGCTTCCCGGGCCGTCTCCGAGCAGGAGGTTGTTGTGGTCGACAAGCTGGGCGTGAATGTTGCGAAACTCGTATACGCGCACCATGGTGGAATGCGAAGCTTCCATCTCGTGGCGTTCCCAGACCTTGAGGGTGTTGGCCATGGAGGCGATGGTGTCGAACATGGCCTCCCCCAGCATGGTGACCAGAACGATGATTGCCACCCCGCACAACCCTGAGAAACCGAGTACATAGAGCTTGGCGCGGGCCCGGTCGACCAGAACCAGAATCAGAAGGCCCAGCGCGGAAAACACCCACAGCATGCGGCCCGCGTTCACCAGTAACAGTCCGCCGGCCAGGATGGCTAGACCGGCCGCGATGAGCCGGTCGAGCAGGCGGAACGCGTTTCCGTGAATCACGAAGATGGTGCCGATTAGAAACACGAAGACAAAGAGGTTCCAGCCGGCCCCGAAACCCACGCGCAGGGTCGTTCCGAATAGCGACCCTTCGCCTGCGAATGCGAGAAACGTCCAGCCGATGACCTTGACAGCCATCGCGAGCAACGCGACTCGCCAGAAATGAAATGCGAGCGAGGGTTCGTCAAAAAACATGCGCACAAGGAAATAGAGCCCGAACAGCATCAACGGGAGATTGAGGTGGTTGGCCGCGAGCCGGGGCTCGTTGAGAAGACTGCGAAAACCGTGGAGCGAGGCGACGAAATACACCAGGCCTATCGCGACAATAGCCCAGTCCATGGGCAAGAGCCGTGGGCTTTTCGGGTGCTGCGCGAAGCGCAGGATGCTCAGCGCCGCGGCGATGGCCATCAGGCCCAGGGCAACGAGGTTAGAGAGGGCAACGCCGCCCGCGGAGACCGTGAGGAAGTTCGTCACGCCGGAATCGCCGGTGAATTCCCAGAGGTAACGGGATATTTCGTCGGCGAACACCACGGACACGACAAAGAGGTAGACTCCCCAGCGCAGATTCACCACCGCGACGGCCAACACCAGACCGCACTGCGCATAGGCAAGCGCGGCCGCCGGACCGGGCATGGAATAACAGACGGCGTCGTACACCAGGTACACGCCCAGAAGGAGCGCGATGCCCGACACGGGGAAGAAACGGCGGGCGGTCTCACGCTCCGGCCTGCTGTCCTCCGGGAACGGGATAGCACATACGCAACTGTTTTCGGCCGCACTCACTCGAAAGCGGTCCTCATGTTTGCGCGCAGCCTGAACCCGGGCGACGCGTTACGCGGGGTCAGGTTCACGGTTTCGAATCACCCATGAAGAAAGCGTGATAATAGCAGATGCCGAGACCAGGGTGGCGATGAGCATCACCACGGCGGCGCCGGCGCCTCCCCAGCGGGGGATGAAGACGTAGTTCAGGACCACGGTTATTGCGAACTGGAGCAGTTGCACCCAGGTCAGGTAAATGGGCCGTTTTACGGCGTAGAACACCAGGCCGAGGGGGGGCATTAGGACGCTGAATCCGAACGCCAGAATGAGCAGGCGGATGATGTCGAGCGATTCGGCGTACTTCTCCCCGAACACCAGGGATATGAACAGCGGCGCGAGCAGGACGCCGGCAATCGTCAGGGGCAGGATGATGACGTAGAGGCGCAGCACGCGGCGCCGGTAGCGGAGCAGCTCATCGCGTTCCTTCATGGTCGACACGCGCGGCAGGAGCACGGTGATCATGGCGCGCGTGACCAGGGGCAGCGCAAACCCGACCTGATACGCCAGTTCGTAATTGGCGACGGCCTCGGGCGAGGCCAGCATCTTCAGCATGAAACTGCTTGCCCGCATGTGGCCGATGGTGATGGCGTTCATGGCGGCGAGGGGCAGCATGAACGCCACGATGTCTGTCGTCTGCACGGATGCCGGCGGCAGCGATGCGGTGCGGCGAAGGCTCGTGAAGGCGAAGGGCAACACGAGCAGCAGTCCGATGAAGGGGGCGGAGAAATACAGCAGTATCAGCGCGTGGAGACTGTCCTTGCCGAGCAGGGCGAACAGGGCGAGGCCGGAAGCGCGTATGATGTTTACCGTCAGAAAAGAGACCGAGTAGCGGCCGTATTCCTCCCGGGCCTGGAAAATCGAGAGCGACATCGTGTGGAACGCCAGAGCGATCGCCGACAAGACCGAGAGGCGGTAGACCCAGTGAAGCTCCGGGGGGAACTGCTGGTTGGCGAGGATCGGCCCCTGAAACGCCCACAGGCCCAGAAGCAGGACCGCCGCCAGAAGCGCTTTCAGTCCCAGACAGCGTCCGACAACCGAGGTCGCGCGCCTGTCGGGAAATGCGGCGACAAAGCGGACCAGGGTCGCGTTAAGGCCGCCGTCGGCCAGGATGAACACCACGTCCAGAATGGAAATGAATATCGCAACGTTCCCCCAGTCCGCGGGAGAGAGGATTTTTGCCATCAGGATGGTGCAGAGAAAACGCAGGATCCCTGAAACGAAGTTGACCGCCGTCAGGAGCGACAGGTTACGCACGGTGCGCGTTCGCAACAGCGCGAACAAATCGAAGACTCTCTTTTCAAATACCTCTAGAATGGCCGTTTCTCACTCAGCGTTGCGATTCTGGACCGACCGGTCAAATCCTGGACGGCCTGCGCGGCGCCTGCGGCGCGCGTCATGGCCCGACGGCCGGCGCCCCCCTCCCGCCCCATGAAAGACGGGTCACGACCCTCCCTGGTCAGGAAGTCACCCCCGTGCCAGCCATAGTATTCCCGGAACGGCGACAAATCAAGAATCGGCGGAGACTTACGCTGGCAGTCCGGCCGCCGGGAATGGGGTTTCGTTCGCAGCGTGCCGGGAGATTGTGTATACTCTGTTGCCTGGAGAAAGCAGTACCCACATGCTTCCGTTCCGGGAGAAGTGAGGGGAGGTATTCCGTGCCTTCAGGGGGCGAACAAGGGCGTATTGCGTCGATCATTCTGTGCGCAGGCAAGGGGCGGCGGATGCAGTCTCCGAAGACCCCGAAGGTGTGTTTTCCCGTGGCGGGAAAACCGGCGATCTGCCATCTGCTCGAGACCCTGGAGTCGCGGTGCAGCGCGCCCAACATCCTCGTGGTGGGCCATTTGGCGGGCACGGTAGTCGATGAGGTCGGGCCGAAGTTTCCGGATGCCCTGTTTGCGTACCAGGCCAGCCTGCTGGGAACGGGCCACGCGACGCGCCAGGGGGCCAACGTGTTGTCCGGGCTGGGCTACAAGGGGCCCGTCCTGGTTCTGGCAGGCGACAAACTGATCGAGCCCCGAACACTCGATAAGCTGATCACGGCGTTCGAGCAGGGGCAGCCCGACGTGGCCCTGGTCGTTGCGCCGAAACGGCGCTGGCCCAACGCGGGCCGCATCGTGACCGGCCCCGGCGGAAGGCTCCTCCAGATTATTGAAAAGGCCGATCTCCTCAGGGCCAGCCAGGATGGAACGACTTTTCAGATCGCGGGCGAGGCGCGGACCGCCGACGAGGTCGAGAATGCCGTCGAATGGGTCAACCAGGCGGTCTATCTCTTCCGCGCACCGGTGCTGTACGACGCTCTCGCCAGTCTCCGCCGCGACAATGTGCAGCAAGAGGAATACCTTACGGACACCATTGACTACGCGGTCTCTCGAGGGCTGACGGTCACGCCGGTGCCTGTCGATGACCCCGAAGACGTTCTGGGGTTTAACAGTCCTCCCGAACTGCTGGAGATCGAAGAGCATTTTCGTAAGAAGCTGGGGCTGGCCGTCGCGGAACAGGTCGCCCTGGACCCCGCGGCATTCAAGCCGGCCGAGACCTGGGCGCAGCTTCTCGCGAATCCCGACGGCGCGGTATCGGGCATGTTGCGCGCCATCTACGGCGACAACGCAAGCCTCCGCGAGGAGAAGCGGGCCCGGCTGCTGCGCACAGTGGAGCTGTTCATCGAGCGGTACGGGGCGGATGGTCCCGCGACGGTGATTCGGGCTCCTGGCCGCATCAATTTGATGGGGCGCCACGTAGACCACCGGGGTGGCTGCGTGAATCTGACCGCCATCGATCGCGAGCACATTATGGTGGCGCGTCCGCGCAATGACACGCTGGTGCGCGCCCACAACCTCGACGAGGATACGTTCGAGGATCTGGAATTCTCCGTGGATGACCTGCTGCGCCAGGTCCGGCTCGACCAATGGCGCGATTTCGTCGACAGCGAAGCGGTCCTCAAGATGGTGAGCGACCTCCAGGGCAATTGGGGCAATTATCTCAAGGCGCCCATGCTCCGGTTGCAGGAGCGGTTCAAGGACCGCCGGATTCACGGGGTGGATTGCGTGGTGAGCGGCGACATCCCGATGGCGGCCGGCCTGAGTTCTTCGTCGGCCCTCGTGGTGGCGATGGGCGAGGCACTGGTGCTTTCAAACGGTCTCGACGTCACGCCGAACGACCTGGTGTACCTGTGCGGTGAAGGCGAGTGGTTTGTGGGCACGCGGGGCGGCAGCGCCGACCACGCCGCGGTGAAGCTGAGCCAGTTCGGGCAGGTGGTCACGGTGGGCTTTTTCCCGTTCGTGATTCGCGGGTATGTGCCGTTTCCCGCGGACTATTCGCTCATCATCGCGAATTCGCGGGTGCAGGCGCGGAAAGCCGCGGGCGCGCGCGAGGCGTTCAACGAACGCGTGGCCTCGTATGAGTTGGCCGTGCACTGGGTGCGGAAACTCTTCCCGAATTACGCGCCATTGATTGCCCATTTACGCGATATCTCGCCGGAAACCCTGGGGATCCGGTCGGCGGACGTCTACCGGATCCTGCTCGACGTGCCGGAGACCGTCAGCGCGGATGCCCTGCGGCGGACCATCGGCACCGATGCGTTCGAGCGGATTACCCTGATGCATTCGGCCCGGGAGAGCTATCCCCTGCGGGCGCGGCTGCTGTTCGGGATCGCGGAGTGCGAACGCAGTAAGATGCTTCACCGGCTGCTTCTCGAGGGCGACATTCGCCGGGTGGGGTGGATGATGAATGTCTCGCATAACGGCGACCGGGTTGCGGGAGCGGACGGCGCCGCGTATCTCCCGCCCCTGGATGATGCCTACCTCAATGCTCGCATCAGTGACCTTCAGAGCGAGGACCCCGGCCGGGTTTTCGCCGGTCAACTCTACGCGCAGCCGGGTTCGTACGCCTGCAGCATCCCTCCGATCGATCGGATGGTGGACATTGCGCTGGAGACGCCCGGCGTGCTCGGGGCGCAGATTTCCGGCGCCGGTCTGGGCGGCTGCATGATGGTGCTGACGGAATCGCGTGGCGCCGAGGAGGTGGTCAGCCGCCTGACCCGGCATTATTACGAGCCGAACGGGCTCGAGCCGGGCGCCAGCGCTTTTGTGCCTATCGCGGGATGTTCGCACCTGCGCCTTCCCTGAACGGAACGGCGCGCGGCTCCTAAATAATTGACATGACGGGACTTGCCTGTTAGGGTGAGGTGAATACGCCATCCAGGGCGGTGTCGGAGGTGACCGTGAGCAAAGAGTGGGGTCAGCTGGGCGATATTGCGCGTCTGTTTATTCAATTGATGCCGAATTTCAAGTGGATCGCGTTGGTTTCGTTGGCCGTGGCGCTGATTGCAGGGGCCTATGTTGCCCTCACGCACGAGCCAACCTACCTCAGTGAAGCCATTGCGATTGTGCGGCCGCAGCAACTGCTGGTGGCCCGCGCCAAGAAAGATGAAACGCAACCCATCGAGGAAAAGGCGAAATCGCTGCTTCCCCAGCCGCTCGACGTCACGGACTACGTCCTCTTTCTGCAATCGGAAGGCATGCTTTCGTCGGTAGCCCAGGCCTACAACACCTATCATGCAAGCGACTCGGAGCCGCTGCTCACCGTGGCCCAGCTGCGCCGCATGCTGACACCCAATGCCCGTCTGGAGATCAAGACGCCCTATGCGGTCGAGTATTATCCCACGATCGAGCTGCGCGTGGCGGCCCAGTCGCCCGACAAGGCCTACAACCTGGCCCGGCTCTGGGTGGAAACGGCGCGGGACTGGTCGAAAACGGTCACGTTTTCCGCAAAAGAAGACATGGCCGGCTATCTCAAGAACGAGACGGAAGAACAGCGCACGTCGCTCCGGCAACTGTCCGATGAACTGAACCGCACCAAGGACGAAAGCGGCAACCTCCTGGAAGCGTTGCGCGCCGAGCGGCTTCGTGCCGAGCAGGACTACGAGACTGAGACCATCCGGCTTCTCCAGGAGACCGGGGACGCCTGGGACGCCCGCATCGCCGCGGCCGAGGCGGAATTCGCCCTCCCGGTCATGGAAACGGAGATGCAGGCCCGGCAGAGCATCCTCGCCGGCCTTGAACTGGCCAAGGCGAGGAAATCGCTGGAACTGGAGCGCGCCAGGGCCACGCTGGCCGAGCTGGCCGCCCAGACCGGAGCGGCGGACGCGTTGGACGCCCTCACGACGTCGTGGGACATTGCGGTCTCCGAGAAAGAACAGGATATCGAGCCCGCGCCGGCGCCTCCCGACGAGACGGAGGCCCTGCGCGAGCAGGAACTCGAAAAGCGCGCCGGGAAACGCCTCGTCGTCGATCTCGAACGCCGGGCGAATATCCGCGAACTCCTGAAGGAGTATACGAAAAGCGCGCATCGGGAACTGCAGGACGAGCACGAGCAACGTTTTGAGGAGATACTCGAGCTGCTGGAAACGCAGGTCCCGCTCCCGAACGAGCCCCCCGAGCCGGAGGAAGGGTTGACGCCTCCGGAACTGGACATCGAGGCGCCCCTGCAACTCGACGCCTTTCGCGTGGAGACGTCCGGGGGGAATCCGGTGGGCATCATGCTGCAGAAGCAGCTGTCCGAGGCGCGCCTGGTGCTGGTCTCCGCACCGCTGGAACTTCAGAAAATCGAGCAGGACATCGCCGCGCTCCGCTCCAGTCTGGAAACGCTTCAGGCCGACTATCACGCGAAACGCAAGGCGCTTGTCATGCTGGACCGGTCGAAGGAGTCCGACCTGGACCGGATAGACAAGGAGCGTCTCTACGGCTTGATGCGCGAACAACGGATCACGGAAATGAAGGTCGACGAACTTACGCGCGAACGTTCGACGCTTGAAGAATCCCTGCAACGTGATTTCATGACCGGGCTGGACATCTTCACGAGCCTGGCCGAGAGTCATCTTGAGGCCGAACTGGCGTTGGCCAACACGATCGACGAATTCCAGGTGGTCTCGCCCCCCACGCTCCCGGAAGATCCGCCGCAGCGGCAATACCTCGTATACGGGATCGCCGCGTTTATGCTGAGTTTCGCGGGATTATTCGTGCTGGCCGCGTTCGCTGTGGTCCTGCGCAGCCTCATCCGGAACATTCAGGCCAGCGAAGTTCCCGGAACGAAGTCCGGGGTCTGACACAATCAGGCGGCCCGCGTGACGCAGGCAGCCGGGGTCCGCCCCGGCCGTCTCGAGGTGGCGATCGGAAACATGCTCGACATCATCCTTACGACCCTGAACGCACGGTACAGCCATACGGCTTTTGGATTGCGGTATCTCTGGGCCAATCTCGGGCCGCTGCAGGCGCGCGCGGGCATACGCGAATTCATCATTGGCCAGGAACCGGCGGAGATCGCGGAGGCGCTGTTGCTCGAACGGCCGCGGCTTGTCGGCGTCGGCGTCTACATCTGGAACATCGAGACCATCAGCCGGCTTGTCCAGACGCTCAAGGGGGTGTCGCCCGAAACCGTCCTTGTGCTGGGCGGCCCGGAGATCAGTCATGAATTCGAGGAAACCGCTCTCTACCGGATGTCCGATTACCTCGTCCTGGGTGAAGGCGAACAGACCTTTCGGGAACTGGCGGAGGCGGTTCTGGGGGGGCATCCCCCGCGCCAGAAGGTGCTTGCGGGGGAACGTCCGGATCTCGCCGCCCTGACCCTCCCCTACGCGGCGTATACGGATCACGACATCGCCCACCGGACGCTGTACGTCGAGACATCGCGCGGCTGTCCGTTCCGATGCGAGTTCTGCCTGTCGTCGCTGGAACCCTGCGTGCGCGAGTTTCCCCTCTCCCCCTTCTTTGACGCTATGGACGCACTGTTCGCGCGCGGCGCGCGCCAGTTCAAGTTCGTCGACCGCACGTTCAATCTCCGGGAAGACCGGGTACTGGAGATCCTGGACTTCTTTCGTGCCCGCCTGCGCGACGGCATCCAGGTGCATTTCGAGATTGTGCCGGACCGCCTGTCAGCGCGCACCCTCGAGCGGATGGCGGCGTTTCCGCCGGGCGTATTGCGTCTGGAGGTGGGTGTCCAGACCTTCAATCGCGAGACGCAGGAGGCGATATTGCGGGTGCAGGATCTCGACGCGACGCTGGATGCGCTGCGTTTTCTCCGCGAACGCACTGGCGCGCTGCTGCATGCCGATCTGGTGCTCGGAATGCCCCATGAAACCTGGGACAGCATTCGGGACGGATTTGACCGGCTGCTTGCCGTGCGGCCGCAGGAGATCCAGGTCGGCATCCTGAAGCGCCTGAAAGGCGCGCCCATCGGCCGCCACGTGGGGCCGCGGAAAATGGTCTTCTCCACGGCGCCGCCCTACGAAGTCCTTCAGACCGATACGCTCGATTTTTTGCAGATGCAGCGGCTGAAACGCTTCGCGCGCTTTTTCGAGCTCTACTACAACTCGGGCAACTTCCCGGATTCTCTGGCAGCCCTGTGGGCGAACCAGGCCTCGGCCTTCGATGCGTTCATGGCATTCTCCGACCATCTGTGGGCCACCCTGCGCCGCACCCATGGCATCAGCCTCGTCCGGCTGTGCCACGCCCTCTATGACTACCTCATCGATTCATGCGGCCGTTCTCGCGAGGCGGCCGCCAAGACCATCCTCTCCGACTACCATCGCCTGCCCGGCCGCACCGAAAAACTCGCCTTTCTCCGGGCGCCTGATCAGACGTGACGATCCCGAGCCGTATGAACGCGGCGTAAAGGCGGCACGCCGAGCCCTGCGGGCGCGCATTTCAAGTAATTCGGGTTTTTCGAGGGTATTGACGGAATGTCGCCAGACAATTATGCTACGCCCACGGAGCACTGGCGCCTCCCGGGTCACGGGGGACCCTCGGCAGGGAGGCATGACCGGACGCGGCGTAGGGGGCGTCTGAGGGAGAACTTCCCGTGTGCGTTTCCCGCAGTATTTCTGTGCCTCTGCAGTGTTTTGCGGTTATCGCGCTGCTGCCTGTTTTCGGCGTCATTGCCCCCGCGTTATGCCTCGCCGATGAAGCGGTGGATTTTGTGCGCCAGGGAACCATCGAGCGCATCACGGACCACGTGGCCGGCGACTACCAATTCAGCATGTATGCGGGCTTCGATTGTTTCCGCATGAGCGCGGACGGTTCAAAGGTGCTCTTCTACACCACAACTCGCTCACCAGATTGTCGTATTGTTCATTCTGGTTATAGCGATAGGCCGGATCGCTCCGATTGCGCTGCTTAACCGACTTCACGAGGGCCCGCTTGTCGCGCACAACGGCATAGAACCGCAGCTCACATTGCGAAAGCAAGCGGAATACTTCCCTCCGGACCTCCGGATTATCGTCCTTTGCGTGAAACGCGACCGCTGTCTTGCGGTTCTCCGGCTGCATCGAAGGCACGCCTTTGAAATAGGGGTCCCGCAACAACTCGGCCCTGAGGGTATCCAGACGAAGGCGCAACTCCTCCGGGTCCTCCACGTCGAGGTTGCCCAACATGAAATACTGCGAACACCCCGGAGTACCTGCCCGAACGCGCCCCCGGCGATCAAACAGTATCGGGTCGCCCGCCTCGTCCACGAAATAGTGGAGCACCGAAAGCTCTTCCGGGGTCCCCTCGTCAGGCGTCATCGCGGTCTGCTCCGGTCTGGAAGGCGGCGGGCCAGCCGCCGTGTTGGTCGATGACGGTGTCGATTTCGGCCATGATGCGGATGGTCTCATTGAGGGCGACGACGATCTTCTGGTAGTGGGCGATGTCGTCGTCGGACAGGGTCCGGCCTTTCCGGTCTTTGAGCCATTTGTGGCAGACCTGGTACCCGCCGATGTGGAAATCCCACACCGCTTCCGGCACGCGGTCGAAATACGAGATCTTGTTGATGGTCACGCGGCCGGTGCCGTCGCAGAGGGCGTCGAGCGTCTTGCCTTTTTCGCCGGCCTTCGTGACACTGCGGTCGTCTCCGACGAAAGGGTAGTCCTCCGCCGCGCGGTCCAGTAGCGCAAGCATCTCCGCCTGATGTCCGAAACGGTCCTCGCCGAATCCTCCGAGCAGGTGCAGGGTGACCAGCTGCTCGCCCAAGGCGCCCAGTTCCCTGAACAGCGCCGCCGAACCCGGCACGGGCACGCGCGCAAAATCCCGCGATAGAAATTCCCGGTACCGCTGCCGGTAGACCGGGCTGTGCAGCACGCCATAGATGTAATAGAACACGTCCTCGGCCGCGAAGGTCTTGGCCACGTCGCCCCGGCCCACGCCCGTCCACCGCAGGCCCGTCGAGGATACGAACGCCTCCGTGATGGAAGCATCCAGATTCGGAGAAAGCCCGGCTCCGCCCGATGTGCCATGTGATTCCAGGTCGTCCGCGTCCAGGATGCGGTAGAGGGGGAAAAGCGCTGACTGCGTAGTTCGTTCGGCGCACTTGGTTTCAACCGGCAACGAAGTCACAAAAAAGTGATTCATGTCTGTTGACTTGTTGCTTCTTCCTGTTAATAGCCCTGCATTCCTCCCGGCCAGCATGTGGCGCATAACCTCCGGGCGAGGCATGC
>Ga0116141_10002428_pt1 | contig 15972 bp, 20 predicted proteins | sample AD_UKC097_MetaG_FD_89744 | JGI IMG/M metagenome (GOLD analysis project Ga0116141, IMG submission 89744) | Active sludge microbial communities of municipal wastewater-treating anaerobic digesters from USA - AD_UKC097_MetaG | ecosystem: Engineered > Bioreactor > Anaerobic > Digestate | place: USA...
TTGCAAAGGTCAGGAAGCATAAATGTGTTCAGGACATTTTTCATCCACCAAAAACCAGGCAAACTTAACCTGCCCGACATCCCGGAACGCGAGTACAGCAATCTCGATAGTATAAGACTGCAAATCGTAAAAAGTGAAAAAAACAGAAGTTATTAACAATCAATTGCTCAAATGTTTTTGACAATTCAACAAAATGTAATAATTTTACACACAATAATACCTGCCACGCTTCCCGTAAGATCAGCGCACCCGGGCGGGTTTTCGCTTTTTATATACCAGCCACAATTTTATTCCTCAAATCCTGATGCAGTATAATAAACCTCCTATCTCATTTTCTGACCAGACAACCAGACTAAAAGCACGGGGACTTGAATTCCACAATTTGTCACATGCTGCAAAGTGCCTTTCCAATATCAGTTATTACCGGCTGCGTGCATATACATATCCATTTCAGGATAACGATAATCCTGATCATCCATTTATTGTTAAAGTCTACTTTGAAGAAATTATTGATCTCTACAGGTTTGACCGGAAAATAAGTCAAATTGTATTTGAAGCTCTTGAAAAAATTGAGGTTGCACTGCGTACCCAGATCATATATCAGTGGGCTTTAACTCATGGAAGCCACTGGCAGATCATCCCGTCATTATATCGCGATCCAACAAAATTTACCATTCAGTTAAACAGTTTGCAAACTGAAATAGACCGTAGTAATGAAACGTTTATTGAGCATTATAAGAAAACTTATACTAGTCCAACAGAGCCACCATCATGGATGAGTCTGGAAGTAAGCAGCTTTGGATTACTTTCGCAGATATTCTGTAATCTTAGGAAAGGTCAACAAAAATCAGCTGTGGCAAACCATTTTGGGCTCAACGATATTAGTATTCTTGAAAACTGGATGCACTGTTTCAGCAATATCAGAAATATTTGTGCGCATCATGCAAGACTCTGGAACCGAAGACTTACGGCACATATTAAGTTACCCAGAAATCCACAAAATCCATTTTTAAAGAACATCAAAATTTATCCGTATAAATTATATGCTGCGTTATGTTGCATGCAGTATATGCTCAACAATATTCAGGAAGATTGTTTCAAGAGCAAATTATTGACAATTATGGGGGAATGCCCTTTAGCCCAGGAAAAAGAAATGGGCTTCCCTAATGACTGGAAAAATGAAAATTTCTGGAAGTAGCGAATTTTAGAATAGTTTTCATCCATCATTATCCTCATCAAATACCATAAACGGAATATCATCGTCGAGGTCTCTGTCAAATGGGCAGATACCGGGCGGATTGAACAAGCCCAACCTGTTAATTACGTGATACCATTTGTCTTATCATACCACCCATTAAATTAACAAAAGCGGTTATTCCTCTATCTGGTCCCTTACCATCTGACCATATTCAACATATTCATAAACAAACGATTCAAGTGAAAACTGATGTAGTGATTAGATCGTGGGCGGCTTTACGTATTATTGCTTCATTTTCCATTCTGAGGTCATACAATCCTGCAGCCTCAGCGCCGGCAACCTTCACAGTTAGTTGTGCAACATCGCTTAGCATTCAGGATTTAACATCCAAAAGATATTAATTATCTTCAGGGATATGAAGCGAATTCTTTGTCTTTGCCCAATTGGATGCATTCTAATCCTTGGCGTCTTCAACATTCAACCAGACAACATCGTCAATTCCCCTGACAATCTGATACCTTTCTACCTTAACGCGGAAAATTGCAAAATCTGGTGACTGCAGTAGAGCTGCCAGATCAGGATGCCTTTCCCGGTGGACATTTACAGCTTCTTCCAGTTCTGGCGTCCCTATTTCAGCGGCATGGCCATAGGCAGTAAGCACTGATATCGTATTCCGTCCCGGACTATCCTTTCTTTCATCCTGAATAAGAACAGCTACTCTGCCGTTAAGACTAAGGTTTTCAAACTTAAGTGTATTCCTGTAGGTCGCAAAGATCATTTCCCGGAAACCACGAAAAGGCGTAACAGCTATCAGACTTACATGCGGCTGACCGTTGCCCTCAGTCGCCAGAACCGCCAGACGGCAGTCTTTAAGTAGTTCTCCGATGAATTCCGCTATAGGGGTTGTGTTGTACATATCAGCTTTTAAATAATTATCGTTTTAAATATCTTTAAAATAGCCTCTTTATAAACAGAAATGTCGACTTATTTTCACTGAATTGTTAAATAGACTAATATAATGTACTTAGCCCTGTAAACTACATCCACTCAAATAATTTAGTGGTAAGTTGTTCGGAAAAATGGCAATTCAGATTATAAAGAGTTGATAATAAAACCAACATGATTATGCTCAAAAAGACCCGGGCCGGAAGAAACAAAACATTCTATGCCTGCAGGCAGGCGTATTAGAATTTTTTGCGTAACAATGACGGCACCGGACGTCGGGTTGCCGTTTCCATATCCTGTCATTTAATCCTCAGTTCTTGTATCGTTTTCAGACTGAGAAAAGCAGCAAAAGACCATAATCATTTATTCAGAATAACAGTGGAGTAAGCGGGGACCGATATCTGATTATTGCTTACCCTGGCTTCTTTGTTTTTGAAATAAACCTTGTTAAAAGACTTCAGATCTTGAGGAAGATTGAATGTCTGGTTCTTTGAAGACAGATTATGAATGACAAGTAATGATTCTTTCTGATCCTCCCTTAAAAATGCTGATAATGCAGGATTCTTTTGATTTACAACGAGCAGATCTCCATAGGTTAGTGCATAACTTGTATTTCTAAGCTTAATGAGTGTCTTATAGTGGTTAAGCAGTGAATTGTTATCCTTTATCTGATCATTTACGCTTATTACGGTTGAGTCAGTCGAAAAACGGGGTTTTATCCATGTTGCCCTTATCCTGTCATTTTCTTTTTTGTCCCATATAAAAGGTTCCCTGATGTTTGGATCGGGTTTCATTCCCAGCATTCCGATCTCTTCACCATAATAAATATATGGTGATCCGGGCAGGGTGAATAACAAGGCTGCAGCCATCCTTGCTTTGTCAGAATTGTTTTTTACGCTGCTCATTATCCGGTTCTGATCGTGGTTTGTAAGGAATGTTGCATCGATATAATCAGGATTGATTTCTTTATAAAATTCTTCAATCTCCTTATGTCTTGAAGCAAGACGGGTTCCGTTTCCATCATTTACAGCTTCAATAATCAAACCACCCATGTCAAAGTTAAACAGGGCTGGTATTCCTTTGAGATAAGGACCGACTATATCGGCTTCGGCCCATACCTCGCCAACGATATAAACGTCTTTATTCACAGCCTGCATCTCCTTCAGGAAGTATTCCCACCACCTGTGATTGTCAGTTGCCCTCTCATCAGGGAATACATGCCTGGCGGCATCGAGGCGGAATCCATCCACGCCTACATCCTTAATCCAGAATCTTCCTATTTTGAAGACTTCCTGCTGCAGCTTTGGATTGTCGAAGTTGAGGTCCGGCATGTTCCTTCCGAAATGTGAAAAATAAAGGTAGTCGCTGTTCGGGACTGTATTCCAGTTACTCCTTTCTCTTCTTGTGGTTCCGTCAGGATTGGTTATAACAACGGGCTGTACTTTGGGATCATCTTTATGAGCCCATACATAATAATCCCAGTATTTGATATGTTCGTCCTTTAAAGCCTCCTTAAACCACAAATTCCGGCTGCCTGAGTGATTTAAAACCATGTCCATTACTACTTTAATATTCCTGACATGGGCCTCTTTTACAAATTCCTTAAAATCATCGATCGTTCCGTAATCAGGGTGGATGTCATAGTAATCGTTGACATCATATTTATGGTAAGAAGAGGATGGATTTATCGGCATTAACCAGATTCCTTCAACTCCCAGATCCTTCAGATAGTCTAGTTTGGAGGTCATCCCTTTTATATCACCTATTCCATCACCGTCTGAATCGGCGAATGACTGGACAAATATTTCATAGGTTATGCCACGGGGCCATTTGCTTACATTTTGCTTTTCCTGGGCATTGATGGCGCTTACCATAAATAAAAGCAGGAGCCAGAAGGAGCTTTTTTGAATCATCGTTTTCATTTGCAGAGTGTTAATTTAGAAAAAACTGTCATACAAATCACCCATCGCCGCTTTTGATACATCGTGTTTTGAATGTTTGACAGACCTGACCTTAAGTCAACATCCATTTTCTGTTTTCCCATAATCAGAATGGTGATTTTACAAAATTATTCGTTTAGTCCATTTCTGCAATCAATGGGGTGGTTTTATTTGTCCGTAAATGCATTGATCCGTCTGATAGTCAAATACTATTGCCTGCTGTACGATTCGATCCGTTAAAGAACCCGAATTTTGCGAATGTTAATTTATTGCCGCTTCAATCATCCATCGTCTGGTATTGCTGCATAAGTTTCTGATAATAAGACTTATCAGGAGGTGAACCCTAAAAATAAATAATTGCTGGGCTTACATATGTTCTCTCACAGAGTTTACATGTGACCGTGAGCCCTGGCTTAAGATAGAAGAGACTGCTCTGAAAAAGTTTATATATTTATGATTGAATCCTGAAATCAATTCATAAGCAAAGATTCTGAACAATGAAAGGGCATAATGGTTACAGGGCAGTATTATGTGGAACTCATTTCACATCACTGCTTCTGATCATGAACTTTTTTACACTTTTAATGTTATCTGAATGAATAAAAATATGGTAAAAGACTATGAAACAAGGAAAATCATTATTACTGCTAAGCGTTACAGTTCTGATAATTACTTTACTATCAGCCTGTAATCAAAATCAATCGAAAAAAACTGCTGAACCTGGAACGAAGTATTACAGGAACATTCTCTTCAGCGAGACACCATGGGATATTGAAAGAGGCTCGCGGGAACTTACTCCTGCAGAGGCTGAAAACGTTAACAGTTACAAATTTGTCTATGACAATGAGGATCGTCTTCTTTCCGTTGAATACGTAAGAGATGATGAACTCCTGGGATATGGATCACTTGGAGGAGCAGCCAGAATTACCTATGAGTATTCAGGCAATAAACAGATCAAGCATTATTTTGACGAAAACAATCAGCCAATTGAATCGGCCGGCGTTTTCACAGCAGAATATACGCTTGATGAAAACGGTGTACGCACGGGTCTTAAATTCTTTGACAGGAACGGGCAGCCTGTAGAAAACCGGAACAAGATCAATTATTATGTATGGACCATACTTCCCGACGGTTTGCTCCAGGAGAAGAGATATAACCTGGCCAACGAGGAAATCATAATGAATCCCTTCTGTCCCTTCTATGAGCTGCGCTTTACCTATGACGACAAGGGTTATGTCACGAGAATGGCAAACTATATGGGAGACACCCTTTACAACTGTACTGCCGAGAACTGCGGCGATATTGGTGTTTCATACTTCACCTTCGCTCCAAATGAGTATGGTGATGTTGAAGATTTTGCAGTGTTCAACGTCACGGGACTTATGTCAAATCTCTACTGGGGATGGTCAAAGCGTGTCAGCAAATACGACGAAAACGGGAATGTGCTTGAAACAGTCTATTACGATCAGGACAATGAATATGTTGGCGGCAAAATGGTACCTGTTACCCAGTACTCATACGATAAGCACGGCGCTCTTGTTGAATCCAGGAATATGGACAAGGACAGGAATGTCATAAATAATCCCGAGAACGGTGTTGCAATTACCGAGTATAAATATGACGATAAAGGCAACAGGACAGAGACTATCAGATACAATAAGGAGAGAGAGGTAGTAAATCTGTAATCTGCAAAAATAACCTGTTATGAACTATAAATCAGTTCTGTATACACTACTGGTCTCATTGATCACTATATCGGTAATAAGCTGCGGAAACACCGCAAAAGAAAACAAGGCTGCTGAAAATGAGCAGGCTCCCGTACCGATGTTTGGACAGGAAACAAGCCTGCTGCTGAAAGACCTTGAAGAAAACGGGGACTATGTCAACAGCCAGTATTTTCCAAGTCTGATCAAGGCATCTGTTGTATTTGAAGAACTCGAAAAGAAGAATCTGATAATTGACCTTCGTACTCCTGAATCTTTCAGGGAAGGTCATATCAAAGGAGCTGTAAGCAAGAACTTCAGCGATCTGCCCGAGTATTTTGAAACCGGAATAAGACCTTTTGAATATGACAGGATCATTCTGGTTTGCGACGACGGGCAGATGTCATCATACACAACAGCCTTGCTGAGGATGATGGGATACGGCAACGTATTCGCCCTCAGGTGGGGCATGGGAGGATGGAACAGGGGCTATGCGCAGAACGGATGGATGAAGGGTGTGTCGGGGAAGTTTGAAGAACGCCTTGAAACCGTCACAACCGAAGCACCCAAACCGTCGGAAATGCCGGAACTAAAAACCGGCCTGGCAACAGGAAAGGAGATAGCAGATGTCAGGTTCAAAAAGCTTTTTGAAGAGGGAACGGGAGAGATCCTTGTAACTGCTGACGAAGTCTTCAGCGATCCCGGTAAATACTTCGTAATCAACCTTGAGAGAAAGGATAAGTATGATGATGGACATATTCCGGGTGCTGTGAGATATAAGCCTGAATCGACGCTCGGTTTTCCGGAGGTTATGGCTACCATACCTTATGATAAACCTGTTGTGATTTACTGTGGAACCGGCCATAACTCAGCTTTTGCAACTGCTTTCCTGAGGCTCTTTGGCTATGACGCAAGGACCCTCAGGTACGGCAATAACAGCTTCATGTATGATAAGATGGTAACCGAGAGAGCTGCATTGTCGTGGCTCCCTTTCACTCTTGCAGAATCAAATGATTACCCTGTGGTAAGATAATTCAGGACCATCTGAAATAATAACCGGCCTTTTAAAATATTCGGGCCGGTTTTTTTATTTCCCCTTAGCGGATTCAGAAAGGATATAGAGATCCTTAATCCCCATCTCACTGAGGATCATCCACACCTTGGCTGCTACAGAAATATCTTCAGAAAATAATATTACGGGGCCTTTGTTCTTTCGAATTTGCCTTAAATAAGTTTTGTCGAGAACCGATCCCGGATCCATTTTTACTGTAATATCTCCGACCCGGCTTCCTGAAACAGGTTCTGTTCCAAGACAGACCAGGAGCTTTTTGCCGGGCATGGCTTCAATCTGTGCTTCATTTATTATATTAGAGCCTGTTACGGAAGGTTCCGCCCATTTAACTGCATCATATTTAAAATTGCCGGGACTGACGGTCCGCAGCAGAACCAGAATTAAAATCAAAGTGAATAATGCAAGGATAATCCGGTATTTCTTCAGAAATTTCATATTTCGCTAAACTGTTTAACAATTATTCGCATCCGCCGTCAAGTTTTTTAGCCGAGAACTTTCTTGATTCCAGGAATTGTGCCTTGAGGCTGTCGGGCAGGCTGTTAAGTGTAGTGAACATCTCACCGGCACGCCTCCTGGTCTCGAAAAGTGCATTTTCCCTTGCTGTAATTCTTTCGCCGGAAAATTTTGTCTCCATTATGGTTTTCATCCATCCGCCTGTGCCTCCGGTCATAACAAAAGTGTTATCATAGCCCAGGCCTCTTGCATACACCAGGGCGAAGGACTGCTCCGCCTCACTGTTGGAATAGAAAATATTTCCTACATCCTTATTCCCCAGCCAGACTTCAGGATCAGTATTGATGAGATCCTTGTATTGTACATTTATTGCTCCCGGGATTGTCTGTTTTCTGAATTCTTCAGGCGCTCTCAGATCAATAAGCTGAATTGTACTATCCTCCCTTACAATATATTCTGCAACCTGATCAACGCTAAGGGAAGCTTCATTGCTCAAAACGTCTGTCAGCAGTTTGTGAGGTTCACCTGTAAATGAGCGGTTGGATGTAAGAGGCAGCAAGGCCAGCATCAGGCTCAGCATGATGAGCAGAACAGATATTTTTCTTCCGGTTTCCATGGCAGAATTTAAATTTCTCTGGTTATTTCAGGTCTGGCAAATTTCTTCTCTGCAAGCTCTGCCATCAGAAACATGACAGCAGCCGCGACAGTCAGGAGAAGAGTAAAGAGTCCGGGGGAAAGGCCCAGCGACTCATTAAGCTTCACCGGTCCCCTGTATCCGGAGGTTGCCATATTCTCAACAAGAGGGTAGGTTTCAGTAAAAAGAAAGGCCCCTGCCAACCCTCCGGCGACAAAGACCATTGCATCAATTTTCCCGATCGAGAGAGCGCTCAGTCCGGTTCCGGGGCAGAATCCCCCCATAATAAATCCTGCTCCCATTATCACACCGCCGATGATTGACGATGCAACATAGAACTCATTGACATATACCTGGTTAAGATTAAGCAAGCCCAGGTAGCTTAGGAATTGGGAGCCGATGAGGGCAACTATTGCAGCCGTGAAGAAGACCTTCAGCACGGTTGTATCGTACCCGTAGAACATACCTGCCAGCTTCCGGCTCGATGAGAAGCCTGCCTGTTCAAGGGCAAATCCGAAGGCTGTTCCAATCAGGAATGCAGTCAGCATATTAAGCCATTCAGGGAAAATTAAGTATGATGATAGTGGTGCCATGATATATTGTCTTTTTGTCTTTATGTCTTTATGTCTTTATGTCTTTCAGTCCTTCAGTTTATTCTTCTTTCAGCCTTAACTCCGTTTCGTCATTCTTTCCAATCAACCCATCCCTGCCCCTCCCGGAAGTGAATCTGTACTTTTTTTCCTTCCGTCTTCTGTGTCTTTTGTCTTCCGTCTTCAAAAACCCACCGTTACCCCTCCCGGTAGAGGATCCTTCTGGGATAATTTCTCACTGTTTTCCTCATGTCTTCCTGCCTTTACGCCCATATCTATATCCAGTTTTTTCTGAAGAACCAGGCAAAAGCAAATGCGGAGCCAAAGATGGCGATCATGGTCACAAAGCCGGCCGTTGACAACACTGCCATTCCAGAGAGGGCAGCGCCGCTTGTACATCCCCGTGCCAGCTGTCCGCCGTAAACGAAGAGTGCTCCTCCCAGAAATGCAAATATCAGTCTGCGGGTAACAGATATCCCAGGTGATCTTTCGACTTTCAGTTTCAGTCTTCCCGACAGGGCGCCTGAAACAAAGCCTCCTGCAACAATGCCGAATATTTCAAGAGTAAGCCAGTTGGTTATTGGTTTTTTCCCGTTCTCAAAATACTTCAAATAATGCGGGGAATTTTCGATATGTGAAGGGCTTACTGCATTTACTGCTGAGACCACGCAGTACTTTATACCTCCGCTTGCTCCCAGTCCCCGTCCGGAGACAACCATTGCCAGAAGCAGTACTATTCCGAGAAGCGTGCCGGCTAGGTAAGGATTCATATAAGTTTTTCTGACCATTTCATTTTAATTATTTTCCTGATGAAGACAAAAATAGATAATATTTTCGAGAGAGATAAAAGCATATTGCTGGTCATGATCGGGGAATTCAGGAGCCTAAAATATCCGGGACATTAAGAAAAAACAATCCAACAATTAAATGACGGCTGGGTTTATTATAGTGGTCGAGGTGAGGAAACACATGAATCCGGGATGTAATGAAGAGAATAGAGGATACCCAAACCTGTTTGACCGGAAAGAATAGTACTTTTGTATTCATGAAATTTATTATCCTAATAGCCTCATTTACGGAACCCGAACTGTAAAAACATCACTGGTTGTGATTGGACTGACGACAGGCTGCCCGATTGATAAATTAAAAACTGTATCAGTAAAATCTGTTTCACCCATCGGAAGTAACAGCAATATTTAAACAATGACCGCAATAAATTGTTTAATAATCAGAATTATACATGATGGAAGAGCATATTGTTAAAATCCTGGGCATTGATCAGGTAACTCATGATGTAAAAAGGTTCCGGATAGAAAAACCCGATGGGTATTCATTCATTCCCGGTCAAGCTACAGAAGTGTCAGTAAATACTCCTGAATTAAAGAATGAAAAGAGACCTTTCACATTTACATGTCTGAACAGTGAGCCTTACCTTGAATTTACAATCAAGATCTATCAATCTCATAACGGTATTACAAATGAGCTTGGGAAACTTAATCCCGGTGCTGAACTTATAATAAGGGATGTATGGGGCGCTATTTCATATAAGGGCAAAGGTGTTTTTATAGCAGGCGGGGCAGGAATCACTCCTTTTATATCCATTTTCAGGGAACTAAGGACAAAAAATGAAATTCCCGGCAACACACTGATCTTTGCAAACAAAACAAAAGCTGATATTATTCTTGAGAGTGAATTGAGCGAAATGCTGGGCAATTCATTTATCAATATTTTATCGGATGAGAAAGTCGATAATTATTTCCATGGAATAATCAGTGAGGACTTCCTCAAGAACCATATAAGCGATCTGAACAGGAAATTCTATATATGCGGCCCTCCTCCGATGATGGATGCAATATTGAAACAGCTGGCTAATCTTGGTGTCGGAGAGAATTCCATTACTTTGGAATTATGATATCAACGAATTCCGGCGCATTATTGACCTGAGAAATCCTGTTCTGTAATGAAAAAGAAAATAATCGTAATTGGAGGAGGATTTGCCGGGCTGCGGTTTATTAAGAATCTGAAGGAGGGATTATTTGAGGTACTTCTTATCGACAGGCTTAACCATCACCAGTTTCAGCCATTATTCTACCAGGTTGCCACATCCCAGATCGAACCTTCAAGTATTTCTTTCCCTCTGAGAAAAATTTTTCAGAACAGAGAAGACGTGTCCGTAAGATTAGCTGAAGTATTATCGGTTGATCCGGAAAACAGCACAATTAGCACAACTGCAGGCGATCTCAATTATGACTATCTTGTCATTGCCACCGGTGGAAAAACCAATTTCTTTGGTAATGAGTCCATTGGCAATAACGCATTAAGCCTAAAGACAACCTATGAAGCAATAGAAATAAGGAATGTTATACTTGAAAATTTCGAGGATATCTTTAACGCCGGCGAAAATGCTGATGACAGCATGTTTAATATCGTTATCGTTGGTGCGGGGCCTACCGGTGTTGAATTAGCCGGAGCTTTTGCTGAAATCAAAAGAGACATACTGCCAAAAGATTTCCCGGGCATTGACCATTCAAGATTAAAGATCATCCTGCTGGAGGGAGGACCCCATACGCTGGGAACAATGAGCGAGCTGGCGAAAAGAAAATCCGAGAAGTATCTGAAAAAGCTTGGTGTCATTCTGAAGACTGAAGTCCTTGTGAATAATTACAATGGCGATAAACTGTCTTTAAGTAACAGGGAAGTAATCAGAAGTAAAAATGTAATATGGGCTGCGGGCATAACAGGGAATCTGATAAAAGGACTTTCATCTGAGGTAATAACAACTGCAGGTCGTATCAGGGTTGACAGGTTTAACAGGGTAAACGGGCATGAAAATATTTATGCTATCGGTGATATCGCTTATATGGTAACACCAAAGTACCCCAAAGGGCATCCCCAGGTAGCCAATGTGGCGATAAATCAGGGCCGGAACCTCGCCAGAAATTTTAAACTCATTCAGAAAGGCGGGCAACCGACTGAATATGAATATAAAGATCTGGGATCAATGGCTACTGTGGGAAGAAACAAAGCGGTAGTTGATCTGCCTTTCCTCAGATTCGGGGGTTACTTTGCATGGTATGTCTGGATGTTCCTGCACCTGATGCTGATACTGAGTGTCAGGAATAAACTGATTATTTTTATTAACTGGGCCTGGAACTATTTTACAAAAAACAGTTCACTACGACTCATTCTGAAGGTGGAAGGGAAAAGCCACAATAAATGACTGATACCTGAACGGATTATCTGTTTGTTTTATTTACTTAGCCGGCTGTACAGCCTATATTTTGACAGGTATGTCATTGAATCAGTCCGGCTTTGACAAACATTTGTTGCAGCGACGAATTGCAAAAAATTAAACAGGAAGAAAAAGAATAATTCCCACATTTGGATTTTAATTAAAACCTGGTAATATGCAAAGTGCAGAAAGTCTGAAAAGGAGAATAGAAATGGAAGAAAGGAATGATCAAATGAGAGAATCCCCTTCGGGAGCCACCGCGCTTAAAGTGTCTGACGATTCCAATTCAAGCGAGATTCTTGTGTTTACTTCCCTGTGCAATGTTTATAAAGTTCAAAAAAAGGAGATTGCTGACAAGTTTCAGGCGTTGCAGAAAATCGATCTCGAACCGGGGGAAAGACCGGTTTATCTGACCGGGGAAAAGAGATACAAAGGATTTCTGATCGTGGCATTTGAAAATGGCAAAGTCGGGAAAATTTCCATGGAAAGTTATAAAACCGAGTATGCAAGGAAAAAACTCAGGAATGCTTTCAGCGGTAAATCGCGTCTGGTCTTTATTGAACTCATTGAACGCGACATTGATCTTGTTGCGATGAGCAGCATTAAAAAGGTTGTCCTGTTCAACACCTCTCAGATCAATGCGGTGGAAAGCCGTTCAACCCTGGGTGTCCAGGTAATGAAAGCGAAGGCCGGAAGCGTACTGATAAAAGTTAAGCGCCGGGAAAACACGAATTTTGCTGATCCTGAATATTACCGTAAGAGTGAAGGTCTTAATGCAATCGGATTTTACCTGAAGCCGGGTGATGAAGTCTGACTCCCGGCTGACTTCCATCGGTCTGCTAATTCCTTTGCCATTTGCTTTCTATTGACATCCCGTTCAGATCGACGGATGCATTCCATTTATAGGAAAACCAGCCATATCCGGAACAAATACAAAGCTGTTCAACCACTATTTAGTTACGAAACCGGCAGTATTAATGTATATTATATTTGTCATTATGTAAATTATACTTATCTTTGTGTCAAATAAAGTATACTATTAAATCTAAAAAGAATCAAAATGGGACAGAAAGAGAAACAGGTACTGGTTTCGCTGATTGCCAGCCTGATAATTATTGTTTTCTATTCACTCTGGGTGTTTAACAGATACATTGAGAGTAATCCTGAAATTATTAACGACCTGAAGTTTTGGGGAAGGTCATTTATTGTGCTCATACCTGTGGCAATTATTGCACAGATAGTTATTCACATACTTTTTGCGATCATAAACAAGATTGTAACAGATGAGGATATTTCCGATAAGGATGATGAACGAGACAAGCTTATTGAGTTAAAGTCGTTAAGGGTTTCATACTGGGTTTTCATCATCGGATTTATGTCGGCTATGGGCGCAGTTGCTCTGGGGATGGAGTTGTGGGTTATGTTCGTCACCCTTATAGTTTCAGGTTTTCTTTCAGATCTGATTTCTTCTGTGGTAAAAATCTGGTATTACAGGAAAGGAGTCTGATATGGCCAAATGCAATATAGAAAATAAAATACGTATTTTAAGGTTCCATGCCGGGGAGATGACCCAGCAGGAACTGGCTGATAAGACCGGGGTTTCGCGTCAGACTATCATGGCTATTGAACAGGGGAAATATTCTCCTACACTTGAGCTTGCTTTTCGTATAGCAAGGGTCTTTGATACACCCGTTGGAGAGGTTTTCTTTTATAGGAACGACTAATGAAGAAGGATTCATCACTTTTGCAGGAGGTGTGTCATATACTCTGTACGGCTAACTTGGGGACATCTGGTAGTTTGATTCTCGTATAACGGGTAATTGCAAACAGGATTCAAATTATTTGCCTCAATTTTATAACTAATAATTGAATTAGTAATCCGTTCAGTTTAAGAAATATGGAATTATAATTAAATGCAGTCTTTGATGCTTTGATTTCTTCATACGATGAAGTGAAGAGCAGGCTCAATGATAAGTTTGAAATGCCTTATAAGCTGGTTTCACTCCAGATTCGGTTTCTGGGACAAAATAATGGATATTATCTGGCAGTGCTGAGGGAAAAAAGTCAGAGTATTCGCTCCCGCTTACACTCTCACTCTTTTTTATGTCGGGGCGAGAAGCCAGGTAATTTTTTAATAACCTGTATCTTATGACTATACGTATCGGAACTTAGTGTTTTTTAGAGAGACAGGCAACTGTTTTCTATTCATCATTTTCTCCTTTAAAACCCAGGAATGGTATATCATCATCAGGGTCTTTATCAAAAGGACCAACGCCGGGTGGATTAAAAAGACCCCAGCGGTCAATTATATAATCCCATTTGTCAAATCCTGCCACCCAGTCAATGAACAGCAGTCTGTATTCTTCAATAAGATCTCTTACCATCTGCCAATATTCAACATATTCAAATCCAAATGATTCAAGAGAGTGCTGCTGAACCATCAGATCACGTGCAGCTTTGCGTATAATGGCAGCATTTTCCATTTTCAGATCATACAGTCCGGCTGCCTCAGCTCCGGCAACTTTTACAGTAAGCTGAGCTGCATCAGATAACATCCAACCTTTTATGTCCATAAGATATTCGTTGTTCTCCGGGATCAAATCGGCAATTTTTCTTACCATATCAAATATCTCCCTTCCTTTTCGGTAAACAGGAAGTTTTTCCGGACGTGCGATATCATACTCATCATCTGAATTCATTTCCATGATATTATTTATTGCGATAAAACATAAACCAGACTAATCTAATGGTTTTGTAAACTCGGATATTAACTATTCAGAGGTAATGATATTTTCTGATGTTCCATTTAAGTTATAATTTCTCATATGCCCCACATTTGAATTCTTTCTCATCTGCCTGGGCACTTCGATTCATATTACATAAAATATCATCTTCCCAATCATCACTGTTATTTTTTATGCAAGTTAAACATAGTGGCTGCATTCTGATGGTTTCCCTGTTGATCTCATATCCATCATCATCGAATATCCCTGCAATTTTCCATGGATCCATCTCTTCAATATGCCTCCTTCCGTCCTTATCCCTCTTGTCAAGAGCTGTATCAATTTCATAATCACCGCGCGGATGATCTTTCCCTGTAATACAGCTGAAACAACCAAAAGGAGCCGTAGCCGAACCAACTATCCAGATATCCTTTCCGCATCGGCATCTTAAACCACTTTTATAATAGTCCAGCGCAGCATCAATCCGCATTCTAAGTGTCTTTTCATTATCATTCGGATTTTTCCTCAAATGAATTTTTACATACTGATCAATTGAAACTGGTTTCCACATATTATCTTAATTTAGTCAAATTAATAATCATGAATCAAAGGATATCACACTTTGTGATTTCCAATTCAGAAGTTAAATAGGACATTTCAATTAAACCCAGCGAGAGTTTCAATCCAAATTTAAGAATAATTCAAGGAAAAGTCAAGAACTTTATTTTACGACATAATTAAAACATTGTTGTTACATTCGACATGAAATTTTGTTTTTATCGGATTTACTTCATGTATTCGACATGAAATAGATCTTATGATGAATGATATATAATTTTTTAAAAATTTTTAAAGGTCATTTTCCAGATAAGGATTTTTTTCCAGAAAAAATTTTTCCTTCAATTTTATAGTTAAAAGAATTTCACCAGGTACTTATATTTAGAAGGCATTGGGAAGTCCTGTGATTTACTTTTTGTAGGACCGACAGGCCTGGAAGCGGGCCGGGGTAATACGCGAGGAGATTCCCGGGGGATACTTTTAACTAACTATATACGTATACATTACAATTTCGCATCTTGCTTTTATATCAATCCTTGAAGTATCGATGGAAATCATGGTTACTGAGATTTAGTCGTTTTTCATCCGCCCTGGTTCTATATAGATAATGAAAGTATCCTTACTATGAACAAAAAAATTATGCTGAATAATATAGATACTACTCAAAGAATTTTGTACTACTTTTTGTGCTACTAATAAAAATTGCTTTGTAAATATTTGATTTACAAGGACATTTGATTTTGATAGTCGGGCATTGCCCGACGTAGCCCTCCGAAAACGAAAAGCCCTCCTTCGTCTGAATGAATTCAGACTTCGGAGGGCGAAGTCGGGGTGAGAAGATTTTTATTTTAGACTATCTGGCTGATAATCAATTATAATTTTTCTACTACATTTGATAAAATATCACATTTTTCTATTAGAAAA
>Ga0116141_10002429_pt1 | contig 15969 bp, 17 predicted proteins | sample AD_UKC097_MetaG_FD_89744 | JGI IMG/M metagenome (GOLD analysis project Ga0116141, IMG submission 89744) | Active sludge microbial communities of municipal wastewater-treating anaerobic digesters from USA - AD_UKC097_MetaG | ecosystem: Engineered > Bioreactor > Anaerobic > Digestate | place: USA...
CAGTGCCAGCAGGGTCTTGCCGGTGCCGGCGGTGCCGAGCAGGGTGACGAAGTCGATATCCGGGTTCATCAGCGCGTTGAGCGCGAAGTTCTGCTCGCGGTTGCGCGCGCTGATGCCCCAGACCTGATGGCCGTGGCCGGCGTAGTCGTCGATCACCTGCAGCACAGCGCGCGATCCGTTGACCTGCGCCACGCGAAACTCCAGCTCCTCCTCGCCGGGCAGATAGAGGAACTGGTTGGGATGCCAGTCCTCCTCGGGCAGGCGTTCGACTTCGTAGAAATTGTGGCCGCGTTCGGTCCAGGATCGCAGCTCGTGCTCGTGCCGGTCCCAGAAGTCCTGCGGCAGCGCCGCCGCGCCGGTGTAGAGCAGGTTGAAGTCGTCGAGAGCGCGGTCGTTCTCGTAGTCCTCGGCGGGCAGCCCGGCGATGCGGGCCTTGATGCGCAGGTTGATGTCCTTGGACACCAGCACCACTTCGCGGTCCGGTCGCGCATCGCGCAGCGCAAGGATGGCCGAGAGGATGTGGTTGTCCGGCGCCACCTTGCCGAAGGCGTGGGTCGTCTCCGGGTTGCGGGTCTGGAACAGGAGGACGCCGGTATTGGCGGCGGTGCGAAGCTGGATGCCTTCGGGGCGGCGCAGCCTGAGGCCGGTGGCGATGCCGTTTTCCTCGCCCGCCTCGATCAGCTCGTTGATGAAGCGGCTCACCTGGTGCGCGTTGCGGCTGGATTCGGACATGCCCTTCTTGTTGGCGTCCAGTTCCTCCAGCACCGTCATCGGCAGGAACACGTCGTGCTCCTCGAACTTGAACAGCGCAGTGGGGTCGTGCATCAGCACGTTGGTGTCGAGAGCGTAGATGCGCCGCTTCGAGGTCATGGGCGTTCCCGTGGGTTGAATGTGGCGGGATGGCCGCCGTGGGGTGGAACCGCCGCAGGCGTTTCCACCATGAATTTTGCCGCAAGCACAGGGTGGGGTGTCATGGGAGGATCAAGCGGGCCGCGCGGTGAGTGCATCGAGCACCACCTGCGCGTGGCCGGGCACCTTGACCTTGCGCCAGGCCTCCGCCACCCGCTGCTGCGGATCGATCAGGAAGGTGCTGCGTTCGATGCCCATGAACCTGCGGCCGTACAGGTTCTTTTCCCGGATCACGTCGAACGCGCGGCACAGCGCCTCGTCGGCGTCGGAAACCAGCGGGAAGGGAAGGCGGTGCTTGGTGATGAAGCCCTGGTGCGATTTCACCGGGTCGCGCGAGACGCCGAGGATGGCCGCGCCGCGTGCCTCGAACCCGGAGGCGAGGTCGCGGAAATCCTGCGCCTCGGTGGTGCAGCCGGGGGTGTGGTCCTTCGGGTAGAAGTACATCACCAGCCAGCGCCCGGCGTAGTCGGAAAGGCGCGCCGGGAGGCCGTCGGAAAGAGCGATGGGCAAATCGGGAATCGCGTCGCCGGGCTGGATCATCGGGGTCAGAACTTCATCGGGTCCAGGATCGCGTCCAGGTTGAGGTGGTCGCAGAATTCCAGGAAGTCATCGCGCAGCGCGGCGATGTGCATCGAAGAAGGGATGCCCACGGTGAGTTGCGCGGAAAACATGTCGGCGCCGGTCTGCATGGCGCGGTAGCGCGAGCTGTGCAGGCTCTCGATGGTGATGCCCTGGCGGTCGAAGAAGTCGGCGAGCTGGAACAGGATGCCCGGCTTGTCGGCCGCGATCACCTCGACCAGATAGGGCAGCAGGTTGCTCTGCTGCGGCTTGGATCCGGTGCGGTACCAGATCAGCCGCAGCCCGTCTTCGCGCTCCAGCCGGCCCAGGCCCGATTCGAGCTTGGCCACCGCGTCCCAGGAACCCATCGCCAGCGCCAGTACCGACACATCGCGCCCGACGGTGGACAGGCGCGCATCGACCAGATTGCAGCCGCTGTCGGCGATGCGCCGGGACACGGCCAGCAGGGGCGAATCCGGATGCGTCGCAAAGGCGTTGATGAGCAGGTAGTTCTCGTTGGTGTTGGGGCGTTGCTGAGAGTCGGTCAAGGCGACGTTCCGACAGGGGCGCGAAAGGCGCGAGGAAGTGGGCCGGTCGCCTGTGCCGAAGGCTCGGGCAACCGCGCGGCCAGCATACTTGCCCCGGCTTTGCGCCGGCAAGTAACATCGCCGACCCCATTCAGTGGCCATGCCCTTGCAACTTTCCGGCTGCATCACCGCGCTGGCGACGCCCTTCGACGACGCGGGCGCGCTCGATTGGAATTCCTGGCTGCGCCTGATCCGGCAGCAGCTCGAAGGCGGCGTGCGCGGGCTGGTCGTGGCCGGATCCACCGGCGAGGCGGCGATGCTCACGTCCGAGGAGTTCACGGCCCTGATCCGCAGCGCCGTCGATTCGGTCGCAGGCCGCGTGCCGGTGCTGGCCGGGGCCGGCCTGTCGGGCACCGCCGCCACCCTCGAACAGTGCCGCCGCGCCCGCGGCGCCGGCGCCGACGGTCTTCTCGTGGCCACGCCGCCCTATGTCCGCCCGACCCAGGAGGGTCTGCGCCGTCACTACGAGGCCGTGGCCGAAGCACTCGACGCGCCGATCGTGCTTTACAACGTGCCGCCGCGCACCGGCGTCGATCTTCTGCCGGAAACCACGGCCGCGCTGACTGCCGATCCGCGCATCGCGGGCATCAAGGAAGCCGTTTCGGATCCCGACCGGATGGCGGCGCTTCTGGCGCTGCGTTCGGCGCGCTTTTGCGTGCTCAGCGGTGACGACGGCAGCGCCTGCGAGGCGCAGCTGGCCGGTGCCGACGGGGTGGTTTCCGTGGCCTCGAACGTGGTGCCTGCGGCCTGCGCGCGGCTTTCGGAAGCGGCACGCGCGGGCGATGCGCCGGCGGCACGCGCGCTGGATGCGGAGCTGGGACCGCTGTATCGCGCGCTTTCGCTGGAGCCCAATCCCATCCCGCTCAAGGCCATCCTGGCGGAACTGGGCGCGTGCGCGGATCGCTTGCGGCTGCCGCTGCTGTCATTATCTTCCCCGCATCGCGCCGCTGCCGCCGCCGCCGCCCGGAGCGCGCGCGCGTTCGAAGCGCGCTTTCGGTCGCAGCCGGCGGCGTGATGCGCGCCGTCCCCCATCCTTACCTGCGGAATTTCGGAGTGTCCCTTTTCATGAGCAGTCCTTCCAAGAATGCGCGCTGGCTGATCCTGGCGCTGGCCTCGACCGCGCTGCTGGCAACTTCCGGGTGCAGCCTGTTCCGCGGCAAGACCGGCTACGAGCTCAGCCCGGAGTCGCGCCCGCTGGAAATCCCGCCGGATCTGGATGCGCCGGCCAACGGCGAAGGCCTGCAGGTGCCGGCCGTGGCTTCCACGTCCGCTGCCAAGGCCGCGCCGGCACAGGCGTTCACCTTGAGCGACACCCCGGCCAGCGCGTTCGGGCGCGTGGGCATCGCGCTTGAGCGCATCGAAGGCGTTTCGATCAGCGAGCGTTCGCAGCTCCTTGGCGTGTATACGGTGGCTTACGAGGGCGAGACCTTCCTCGTCCGGATCAGCCCGGAAGGACAGGGCGCACGCATTGCCGCCGCCAGCACCGACGGCCGCGAACTCGACAGCGGCGCGGGCGCCAAGCTTCTGGGCCTGCTGCGCCAGCGTCTGGGCTGAACCCGCTGCGTCACCGCTGCGGGGGCCGCAGGGAGGAACCGCCGCAGGCGATTCCGCCATCGCGCGACGCGGCGAATGCGCGCAGCGGTATCCGCCCCGCCGCTTCACGCCCCGGCGCTATCGGTAGCGGTTGATCTCGTCGCGCAGCGCGCGCGCTGCTTGCGCTGCGGCGTGGGAAAAATCCCCGCCGCGCGAGGCATAGAGGATGCCGCGCGAGGAGTTGATCATCAGCCCGGTGCCGTCCGTGGTCCGGCCATGGCGAACCACCGCGCCCACATCGCCGCCCTGGGCGCCGACGCCCGGCACCAGCAGCGGCATCTCGCCGACGATGCCGCGGATCACGCGAAGCTCCTCAGGGAAGGTCGCGCCCAGCACCAGCGCGCAGTTTCCGCTGTCGTTCCATTCCGAGGCGATGGTGCGCGCCACGCGCTGGTAGAGCGGCTCGCCGTCCACGACCAGTTCCTGGAAATCGCGCGCGCCGGGGTTGGAGGTGTGGCACAGGAAGATGCAGCCGCGCTTTGCATGCGCAAGGAAAGGCGCGGCCGAATCGCGCCCCATGTAGGGGTTGAGCGTGACCGCATCGGCGTTGAAGCGCACGAAGGCTTCGGCCACATACTGCTCGGCGGTGCTGCCGATGTCGCCGCGCTTGGCGTCGAGGATCACCGGAATGCGGGGATGGTGCTCGTGTATGTGCGCGATCAGCCGCGCCAGCGCATCCTCGCCGCCCGCGTGCGCGGCGAAGTAGGCGATCTGCGGCTTGAAGGCACAGGCGAACTGCGCCGTCGCATCGGCGATCTCGCGGCAGAAGCGGAACAGCCGGTCGGGATCTTCCGCAAGATGCGCCGGAAACTTCGCGGGGTCCGGGTCCAGCCCGACGCAGAGCAGGGTGTCGGCGTCGCGCCAGCGTGTACGGAGTTTTTCGATGAAGCTGCTCATGATGGCGCATTGTCTCCCAGGCGCACCAGAAAATCCGCAGGCGTGAGGATCTCGAATCGGGTTTTCCCGGCCAGTGCCAGCAGGTCGCGGTCGCCGCTGACCAGCATCTGCGCGTGACCGGTGGTGGCCAGCAACAGGAAGGGCTGGTCGTGCGGGTCGCGGCATACGGGCACATCGGCTGGTGCGCGCCTGACGCGCACGCAGCTGGTATGGGGCAGATAGTCGGCCAGCAGTTCTTCCTGTTCGCTGACCGATAGACGGAATTTCGGATAAGCCAGCACACGCAGCAGTTCTCGCGTGGTGTCCGTACTGGCCAATGGCACGAACGTGCCGCTCTGCCAGGCATGGCGCAGTCCGTTGGCGGATGCGCTGCGGAACACCAGCGCCGAGAGCACGACGTTGGTGTCCAGCACCACGCGTGGACGTTGCTTCACGGTTTGCGTTTGGCGGGTTTGAGGGCCTTTGCCGCAGGCTTGGCGTGATAGTCGGCATCTGGCTCGGCCACGCGTTGGCGCGCCCATTGCACCGCATCGCGGATGTCGTCCTCGTCCAACGCAAGTTCGGCCAGCTTGGCCCGCACCGCATCGGCACGCTGGATGCGCACCGGGGTCAGGATGATGACGCCATCGCGGGTTTGCACGTCGAAATACTCTGCGGCCTCGACCGCGGCGGTCGCGGCCTTGGGCAGCGTGAGCTGGTTCTTGCTGGTGAGTTTGGCGAGCATGTGGGGATCGTAAGGTAAGGAATCCTTGCTTTCAATCCTCACGGGAACGCATGCAGGTCGGCCCCGCGTGATCGACGGACGGAAACGTCTGGGCCGCAGTCTCGACCTGCGAGATTCGATTCTCTATTCCCTATTCCCCATTCCCGCCCTTACTTCAACGCCTTGAACCGCAGGCGCTTGGGTCCGGCGTCGTCGCCCAGGCGGCGCTTCTTGTCTTCTTCGTACTCGCGGTAGTTGCCCTGGAAGAATTCGACGTGCGAGTCGCCCTCAAAGGCGAGGATGTGGGTGGCGATGCGGTCCAGGAACCAGCGGTCGTGGCTGATGACGAAGACGTTGCCGGGGAACTCCAGCAGGGCGTCTTCCAGCGCGCGCAGGGTTTCCACGTCGAGGTCGTTGGAGGGCTCGTCGAGCAGCAGCACGTTGCCGCCCTGCAGCAGCGTTTTCGCCAGGTGCAGGCGGCCGCGTTCGCCGCCCGAGAGCGAGCTGACGATCTTCTGCTGGTCCTGGCCCTTGAAGTTGAAGCGGCCGATGTAGGCGCGCGACTGGATTTCCACGCCGTTGATGTTGAGGATGTCCGAGCCGCCGGAGATTTCCTGGAACACGTTGTGGTTGCCTTCCAGCGCGTCGCGGCTCTGGTCGACGTAGGCCAACTGCACCGTGGGGCCGGTTTCGATGCTGCCCGAGTCCGGCGTTTCCTTGCCGATGATCATCTTGAACAGGGTGGACTTGCCGGCGCCGTTGGGGCCGATGATGCCGACGATGGCGCCGGGCGGCACCGAGAAGGAGAGGTCGTCGATCAGCAGGCGGTCGCCGAAGCTCTTGGTGACGTTCCTGAACTCGATCACCTTGTTGCCCAGGCGCTCGCCGGGCGGGATGAAGATTTCATTGGTCTCGTTGCGCTTCTGGTAGTCGACCGACTGCAGCTCCTCGATGCGGGCCAGGCGCGCCTTGCCCTTGGAGCGGCCGCCCTTGGCGTTCTGCCGCGCCCATTCCAGCTCCTTCTGGATGGCTTTCTGACGCGCCTTTTCCTGGTTCTCCTCCTGCTTGAGGCGCTCGTCCTTCTGCACCAGCCAGTCGGTGTAGTTGCCCTTCCAAGGGATGCCGCGGCCGCGGTCGAGTTCGAGGATCCACTCGGCGGCGTTGTCGAGGAAGTAGCGGTCGTGGGTGACGGCCACGACGGTGCCCGGATAGCGGTGCAGGAACTGCTCCAGCCATTCCACCGACTCGGCGTCGAGGTGGTTGGTGGGCTCGTCGAGCAGCAGCATGTCGGGCTTTTGCAGCAGCAGCCGGCACAGCGCCACGCGGCGCTTCTCGCCGCCGGAGAGCTTGCCGATGATCGCGTCCCATGGCGGCAGCCGCAGGGCGTCGGCGGCCACTTCGAGCTGCTGTTCCAGCGTGTTCGCATCGCCCGAGGCGAGGATGGCTTCGAGGCGCTCCTGCTCCTTGGCGAGCGCGTCGAAATCCGCGCCTTCCTCGGCGTAGGCGGCGTACACGGCTTCAAGCGCGGCCTGGGCCTGGAGCACTTCGCCCACGCCTTCCTCCACCGCCTGGCGCACCGTCTGCTCGGGATCGAGCTGGGGCTCCTGCGGCAGGTAGCCGACCTTGATGCCCGGCTGCGGACGGGCCTCGCCCTCGAAATCGGTGTCCACGCCGGCCATGATGCGCAGCACGGTGGACTTGCCCGCGCCATTGAGGCCCAGGAGGCCGATTTTGGCGCCGGGGAAGAAGCTGAGCGAGATGTCCTTGATGATCTGCCGCTTGGGCGGGACCACCTTGGACACGCGGTTCATGGTGTAGATGTATTGCGACATGGGAGTTCCTGCAGAAGGCTGCGGCACCCGCTTGCGCAGGCACCGTGGACGATGAGTCGGAAGCCGCCAAGTATAGCGGCTCACGCGAGAGGGAAGGCCGCCGTGGCGCGCGGGCGTTGGGCGCAGGTTCGGACGGAGGCGGAGGAAAACGATGGATGAGGGGTCGCGCAGGTTCGACATCCTGGAGGCGCTGCTGGCCGAGCTTGCGGCTGCGCGCGGGCGCGGTGAAACCTGCACCTATCGCCAGATGATCGAGCGGCTGGCCTTGCCCGGTCCGGCGATGCGCACGCTCACCGCCGCGCTCGAATACCTGATCGCGCTGGACGCGCGCGCCGGGCGGCCGCTTCTCGCCGCGCTGGTGGTCAGCCAGGCCGGCAGCGGCCTGCCGCGCGCCGGGTTCTTCGAATGTGCCGCGGCGCTGGGCGCGTGCCCTGCGGGCATGGATGAAGAAGCGGCGCGGCGCTGGCATGCCGCCGAGCTGGCGCGCGTTCTGGCCTGCGGCAAGGCGTGCGGCTGAGGGTATCTGCCCGCGATCGCCCCGCCGCGCGCCGCGTCCTGCCCGCAAATTGCCCGACCGCCGGGTTCAGATGGCGCCCGTCTCCACCACCGAGCGGGTTTGCATGCGCGCTTTCCTCAAACTTCTCCTCATCGGGGCGGTCCTGATCGGCCTCCTGATTCCCATCTTCCTGCTCAAGGGGCTGGTGTACGAGCGCCAGGAACGAGGGCGCGAGGTGGCCGAGGAAATCGCGCGAGCCAGCAGCCGCGCACAGGACCTGGTCGGCCCGCTGCTGGTGGTGTCGTGGGAGGAAACCCTGCGACGCGAGCGGCGCGTGCGCCAGAACGGCAAGGAGGAGGAAGTGCGGCAGGAGCTGACGCGCGTCCGGGTCCGCCGCCTGTTCGCGCCCGAGACGCTGGAAATCGACAATCGCCTGTCCACCCGCGAGCGCCATCGCGGCCTGTTCGGTGCGCTGGTCTACACCGATCAGCTGGGCATGAAGGCGCGCTTCGCTTTGCCCGATCTTCCGCCCGTCGAGGGCGAGCGCATCGCCTCGCGCTGGCTGTCGGCGGCGCTGGTGCTGGGCGTGGGCGATGCGCGCGGCATCCAGCGCATCGGCGTGCGGGTGGATGGCAATGAGCAGCGCGTGGAGCCGGGGTCGACCCTGGGCTTCGTCGCCGAGGGCGTGAATGTGCCGGTTTCCACGGCGGGCTGGATTTCCGGCGGCGCGCTCGCGCTGGAGCTGGACGCCCAGCTGCAGGGCACCCAGTCGCTGCAATGGTCGCCGCTGGCCGGCGAGGCGCGCGTGTCGGTCGAGGCCGACTGGCCGCACCCGAGCTTCCAGGGCGAACGCCTGCCGGACGATCCGAAGGTGACGGAGGCGGGTTTTTCCGCGCAGTGGAGCCTGACGCGGCTGTCGAGCCAGTCGTTCCAGACGCTGTCGCGCTGCGATCCGGACGCGAACTACTGCGAGGGGTTGAACGCGGTCGGCTTCGGCGTGCGCCTGATGGATCCGGTGGACCGCTACGTCAAGACCGACCGTGCGATGAAGTACGCCCTCTTGCTGCTCGTGCTGGTGTTCGGCGCGGTGTTCTTCACCGAAGTGCTGCGTTCGGTCGAGGTGCATCCGTTGCAATACGGGCTGGTCGGCGCGGCGCTGGCGATCTTCTTCCTCTTGCTGCTTTCGCTTTCCGAACACCTCGGCTTCGGCTGGGCCTACCTGCTGGCGGCAGCGGTGTGCTCGGCTCTGATCGGCAGCTACATGGCCCCGGCGCTGGGCGGAAGGCGACGCGGTGCGCAGTTCGGTGCGCTGGTCGCCTTGCTCTACGCGGTGCTCTACGGCCTGCTGCAGTCGGAGGACTATGCGCTGCTGATGGGATCGGTGCTGCTCTTCGCGCTCCTTGCCGGCGTGATGCTGGCCACGCGACGGGTGGACTGGGGCCGGGTGGGGCGCGACTCCCGATAGGCAAAGGCCGGGCGACCCGGAGCGGCGCTGCACGCCGTTCCGGGCGCGCCTTCGGAGTCCGACGCGGCTATCATTGCGCTCTTGCCCCGGAGGTTTGCCCATGTTTGACAAGACCAGCACCATCGCCGCATTCGATCCCGAACTGGCGCAGGCCATCGCCGCCGAATCGCAGCGTCAGGAAGACCACGTCGAGCTGATCGCGAGCGAGAACTACGCAAGCCCCAGGGTGATGGAGGCGCAGGGTTCCAAGCTCACCAACAAGTACGCCGAGGGCTATCCGGGCAAGCGCTACTACGGCGGCTGCGAATACGTGGACGTGGCCGAGGCGCTGGCAATCGATCGGCTCAAGACGCTGTTCGGCGCCGACTACGCCAACGTGCAGCCGCACTCGGGCTCACAGGCAAATCAGGCGGTCTACTTTGCGCTGCTTTCGCCCGGCGACACGATCCTGGGCATGTCGCTCGCGCACGGCGGGCACCTGACCCATGGCGCCAAGGTCAACGCCTCGGGCAAGCTGTTCCACGCCGTGCAGTACGGCGTGAACGACCAGGGCCTGATCGACTATGACGAGGTCGAGCGCCTCGCGCTGGAGCACAAGCCGAAGATGGTGGTGGCCGGCTTCTCCGCCTATTCGCAGGTGATCGACTGGGCACGCTTTCGCGCCATCGCCGACAGGGTGGGCGCGTACCTGTTCGTGGACATGGCCCACGTCGCCGGCCTGATCGCCGCAGGCGTCTATCCCAGCCCGCTGTCGCACGCCCACGTCGTCACCTCCACCACCCACAAGACCCTGCGCGGCCCGCGCGGCGGCATCATCGTCGCCAGTCGCGCCGCGATGGGCGACGCCGCGGAAGAGATCGAAAAGAAGCTCCAGTCCATCGTGTTCCCCGGCATCCAGGGCGGCCCGCTGATGCACGTCATCGCGGCCAAGGCGGTGGCCTTCAAGGAGGCGCTGGATCCCTCGTTCAAGGCCTACCAGCAGCAGGTGGTGAAGAACGCCCAGGCCATGGCCAGCACCCTGATCGCGCGCGGCTACCGGATCGTGTCCGGCGGGACGCAGAACCACCTGATGCTGGTGGACATGATCGGCAAGGAAGTCTCGGGCAAGGATGCGGAGGCTGCACTCGGCCGCGCCCACATCACCGTCAACAAGAACTCGGTGCCCAACGATCCGCGCTCGCCCTTCGTCACCTCCGGCCTGCGCCTGGGCACGCCTGCCGTCACCACGCGCGGGTATGGCGAGGCCGACTGCGTCGATCTGGCGAACTGGATCGCCGACGTGCTGGATGCCCCGAACGACGAAGCCGTGATCGCCCGCGTGCGCGAGGCAGTCACGGCGCAGTGCCGGAAGTATCCGGTGTACTGAGAGCGTGGAATCGGGAATAGCCGGTTCTCGATGCCCCGAGCACTCGCCCTCTCCCATTCCCCATTCCCCATTCCCCATTCCCGGCCGAATGCACTGCCCCTTCTGCCAGCACGAGGACACCCGCGTCATCGACTCGCGCGTGAGCGAGGATGGCGGGTCGATCCGGCGCCGGCGCGAGTGCGCCAGGTGCGAGGGGCGCTTCAACACGGTGGAGACGGCGGAGCTGAAGCTGCCCACCGTGGTGAAGGGCGACGGGCGGCGCGAACCGTTCGACATCGACAAGCTGCGCCGCTCGATGGAACGCGCCCTGCACAAGCGTCCGGTGCCGCAGGAGCAGATCGACGCCGCGGTGCGCGCGGTAGTCCGGCAGGCGCGCGCCATCGGCGAGCGCGAGCTGGCCTCGCGCCGGCTGGGTGACTTCGTGATGGAGCAGATGCGCGGGCTCGACCATGTCGGCTACGTTCGCTTTGCCTCGGTCTACCGCGCCTTCGAGGACGTGGCCGATTTCCGCGAGGAAATCGAGATGCTGGAACGCGGTCTGCCGACCGACGGCGAGCAGCTTCCGCTCCTGACCGGGGAACTGCCGCTGCCCGGCAAGGGCAGCGTCCGCAAGCGCTGACGGCGGAGCGCGCGCCTTGGCGAATCCCGAATCCCGAATCCCGAACCCCGGTTTTTCCGCCCTCGACCACGCCCACATGGCCCGCGCCCTGCGCCTGGCCGAGCGCGGCGCGTACACGACGCGGCCCAATCCGATGGTCGGCTGCGTGATCGCGCACGGCGCGGAAGTCGTCGGCCAAGGCTGGCACCAGCGCGCGGGTGAACCGCACGCCGAGGTGTTCGCGCTGCGCGCGGCGGGCGACCGCGCGCGCGGGGCGACGGCCTACGTCACGCTGGAGCCCTGCGCCCACCACGGCCGCACCCCGCCCTGCGCCGAGGCGCTGATCGAAGCGGGCGCCGCGCGCGTGGTGGCGGCGATGCGCGATCCCTTTCCCCGGGTCGACGGCCAGGGACTGGAACGCCTGCGCGCGGCCGGCATCGCGGTTGCGTCGGGGCTGATGGAAGCCCAGGCGCGCGAGCTCAACCGCGCCTTCCTGTCGCAGGTGGAGCGCGGCCGCCCGTGGCTGCGGCTGAAGCTGGCGATGAGCCTGGACGGGCGCACCGCGCTGGTCAATGGCGATTCCAAATGGATCACCGGCGAGGCCGCGCGCGCCGACGTGCAGCGCTGGCGCGCGCGCGCCGGGGCCCTCCTCACCGGCAGCGGCACCGCGCTGGCCGACGATCCGCGCCTGACCGCGCGCGTGCCGCAGGCGCAGGTCCAACCGCCGCTGCGCGTGGTGCTCGATCGCGCTCTGCGCATGCCCGCGGGCGCAAACCTCCTGGACGGCAGCGTGCCGACCCTGGTTTTTCACGCCGCAGGCGTGGAGCCGGACGCGCGCTACTCGCGGGTCGAATGCGTGAAGCTGCCGGAGGGCGAGGGCGGCCTGTCGCTCGTCAGCGCGCTGGATGCGCTTGCGGCGCGCGGCGTCGGCGAGGTACAGGTGGAGGCCGGGCCGGTGCTGGCCGGCGCGCTGTTTTCGCAGGGGCTGGTGGACGAGCTGCTGCTGTACGTCGCGCCGCTGCTGCTGGGCGATGGCGCGCGCGGGCTGCTGGCGCTGCCGCCGCTGGCCGAGATGGCGCAGCGCTGGAAGCTGCGCGCGGTGGAGGAACGCAAGGTGGGCGAGGACTGGCGCCTGCGCCTGCTGCGCGGCTGAAGCGGCGCGCGGCGAGTGCGCCGCGCGCATGGCTCAAGGTGCGGCGAGCGCCTTGCGAACGGCGGCGACGAATTCCGCGTCCGGCGCGCCGCTCAGGCGCGAGGTGCGCGCCAGCACGCGGCCCTGGGCGTCGATCAGGCTGATCACGCTGGAGTGGTTGAACTCGCCGTCGTCGAGCTTCCTGTACTGCACGTCGAGCGCCGCGGCCAGCTTGCGCAGGTCGTCGGGTGCCGGACGCGCGAGGGTCCAGCGCGCGGCATCGACCTTGCGCCTGGCGGCCAGCGCGGCCAGCACCTCGGGCGTGTCGCGTTCGGGATCGATGCTGATCATCAGCACCCGCAGGCGCGCGCGCTCGGCGTCGTCGAGGCTGGATTCGACGCGGCGGACCTGCTCGATCAGCATCGGGCAGACGTAGCCGCAGTTGGCGTAGAACATGGAGACCAGCCGCACCTGGCCTGCGGCCTCGGCGAAGTGGAACTCCCTGTCGGTGGAATCGGTGAGCCGGGCCGGGATGCGGTAGACCGAATCGCCGGGAAGCTCCTCGGCCGGCGCGCGCGGGGCGGCCAGCAGCGCCAGGAGCGCGAGTGCGGTGGCGAGCAGCGTGGCGAGAAAACGGTTCATGGGGATGCGGCTCCCGGATCGCGGGCGCAACGGAAACCGAGGTTGCGCGTGGTGGCATTGGCGCGCAGCGCGCTGAGCATCGCGGTGCGCATCAGGATGGCGTAGTTGTCGCGGTCGGAGGCGGATAGCGAGCCTGCGCCGCAGAAGCGCAGCAGGTCGGGGTCGCCCTGCTCGCGGTTGTCGGCCGAGATCATCAGCGCGTTGAAGTCCTCGACCCACTCCCACACCAGCCCGTGCACGTCCTGCACGCCGTAGATGTTTTCCGGGGTTTGCCCGACTTCAGGCAGGGCGCTGCCGCCGGTGCGGCTGTACCAGCCGAGGATGCGTTCGCGCCAGGCGGGATCCTGACGCGCGTCGCGGCGGGTTTCATCGGAAGCGGCGACGTATTCCCACTCCAGCCAGGTCGGCAGGCGGCCGCCCTGCGCCTCGCAGTAGGCGCTGGCGGCAAACCAGCTCACCCGCGTGACCGGGGCGTTCGCGCCGGCCTCGCCGAGATCGAGCGGCTGCGTCCAGTGCGAGAGGTATTGACCGTCGGCAAACACCTCGGGCGTCGCGCCGCGCTGCCAGTCGGGGTGCGTGCGCACGAATTCGAGGAATTGGGCGTTGCTGACCGGTCGACGCATCAGCGCAAAGGCTTCCACCCGGCTTTCCACCCCGGGCTGGCCGAGCGCCAGCACCGAGGAGAAACCGCCGCCGGGCACCTCGGCCCAGATCGCGTCCCGCCCCGCCGCCGGCGCGATGCCGGCAGCGAGGACGAGCAGCAGGGCAAGACCGCGGGACACGGCGGCCGGCTCAGTGCGCCGCGCCGTCGCCTCGCGGCGTGCTGGCGCGCACCTTGGCCACGTCCTTCTTGTTCACCGACGAGGCGCCCGAATTCATTTCCTGGCGCACGAAGGTGAGGATGTTGGCCACTTCGTCGTCGGTGAGCTGGCTCATCGGCGGCATCACCGAGTTGTAGTCCTCGCCGTTCACCTTGACCGGGCCGCTCAGGCCATTGAGCACGACGGCGATCATCTCCTCGGCGCTGTGGCCGGCGATCCAGTCCGAACCGGCCAGCGGCGGGAACACGCCCGGCAGGCCCTGGCCGTTGTCCTGATGGCAGACCGAGCAGGTGCCGTTGTAGAGCGTCTTGCCGGCGGCGACCTGCTGCGCGGGCGTCAGCTTGCCGCTGGCCGCGGCCGCAGCGGCTTCGCGCACCGGCTTCTGGCTGACCGCCTTGTCGCCCAGGTAGACCGAATCCACTTCCTTGCCCGAATAGATCGCCTTGTCCTCTTCGCCTGCCACCTGCAGGATGCCCAGCGCGCCCTTGTTGAAGGCGCGGAAGATCGAGTGGTCCACCAGCACGTAGCTGCCCGGGACCTCCAGATGGAAGTCGGCGATCATCGCGCCGCCGGCGGGAATGATCGTGGTCTGCACGTTTTCCTGATAGCGCGTGCCGCCCTCGTACCAGACCTTGTCGAAGATTTCGCCGATCAGGTGGAAGCTCGACACCAGATTCGGACCGCCGTTGCCGACGAACAGGCGGACGTGTTCGCCTACATTCGCCTTGATGGCGTTGTCGCCGACCAGCGCGCCTTCCGCGCCGTTGAACAGCACGTAGGAAGCGTTTTCGTCGATGGCCTTCTGCATGTCGAAGCCCTGGTGGCCCTTCTCGCGGTACTTGCCGACCGTGTAGAAGTCGCCCTGCATCACGTAGAACTCCTTGTCCACCGGCGGCAGGCCTTCCGGCGGCTCGACCAGGATCAGGCCGTACATGCCGTTGGCGATGTGCATGCCGACCGGCGCGGTGGCGCAGTGGTAGACGAACAGGCCCTGGTTGAGCGCCTTGAAGGTGAACTGGGAGGTGTGGCCCGGCGCGGTGAAGGTGGAGGAGGCGCCGCCGCCCGGCCCGGTGACGCCGTGCAGGTCGATGTTGTGCGGCATCTTGGAGTCGGGGTGGTTGTGCAGGCGGAATTCGACCGTGTCGCCCTGGCGCACGCGGATGAAGCTGCCCGGCACGGTGCCGCCGAAGGTCCAGAAGGTGTAGGTCACGCCCTCGGCGATTTCCATGTCGAGCTCGCGCACCTCCAGATCGACGATCACCTTGGCCGGATGATCGCGGTTGGTCGCGGGTGGAACGTGCGGCGGGCTGGTCAGAACGGCCTGGATCGGTTCGCCCTGCGGCGGGCCGAAATCGCCCTTGAGCGAGCCGCCGGTATCGACCGGAACGGCCGCCTGGGCCTGCGAGGGAGCATTGTCCTGACAGCCGGAAAGGCCGACTGCCAGAGCAAGGCAAGCCGTAGCGAGGAAGGGGGCGAACAAAGCTCGTTGCATGGTGGACTCGACTTCAAGAGATGCCCGGAGGGCAGGATGGGCGAATTATGGCGCAGTGCACCATGACGAGGGATGATCCAGGTCAGGAGGTTCGACGGTCGGGAATGGTTCACCTTTGCGGAGCCGATCTGCCGATGGAAATGTGCTGATAGGCTGGACATCCGTCACGAGACATGCCCCACTCCCGTTGCATCACCTGCGCTGTGCTTTTCCTGCCGGCATGATCCCGATGGCCACGAGGCTTCCGATCGCGCACTGGGTGAAACCACGGCACCCAACCCACCATCCGGACTTCTTCCATGCTTCTCGCCGCGCAAATCCTCACCGCTCTGGTCGCGCTCCTGCACCTGTGGTTCCTGGTGCTGGAAATGTTCCTGTGGACCCGTCCCCTCGGCCGGCGCAGCTTCGGCCTGACGCCCGAGTTCGCGCAGCAGAGCCGCGTGCTGGCAGCCAACCAGGGGCTTTACAACGGTTTTCTTGCCGCCGGCCTGGCGTGGGCGCTGTGGCTGGGGGCGCCGGGACGGGCGATCGGCCTGTTCTTCCTCGGCTGCGTGGTCGTGGCCGGCGTCTTCGGCGCGGCCACCGCCAGCCGCAGGATCCTGTTCGTGCAGGCGCTTCCCGCCGCGCTGGCGATGCTTGCGACCTGGCTTGCGCGGTGATCCGGATACCAGCAAGCGCGGTGATTCGGTCGCCCGCCGCGACTGCGGGTGGAAGTGCGGGGGCCATGTCTCGTCTCATCCGGTGAGACGAGGCCCTGCTGCAATCAGGCTCCCGTCCCGCCGGAGCCCGACATGGATGAACTTTCGCTGGAAGCGGACCGCCGCGCGGAGGCCCGCCGTGAGCCGCCGCCCGCGCCGACGCGGGCGGACGCCGCCGCG
>Ga0116141_10002431_pt1 | contig 15956 bp, 14 predicted proteins | sample AD_UKC097_MetaG_FD_89744 | JGI IMG/M metagenome (GOLD analysis project Ga0116141, IMG submission 89744) | Active sludge microbial communities of municipal wastewater-treating anaerobic digesters from USA - AD_UKC097_MetaG | ecosystem: Engineered > Bioreactor > Anaerobic > Digestate | place: USA...
CGACAGGCCCGGAGCCGCCGACCGTACATCCGAGAGCGGGTCCACCCTCTACCTCTCCTCCCTGGAGCTCCTCCCCTCTTCCCTCTTCACCCCCCTGGTAGAACTCATCGAAAGCCACCGATTTCAGCCCCTGGGAGACGAACGGAGCAAGGAGTACCGCGGAGGCCTCGTCCTCTCCTCACCTCTCTCCCTGGAGGGTCTGAAAGAGCTTCTTCCACCCTCTCTCTTCTACGCCCTGAACGCCTACCATATCCCCCTCCCCCCCCTTAGGGAGAGGCCCAAAGACATTCTTCCTCTGGCCAAGTTCTTTCTCAAGGAGCTGAATAGGAGAGGGGGAATCAAGAAGGATCTGGACCCTGAGATGGCGACCTTCCTCCAAGCCTACACCTTCCCCGGAAACCTCAGGGAGCTGAGGAACCTCTTGGAGAGCGCCTACATCTCAGGTCAGGAGGAGAGCCTTCTCCGGCTGGCCCATCTCTCCGGCGTCGGTTCAACCCCTCCCTCCCAACTCCTCAAGGAGGCTATGGAGGAGCGCTGGACCTACGAAGAGCTTGAGAAACGATATTTTCTGGAAGTGTACAAGCGGGAGGGTGGTAGGCGTAAACGGATCGCCTCCTCTCTGGGGATCACGGCCCGGAGCGTTTACAACCTTCTGCTGAAGTACGGGTTGGCCCATGGAAAAGATCAAGGCCCTCTGGGTGGGGAAAAATAAGTTTCCCTCCCTGGCCGAGCTGGAAGAAGACTACTCCCGAAAGATCTCCCTGATGGTCCCCTTCCTCCTCCAGACGTTGAAAGACCCTCCCCGGGGGCTCTCGGAGAAGAGGGCCACGGAGTTGGAGAACCAGCGGATCCTCGAAGCCATAGACGACGGCGACAACGTCATCGCCCTGGACGAGAGGGGTCGCACCTTCGATTCTCTGGGTTTTGCCCACTGGTTGGAGGGGCTTCTCATCGCCCACCGCCGTACGGTCTTTCTCGTGGGAGGCGCCTCGGGCTGGACAGAACCGGTAAAGAAACGCGCCCAGGGCCTCCTCTCCCTCTCTCCCCTCACCCTCTGCCACGACCTGGCCCGGGTGGTCTTTCTCGAACAACTCTACCGGGGGCTGACCATCCGGGGTGGCCTGCCCTACCATCGGTAGAGCCTTTCCTTGACAGGAAGGGCTGTTTTTGTTATTTTTATGAAGAGGTAATCCGTCCGTATGCTATTGACGAAGAGGGAAAAAGAGATTCTCCGAAGCACCGTGGAGCTTTACATCGAAACGGGGGGACCCGTTTCCTCCAGGATGGTGGCAAAACGCCATAAGGGGGCCTTCTCCACGGCCACCTTCCGCAACGAGATGCTCTCCCTGGAAGAGAAGGGCTTCCTCGTCCAGGTCCACGCCCAGTCCGGCCGTATCCCCACCCCCAGGGGCATCACCTACTACGTCAAGAACATGATCTCCTCCGCCGAAACGGAGCGCCCCTTCCCCGCCCCTCCCAGGGTCACCGAGTACGACCGTTTCTGGGAGAGTGTCTCCGAAGACCTCTCCTTTCACTCCCAGAACGCCGGGTTTGTTTTGACTCCCTCCTTCTTCTCCCTGAAGTTTAGCTCCATCCGCCTTCTCAGAGTGGGAGAAAACCGGTGTGTCATCGTCTTGGAAACTCTGGGCAAGCTTGTCTCCACCCGTGTCGTCTCCCTGGAGAGCGACATATCCCAGAACGATCTCGACCTCTTCTCCCAGGAGGTCAACCTCAACTTCCGGGGGTACTCTCTAGAGGATGTTCTCCGCCACCTCTACCTCTCCTCTCGGGAGCAACAGAGGAGGCTTCACCGTTTTCTCTCCCAGCTGAAGAACCTCGTTCTCTCCGACCACTCCCCTTTCGATCTCTTCTTTCGGGGGGAGGAGAGGCTCCTGGAGCAGATCATCTCCAAGGACATGGAAAAGATCAAGGAGTTGATCTCTGTCCTGGAGAACCGTCGTAAGCTGGTCTCCCTCCTTCGCCAGGCCAAAGGTCAGGACGAGGTGACCATTCTCTTCGCCCCCGACTTGGGGGAAGATTCCTTCGACAACTTCACCCTGGTCGTCTCGGAGTACAAGGTGGACGACCAATCGGCAGGGCGCATCGGCGTCCTGGGGTTTCCGATGATGAACTACCCCCGGGTCTACACGCTGGTAAAGGAGATGGCCAGAAACCTCTCCGGATACCTCTACCCCCCGGGACAATCCGACAACGAGGTGTATAGATGACCGATCGAGTACAAAACAACGGAGAGGCCGCCGAAGTCAACCTCTCCGATGAAGCCGTGAAGATCAGCGGTGAAGGGGCTGTCCCCTCTCAAGCCTGCGAGAAAGAGGCTCCAGAGGAAAAGCCCGACATCATCGCCTCTCTCAAGGCGGAGAACAACGAGCTGCAGGACCGTCTCCTGCGCAGGCTCGCAGACTTCGAGAACTACAAGAAGCGGGTCGCTCAGGAGAAGGAGATCGCTCTCAGAGAAAAGATGGGGGCCTTCTTCCTGGAACTCCTTCCGGTAACGGACAACTTCGAGCGGGCCCTGAGCAACCTGAACGAAGAAACCTCCGCCTCCTCCCTCGCCGAAGGGGTGAAGCTCATCCATAAACAGCTTCTGAACGTGCTGACCCGTTTCGATCTGAAAGAGATCGACACAGAAGGGGGTAACTTTGACCCCCATCTCCATCAGGCCTTTGACAGGGAGTACTCTCAGGAGCCGTTGGAGAGGCCGATGATCTCGAAGGTCTTTCAGAAAGGGTACACGTTCCAAGGGATCGTCTTGAGACCTTCCCTGGTCAAGGTTCGGCTTCCCAAGGAGGAGAACGCCGCCCCCTCCCCGGAGGAAGGGTGCGTAAACAAGGAAAACTGAAGGTTTAAGGGGAAGAGATGGGGAAAACGATCGGAATCGATTTAGGGACCACCAACTCTTGTGTCGCCTACATGGAGGGTGCGGAGGCAAAGGTTGTCCCCTCCGCCGGAGGGGCCCGGACGACCCCGTCGGTGGTGGCTTTCGGTAACGGGGGAAACCGCATTCTCGGTCATACCGCGAAACGTCAAATCATCACGAATCCGAAGAAGACCTTCTTCTCCATCAAGCGCCTTATCGGCAGGAAGTATGACTCCCCGGTGATTCGGGAGCTCCTTCCCAAGCTTCCCTTCGAGATCGTTCCTGCGGAGAACAGGGATGTCCGCCTGAAGTTCGAAGAGACCATCCTGGCGCCCCAGGAAATTTCGGCCTACCTTCTCATGCACCTGAAGGAGAACGCGGAAGAGTACCTGGACGAACCGGTCGACACGGCGGTCATCACGGTTCCGGCCAACTTCGACGATTCCCAGAGGCAAGCGACCAAAGACGCCGCCACCATCGCCGGTCTGAAGGTGGCCAGGATCATCAACGAGCCCACCGCCGCCTGCCTCGCCTACGGCTTCCACCACAAGAAGGAGGGAAAGGTCTTCGTCTACGACTTCGGCGGGGGAACCTTCGACGTCTCGATTCTGGAGATCGGCGAAGGGGTCTTCAAGGTTCTCTCGACCCGAGGGGACTCCTTCTTGGGAGGCAACGACTTCGACCGCCGCATCGTGGATTGGATTCTCAAACTCTTCCAAGAAAAGAACGGAATCGATCTCAGCAACGATCCCTTCGTCTACCAGAGGGTCCTCGAGGTTGCCGAGAAGGCCAAGATGGAGCTCTCCTTCGTTCAGGAGACGGAGATCAACCTCCCCTACGTCTACGTGGACGACAAGGGTCCCAAACATATTGTCATGACCTTGACCAGGGGCGTCCTGGAAGAGCTCACCGAAGACCTTGTGGAGCGGACGGTCCCCTACATCCAGGAGGCTCTGGACGGGGCGAAGATCCGGAAAGACGAGATCAACGACGTCATCCTCGTCGGCGGCCAGACCCGCATGCCCCTCATCAAGGACCATCTCAAGAGGTTCTTCGGTCATGATCTCCGCGCCGACATCAACCCCGACGAGGTGGTGGCCATGGGCGCGGCGGTTCAGAGCGCCATCCTCCAAGGGGAGATCAAGGACATCGTCCTGCTGGATGTCACCCCCCTCTCTCTGGGGATCGAGACCAAGGGGGATTCCTTCACCAGAATCATCCCCATGAACTCGACGATCCCGATCAAGAAACAGAAGACCTTCACCACCGTGGTGGACAACCAATCGGTCGTCAAGATCCACGTCCTCCAAGGGGAAAGGGAGATCGCCTCGGAGAACCGCTCCCTTGGGTACTTCGAGCTGGTCGACATCGCCCCTGCCCCTAAGGGAATGCCACAGATCATCGTGACCTTCGAGATCGACGCCGACGGTATCGTCCAAGTTTCCGCGAAGGACAAAGCCTCGGGTTACGAGCAGAAGATCCGGATCAACCCCTCCTCGGGACTCTCCTCAGAAGAGATCCGAAGGATGGTCGCCGAGGCCGACAAGTTCAAAGAGAACGACATCCAGAAGAAGAACCTCAACCGGGAAGTGTCCGCGTTGACCACCCTTTTAGACTCTATCTCCCACTCCTTCAACAACCTTAAGGAGCGTATCGCCGTCGAGAAGCGTTCCCCCTTCGAGGATTTCTTCTCCCAGGGACGCTCGGCCCTGGAGAGGCCGGACCTGGAGTTGATCAAGAGGTTGAGAACGGAAGGGGAGATGCTTCAAGAGAAACTCTACGAGATCATCAACGAAATCTACAGCAAAGGAGCCCCCGTGCAGGCCCCCTCCGATCCAGTAACGATAGGGGATGATACGGAGCCAATAGAAAAGGAACCATGAGCGGAGAAAAAAACAGAGACTATTACTCTATCCTGGAGGTCAACCAACAGGCCGGCCAGGATGAAATTAAAAAAGCTTACCGTAAGAAGGCCCTCCAGTACCATCCGGACAGAAACCCTGACAACCCCCAGGCGGAAGAGAAGTTCAAGGAGGCTACCGAAGCCTACTCCGTCCTCTCTGACCCAGAGAAGAGAGCCGTCTACGATCAGTACGGCTTCGAGGGACTCCAGAGGCAGGGGGGAGGGGCTTCGTATTCGGACTTCTCCTCGGTCTTCAACGACTTCGGGGATATCTTCGGCTCTTTCTTCGGTGACGCCTTCGGCTTCGGCCAGACCCGGCGCTCTCGAAGCCGAAAGGGCGACGACCTCTGGGTCGAAGTCTCACTCACCCTCGAGGAGGCGGCCCAGGGAGTCGAGAGGGAGATCTCCCTCCACCGCAAAGAGAGCTGCGACCTCTGCGGTGGAAGCGGAGTCGAGAAGGGTCACTCCAAGGAACGTTGCCCCTCCTGCGGTGGAAGCGGGGAGATGAGAACATCCCAAGGGTTCTTCACCTTCTCCCGGACATGCCCTCACTGCTCCGGCCAAGGGGAGATCAACCGCCACCCCTGCCGCGGATGTCAAGGAAAGGGCTACGCCTATAAGGATAAAAGTCTCAAGGTGAAGATTCCCCCCGGAGTGGACGAGGGGATGAAGGTACGCCTCGAAAGAGAGGGCGAACCCGGAACCGGTGGCGCCCCCCGGGGCGATCTCTACGTGGGCATCAAGGTCAAGGCCCACAAGCGTTTTCAACGCCAGGAATCCGACCTCTTCTTGGAGATGGAGATCTCTCCGAGTCAAGCCGCCTTGGGAACGAGAATCGGAGTCCCCACCCTCTTAGGGGACCCGGTGGATCTCTCCGTTCCTGCGGGAACCCATGGTGGAGCCCTTTTCAAGATCAAGGGTCAGGGGATGCCCCACTTGAGACGGGATGGCCGAGGTCTGCTCTTGGTCAAGGTCAAGGTCAAGACACCTTCGGACCTCACAGAAGAGGAGAAGAACCTCTACCAGAAGTTGGCGGAGCTTCGCGGCGAAGCCGTGGGGAATTCGGACAAAGACGGCCTCTTCTCGAAGGTCAAGAGCATCTTTAATTGAGACCCATGACCGTCGGACAAACCGCTTTCAAGGAGCGTCATGTTCTTTAAAGGACAGAGAATCGGGAAGTACGAGATCATGGAAGCCCTTGGAAGCGGCGGGTTCGGAGCCGTTTACCTGGCCTTGGACACCTGGTTGGCCCAGGAGGTTGCCCTCAAGGTCCCCCATCAACAGACAGAGGAGTTTTTCCACCTTCTCAAGGAGCCCAGGCTCCAAGCCTCCCTGGACCATCCCAACATCGTCCGGCTCTACACGGTCGAGAAGATCGACGGAGTCTTCTTCATGGTCATGGAGTACGTCAAGGGGGAGACCCTGGACGCCATGATCCGCCGCAAGAACGCCCTCCCCCTCTACAAGGCTCTCCTCTACTTCGAGGAGGTTCTCCGGGCCGTCGCCCACGCCCACGCCAGCTCGATCATCCACCGCGACCTGAGGCCCACGAACATCATGATCAACGACAGGGACTCAGTGAAGATCACCGATTTCGGAACATCCACCTGGCTGGAAGGGCAACCCTACGCCTCCACCCGAATCGGATCCCCTCCCTACATGGCCCCAGAACAGTTCGACGGCAAGGCCACCTACGCCTCGGACATCTACTCCATCGGCTGTATCTTCTACGAGATGATGACCGGTCTGCCCCCCCTCCTGGATGCCAACCCCTACAAGATCAAGGAGATGGCCCTCCACAACCAGATCAAACCTCTAGGTGCGGTCAACACCGAGGTCCCTCCGGAGCTGGAAAGAATCGTCATGAAGATGTTGGAACCGACACAGGAGAGGCGTTACCGAGAGGTGAAAGAGGTTCTCTACCACCTGAAAGTCTACCTCGGCGACAACGACCGAGCCGATTATATCGACGAGATCCGCCAGAGGATCAAGCAGAAGGATTCCCGGCTTCCTTCCGTCTTCTGTTGGAACTGTCGCCGCTCCATTCCCCCCTTCTCCACGGTTTGCCCCTTCTGTAGGACAGAACAGTAACCCCGAGGGGGCCCGACTCTCCCGACGGGACACCTTGGGGAACAGGGAAAAAAGTGGCCACCCCCTGGAAAGGAGAGAAAGACCCTTCCCTTTTTTTAAGAGAGACCGGGAAGAGAGGCGCCTCCCGCCGGCCCTCTTAGGAACCCTTAATTTTCCAGGGAAGAGGTCCCTGAGGCCTGGGCCGCGAAGGCATCCACCAGAGAGCGTAGGGCCGTGAGGGAGTAGGGAAGAATCGCGCAAAATTCTTCGGCGCTCGAAGCGAACTGCTCGATTGCGAAGATGACGCGCCCTTCGTCGATAATCACCTTAGCCGCCTTGATCATGGTGCTCGCCTCTACGGCCGCCCGGGTGTACCGGTCTTCCTCTTCGGGAGTACGGATATCCAAGACATGGAGGTAGAGGATGGTGTAGAAGACTTCGCACTCCTCATCCAAGACCAACCGATAGGAGTTTTCCCCTTTCCCAAAGAGAAGATCCCGGTCCTCTCCCTTCTCCGCGCAGTAACCCTCTTCCCGAAGGTACGCGAGAATCTCCTCCCGTCGCCCGTCCATGTCCATCATCCTCTCCACACTCATCGTATTTGAAAGGAGGTTCTCCCCGGAGCCTTGAATCGGTCTCATGAAGTTCGGCTCCTCTCAGAGATGAGTTTACACGAAAGGGGGAGGAAAAGGTGACTTTTCGGGTAGGCAATCTCTCCCAGGGGAGGGAAGAGATCTCCGGCCACAGGGCCTGGGAGTCCAGGACGTTTTGGAGAGGTTTTGGAAAAACCGCTGGGCGGGGACCCCGAAGGAGTCCCCGCCCAGTACGGCAAGGGAGTTACCAGATTTTCGGCCTTTGGTCGGGAGTCCGGTAGAGCTTATCCCCCGCCTGAATATTAAAGGCTTTGTAGAAAGCGTCGACGTTGAAAGGGGCACCGTTGACTCGGAACTCGCCCCAGGGGTGAACATCTTCCTGAATCAACCTCTTCAGGGCTTCGTCACGGATGAGGCCCCTCCAGATTTGGGCGTTGGCCAGGAAGAAACGCTGGGAGCCGCTGAAGCCATCGATGGCTTCGGGTTCAGGCTTCCCTTCGAGGGAAAGGGTGTAGGCGTCGAAAGCCATGGTAAGACCGGCGTAATCGGCGATGTTTTCGCCCAAGCTGAGACGTCCGTTGACATGGACTCCGTCGGCGGTGGAAAAGCCTTCGTACTGCTTGACCAACAGTTCGCTCTGCTCCTTGAACTTGTCCGCATCCTCCTTGGTCCACCAATCCCGCATGTTTCCATCTTTATCGAAGTTTCGACCCTGATCGTCGAAACCATGGCTCATCTCGTGGCCGATGACATACCGATAGCCCCGTAGTTGACGGCGTCATCGGCGTCGGCGAAGAAGAAGGGAGGCTGAAGGATCCCGGCGGGGAAGATGATCTTGTTCTGGAGGATGTTGTAGCTCGCGTTAACGGTCTGAGGCGTCATACCCCATTCGTTCTTGTCCACAGGTTTACCGAGCTTCTCCATGTTCTTCCTAACGGCGAAACGGGAGAAAGCCTCCATGTTGGAGAGGAGGGTGGAACGGTCGAGATGGAGGTCAGTATAATCCTTCCATTTGGAGGGGTACCCGACTTCGATCTGCATGGCCGCGAGTTTCTCCAGGGCCTGGGCCTTGGTGGTTGCGCTCATCCATTGGAGTTTCTGAAGACGTCCGGAGAAGGCCTTCTTCAAGTTGGCCACCAGAGTCTCCATACGTTTCTTGGCTTCCGGCGGAAAGTATCTTTCCACGTAGATCTGGCCGACCAGATCCCCCAGGGTGCCGCTGATGACATCGGTCATCCGCTTCCACCGGTCTTGGTTCTTTTCGGTTCCCTGCATCACCTTCCCGAAGAAGCGGAAGTTTTCGTCGACGAAGGGTGCGCTCAGGAAGGCGGCGCTGCCGTGAAGGGTGTGCCACTTCAGATAGACCTTCCAATCGGCCATAGGAACATCTTTGATCATGGCGCTGACTTCGGCGATGAACTTAGGAGAGGTCACGATGATCTCTTTGACCTGAGGAGCATTTATAGCCTTCAAGTAGGCCTTCCAATCGAAGTTGGGGGCGGCCTTTTCGAGGTCGGCAAGGGAGAGTTTGTTGTAGAGACCCTTGAGATCCCTCTGCTCGACGTTGTTCTTAGAGCTCTTCGCCAACCGGGTTTCGATCTTCATCACCGTTTCGGCATGAAGAGCGGCCTGCTCGGGGGTCTCCCCAAGCAAGACCAGCATGGCCTTCACATGGGCGATGAACTCTTTACGGATCTTGTCGGCGTCTTCGCCCTGGCGGTATAGTACTCCGTCTCGGGGAGGGAGAGACCGCCCTGGTCGATATAGAAAGAGTAGATCTCCGAATTCTTGAGATCAATCTCAACACCCGCCCCGAAGAGGGGGTTGGAGCCCTTCTTGGCAAAATCCGCCAACAGCCTGACGAGACCGGGAATGTTCTTGACAACCCCAATCTTGTTCAAATCCCCTGTGAGGGGTTTGGCCCCAAGGGCATCGATGGATTGCGTGTCCATGGCGGTAGCGTAGAAGTCTCCGATCTTCTGAACCGGAGAGTCCTTGGGGGCCTTGAGGGCCTCCTGGGCGAGAGCCTCGAAGAGGTTGTGAAGCCTCTCCTGGTTCTGCATCCTCACCTCGGTAAAGGTGTTGAACTGGCTTCTATCGGCGGGGAGAACAGCCCCTTTGATCCACTGACCGTTTGCATAACGGTAGAAGTCGTCTCCAGGTTTGATGGTAAGGTCCATGTTCTTCTTCTCTAAAACCGGTCTCTTCTCGTCCGCCTGAAGCAGGGGAGCGACCGCTCCCAAGAAGAGAGCCAAGAGAAGGGTGAAGAGAGTGTAGTTTCTTTGCCTTCGCGTACTCATGATGTCTCCTTGTTGTTTATTAAAGGTAAATCTACCTTCAGATTATTCCTATTAAACTTGGTCTTCATAGTGTATCTAGTACGGAGAGAGAGGAAAAATGTTCCGCCGAAGGGGGAGCTTGAAAAAAGTCCGCCCTTCCCTCACCGGGAGAGAGGTTCGAGGTTGACACGGAAGGGTTGGCAAGGAAGGGATCCAAGCGCCTCCAAGACCCGTTCTTCCTTGCCGGGGGCGTAGAGGAAGAGGGTGCCTCCCCCTCCGGAACCGTTGACCTTTCCCCCCAGGGCACCCGCGGCCAAGGCCTCATCCAAGAGAAGATTGATCCGGGGTGTGGAGTTTTTAAGGTACTCCCGGCAGATTCTCTGTTCCTCCCGGAAGAGGGCCCCCAGAAGCGAGGGGTCGAGGTGCTCCCGGCGGAGAACCTCCCGTCCCTTCAAGGTGAGGGCGTAGTTGAGAACCGCCGCCTTCCCGAAGGGGCGAAGCTCTCCGGGGAGAAGGTCGAGCTCCCCCTCTTCGATTGTCTCTAAAGGACGGTTGGGGAAGAGGACCTTGACCATCTCCAGGGCGGAGGTCTGACCCTCCTTGAGGAGACGTATGCGGCCCAGAGTCTCCTTTTTTCCCAATGAATCCACGAGTATCAGGCCTTCCAGAGTCGTCCGGAGAAGCTCATGTCGGTGGGAGTGGAAATCGAAGAAGTGGGCTCCCCCCAGGGAAGAGGCGTAGTGGTCCATTCTTCCCCCGGCTTCGTTGAACTCGACGACTTCGGCTTGGAAAGCCCTCTCCGCATCCGCCACAGGGTCCTCAGGAAGCTCGGGAAGGTAGTGGCGGCGGAGAAGTCTGATCCAAGCGACGTTGAGAACCGACGAAGAGGAGGCCCCGGCGGCAACGGGAATTCTGCTGTGGACCACCACGTCCAGGCCATGGTCGATACGGGCGCCCTCTTTGATCAAAACGTTGATCCCGCTCCGGAAGCAGTCCCGGGGTTTCGTGTAGGGGAGTAGCTCTCCCCTTGAAGAAAAGTTCTCCTCCTCACGAATATCCGGCTTCTGGATATGGAAAAGCTCGTCTTTTCTTGGCTCTGCTTGAATGGTGAGATGAAGGTCCACAGCGGCGGCGATCACCGGATGGTTCAGATAGTCCTGGTGCTCTCCGAATAGACAGACCCTGGCGGGAGCTTGAGAGCGCATGATCCAGTCTATCCAAAAGGGGATCCTTTGTAAAGAGAGTTTTTTTGGAAAACATTGACATCCCTTCCCGGATAGCCTATTGATAAACCAGAGGAAAAAAGGAGGGTAAGATGAGTCTCAAACTCAAGGATATCTTGAAGGATGAGTCTAACCAGGGCAAAATCGAGCACCTTCCGGTCTTCAAACTCCCGGAAAAGCTCAGAAAGAACGAACAGATTCACGGCTCAGTCACCGTTGGACTCAAGGCTCCCCACCCCAACACGACGGAACACAACATCGTCTGGATGTCCATCTACTTTCTCCCGGAAGGAGCCGATTTCCCCTACCAGATTCTCAGGATCTCCTATGACGCCCACGGAGCCTCCGTGAAGGGAGGCGACACAAGCGGCATATACAGCGACGCCGAGCTCTGCTTCACCTTGAGGACCGCGACCTCGGGAACTCTCTACTGCGCCTCCTACTGCAACATCCACGGTCTCTGGAACACATCGGTTCCCCTGATACTGGAGGATGAGGAGGAGAAGGAGTAACCAAGGCTCCTACCGGTTCTCAGGCCGAAGCTCCGCCTCCGAAAAGGTTTAACAGAGTCGAGAATCTCCTGAGGGCTTCAGAGCCTGGCGGCGTAAGGCTATCTTTTCCTCATCAGGCCATCTCCCTGTCCACAGTGATGTGGGTGGTATAGAAGGGGTGGGTCCTCTTGAGCTCCTTGTCGATGTCCTGGGTCAACTTTTCCTGGGCCGCCCTGTTCAAGGAGCAGGAGCAGGAGAGAACGATATCGAAGAGAAGCTTCTTCTGATCCCCCTGGCCGACGATCCGCAGGTCGTGCATAGACAAGACGGAGGGGTGGTGTTCGAGAATCCGGTCGACCTCCTCCCGAACCACCCGTAACTCTTCGGAATCCGGGTTGACCGGATCCATATGGATAACCACGCTCACCCTCAGGGTCTCTTCGAGTTCTCTCTCCACATGGTCGATCACCTCGTGGAGCTCCGTCGTCGAGAGGCCTGCAGGAACCTCGGCGTGGGCCGAAGCGAAGTGTTTCTCAGGACCGTAGGTATGAACGATGAGGTCATGGACCCCCTGGATTGGCTCGTGTTCCAGGATAGTTCTACGGATATCCTTCGCCAGATCAGGGTCTGGTGACGTTCCCAGGAGGGGCGTCAGTGTCGCCCGGATCATACGGAAGCTGGAGTAGAGGATGAAGAGAGCGACCACCATCCCGATGATCCCGTCCGCAGGGAAGGTGGTGAACCGAGGCACCACCAGGCTGAGGGCGACGCAGGAGGTGATGGCCATGTCGCTGAAGGAGTCTATAGCCGCCGCCTGGAGGGTTCCAGAGCGGATCTTCGAGGCAACTCTTTTGTAGAAGACTCCGAGCAACAGTTTTGCGAAAACGGAGAGAAGCATCAGAAGGATCGCCCAGGGGGAGAACTTCAGCGGAACGGGATGAAGGATTCTCGCCGCCGAGCTCTTGACGAACTGGAGCCCTACCGCCATCACAAGGAAGGAGAGAGTCAAGGCGGCGATGTACTCCACTCTCCCGTGGCCGAAGGGATGCTCCCGGTCCGCAGGCTTTCCGGCCCATCGGAAGCTGAAGAGGGTGACCAGGGAAGAGAAGGAGTCGGAGAGGTTGTTGACGCCGTCGGCAACAACCGCCAGGCTGTTGACGACAAGGCCGGTGGTCAGTTTCACCGTCCCCAAGACCAGGTTGACACCAACGCCTACGGTACCGGCCCTCTCTCCCTGTTTGATGCGGACATTCTCGGCTTCTACATTCCCGTTGTTTTGTTTTTCCATGGTCGGGTCCACTACCTCCAAAGATACGGCATTCCCTCTCTGGATCGGCTTGTCTGAAGTGAGCCGCCCCACCTCAGTCTTCCCGGCCTTCCCCTTCGAGAGGAGGGGAATCGTTAAGGCCTTGCAAATCTATTTGTTAATGTACTCGGTGTGGAAGAGGATGTCAAGATCTCTGACAGCTCTTGCTTTCCCGCTCGGCCTCAACTCCTTTGGAGAAACTTTTTCCCTCCCGCTTTCGGAAAAATACTCCCCTCAGGAAAAGAGTTCCTCCTCACTTTTCCTCCCCGGCACCGTGGTTCCCCTCGTCTGAATGCCTATTGAGTTCGGGTTTATGCGGATCCGCGCATTGCGGCACAGCGGTTGAATACAAGTTTCATCTTCTTTCAGGAGGGATCCGATGGCTATCGATCCGATCACGGGACACTACTACGTCCCTTATGTTTCTCCGGCTCTTCAAACCACTTCCTCCGACTCCGCCTCCGCCGCCCTGGAGGGAATCGCTCAGGACGAAGAGGGGGATTCCGACAGCGTAACCCTCTCCACCCAGGCCAGGGGGCTCGACCTCAACTCCCTCTTCGCAGACAAGGTCGGCCGGAACGGGACCGTCTCTCTGGAGGATCTCGAAGCCCTAGGTACTCAAGAGCTCGACTCCTTCAAAGATTCTCTCTTCGCCTTGCTCAAGGAGAACGGCATCGACCCCACTCAGACGATCGAGTTGACCATCGCTTCGGACGGGAGGATCTCGGTGGGGAACGAAAACTCCCAGAAGGTCTCCATCGAAGAGCTTGTTCAAGGGAACCCCGAGCTGGAAGACCAGTTCAAGAAAGCCATGTCCATGTTGACTCTGGCGGCGGAGGGAAAAGAGGCCACCGAGTTTCAGGAAGCCTACAAGGCAAACCCCGATGGCGCCCTCTCCCACTACGGATACCTCTTCGGCACCCACCTTCAGGGAACCGCGGAACTCTCGGATCAGAGCTCCGCCATCGCCTTTCAAAGGGTCAGCGAGTAAGGAGCACCCCGTCACCCCTCTTCTCTGACCAGGGGTGTTCTTGATCCGTCCAGAGTCTCACGGCCTCTCCTTTCTTGAAAAGAGGAGGCCGCGCTCCCTTCACGGCTCCGGCCGGTAGAGGGCTCCCCACCTCTCCCTAGCCTCTTCCGTCACCCGACGGACAAACTCACTCTTGCCATCGGTGTACTCCTCCCGGTTGTTAGGAAACCTCTCCCTCAGAGCCCTCTTCAACCGGGCATACTCTCCGGCCGTCTCCGGGCTGTAGCGAAGGTACTCGGCGAAGTAGAGCTCATTCCAATCTCCCAGGTAGCGAACGTGGAGGTGAAAAGCCTGGCCTTGAAACCCCCTCTCCGTGTACCCCTTCATGAACATCATGTGAGGAGGAGGGTTTCCGAGCTTCTCCTCGAAGAGGTACCCCTGAGCCAGAAGCATCCCCTTCAGCTCCTCAAGGTTACACCCTCCGTCGACCTCGAGGAGGATATCGATGGTCGGTTTGGCGATGAGACCAGGGACAGAGGTGCTCCCTATGTGGGTGATCCGCAGGATCCTTCCGCTCCCGAGAGAACCCTGGATTCGTCTCTTCTCAGAGGCGTAAAGCTCGGGCCAGCTCGGGTTCGACTCTTCCAGCAGAACCGGAAAGAGCCTGCCCAATTCGTGAACGCTCATGGAGTGTAGAGGCGTCTTCATCATCGAACTCCTTGAATTGTCCAGCATTATACAGCACTCGGCAAGGGGGAGAGTCTGAACGACCTTTTTCTCAGTTTTCCAGACTCCTGATCCGTGAGGCCTGGAGCCTCCGGAGAGGGAGCTCACTCTTGCTAGCGGTTGACTCGGCGGAAGGGGAAGGATACACTTTCCCCTATGAAGAGCCGCTCTTTTAATCCTCTCCTTGTTGTGTCTCTGTTTCTCTTCTCCTCCCTTCTCTTGGCGGAAGAGCTCCCCCTGGCACCCCGCTATTTGGAGTGGGTCAACCTGACGAAGTACATCATCACCCCGAAGGAGAAGGCCGTTTTCAAGGAACTTCGGAGTGACCGGGAGCGGGACGATTTCATAGAGCTCTTTTGGCAACAGAGGGATCCCACCCCGGGGACACTCCAAAACGAGTACAAAGAGGAACACCTGAGAAGGTTCGCCTACGCCAACAAATACTTTCAACACGGCTCCCCCCGGGAGGGATGGAAGACGGACCGGGGTAGAATGTACATCATTTTAGGGGAACCGGAGAACCGTGAGACCATCGACGGGAGTATTCTCTACCCCATGGAGGTCTGGACCTACCGCAGTCAGCCGAGACTGGGCTTCAAGACCGACTTTCGGGTCGTCTTCTACCGGAAGGGGGGCCTCGGGGAGTACCGAATCTACGATCCCTTTGCGGATGGCCCCAACAGCCTCCTCGCCACAGACTCTCTCTCTATTCCGGCGGATGTCGACGATTACAAAGCCCTCTACGGGAAGATCTACGCGGTCAACCCCCTGGCGGCCGAAGTCTCTCTCAGCCTCATTCCCGGATCGGCCCCTCCGGACCCGAACGATGGAGGTTCCTCCAACCCCACGATCTACCTGCCGAAAACACAAGGTTCTTTCCTCTTGGCGGACATCGAAGCCAGCCCCTACAAACGGGTCAAGACAACCTACGCCACCAACTTCGCCAACCTCAAGGGAGTTGTTGATGTCAACGTCGCCATGGAGTACGTCGAGTGCGCCTCAGAGGCGGTGGTCTTTCAAGACCCTGCCATGGGATTGCTCTTCCTCCACTTCGCCCTACAGCCAGAGAAGATCTCCGTGGACTACGTTCCCGAGAGGGGAGAGTACTACTTTGCCTTCCAGATGTCCGTCTCCCTCCAGAAGGAGGGGGCACCGGTCTACCAATACTCCCGAACCTTCCCCTTCTTCCTGGACAAAAAGGGTCTGGAGCGTCTCTCGGCGGGATTCGCCATCGAAGACATGTTCCCCGTGCTTGCGGGAAAATACGTTCTCACCGTTCTTATCCGAAACACGGTCAAGGAGGAGTTCTCCTCTTTCGAAAGGGAGATCACCGTCGAAGAGAACGAGGGGCAAGGCTTTCCGAGACTCTACGGCCCACTGGTCTCCTCGCAGATCACCAAGAAGACCGACGACAACATGCAACCCTTCCGTTTTGGAGAAACCTCTGTCAAGGCCGCGCCCAAGGGGGAGTTCGACAGGAGCAAGCCTTTGACGGTCTTCTTCAGCGCCGATACGAA
>Ga0116141_10002441_pt1 | contig 15933 bp, 14 predicted proteins | sample AD_UKC097_MetaG_FD_89744 | JGI IMG/M metagenome (GOLD analysis project Ga0116141, IMG submission 89744) | Active sludge microbial communities of municipal wastewater-treating anaerobic digesters from USA - AD_UKC097_MetaG | ecosystem: Engineered > Bioreactor > Anaerobic > Digestate | place: USA...
AAATGGAACATTCAAATGGACGAAGAGGCCATCCGATCTATCGTCCGGCTTTCCGACGGAGACGCCCGGACCGCGATGAACAATCTGGAAGCCGTTGCCTCCATGGTGCAGTCCTTGCCTGAGGACGAAAGGGTGATCACGGCAAAATTCGCCGGAGAAGCTTTGCTGAAAAAATCTCTTCTTTTCGATAAGGACGGTGAAGAGCATTATAATTTGATTTCAGCGTTTCATAAGAGCATGCGCGGCAGCGACCCGGATGCAACGCTATACTGGCTGGGACGCATGCTTATGGCCGGTGAAGATCCCATGTATATTTTAAGGCGCATGATCCGCTTTGCTTCTGAAGATATCGGGAATGCCGATCCCCATGCCCTTATGCTGGCGATGGCCGCCCAGCAGGCATTTCATTTCATCGGCCTGCCGGAGGGAGAGCTGGCCATCGCCCAGGCGGCTGTTTATCTGGCCACGGCGCCCAAAAGTAATTCTCTGTATGCTGGTTATGGCCAGACCAAGGATTTAATTCATAAAACCGGATACCTGCCCGTTCCCCTGCACATCCGCAATGCTCCCACCCGCCTAATGAAAGAACTGGATTACGGGAAAGATTATAAATATGCTCATGATTATGAAGGCGCTTTTGTTTCCCAGGACTATCTGCCGGACAAGCTTCAGGGAAAAATTCTTTATCATCCGACGGACGCTGGTTTTGAAAAGATTCTCAAAGAAAGAGTGGAAAACTGGCGGCGGCGGAAAAATACCGGAGCGAAAAAGGAATAAAAAAAGGGAGGCCCGTTGAGGCCCCCCGAGGAGGGAAGAGGGAAGGTCCGATGAAGACCTTCGGGGTTGTTCTTGCTGCCGGCTAATCATTGCCCGTAATTTTTAGTCGACATATCCATCATCTTTTCGATTTTATTTACTGCATGACATGTGCCAAAATTACATAATAAGTGCAATGTCTTGATATTATAGATGATATATGGGCATATCGCATGAAGGGTATATCGAACAGGCAGATATTTCCGGCAAGAAATGTCGGGAATATATTTGGGGTATTTAGTATTATTTAATAAATATAAATACATATATTAATTAGGCGAAATTTTCCAGTAGTTCGACAAAAATGTCGATCTATTTGATCTCAAAAAATGGGGTGTTTAGGAGATTGTTTCAGGAAGCATTTCCCGGGTATGGCTTTTCAAAATGTTTATTCCAGATTTTTTCGGTTACATTGATTTCCAGCAGAGTTATCGCTAAAGATTGGCCGCCGTTCCAGAAGTGATATTTTGGATCTGCATTGAAAGGTACGACAATATTTCCTGATTTGTCGATATAGGGAATGATTTGATCGTTCATGGAGAGGGCTCCTTTTATATCCTGAAAAAACCGGCGCGAAGTATAGTAAAAAAAAACGTGAAGGTCAAAGAGAAAAGAAGCCGACAAATGATTTTTTTGTCGGGAGCTTTACCGTCTTTTGGTAACACCTACCCGGCTGCAGTACTTTCTGACGGGGCAAATGCTGCATCGCGGCGATACCGGCGTACAGGTTTTCCGTCCAAAAGCAACCAGCAAGGTGTTGAAAATGATCCAGTATTGTCCGGGGAGTTTTCCGCGAAGCGCCATCTCCGTCTCCTCCGGTGTTTGGGTGTCCACGTACCCCAGTCGGTTGGAGATGCGATGAACATGGGTGTCCACGCATATGCCTTCTTTGCCGAAGGCCAAAGTGACCACCAAATTGGCGGTTTTTCGCCCGACGCCTTTGATGCTTAAAAGATCGTCCAGATTTTCTGGTACTTTCGATTCGAAGCGGTCAATAAGTTCCCTGCAGGCGTGATGAATGATGGCAGCTTTGTTGCGGTAAAAACCCACCGGGAAAATGGTCCTGGCAATTTCATCCCGTGGAATATTCAGCATTTCTTCAGGTGTGGAGGCAAGAGAAAAAAGCCTTTCCGTTGCCAGGGCGGTAACTTCATCTTTTGTACGAAGACTCAGCAGCGTGGAAATCAGGATCATAAATGGGTCCCGCTGATTTTCCGCCAAGTGCGATACGATGGGCATTTCTCCCGTGGCCAGTTCTTTTTTCAAAATTTTAACAACAACGTTGATGTTGTCTGTCATCATCTTTTTCCTCTTTGGTCGCAAAGAGGCATAATCTTTGATTTGCAAAAAAGCAAGTCCTATCCAAATACGAAATAGAAACTGAAGAAATGCTGAATATCACAGACGAATAATGGATATAAGCGAGAAATCATTCCTCTTTTTTCTTGACAGGGTTTCTTTATTCTTATAAGGCCCCAAATTGCCTCTTTGCGAGTGCTTAGTTGGAGTTTGAAACTTCAGGGAATTGGCATTCCCGATTCTCTCCGATGATCAAGCCAATAAAAATCCATCCTGCGGGTCGCTTCGCGTCTATCCGGAAAACAGGGGAAATGAATTGAGCCGATGCAGAAAACTAAGAAATATCCAATAGATCAACAAAATGGTCCAAGCGCCCGTAAAAAAAGGCTGGGTCAGGTTATTGTCATTGAAGACCGCTGCAAGGGCTGCGGCTTTTGTATTGCCAACTGTCCCCGGCAGGTTTTGCAAAAGTCCTCGACTTTTAATAAAAAAGGCTATCATCCCCCCGAAGTGGCGGATACCACACGATGTGTAAACTGTCATTTTTGTGAAATTCTTTGTCCAGAGTTTGCGATTTACAGTGTCGCTTACGATGATTTTGAGGAGTGACTCTCCAAGGAGATTGGTTTTGGTTGCAAAAGAGGTTTTAACAGGAATCCACTTTATGAACGGCGATGAGGCCTGCTGCGAAGGGGCGCTTGCCGCCGGATGCCGCTTTTTTGCCGGTTATCCCATTACGCCTGCAACGGAGATTGCAGAATCCATGTCGCGCCGTCTTCCGCAACTGGGGGGAATTTTTATCCAGATGGAGGATGAAATTGCTTCGATGGCGGCGATTTTGGGCGCCAGTTGGGGCGGTGTGAAATCCATGACCAGTACCTCCGGACCGGGCTTTTCCTTGATGATGGAAAATATCGGTCTGGGAATCTGTACGGAAACTCCCTGCGTGGTCTGCAATGTTCAGCGAGGGGGTCCCAGTACGGGTCTTCCCACGCTTGTGGGGCAGGGTGATGTGATGCAGGCGCGCTGGGGGGCTCACGGACATTACGAAATTATTGCGCTTTGTCCTTCCAGCCCGCAGGAAATGTTTGATATGACCATACGCGCTTTCAATCTCAGCGAATATTACCGATTACCCGTTCTGATTATGGCGGATGAGGTGGTTGGACACATGAATGAGCGGGTCATCATTCCGCGTGAAGATGAAATTGAAATTGTCAACCGGCGCAAACCTTCGGTTTCCAGAGAAGATTATCAGCCCTATGAAGCGGATGATGACGGAATTGCTCCCATGGCCAACTGCGGCGACGGTTACCGGATCCATATTACGGGTCTGACCCATGATGAACGGGGCTATCCGGCCATGAACGCCGAGGGGCAGGAAAAAATGGTTGCCCGCCTGGTCTATAAAATACGAAACAACCGTGAAAATATTATCCGCACAAAAAATTTCCATCTGGACGATGCGGATGTGGTTGTGGTGTCATACGGCATCAGTGCCCGATCGTCCATGCAGGCTGTTCGTCATGCCCGAAATGAAGGTATGAAGGCGGGATTGATCAAATTGGAAACCCTCTGGCCGTTTCCGGAAGAACTGATCCGTAGTGTCGCTCCCCAGGTAAAGGCGATGATTATGGCGGAAATCAACGGGGGACAGATGGCGCTGGAACTTGAACGCTGTGCTGCGGGGGCTTGCTCTGTGAGCCTGGTGTCCAATTTCGGCGGCGCGATTATCCACCCCGGTTTGATTTACAATGCTATTGTCAGGGCGGTAAAAGGAAAAATATGACCACGTCAAAACCGATAAAACCTCTTCCTCCTCATCCGATGGATTCATTATTGAGAACGGAAAGAATTCCGCATATCTGGTGCCCCGGCTGTGGTATCGGCACCGTTTTTGGAGCGGTGCTGGCCGCGATTAAAAATACCGGGTGGGATCCCAATTCCATTGCGATGGTTTCCGGCATCGGATGTACCGGACGCATGGCCGGTTATATCAAACTGGATTCATTTCATACCACACATGGGCGTGCGCTTCCTTTTGCCACCGGACTGAAGCTGGCGCGTCCCGAAACCAAGGTGATTGTTGTTTCCGGAGACGGAGATCTTTTCGCCATCGGCGGCAATCATTTTATTCACGCTGCGCGCCGGAACATGGATTTAACGGTGATTTGCGTTAATAACCTGAATTACGGCATGACAGGGGGACAACAGGCGCCCAGCACGCCATTGGGAGCCAAGACCACGACTTCGGTCAGCGGTTCTCCGGAGGAGCCTTTTAATTTCAGTTATCTGGCGTCTGCCTGTGGAGCGACGTATGTAGCAAGATGGACGGCGATGCAGGTGCGGTCGTTGCGCAGTTCCATCAGTGAGGCGCTGGAAAAACGGGGCTTCAGTTTTGTGGAAGTCATTACGCCCTGTCCATCTTCTTTCGGCCGTCGAAACCGCATGGGCAGTGCGTTGGAAATGCTGAAGTTTTATCAGGGCCGTTCGGTTATCCGGGGTGATATTGATCCCAAAGACGCTGTCATGGATATCGATAAAGAAATTGTCGTGGGGAAGTTTGTCGATATTGAGCGTCCCACATTCATGGATCACTATGAAAAATTCAACCGTTCTCAAATGCCGCAGTGGCGATCCATGCATCCAGAAACTTCGAAAGGGCGGTGAGGGCAATGCCGGACAAGCGAGAGAGACATATTCTGATCACCGGTTTCGGGGGGCAGGGGATTGTGCTGACCGGAGATATTCTGGGAAAAGCGGCGACGCTTTACGACCATAAGCATGCCACCATGACGCAGAACTACGGGCCGGAAGCCCGGGGGGGAGCGTGTTCCAGTCAGGTCATCATCAGCTCGGAGGAAATTCTTTTTCCCTGCGTGGAGAATCCGGAGATTCTGATTTGCATGAGCCAGGAAGCCTATCTGAAAAATGTGAAATCCCTGTGCGCCGAAGGCACATTGATCTGGGACACGGATCTGGTGCACACCCGCAAGTCGGACATGCATTTTAAATCATTCCATATTCCCGCCACGCGTTTTGCGGAAGAACTGGGAACCAAGATGATGGCCAACATTGTCATGCTAGGATTTCTGTCAGCGGTTGAACCCCTGGTGCATGCCGAAGCGCTGAAAAAAGCGGTTCTGGACTCTGTGCCGCCCTCCACAAAAGACAGCAACCTGCATGCTTTTCAAAAAGGAAGAGAATACGGGGTATCTGTTGTGAAAGGACTGGTCAAGCCTGAACCGGGGAAGCATCAAGATTAAGACAAGCGTCAACGGTATCGGTGAGGGACGGTACAATTGTTTCGGCCGGCATCTATCCGAATGCTGTTTGTGCCGCGTGATGCTTCAGGTCGTTTGATGCCGGTATCTGTATGTTCCGAATGAATGCAAGATCTTGAAATTAATTGTTTTTTAGGAAAGAAATCACCTCTCCGATGTCCGGAAGCTCCGCGATAGGATAAACCTTTACAAAACAAATCTTGCCCTTTTCATCAACAAGCACGTTCGCTCTTTCTGAAATACCATCCTTTTCTCTGAAAAGGCCCATTTTTTTGCGACATTGCCGTGAGGCCAGAAATCTGCCAGAAGTCTTGTATGGATTATTTTTATAGACTTCGCCCAAGCTGCTTTGCAGGGAACGCTGTCTACGCTCAGGCCGAGCGCGACGGTGTTGAATTGATCGAATATTTTTTTATTCTTCTCCAGAGACTGCATCTGCTTTGTGCAGACAGGTGTCCATGCCAGAGGATGAAAGGACAATAAGATACGCTTGCCTTTCATGCCGGAAAGCGTAAATTCGTTCTTGAATTGATCTGGCAGAGAAAAATCCCTGACCGCCTTGCCCGGCTGCAGAATTGCTTTTTTAATCATCATGCGCCTCCTGGAATAAGTGGGTTTCTCGTTTTTTTCCCTACTTGCACTATAGGAAAAAGCCTTGAATTTGTCAAAGAAATGATATCAAGAAATGATATCTGGATGTGACGGTGGAGAAAATTTTCATATTGATGAACCACTTTGCGAGTTGACAAAGCTTGCGGCGCTTTCTCCTGCCACGAATCCCGTTGAAAAGGCGGCCTGCAGATTGTAACCGCCTGTGTCCGCGTCAATATCCATCACCTCACCGCAGAAGTAAAGCCCCGGGCATTTCTTTGATGCCATGGTGCGCGGATCAATTTCATCGAGCGCGACACCGCCTGCTGTCACAATGGCCTTGTTCAGCGGCAAAGGGGCCTTGACATTGAAGCGCAACGCTTTGAGCAGATCAACGATCTGATTCCGTTCTGGAGATGTGATTTGATGTGCCTGTTTCCATTGGCCGATACCGGCGAGGACCATGAAAGGGTCGATCATTTTTGCCGGTAGATATTCTTTCAAAATGCCTGGCATTCTTTTTTTACTGTGTGAATTCAAATCATTCTGCAATCTTTTTTTTAATTGATCTTTCGTCAAGGCCGGTTTTAAATCGATTAGGACGGATACGGTTCCGTTTTCCAGGGCATCCACGACGGCCAGGCTCATCAGAAGAATGATCGGTCCGCCAAGACCGAAGTGCGTGAAGAGCATTTCACCGAAGCGGCTTTCAATCAGCGGCGGTCGGGGAGTTTTCTTTTCTCCTCGTCCGTAATTGCAGGAGGGAACAAGATCTGCGTCTACCATGGAAGCTTCTCCCTGAAACGCTGTGGCGCGGACATTGCGCAGGGATACGCCCTGCATGGATTTGGCCAGTTTGTCCTCGCGCACGATCAGCGGAACCAATGAAGGTCTGGGCTTCACGATGGTGTGTCCCAGCGTCTCGCTGATACGATAGCCGTCGCCTGTTGAACCGGTCCCCGGCCAGGAAGCGCCACCGGTTGCGACAATAACGACCGGGGCGGAATAATTGCCGCCGGCGGTTTGAACAGTAAAGCGGGTAACGGCGTCAAAGAGCACCTTGTTTACACCGGCATTGAAGATAGTATGCACTTGGTGTTCCGAAAGGAATTTCTGCATTATCCGTAACACGTCTCCGGCGTTGTCGGATACGGGAAAAATTCTGCCACCACGCTCCACTTTGGTGGGTAAACCGTATTGATGAAAAAAATTAATTAATTCCGGGCGAAAGAAACGAGAAAAGGTGTTGTGAAGAAAGCGGCCATTTGTTCCATACATGGAGATAAAGGTGTCCAGATCTGCCGTATTGGTCAGATTGCAGCGCGTCTTGCCGCTGACCAGAATTTTTTTCCCCGCGCTGTCTGTTTTTTCCAAAAGCAAGACACGGGCCCCTTTTTGGGCGGCCCGTCCCGCCGCCATCAGCCCTGACGCGCCGCCGCCGATGACGATGACATTGGCGCCATGGATTGGACCGGTTTTGTTTTTCATGAACACCTCTTCCTTTGGTATAAAGCTAGCACAAACAAACAAAGAGCGTCAATGGAATTGCCCGGTTGTGATATCAACAGGCCTGTGTTATGGTTTCACCCACTTCTGAGACAAGAAAGGTAATAATTGTGCCGGTACCGTCCAATATTCTATCGTTGACGGCGGCAATGGTTCTGAAAGTTCGGCCGGTGGCTCATGCCTGTTTAAGACGATGGAAAAATCTGGCCAAAAACATTCCCGATCCGGAACTGCGGAAACAGGCGCTGGCCAGCATGGAAACGAAAAAATTTCACTGTGAGGGCGGTTCGCTCTACGGTTTGCTCGCCGAACAACATTATCGGGAAGCGATTGAATTTATTGTGGCTTATCAGACCATCAGCGATTATCTCGATAATCTTTGCGATCGCAGCACATCACAAAATCCTCAAGATTTCCGTGCCCTGCATGAAGCCATGCTTCATGCCCTGACGCCGGATACGCCCACAAGCGCATATTATCGGTTCCGTCGTGAACAAGACGATGGCGGTTATCTGTCGGCATTGGTGAGTGCTTGCCGCTCGGTGATCCATCGCCTTCCTGATTATCCGTCTGGTGCGCCGTCAGTCAGGGAGCTGGCGAATGTCTATATTGATTTACAGGTCAACAAACATGTCCGGTCGGATGAGCGTGTGCCCCGCCTGCAAGCATGGTTTTCCCGTTTTCAAAAAGATTTTCCGGAAATGACCTGGTATGAATTTTCTGCATCCGCTGGTTCGACGCTGGGGATTTATTGCATCGTTTCGTTGCTGTTTCACAGAAAAACGTTGGAGCATCTGCCCGAAAGCATCCGAAAGGCATATTTCCCCTGGCTCCAGGGATTACACATTCTGCTGGATTACCTGATCGATCAGGAGGAGGACCGAAACGGATCAGACTTAAATTTTTGTTATTATTATGAAAATATAGACTGTTTGTACAGGCGGATCGGTCATTTTTACCATCAGGCGCAGGCGAAGGTGAGTGGCCTGCCCGATGCCCGGTTTCACCATCTTATGATCTACGGTCTTCTGGGAATCTATCTGGCTGACCCCAAGGTCACAAGACAAAAAGATGTTTTGTCTCTGTCCCGAAAACTGTTGCGATTGGGCGGAATGGAGGCATTCTTCTTTTATTGGCAATGCTGGATTTATCGGCGCTGGATTTAATTTCCGCAGCGTTTTGGTTTGCTTGCGGCTGATGTTGTTTCTGGATGAAGATTGAAAAAAAATAAATCTTTACGGATGTCTTGAAATGATTATTTCTTGACTTATGAAAGAAATACACATAATGGCGTCCCCGCGGGAAAATGGTATTCTACTGAAGGAATGGATTTTACTAACGGGCTGAAGCATGCAAAGGCGTGGAGTCAGAGTTTATTCATGGCGTTTAAGGAAGCAGATATGATTGGTTACAATTTACTTTCGCGCCGTCCATACAACGCGAAGACAGCGTTGTTGTTCGGTATTGCCGCAGTATGGATGATGATATTGGTGACGGGATGCAGCAAGGAACAAAATCCCTCCCTGAATTCTTTCCAAGAGGTCTCCGTTGTGAAGATTGAACCGCACGATACGCCTGTCTCGCTTGAATTTGTCGCCAAAACGCAGAGTTCCCATCAGGTAGAAATCCGGGCGCGGGTCAACGGATTTCTCAACCGGCGCGTTTATACGGAAGGAACCTATGTCAAAGAGGGACAGGTTCTTTTTGAAATCGATCCCAAACCATTCAAAGCGCAGTTGGATCAGGCCAAGGCAGCTCTTGCCAGACAGGAAGCGGCCTTTAAAGTTGCACAATCCAATCTGACTCGGGTAAAGCCGCTAACGGAGCAAAATGCTCTCTCTCAAAGAGATCTCGATGATGCTACAGGTAATGCACATTCCAGCGCTGCTGCAGTGGAACAGGCGAAAGCAGAAGTGCATACGGCGGAGCTGAATCTGTCCTATTGTACCATTCTTTCTCCGATTGACGGGGTCACCGGAGCCGCTCTTCAGCAAGATGGCGCTTACATCAGTACAGGCAACAATGAGCTTACAACGGTCATGGCTCTTTCTCCGATGTGGGTGAATTTCAGCGTTTCGGAAAACGAGCTGCAGAACTATCGCAATCAGATTGCTAAAGGTTTGTTAAGACCACCGCCAAATCACAGCTACGATATTGAAATCATCCTTGTGGATGGAACGATCTACCCCTACACGGGAAAGATTACCTTTGCCGATCCAATGTATAATACGCAGACGGGCACTTTTCTGATCCGCTCCAGTGTGCAGAACCCCAAAGGCATTCTTCGTCCCAACCAGTATGTGCGCGTTCGCATGAAAGGCAGTATCCGGCCCAAGGCGGTGCTGGTCCCCCAGCAGGCCGTGCAGTCGAGCGCCAAAGGGCAGTTTGTCTGGGTTGTCAATCCTGATGGCGCTGTTCAGTCCCGTCCCGTGGATGTGGGTGATTTACATGGCAGCAACTGGTTTATCAATGATGGATTAAAAGCAGCAGAGGTGATTGTTGTCGAGGGTGGACTGGCATTGCAGCCCGGTACGAAAGTCAAGACAAAACTGTTTGACGCAAGTCTTGGTCCGGATGCCGGAGAAGTGACGCCTGTTTCCATTCCATCCGGAAGTCAGGTTACAAAAGCTTCAAAATAGGAGAGGACCGGTTTATGTTATCCAGGTTTTTCATTGATCGGCCCATATTCGCTACGGTCGTATCCCTCATTATCGTTATTGCCGGTTTGGTATCGTTAAAGCTTCTTCCCATCGCCCAGTATCCTTCCATCACGCCGGTTCAGGTAACGGTCACCGCATATTATCCGGGCGCTGATTCCAAAACCGTTGCCGATTCTGTCGCGGCTCCCATTGAAGCGCAAATCAATGGCGTGGACAACATGCTCTACATGACCTCAACGAGTTCCAGTGCCGGTCAATTGACCATTACCGTCTATTTCAGTCTGGACACGGATCCCGATGTTGCCCAGGTTCAGGTGCAGAATCGGGTCAATATGGCCAGTCCGAAACTGCCCGACGCCGTGATTCAAAACGGTGTGTCGGTGCAAAAAAAATCTTCAAATATCTTAATGATACTGGCGGTTTATAATAAGGACGGACGCTATAAGTCGGAGTATGTCAGTAATTATGCGAATGTATATGTTCTGGACGCGGTTAAACGGATTAACGGTGCCGGTCAGGCTTCTATTTTGGGCGCTGCGGATCAGGCCATGCGCATCTGGATGAACCCGGATCGCATGGCTTCTCTTGGTATAACGACATCCGATGTCCAGCAGGCGGTTGCTTACCAGAATGCCCTTTTTGGCGCCGGTCAGATTGGTCAGCAACCAACGCAAGGAGAGGTTCAACAAACTTTTCCCGTTGTGACTCAGTCCCAGTTTGTTCAGCCCTCTCAATATGAGAACATCATCCTCAAGGCCGACCAGGATGGCAGCGCCATTGTCCGCATCAAGGATATTGCGCGGGTGGAGGTCGGACTAAAGCAGTATGTTGCCGATAGCAAACTCAACGGCATACCTGCGACATTTATTGCTGTCTATCAGCAACCGGGCTCCAATGGGCTCACGGTTTCTGAAGAAGTGAGAAAAACGCTGGAAAAAATGAAGAAGACCATGCCCAACGGCATGGAGTGTTTGATAACATTGGATACAACCGATTTTGTAAGGATTTCGATCAAAGAGGTTTTACATACGTTGGTTGAAGCGATCCTACTGGTCATTTTGATTGTCTATCTTTTCCTGCAAAGTTTCCGATCGACGATTATCTGTACGATTGCCATTTTTGTCGCGCTCATCGGAACCTTTACCGGAATGCTGGCTTTGGGATTTTCCATCAATCTTCTAACCCTTTTCGGGATTATCCTTGCCATTGGAATGGTTGTTGATGATGCTATCGTTGTTGTGGAAAATGTCGAAAGAAATATGACGAAAAAGAAGCTATCCCCCAGGGATGCCACCATCAAAGCGATGGATGAAATCGGGACTTCCCTGGTGGCCGTAGTATTGGTCATGGCCTCTGTTTTCATTCCTGCTGCTTTTCTGCCCGGTACGACGGGGCAACTCTACAAGCAATTTGCAATTACCATTGTCATTTCCGTGGTCCTTTCCGGTTTTGTGGCTTTGACGTTGACGCCGGCAATGTGTGTTCTTCTGCTGAAGCATACAGAAAAGCCGCAGCGAGGTTTTTTTGCCTGGTTCAACCGTCAGGTTGACCGAATTACCATGGCTTTCGGTTATGCTGTCACGCTGATCATCAAGAGGATGGCTGTGGCTTTTGTTCTTCTGAGTGTTTTTCTGTCGACGCTTGTTTATCTGTTTATGACGATTCCAACCAGCTTTGTTCCCAACGAAGACCAGGGATATGTCATGGCTGCCGTGCTCATGCCGGACGCTGCCAATCTGAACCGAACCATTCAGGCCACGGACCGGGTAGATCAGTTGTTTGCAAAAGAGCCCGGTGTTCTGAACCGGGCTGCAGTTTCAGGATACAGTATTATAGACGGTCAGTATAAGACAAATGCAGCGACAATCTTTGTAACCCTCGATGATTTTGAAAAACGTTATGAAACCATGAAAAGGGCCGCCCGTGAAAATGCCAAGGCCATCCTGAAGTCGGTTTATGCCGGCGCAGGTGAAATGAAAACGGGGATCACCATTCCGATCGCCCCACCGGCTATTCCCGGTATTGGCACGACGGGGGGATTTGAGTTCTGGATTCAAGATACGGGTTCGGGCAGTTCGACCGATCTGTATGAACTGACACAAAAATTTCTGGTGGAGGCCCGCAAGAGACCGGAGCTTTCCGGTTTGAACAGCACGTTCCGCGCATCTTCACGGCAGTTGAAAGTTGATGTGGATCGGGAAAAAGCCAATCTTCTCAATGTGCCGGTGCAGGATGTTTACAGCACCATTCAGGCCCAGTTCGGCTCGGTTACTGTCAGTCAGTATAATCAATACAGCCGGGTCTGGAATGTCATTCTCCAATCGGAAGCAAAATATCGGCAGGATCCTTCCGATATGAAACGCCTTTATGTTCGAACGCGAAATGGAGAGATGGTGCCTCTGTCTGCCGTGGTGACGACTCGTTATTCGACCGGACCGGATCTTGTCCCTCACTTCAACGGGTTTCCAGCGGCCCAGGTGACGGGAAGCTCCGCCGCAGGTTTTAGCTCCGGAGATTCCATTATGGCCATGGAAGAAGTGGCGCGCCAGGTTCTTCCTCAAGGCTATGACTTTTCCTGGTCCGGAATGGCTTTTGAAGAGAAGAAGTCGGGTGGCACATCTGCCGTTGCCTTTGCTTTTGGTTTGCTTATTGTATTTTTGGTTTTATCGGCCCAGTTTGAGTCATGGACCCTGCCAGGCTCCGTTATGACAGCTGTGCCCTTTGGCATTCTTGGGGCTCTGATTTTGAATTGGATGCGAGGATTGAATAATGATGTTTATTTTCAGATCGGCATGCTGGTCCTCATCGGTTTGGGAGCTAAAAATGCCGTTCTTCGGGTGACTTTTGCCGTTGAGCTCCGCAAACAGGGGATGTCCGCCATCGAGGCGACTATTCAGGCCGGTGAAGAGCGGCTGCGGCCTATTTTAATGACTTCGCTGGCGTTCATCTTTGGTGTATTACCGCTGGCTCTTGCTGTCGGCGCGGGGGCGAACGCGCGCCACTCGATAGGAACGGGCATTATTGGTGGCATGATTGGTGAAACGACTTTAGCGATGCTTTATGTTCCATTGTTTTTCTATCTCTTCGACCGTCTCCATGAACGAGGCCAGAAAAATAAGGAGCTTGCATTGCCGGAAGTCAATGATGACGACGGAAACCGGTCAGAAGTTCATTCCAAAGATCAAGGAAAGGAGGCCTGATATGCGCTGTTTTGTTCTCCTTTTCCTGGGAATGATGCTGACTGGCTGCATGGTCGGCCCTGATTATTTTCGTCCTGCAGTTTCCACACCCTCCGCCTATCGATATGAAATGAAAGAGGTCGAGGAAACGATTGATACCGCCTGGTGGCGTCAGTTCGGCGATGAAACCCTCGAAAAGCTCATTTTCGAAGCTGTGTCCAATAACAGAGACGTCAAAATCGCCGCCGCCCGTGTTGAACAGGCGACAGGCATACTTATCCAGACCAGGTCGCCCATTTTCCCACAAGTGAATTACAGTGCTGGCGCATCCCGAGAACGAGCCAGCGAGCAAAACGGTTCCAGAATATGGTCATTGATGGACAATCCACGGAATGCTTTTTCCATAAGTGCTGGAGCAACCTGGGAAATCGATCTTTGGGGACGGCTCCGGAGGGCCACGGAATCGGCGCGGGCGAACCTCCTTGCAACGGAAGAAGCGCGCCGCGGTATAGCGCTTTCCATGGTCTCAACTGTGGCGACCAATTATCTTCAACTTCTCGGATTAGATGAGCAATTAGCCATTGCTAGGCAAAGCCTAAAATCCTATGGGGATTCCGTTCGTCTTTTTGAACTCCAGTTTCAGTACGGTCATGCGTCCAAGATGACGGTCGAGCAAGCACGCACCAGATATGAAACAGCCGCTGCAATGATTCCGCAGATCGAGACGCAGATTGCCGCAATCGAAAATGCCTTATCTGTTCTGATTGGGCGCAATCCGGGATCTATCGCTAGGGGAAAATCTCTCCATCAATTAACCCTTCCTTCTGTTCCGGCCGGTTTGCCGTCTGATCTGCTTGAACGTCGTCCGGACATCCGGCAGGCGGAGCAGACGCTGATCGCAGCCAATGCACAGATCGGTGCAGTCAAGGCTCTTTATTTTCCTCGATTATCCCTTACGGCAGGCTACGGACAAGCCAGTTCCGATCTTTCCGATTTGTTTCAAGGACCGGCTCGTACCTGGAGCTTTGGTGGATCGGTCACCGGGCCGATTTTTTCTGCAGGGGCTATTTCAGGCCAGGTTCGGCAAGCGAAAGCCGTTCGTGAGGTGGCGCTCCTTGAATACGAGTCTTCTATTCAGCAAGCCTTTTCCGACGTGGAAAACGCTCTGGTTTCCAGAATGAAGCTCGCCCAGCAGCTTCAGGCTCAAAAAAAGCTTGTGGAAGCTTCCAGGGAATATACACGTCTTGCACAACTCCAGTATGACGGCGGATATGTTCCATACTCTACAGTTTTGCAGGCTCAAGAACAGCTATTTCCGGCAGAACTTAACTTTGCTCAGTATCACGCATCGCTTCTTGCCTCTGTTGTCGGTATATACAAAGCTATGGGTGGCGGTTGGGTTATGCTGGCCGATGGGATGGCGACAGGGACGAAATAATCATTTCATAATGTGCCGTTAAGAATTCTGGTTTATTCTGATCAAGAAAATCCATCTGAAATAATTGAGCATCTGAAGCAGGTGAGGCATTATTCTCCGGGGGATGGGGAATATTTCCTCCCATTCTTTTTTTCTGAAACGGAACGGACAGGGGCATTGAAAAATGAAAATAAACATATTGGATAGATAGATGGATAAAGTTCGCGATAGAACATTGGTATGTTATTTGCTTTGTCAATAGCAGAAACACGCGGGAGCTTCCTCTACATGAGAAAAGTGATAGTTTGCCTGATTGCTCTGGCATGCCTTTTGTCTTTCTGGGGCTATGCAGCAGATACAATGAATACGCAGGACACAAGCAGACAGACGATGAAGTCCGTCAGTGTGAAAGCGGCCAAGATGAATGCGCGTGGGAAGGTTTTGGAGGTTTCCGACAAGGCCATCAAGATAGAGCGAAAGATCAAGGGAAATGTTGAAACCATGGAATTTTTCTTGGAAGCTCCCGTGCAGGATATTTCTGTGAATGATTCCGTGAAGATTGTTTATCATGTCAAAGAAGGAGTTTTTGTTGTGGCCAGAATTGCCAAACTGACAGCAACGAAACATCCAGGGAAAAATGGAAAAAAGCAAACAATGGAGATACGACAGGCGCCGGCTGTAAAGTAGTTTTGGTTGACGCCTGTGGAGATGAAGTCCCTTCAATGGTAAGGGGTGATTAGGAACTTTATGAACTAGGAGGATTTTTTAGATGAAGCGTTTAGGATTGTTTGTTGTAGCATTGGTTTTCGCATTTAGCACCATGGCATTCGCGGCTGAGAAAGCAGTTGAACCCGCAAAAGCAGAGCCCGCAGTAGCGGCAGACAAGGCTGATGTGAAGAAAGAAGTCAAAAAGGCAAAGAAAGCAAAGAAAGCAAAGAAAGCAAAGAAAGAAGAAGTAAAGAAGGAAGAAGCAGCTCCGGCTCCGGCAGCAAAATAAGTCTGAAAGTAATTTATTCAGTTGCAAAATATGGAGATGGGTGGTAAACTCATCTCCATATTTGTAAGAAGATCATGGTTTTTTGAAACACTAACTATAAAAAGGAGGATTTGAGAATGAAGCGTTTAGTATTGTTCGTAGCAGTGGTTTTCGCGTTCAGCACCATGGCATTTGCTGCAGAAAA
>Ga0116141_10002444_pt1 | contig 15930 bp, 13 predicted proteins | sample AD_UKC097_MetaG_FD_89744 | JGI IMG/M metagenome (GOLD analysis project Ga0116141, IMG submission 89744) | Active sludge microbial communities of municipal wastewater-treating anaerobic digesters from USA - AD_UKC097_MetaG | ecosystem: Engineered > Bioreactor > Anaerobic > Digestate | place: USA...
AAAAAGAGTTATTATCTGTCAGAATTCCTTGAATATCGGGCCTGTGCCCGGCTTGCTATGCATGAGGAGTCTGCCCGCATGTGCCGACAGGAAGCTGTAAATCTTACGCTGAAGAGTTTTCCTAACAAGGGATAAATACGTCTGCTGGTGGGACACTCCATGGGGGACCAGGTGTGCTACGGACTCGATCTTGAGAATAGAATAACCTGCATAGTTGAAATGATATGCTCTGGATGCACATCGTATATGGCAAGAGAAATTGTCAAACCGGCCGGAGATAATTCCGTTGCCGAGCGGATTATTGAGAATACGATCAGTATCATCCGTGGCGAAAAGGTCATCCTCGATAGCGGGCTTGCCGGGTTGTACGGCGTTGAGACACGGAGACTGAACGAGCAGGTCAGAAGAAACAGAAGACGTTTTCCCCAGGATTTCATGTTTCAACTGAAACAGAGTGAACGTGATGACTTGAAGTCGCATTTTGCGACATCAAGACACGGATGGGGAGGCCGCCGCAAACTCCCCTTCGCATTCACCGAGCATGGCGCCATCATGGCCGCATCCGTACTGAACACGGAGCGAGCCGTGGAAACGGGCATCTTCGTAGTCCGTACGTTCGTCAGATTGCGATCTCTTCTTTCGGCACACAAGGAGCTGGCGGCGAGAGTGACAGAGCTGGAAAGAAGACTCACAACACACCATGAACACATCCTGGCAATCATCGATGCGATCAGACGGCTCATGACTGAACCTGAAACGACAAAGAAGAAAAAGATTGGGTTTCTGAGGAATGGAGGACATTGATCGAGATGCTTTCGAAAGATGATGGGTGAAAATATCTTTCTGGTAGGACACGCCTTGGGGGAGGAGGTGTGTTAAAGGGGGGTTTTCCGAATTTGGCGGTGGAAGGAAATACAGGGCTTGAACAGATGAATGCCACAGGAGGTGTTGATCCTCCTTGAAAAGAGGTCTTTCGCATGAAGTTTGATGAGATGTTCAAGAGGGCGACCGGGAACGATCCGTTCCATTATCAGAGAGAAATGGCTGAGTCCGAGGAGATACCCTCTCTTCTCGAAGTACCTACCGGTATGGGGAAGACGGCGGCGGCGATACTGAGCTGGCTCTGGCGAAGGCGGTTTGCAAAGGATGAAGTTAAGAAGGTCACCCCACGGCGCCTTGTCTACTGCCTGCCGATGCGCGTGCTCGTCGAGCAGACCAGGGACTGCGCAGTCATGTGGCTCCACAGACTTGATATCCTAGAAGGCAAAGCCGTTCTTGAAGAGGAAAACGGCAGGCAGAAACTCAAGGAATATGATCCATGGCATGGAGAAGATGACCCGGATAAGATCCGGGTGCACATCCTCATGGGCGGCGATGTGGACCGGGACTGGGACATGTACCCAGAACGAGAAGCGGTTCTTATAGGAACCCAGGACATGCTCCTTTCCCGCGCCCTGAACCGTGGGTATGCCATGAGCCGCTATCGATGGCCGGTGCAGTTCGGCCTGCTCAACAACGACTGCCTGTGGGTGATGGACGAGGTGCAGCTCATGGGGAACGGCCTAGGCACAACGACACAACTCCAGGCCTTCCGCCGTCTCTTCTCTACCGCCTCCCCGGTGCGCTCGCTCTGGATGAGTGCCACCATGCATGCGGACTGGCTCAAGACAGTCGATTTCGATGGTGATCAGGATGCACCAGTTACGCAGAGACCCCTTGATGAAGATCGAAAAAGCAGGATTTTTCAGGATCGATTCGAGGCAACAAAACTTATCGCCAAAGCATTGTTCGAGGTCAATGATGACGGAAAGGAAGCGGCACGATCAGCTGAAGAGAAACATAAACCGGGAACGCTCACCCTTGTCGTGGTCAATACCGTGAAACGGGCACAGGCAATTCATACTCAGCTTGATAAAATGAGAATCAAGAAACAGGGTGGGTTAAAGGCCGACCTTGTCTTACTGCATTCCCGCTTCCGTCAACCTGACCGTGATCTGCACATGTCCCGTCTGCTTGCTCAACCCGGTGAACATGGGACCATTGCAGTATGCACGCAGGTCATCGAGGCAGGAGTGGACATCTCGGCCAGGACCCTCATCACAGAACTTGCGCCCTGGTCATCTCTTGTGCAGCGCTTCGGCCGCTGCAACCGGTATGGCGAATACGACGAAGCAAATATCATCTGGATACCCTATGCCGATCTGTCAGATGACAAGAAGTTGAAACCCACGCCATACAGTGGAGAAGAACTCCGCACAGCCGCTGACCGCCTGAAAGACCTCTCTGATGCAGGCCCGCATAAGCTCCCTTCTTTCAACGACCCCCTGGCTTTCACACACGTCCTGCGCCGCAAGGATCTGATCGAGCTCTTCGATACAACCCCGGATCTTGCCGGGGCTGATATCGATGTCTCGCGATTTATCCGCGAGGCTGATGAATATGATGTGCAGGTCTTCTGGCGCAACATCCCGCAGACAGGACCCACCTTGGAAGAGAAAGGCCCGGCCAGAGAGGAGCTATGCTCTGTGCCTATCAATAAGGATCTTACCCAGAAAACGCTCTGGCGATGGGATCAACTGGAAAAGCACTGGTCAAGGCCGAGGTCTGTTTATCCCGGCCTTGTCCTCATGCTGGGTACCGACCAGGGCGGGTATAATCCCCAGCTTGGTTGGACAGGCAAGGAGAAGAACACAGAGCCGATCAATCATATCCCAGCACCCGTACCTGAGAGCAACGACGATGACCCGAATTCACGCGCACAATCGTGGCAGACCATTGCTGAGCATACAGACCTTGTCATTGAGGCACTATCTGGGTTTTTGGGCAATGGCATTTCGGACTTAGAAAAGCTAGAACAGTCAGCCCTCATGGAAGCCGCCCGCTGGCATGACGCAGGCAAGGCCCATCTACAGTTCCAGAAGGCAATTCCGGCTGGTGCGCCATGCAAGGCAATATGGGGCAAATCAGCAACCAGGATGAAACGCTACGAGCGCAAGGGATTCCGCCACGAGCTTGCCTCGGCCCTGGCAATGCTCTCCCATGGTGTGTCAGACCTTGCCACTTACCTGGCGGCAGCTCACCATGGCAGGGTTCGACTTTCCATCCGTTCGCTGCCGCATGAGTCGCGACCGCCGGATACTGACCGGCGTTTTGCACGCGGCATCTGGGAAGGCGACATCCTCCCGGAGGCTGAACTCTGCGCGGGACTTCTCCTGCCGGAGACCTCTCTCAAACTCAGTTACATGGAGCTTGGTGAGGACCCCGAGACCGGACCGAGCTGGCTTGCACGCATGCTAAAGCTAAGAGACAGCATCGGGCCGTTCCGATTGGCATTCCTGGAAACCCTGCTGCGCATAGCCGACTGGCGGGCGAGTGCTCACATAAACGATACCGACCCGGAGGAGGACCTATGAGCGAGATCGTACTGAAAGGTTGCACCCCTGAGCCGCTCATGGGCTACCTCAAGGCCCTAGGCGTCTTACGGATAATCGCCGAGCAGAAAGATCCGGACATCAGAGGCTCCTGGAGGGATGGGATATTCGTACTATCTTCCAAGCTTACCCATGAGGAACTCGCCGACTTTTTCCTTAATACATACAAACCAACACCAGTAATCGTTCCATGGAGTGGCGGAGATTTTATCGGGGTGTCCCTTGAAACAAATACTGGACGTTACAGCAAAACGCCCACAGCTTCAAAAATAATCGAGTCATTTCTAACAACTTCAAGCGATCGACTTGTTGATTATCGTTCTGCATTAAACAGTGCCCTCTCAACACTTACACAATGCGGTATATCAACGAAAGGCGACATGGAGAACAAGGAACTCAAGCGACATTACATCAGTGCAGTACGCAATGTCTCTCTGGAGTCCGTTACCAATTGGATTGACACCTGTGCCGTATTGACTTCTGACAAGGCCACATTCAGCTCTCTTCTCGGCAGCGGTGGAGGCAGCGATGGAAACACACACTTTTCTGACAACTTCATGCAGAATTTATGGGAAGTCCTACCTGACTTCGATCCACAGCGAAAGAAACAGAAAAGTTCGAGCCGTACTTTACTTGATAATGCATTATGGGAGACAAACACCTCAGAACTTGTACCCAACCGGACATCATCATTATATGACGCCGGTGCAGGCGGAGGGGCAAACGCCGGGCAAGGTTTTGAAAGAATTTCCTTTGCAAACCCATGGAATTTCATTCTGTGCCTTGAAGGTTCGCTTGTGTTCGCAGGCGCTATCTCCCGTCGGCAAGCAGCTGGAGAAAAGGGACGTGCAGCCTTCCCATTCCAGGTCAGATTGACATCCACCAGGCTCGACTCATCCACAGATAAAGAAACATCGGGAAGAGAAATCTGGCTTCCGATCTGGGAAAAGCGGGCCACCTATAGCGAAGTCGCCATGGTCTTTACTGAAGGACGTGTGGCCATAGGGTCGAAACCGGCTGAACGTGGGGTTGATTTTGCCCGTGCAGCAGCCAGTCTTGGGATTGATAGGGGTATTCAGTCATTCCACCGTTATGCCATTGTCAAGGGTCGTATCGGGGGCGAGAACTATAATACATCCGCTCACCTGGGCCGTTTTGAAGTAAGCAATCGTCCCGATGTAAACCTTCTCCGCGAGATCGATCCCTGGCTTGACCGCTTCCGCCCATCTGCTTCCGACAATAAGACTCCTCCTCGCTTCAGGTCGGCTTTACGCCGGATAGAGACATCCATATTCAGCTTCTGCCGATATGGGGGGGCTCAACGGTTTGCCGATATTCTTTGCGCCTGTGGTCATGCTGAAGCACAACTTGCTCTCTCCAAGGGAAAAGTTGGGCAAAGTAAATATCTTGTGAGTCCTTTATCGGGTTTATCACCGGAGTGGCTGAAGGCCGCAGATGATGGATCAGTCGAATTCGAGATCGCGCTCGCATTGGCAGGCATATATGATGATGCGTACAAGATTGGTTCGCTGCGCGCCAACCTTGAGCCTGTCAAGTCAGGGAAAGACAAGCAAGGTGGTTTGTTCGCCACTTGGACAGAAGGCGGTCGCGAGGTAGTATGGAACTCCACCGACCTTGCCCGCAATCTGGTGGCAGTGCTTGAGCGGCGGCTCATGGACGGCGAGCGGGCCGGTTGCGAAAGATTGCCCCTGGCCTGTCGAAGAACAGCATCGCTTGACGCCATAGCAGCTTTCATTCATGGGGAGACCGACGACGAGCATATAATAGAATTACTCTGGGGCATGGTGTTGATCGATCATAACCAGACATATCCCACACTGAACAGATGTATACTGGAGGCTCATCCTCTTCCGCGAAGTTATGCGTTGCTCAAATTGCTTTTCCTGCCTGGTCCGGTCAGCACAAACACCGGTGATGTTGATATCCGGCCTGAGACGGCGATATTGCCGATGATTCGCGCAGACCGCATGGGCGATGCCTGCACCATTGCCATGCGACGGCTGCGAGCCAGCGGGCTTGTTCCCATGCCGTACAGCACAAGAAGCAATGCTTCACAAAGCAGAGAATCGTATATGCCGGACCTTGACCGTCTGTCTGCTGCGCTGCTCATACCTGTTTCATCACAGGATATCGCTAACCTGAAAATCATGGTCCTTAGGCCAGACAAAAATACAGAAGCCGTCGCAATATGACGGATGAAAAGGAGATCAGGATATGTCTAATGGAAACGGAATCGATTATACCAAACTAAGCTCAGAACCAAGACTCCTCATGGAAGTACAACTCAGGCCTTTGCAGGGTGATCGCTTTCAGCCCACCGGGTTTCCCGATCTTGGTCCGGCAAGATATACATTACCTGACGAAAAACGTACTGAAATGCTGCTGGTTGAATCAACACAATCAGTTGCGAACCGTATGGAAATAGCCTGTTGCAAGGAAGACCAAAGAACTTTGCTCGAAGAACTGAATGGTCTCCCCTATATTGCCAGCAATCACAACGGGGAAATTCTAACAACTTCATATCTTGAAGCTCACAGGCTTTCTTCGCCATACATCCTTAACAAAGAGTGGGCTAGGAAATTAGCTGCTGAGATGCAGCTCAAGGATGATTACCAGATAAACAACAAGGCTGTTATGAAGGCCCTCTTCAAGTATGATCCAGGAAGCCTGATACATGGAGTCTGGCTTGGAACAAAGGACTATAAAGCTGAATTTTCTGGTGGCCGGGTCAGACTCACAAGAATTTTATCGGGTTTCATCGAGGCAAAAGATGTCCTTGTCGCTGAGAATGGTGGAACCAAATTTGATAAAAATGCAGCACGTATGACTGAAACCGGCAATGCTGAAACCGGCTACGGAACGATACCTTTCCACCGTACTGAGTTTACTGCTAAAAGTATTACGGCCTTTTTCAACCTAGATCTGTCATTGCTGCGGGGCTATGGGCTTGATGAGCATGCTACAAATCTCCTCATTGCCCTGTCCCTCTTCAAGGTACGCCGTTTCCTCTCAATCGGATTGAGGTTACGCACGGCCTGTGATCTTGACTGTATAGGTGATCTCAAGGTGACTCGACCGTATGGTTTTCTTATTCCGGAAGAAACGGTTCTTCTTAAAGAATGTAAAGAACTCATCAACAAATGTAAAATTGATGGGTTGTTTGCCGACCCAGCAATTACTTATATTGAGTGGACTCCCATCAAAAAGAAGGGCGAGAAAGTCGAAATTTTTCTCCCTACATCAGCTACTGAACCAGTAATGCCTGATGATATTAAAAAATCGGTGTCGTGGAAAAAAGCCACAAAAAAGTCAGGCCCGAAGATTGTTTTTAGTGAAGGACTGGATCAAGAACTTGCAGAAAGAATAAAGGCGCTCTTTCCTAACAATGATGAAATAATAGAGATCTTAGATAACAAGTTAAAAGAGATTGAAGAATCCAATCAGGAAGAGAGTCTTGAACAAAAAAATGACGAGGTTAACTAATGCTTGCTCTTGCCGTTCGCTTCATATCAGGACGCTTTCACGCGACACCCTGGTACCGCCATGTGAACGAGGCTACTCCTGAATGGCCGCCTTCACCATGGCGTATCCTTCGGGCCTTTGTTGCAACATGGAAAAGGAAACTAGATAATGATACATCCTGTGAGCCTCATGTGGTTGAACGCCTCCTTCACAAACTTTCCAATCCACCTCTCTTTGTTTTGCCGCCTGCCTCATCGGGCCATACCCGGCATTTCATGCCCATACCCATTGAACGGACTCTTGTTTTTGATGGCTTCGTCACCATGGACAAAAACAAACCGGTTACATGTCTGTGGCCAGGGGTTGAACTTGATGTCAACGAAAGACAAGCGCTTGATTCAATCATCTCGCGCATAAATTTTCTCGGCCGGGCCGAATCTTGGGCAGACGTACGCATGCTCACAGACAACGAGGCTGCAACCGCACAAGGAAATGTAAACTGCATGCCTATAGAGGGGAACTACAACAGGGCGGAATTCGACACCGTGCGCTTGCTCTGCGCTGACCCTGTTTCAGCCTTCGAAAACGAGCATACCCCGAAAAACCATCGGACCGAAGGCCCAGGCAAAGCCAAGCAAACCATAAGCACCCCCTTGTACGATCCGGACTGGCACCTCTGCATGGAAACCCTGGAGCTTCACGACAAGCGCTGGTCAGATCCTCCCGGATCACAGTGGGTAACGTATCTCAGGCGCAAGGACTGTTTTGCGGTTCAGCCACGGCGTGTAAAAGACATAAAGAAACGGCCCCTACCGACCATGGTGCGCTTTGCCCTTGACGGCTCTGTCCTCCCGCTGGTGGAAGAGACCCTACGTATTGCGGAAACAGCCCGTCGGACAGCCATGGGGGTATTCCGTCGCATCGAAGAAAGACGAATCTATCATGGGGATAGACCGGAAAACGAACCTCAACCCCGCTCCGAGGTCTTTTCAGGCAAGAACGCCGAGAGTGTCCCCCTGGAAGGACATCGTCATGCATACTACATCCCCACGGATGAGGATGGCGATGGCCGTATCGACCACCTCACCGTTGTAGCTGCAATGGGTTTCGGCCCAGCAGAAGTGAAGGCACTGGATGCCATGCGCAGGCTTCCACGTGAAAACGCCGAACCTTTGAACCTTGTTCTCCTGGCCCTTGGGCAGTCAAAGGAAATACATGCGCCGCGCCTGATGGGGCCTTCCCGTTTCTGGATCTCGGCCACACCGTTCATCGCCACCCGTTTCCCCAAGGCGCGAGGGCAGAGGAAAGACCCACCGGAAATCCTCGGCCCTGACAATCAGCGTGCATTCGCAAGACAGGTGTTGCTTGAGGAGATAGCCCGCCTTCGTGAACTGAACCCGGATATGCCGGAACCCATAACAGTGGAATACCTGAACGAGGAACATCGTATGGGCGCACATCGTCTGAGACCCATACAGTTCAAACGGTTCCGACAGAAGAGATCGGACGATGGCGGCAGAAGACCTGCAGGCGCGTTCCGCATAGTGTTTACCGAGCCGATGACCGGCCCCATTTGTCTCGGCCATTCCTCCCATTTTGGCCTCGGCCTGTTCGTGCCGGAGGAGGACACTCATCCGTGAGAACCCTCGAACGTTTCTCCCACGGTATTGAATCGGTCCCCGCCATCGTCTCCTGGTACCTCTCCGACCTCGGCGAGTTCAAGGGCAGGCAGGAGCTCTTCACTAGGCAGTCGTCCCAGAGGCTCAAGGTCCTGCGCGAGCATGCCATCATCGAGAGTGCCGTGTCCTCCAACCGCATCGAGGGCGTGGAGGTGGATAACAGACGTGTCGCTACCATCGTGTTCGATACCTCCATCCTGCGCGATCGCTCCGAGAAGGAGGTAAGGGGCTACCGGGAGGCGCTCGGCCTCATCCACGAGCAGGGAGCGAAGCTTACGGTGAGTGAGAAGACGGTCCTCACCCTGCACCGGGTTTCCTGCGGGCAGAGAGCTCTCTGGAGGAAAACAGGGAACCGAAGGAATTAGGTAGTACCTAATTAATTAGGTAATGAATTAGGTAATAAGAGAACAGGCGATAGAGCTATTCAGGCGGTTCGCATGGAAAGCATGGACCATGACTATCTCGACGTCGTGCCTGCACGGATGGTGAACGAGTACGTCTACTGCCCGCGGCTGGCCTACATCGAGTGGGTACAGGCGGACTTCGCGGTTAATGTCGATGTGGCCGAGGGCCGCTTCCGGCACCGCAGGGTGGACCAGGAGAAGGGCGACCTGCCCGAAGAGGCGGCGGACGGCGAAACCATACATGCCCGCTCCATATGGCTGTCTTCGCAGGCCGAGCACCTGGGCGCGCGCATCGACCTGGTGGAGGGCGACGGCATGAGCGTGACCCCGGTGGACTACAAGCGCGGCGCCGTGCCCGACAACCCGGAGCGCTCGTGGGAGGCGGACCGGGTGCAGCTCTGCTGCCAGGGTCTTGTCCTGAGGTCCAACGGCTATGCCTGCGAGGGCGGCGACATCTACTATGCCGAGTCCAAGACCAGGGTGCACGTGCCCTTCGATGACGAACTGGTCCACAGAACCCGGGAGGCGGTGGCGGGCCTCATGGCCATGGCCCGTTGCGGGTCCATCCCTCAGCCGCTGGTGGACAGCCCCAAGTGCGTCCGGTGCTCGCTGGCCGGCATCTGCCTGCCCGACGAGACGAACATGCTTGCCGGAAGGGTGAAACCCGACTCGGACAGCATCAGGCGCATCCTACCCGCCCGGGACGATTCCCTGCCGCTCTACGTCCAGAAGCAGGGCGCCCGCATCGGCAGGAGCGGTGAGGTCTTCGAGGTGAAGGAGAAGAAGGAGAAGATCGGCGAGGCGCGTATCTTCGAGACCTCGCACGTGGCCCTGTTCGGCAACGTCAGTGTCTCGACCCAGGCCATGCAGGAGATGTGCGTGCGTGGCATACCGCTCACGCTCTTTTCGTCCGGCGGATGGTTCTACGGCATTGCGCACGGCATGATGCACAAGAACGTGGAGCTGCGCATGGCCCAGCACCGGGCGGCGGCTGTCGGCGAGCAATGCCTTAGCCTTGCCCGGGGCATGATATCGGCAAAGATAGACAACTGCAGGACCATGCTCATGCGCAACCACCCGGAGCTGGCAGAAGATGCGCCGTCTGAATTGAAGCGGCTCTCGGAGTCGGCCAGGTCGGCGAAGGGAATGGACACCCTCCTCGGGGTGGAGGGCATGGCGGCGAGAATATACTTCAGTATGTTCCAGGGCATGCTCAAAAACAGTGAAGGAGAAGAGTGGCGGTTCGATTTCAACGGCAGGAACCGCAGGCCCCCGCTCGACCCGGTGAACGCCATGCTGTCGTATGCGTACTCGATGCTCGTGAAGGACCTCACCGTGACCCTGCTCGCCGTGGGGTTCGACCCCTACCTGGGGTTCTACCACACCGTGAGATACGGCAGGCCTTCCCTGTCCCTGGACCTCATGGAGGAGTTCAGGCCCATCATCGCCGACTCGGTGGTGCTGTGGGCGGTGAACAACCGCGTGCTCACGCCCGATGACTTCATCAGGAGGGGACGGGCGGCCGCGCTGACACCGGATGCCAGGAAGAAGTTCATCAGCGCCTACCAGAGACGGATCGATTCCCTGGTGACACACCCGATATTTGGATACAAGGTCAGCTACAGGAGAGTGTTGGAAGTGCAGGCAAGGCTGCTGGGCAGGTACCTCACCGGAGAGATCGCCGAGTACCCGTCGTTCAGGACGCGGTAATCAAGGAGGGATCGCGGTGAGACTCCTGTACATCGTTACGTACGACATAAGCGACGACAGGCGGCTTCGAGCTGTTTTCCGTCTCATGCGCGGATACGGTGAGCATATGCAGTACTCCGTGTTCAGGTGCGAGCTGACGGACCTGGAGCGGGTTGAGCTCATCACGCAGTTAACGGACATCATTAACATGAGCGAGGACCAGGTGCTGTTCTTTCCCCTGGGACCGGCGGGAGGAGAACGGGAGGCGGGCATCTGTGCGGTGGGTCGCGCATACGAAGCTGTTGACCACGAGGCAGTGGTAATATAATCGTTCATTGGCAACTGAATAGTGGATTGTTCGTTTCGAGCGCTGCGAGCGGCGAGGTGGCGCTGAATTGCCTGGGGGTGCTCGAGTGAGGATTTGAGAGGTTTTACAGACAGTATGAGAGATAGAACGTATATGAACATCGTATTTCCTATAAGCTGCTCGAAAGAACGGCTGGGAATGCAGGAAATCAAAGGGTGTATGATATGCGCTGTTTCCACGTCTGATTGGACGTGGCCCCATTGAAGCCTGTTAAAATGAGCGTTGTAGATAGTCCTTACGGTCGTTTCCACGTCTGATTGGACGTGGCCCCATTGAAGCACAATCACCCATCGACTATAGCGGAGCCTCAGCCTTCGTTTCCACGTCTGATTGGACGTGGCCCCATTGAAGCCGCAGAAAGGCTGTCAGGTGCTTTTGCTCGATCCTCGTTTCCACGTCTGATTGGACGTGGCCCCATTGAAGCCAATGACCCCCATGGAGCGGCGAACTCCGTGGGGTTGTTTCCACGTCTGATTGGACGTGGCCCCATTGAAGCACCGTCATCGGGGCCGGGGACAGGGTAGAAAAGGTCTGTTTCCACGTCTGATTGGACGTGGCCCCATTGAAGCTCACCCACGATCTTGCATTTCCGCACCCGGAATTTACGTTTCCACGTCTGATTGGACGTGGCCCCATTGAAGCTCCTTGCGGTACATCTTTGCCAACACGTCGAGGCTGTTTCCACGTCTGATTGGACGTGGCCCCATTGAAGCAGATTGTGTTCTGGTTATACCGGACAGGATCGAGACAGTTTCCACGTCTGATTGGACGTGGCCCCATTGAAGCCATAGAATTTCGATCTGCGCCCCTCGTTCGTAGACGTTTCCACGTCTGATTGGACGTGGCCCCATTGAAGCAACGTCTGCTCCTGCAAAACCGTCAGTGTCCCGATGTTTCCACGTCTGATTGGACGTGGCCCCATTGAAGCATTCGACAATCCAACCTGTAAACCTGTAACTTGGGGTTTCCACGTCTGATTGGACGTGGCCCCATTGAAGCCAAGACCCTTGTCATCTTCCCTGAGCGTGAGCGTCCCGTTTCCACGTCTGATTGGACGTGGCCCCATTGAAGCTTTACATAGATATTGGTCATCAACGGGTATGTATCAGGTTTCCACGTCTGATTGGACGTGGCCCCATTGAAGCGAACTTTAAGGGTAAAAGACGGAGTCGCCATCAATGCGTTTCCACGTCTGATTGGACGTGGCCCCATTGAAGCGGTAGGACACGATGCACCTCCGCTGGCTCTTCAAGGTTTCCACGTCTGATTGGACGTGGCCCCATTGAAGCGTACGCCCTACCAGTGAAGACACGCGCTGCATATCCCGTTTCCACGTCTGATTGGACGTGGCCCCATTGAAGCAAATTAACCCGGAACAATGGGCCGTTGATACCGCTGTTTCCACGTCTGATTGGACGTGGCCCCATTGAAGCATAGCCAGGTCATCGACGTACTCGACCTCGTAGTCGTTTCCACGTCTGATTGGACGTGGCCCCATTGAAGCGAGTCTACGGCGAGCTTGTTCCCCTGGGTAATGGCGGTTTCCACGTCTGATTGGACGTGGCCCCATTGAAGCCTTGCCGCCTTCTATTGCGGCTTTCTTCTCTTTGACGTTTCCACGTCTGATTGGACGTGGCCCCATTGAAGCGCATCTACTGCCGCAGACGCAGGCGATAAAATGGACAGTTTCCACGTCTGATTGGACGTGGCCCCATTGAAGCACAAACAAATGTGACGGCCTTTGCCACGCATCTATGTTTCCACGTCTGATTGGACGTGGCCCCATTGAAGCACCCGCCCGACACGCAGTTTGCCCGTGACCTGCTCATGTTTCCACGTCTGATTGGACGTGGCCCCATTGAAGCCTCGTGGTGGGGTTCTGTTGCAGTGCTACTGCATATAGTTTCCACGTCTGATTGGACGTGGCCCCATTGAAGCCATAACTGCTCCTAGTAAATTGTCATATCCCGCACCCGTTTCCACGTCTGATTGGACGTGGCCCCATTGAAGCATACTGTTCTCCTTTCATTCTCCATTAATGTCCACCGTTTCCACGTCTGATTGGACGTGGCCCCATTGAAGCATGCGAGCATCGAAGAGTCCCGCAAGATGGTTGAAGTTTCCACGTCTGATTGGACGTGGCCCCATTGAAGCATGTAGCGCTCGTAGAGGTCGGCGTCCGCCTTGAAGTTTCCACGTCTGATTGGACGTGGCCCCATTGAAGCGTCAGTGAAACCGACACCATCTTGGATGCGGGATCACGTTTCCACGTCTGATTGGACGTGGCCCCATTGAAGCACCACGATTCCACCGTCAGGGCGAGAGCGAAGACAGCGTTTCCACGTCTGATTGGACGTGGCCCCATTGAAGCGACCTTGACGTATCCCAGCGAGTGGCCCTCTACCTTGGTTTCCACGTCTGATTGGACGTGGCCCCATTGAAGCCCCAAGTATGCCGATCCTATCTATGAGATTGAGATAGTTTCCACGTCTGATTGGACGTGGCCCCATTGAAGCCAGTATGAAAGGTGCGTGGGGTCTTGAAATGCTCCGGTTTCCACGTCTGATTGGACGTGGCCCCATTGAAGCTAGGCCAAATTCAAATCAGGAGTGGCATGGATGAACGGCGTTTCCACGTCTGATTGGACGTGGCCCCATTGAAGCACGGCCTTCTTTGCCTCTGCCCTTTTTTTAGCCTCGTTTCCACGTCTGATTGGACGTGGCCCCATTGAAGCTTTGTTGATGACGATGACCACCTGAATGCCCTCGAACAGTTTCCACGTCTGATTGGACGTGGCCCCATTGAAGCCAACTCCTTTGCAACCAATTTTCGGTGTATGTGGAAGTTTCCACGTCTGATTGGACGTGGCCCCATTGAAGCATGTGACGAAATACACACCGAGATAGATGATGCACCGTTTCCACGTCTGATTGGACGTGGCCCCATTGAAGCCTCTCGATGGACAGCCCTTCGGACAAGGAGGATGAGGCGTTTCCACGTCTGATTGGACGTGGCCCCATTGAAGCGCCCTGATGTGGGCCGTGGAATATGACCTTCTCCTAGTTTCCACGTCTGATTGGACGTGGCCCCATTGAAGCTTATATCACACCTCCCTCTTCACCACGCCACCCTCGGTTTCCACGTCTGATTGGACGTGGCCCCATTGAAGCCTTCCCAAAGAGCACGGTATGCGGCAAGCTGGCAGGTTTCCACGTCTGATTGGACGTGGCCCCATTGAAGCGCTATCACCCACTCGCACGGGCGCCCATATTGCTGCTGTTTCCACGTCTGATTGGACGTGGCCCCATTGAAGCAACAGTTGTTTTACTCGATTGAAGTTGAAAGCTCGTTGTTTCCACGTCTGATTGGACGTGGCCCCATTGAAGCGTATTAGGTTTTCTGGTTGGTCAAACTCACCCCACGGGTTTCCACGTCTGATTGGACGTGGCCCCATTGAAGCCGTTATTATATAATCATCAAATACAGGAGGTGGCGAGTTTCCACGTCTGATTGGACGTGGCCCCATTGAAGCTATTCCACCTTGCGGCATCAAAGAAGAACATTTGCCGTTTCCACGTCTGATTGGACGTGGCCCCATTGAAGCATTATCGTGGGATGGCCTTCAGGCCAACGGACAGCCCGTTTCCACGTCTGATTGGACGTGGCCCCATTGAAGCCTGCTGATTTTCGTTTGCCTGCTTTGCGGCTCTTCTGTTTCCACGTCTGATTGGACGTGGCCCCATTGAAGCCCGGGGCGAACACGGATTTTGCCGGGAATAAATACCTGTTTCCACGTCTGATTGGACGTGGCCCCATTGAAGCACCGTGAACACATAGTTATTGCCGGTCAACCCGCCCAGTTTCCACGTCTGATTGGACGTGGCCCCATTGAAGCCGACGGTAGATACCACCATTGAGCCTCCTGAATCGAGTTTCCACGTCTGATTGGACGTGGCCCCATTGAAGCTTGACGCTGGCACCCTGCCATACATCCAGCAAACACGTTTCCACGTCTGATTGGACGTGGCCCCATTGAAGCTCAATTGATCCGGTCAGAAGTGAATCCAGACACCACGGTTTCCACGTCTGATTGGACGTGGCCCCATTGAAGCGACGCCCCCCTTGCGAGCGCCCTTTCCCTCAAGGCGGTTTCCACGTCTGATTGGACGTGGCCCCATTGAAGCGCAACACCTTGAAAGTACGGACATGAGCCATTCCAGATGTTTCCACGTCTGATTGGACGTGGCCCCATTGAAGCATTGCCCAGGCCCTCGGGTACTCATCCTATCAGGACGTTTCCACGTCTGATTGGACGTGGCCCCATTGAAGCTCTAGTTTTGTGCCGAGGAAGAGATGGTCGGGATTAAGTTTCCACGTCTGATTGGACGTGGCCCCATTGAAGCACCAAGGCTGCCACCCAGAAGACCACGAAGTAAGAACGTTTCCACGTCTGATTGGACGTGGCCCCATTGAAGCACATAGGTCGGGTGCGCCTTACCCACATACATCTGGTTTCCACGTCTGATTGGACGTGGCCCCATTGAAGCGATATTGAGGTGTTCGGATGCAGCCCAGAGTAGCACGTTTCCACGTCTGATTGGACGTGGCCCCATTGAAGCACATTGGTTAGTATATAATAATAAGGAGGGGAGAAAGTTTCCACGTCTGATTGGACGTGGCCCCATTGAAGCCTTAATCCTTCCTCCCTCTTCCGCATCCAGTTAGACATAGACCTCCCGTAGATTCCAAGTAATTGAGTACAATTATATTTGCTGGCAAATTGCCATCAATTGATGAATCATCGCCATCAGAGAGGATGCCCTTATGCTGCAGGGCCGGGATTGAGTCTCTACTCACCAGTCTCCGTGCTGCATAAC
>Ga0116141_10002445_pt1 | contig 15926 bp, 12 predicted proteins | sample AD_UKC097_MetaG_FD_89744 | JGI IMG/M metagenome (GOLD analysis project Ga0116141, IMG submission 89744) | Active sludge microbial communities of municipal wastewater-treating anaerobic digesters from USA - AD_UKC097_MetaG | ecosystem: Engineered > Bioreactor > Anaerobic > Digestate | place: USA...
CGCGGCGGGACAGGAAGTGATACGGCGATTTCTGAGGTATTCCTGCGAATACATGATGGGACTGGTGGACAAGGAAACCGTGCAGCGCGTGGAACTTCTCATGGAGGATCTGAGGCTCAAGGCCGAGAATCGTCCCGTGGTGATCCCCGCTCGCGAGGCCGCGGAACATGCCAGAAAGGAAAAAAAGGGCAACGAGGGCATTTTCTGCGGCGCAGCCATACAATTGAAAAACGGTGGCATCGTGACGGGCAGAAACTCGGCGCTCATGCATTCAGCCTCGGCCACAATCCTCAACGCGATCAAATGCCTGGCGGAAATCCCTTCAAAAATTCACCTCATCGCCCCGAATATTCTTGAATCCATCGCCACGATGAAAAAAGAGATCGGAGACTCGAGGGGGGCAAGCCTGGATCTCGAAGAAGCCCTGATCGCCGTTGGAGCCTCCACACCGTCGAACAACGCGGCGCAACTGGCCGTTGACCAGCTGAAAAACCTGCGCGGCTGCGAGATGCACATGACGCACATGCCCACACCCGGAGACGAGGCCGGACTGCGATCTCTCGGCATCAACCTCACCAGCGAACCCCAATTCTCCAGCCGGAGCCTGTTTGTAAAATAACACGCCGTTGCAATTCATATGCAGGCATGCGGGCATCCGTTTCATCCGCCGCCGATGACGATGGACAGCACGACATTCTGTCCGGATTCAAGCACATGATGATGCGGACGCAGGACGCCGTCCACAACCGTCATGATGCGGGGGATGTGGTTTTCGGCATAACCCGCGGCAACAAGAGAGTCCCGCACCGTGGAGCCCCGGGCCAGTTCCAGGTCAAATTCATTCAGCCCCCGCGGTTTCAGAAGAATCCCTGAAACACATACATGAACGGAAATCATCTCGCCCTCCCCCTGCCGCAGACAGAACAGTCCGGATCGCGTTCCAGTTTTATCTCACGGGATGTCATGGACAGGCAGTCAAAATGAAGCATGCGTCCCCACAAGCCGCCTTCGAGGCCCAGTAACAATTTGACAGCCTCGGCGGCCTGCAATGTTCCGATCAACATGGGAGTGATCCCGATCACCTGGCAGATCTCTTCCGGAGGGGATTCGCGAAACAGGCATTTCAGGCAGGGCGTTCTTTGAGGCACAAGCGTTGTGATGTGCCCCTCGAATCCGCGGCATGCGCCGTGGACAAGGGGGATTCCCGCATGGTACGCGGCCATGTTGAGCACGAACCTGGCGGGGAAATTATCAAGGGCATCCACCATGACATCCACGCCGGTCAGGATGTCCATGATATTGTCGCGCCCCACGCGGCTGCGTATACCCATGATATGGATGTCGGGATTCATGGCCTGAAGTTTGTTAACAGCAGATTCCACCTTGAGGTGTCCGATATCGCGCGGCCAGTGAAGGTACTGCCGGTTCAGGTTGGAGGGTTCAACCAGATCATAATCCACGATGAGGATATCTCCGACGCCGGCAAGGGCCAGCGCAGCGGCAGCGGAGCAGCCCAGCCCCCCCAGTCCGAAGACCACCACACGGGAACCGCTCAGACGCAGCTGTCCTTCCGGCCCGATCTCAGGCATCAGAATTTGACGTTCATATCTTGGATTCCTGTTCATGAGCAACCGCCTGATTTTTCATATGGCAGCATATGACAAACGGATGCACGACGGGAGAACAGCGCCGATATCCCAGTCATGAAATCCCTGCCATATCACTTAACTGTATTTACGTCCTTCGTCGAGCATGGCGAGGTAATTGTCAAGAGGTATATAATTGGCTATGGTGTTTCCGGAGCCGAGACAGTAGCCGCCTTCCGGCTGGCAGATATCGAGTGTATCGCGGACGCGGCGCCGGACATCTTCAGGCGCGGCCCGGCACAGGAAATCCATGTCCATCCCGCCGATCAGGCCGACTCGTTTTCCATAAAGTTTTTTGGCTTCGACCACCGGCATGATGGCGTCTTCAAAGGAATGGCGGGCCTGAATCCCCACATCGTCAATCAGATCGTCCATGATCAGCTCCAGATTTCCGCAGGCGTGGAGAAAATAGGGTTTGTTATATTCGTGCGCCAGGGTTGCGCATTGTTTGTGCCAGGGCAGGACCAGGCGGCGCAGATGCTCGGGCGCAAGAAGCGGCTGTGTCTTGAATCCCATGTCATCACTGGCCCAGATGATGCCGATGCACCGGGACTGGCAGAGGATGCGTGTCAATTCAACATAGATCGAACCCACACGGTCCGCCACGGCCTGAACGAAGTCCCAGTCATCGTAAACCTTGTAACAGAGGTTTTCATATCCAATACCCCAGGACAGGACCTCAAAGACATGAGCGGTGAGCTCATAAACCGTCATATCATCAGGCAGGTTTTTATCAAACCACTCGATCCGGGAAAGGTCCAGGTTGCGGATATCAGGCCAGGGAAATCGCTCGAAATCCTCCCAGGTTTGCAGCGGCCCGGTGTGTTCTTCCACCCAATCACGGTTGCCACGAATCTGGCCGGCAAGGTTTGTGGCGTCATCTGTGCGGTGCCAGCTAAGGGGGAAATCAAGACCGGGGACATTGATCCGGATTGCGTCATAACCGAGAAAGCGGTGAAGGGCGACATCCCGCTTGAGCATGGAATGGGGATCTCCGGAGTCGTGCCCCGTGTCGAGTTCGAAACGCCGGGCAACCGCGGCTTTGATCTCCTCATCGAGAAACAGCTCGAGATGATGGACGCGCGCGGGTTGTTTATGTTCAACCAGGCAGCGAAGCAGGGCTTCACAATCAGGAGCGACGGAATGTTCGAAAAGTTTCATAAACCGTGGGACGGGCGCATAGCCCGCCGGACCTCCGCAGATTTGGAACTTCATGGCAGGGCAGGTTCCCGCTGAAGCGACGTGAAAATGTATAGACAATTCCGCTCACACAGTGTCAAGGGAAACAAAGCACGGCCCCGGTCATGTTTTTTCATTGATCTGCTGCACTCAAAACCTTTAAAGACAATTTTATATCGCACGGGGTAAAAAGGCGCATTCTCATGGCTATGTTTTTTACCGACCTGGAAGGCACCGAGTTCAAGTCGTCGCCGGAAGGATTGATCACTTAAGATGCGAGGAACTTGGCCCGGAGCCCGTTGCCGAAATCGGCATTTCCGCTGTGACGGCGGACCGCCCGGAAGAGGCAATGCCCGCCCGAGTGGTCATGGTCCAATACCGCTATGAAGGCGTGAATTTCGTGGCGGAATGCCCGATCGTTTCCATCGAAGGACTGGTGAAGGCGGTCAACAAATCACAGCATTTTCTGTGCACACTCAAGATAACCAACCGCCTGGCCCGCGGCGCGTACAGTGTCTCGGTGTTCCTGCGCGCCCCGGCGGGCGGCAATCCCCGTTTTCTGATCCCCGGAGTTTTTTACAAACACAACCGCCCGGCAAAATGCAATCGAAAGTATCCCGGATATACACCGGAGCCTTCAACGGATGCCGAGGATCCCTTTCTCGGGCCGGAATGGAGTTTCCGGTCGGACCGTTGCTCTGAGCCGGCGGTCCTCGGATGGACCGATGACCTGAGCCTGGCAATGGCCGCGCCGCCCGTATTCGACAAGGGGCAGAGCGGCGTCTTCTTCAGCGTGAAGGATGGCCGCATGGAGATCGGCGTGAACTTTCCCTATCGGGAAGAGCCAGCCAAGTATTCCTTCTGCTACGAAACGGGAACGGCGCCCGAACGCACATTCTTCTACATGAACCGGGGCGAGGCCTTTTCCGTTACCTTCGACATGGCCATCGGGAAAAGAGACCTCCACGGCTATGCCCCGTTCCTCAGGACGATTTATGAGCGCGACCGGTCCGCCATTCCCACCCGCCCCTGGATGGATGCGGATCACGCCTGCCAGCTGGCATCGTATGGTCTTTATAAATGGCACTACGACCGGGAGGAATCCGCCTTATGGGAGACATGCTCCTTTGACCGCTACTTTGGAAAAAGGAATGGTTATGTGGACCGCGCAAGCATGCACACCGCCTGGGTCAGCGGGGCACCGACGGCCATGGCGCTCCTGTGGCAGGGCCGGGCGGTAAAGAATGACGACTATCTGGCCGCCGGAACACGCGTCCTGGACAAAATCGCATCCGGAACAGGGCCGACCGGCACCTTTTTCCCCTGCCTGGTCTCAGGCAAGGGGTGGACGGGAGGGTGGAATCCCAAGGATAACTGGGCCCAGGCGCGGACCTGTGCCGAGGCCACCCTGTTTCTTCTGCGGGCCCTGCGCCTGGAACTTTCGTATGGAGCGGCCCACCATGCCTGGGGAGATGCCGTGCGCAAGAGCCTGGATTTTGCCGTGAAGATTCAGCGCGCGGACGGCCATCTCGGCTCCTATTACAACATGGATACCGGCGAAGTGGAGGAATGGGAGGGGGCCGGAGGCCTCCTCTGGACAGCCGCCCTGATCGGAGGATCGGTGTTTTTTGGCGAACCGCGTTATCGCGAGGCCGCGATCCGGGCAGGTCACTGTTATGCCTCCTATCTCGAAGATGAGTTTCTTTACGGCGCTCCGGAAGACGTCCACCTGACGCCCACTTCCGAAGACGGCTATAACGCCCTCATCAGCTACACTCTGCTCGGCGAAATCACCCGCGAGGAGGAATGGTTGAAGATGGCGAAGGCCGCCGCGGACTGGCTTTTGACATTCCGCTTCACATACAACACACGCCTGCCGCAATTTTCCATCCTCTCCCAGTATGACTTCCGGACCAAAGGCGGTGATGTGGCTTCACCGTCCAATCAGCACCTGCACTTTTACGGCCTTGTGTGTCACCCGGAGCTGATGAAGCTGGGACAGTATCTCAAAGATGATTATTACATCCGCCGCGCCACCGAGCATCTGGAATTCTGCCACCAGTTCATTGCCCGGGACGACGGCGATTTCGGCGCCCGGAAGGGCATGATCCCCGAACAGTTCTACCACACGGACTGGTGGCAGCCCAAGGGCCACCTTCTGGCGCTTTCCCACGCATGGTGCGCCGGACTTCTTCTCTATGCCAACCTCTGGGAAAAGGAATGCCTGAAACAAAGCACGATTCGCCTGAACCAGCCGGAGGAGCCCGGAACGGCACCGGCGCATGGAGCCAGGACCGCCAGGGTACCCACAACCTCCGGGGGACCCACAACCGAAGAAATGCCCCCCTCGGAACGGGAAACACTTTTCGATCTGTGAAGGATGAACCCCTCATGGGAAAAGACTCCCCCAGGCAAATCGTCACGGATGCGGTGACCTTTGAGGGGCCCGCCCGCATACCGCGCGACCTGTGGGTCCTGCCGGCCGCTCTGGCACGGCATGGCCGCCTGATCCGCGAACTCCAGTCCCGCCGGCCCTCGGACTTTGCCGGAGACGGTTTCGAGGACCTCACCGGCGGAGATGCCCTGTACCGGCGTGGCACGTTCCGGGACGCCTGGGGGAGCGTCTGGGAAAACCAGGAGGAAGGCCTTCTGGGACAAGTCCGGAGCTTTCCCCTTTCGGACTGGAGCCTTCTGAAAACATACACCCCGCCGTTTCACCTCATCGGAAAGGGGTTTGAAAAAGTTCCCGGAACACTGGCCGCCACAAAGGATCGTTTTCATATCGGGATCATTCCATCCCTGTTCCACCGCATGTGCTGGCTGCGCGATCCCGCGGACATTCTCATGGATTTTTACACAAATCCCCGGGAACTGGCGCTCCTGCGCGACATGGTTCACGAATACAACCTGAAGCATCTAGATCAACTTCTGGAATACGACCATGAAGGGATATTCATCGGGGATGACTGGGGCACACAGGAACAGCTGTTCATCCGTCCCGAAATGTGGCGGGAATATTTCAAACCCTGCTATGCAGAATACTTCGGTCGCGCCCGCAAGGCGGGCCGTCTTGCCTTTTTTCACTCCGACGGGTATATCCTTGAGATCATCGAGGATCTGATCGAGATCGGGGTCCAGGCCCTGAACTGCCAGGTGGCCTGCATGGGGGCGGAGGAATTGGGCCGGCGCTTCGCCGGACGCATCTGTTTCTGGGGGGAGCTGGACCGCCAGCATCTTCTTCCGCTGGGACGTCCTGATGAAATTACACGGGCCGCGCGGGACAACATGAGGCATCTGATGACAGATCGCGGCGGATACATCATGCAGGCCGAGTTGAACATGGACGTGCCCGAGGAAAACATACGCGCACTGTTTTCCTGCTATGACTTCCCGGGCGCGGCATGAAGCGTTCGCCGGTTATTTCCGGGGGATGAAAAAGGACCGCCATCTCATCCCGGAAAACAGCCATCTTCATACACATATAAAAATAACTTGCATTCCGATGGCCTCTTTCCAATGTGTATCTTTGTTTTTTGTCAATAGCGCCCCAGGAGGAAATCATGAAGGCTGTCATTCTGGCCGCGGGGGAAGGCACCCGCATGAGGCCCATCACATTTCACACCCCGAAACCCCTGATCAAAATCCTCGGCAAACCGATCCTTCAATATAACTTTGACATACTGAAGGGTCACGTGGATGAAATCATCATGGTTGTCGGCCACCTCAAGGAAAAGATCATCGAGTATTTTGGAGACAGATATGAAGGCATCAAGTTGACCTATGTGACCCAGCGGCAGCTGCGCGGAACAGCGGATGCCGTCAGCGAGGTGAACAACCTGATTCCGGACCGTTTTATTCTGCTGATGGGAGACAGTATATACGACAAGGTTGATCTGGAGGAATGTCTGAAATACGAACTCTCCATCCTCGCTCTGGAGGTTCCCGATCCGGAAAAATTCGGCATCTTCCGGCTCGAGGGAGACCGCATTGTGGACATCGTGGAGAAACCGAAGGAGTATATTTCCAATCTGGCCAATGCAGCGCTGTATGTTCTGGACCGCGATATATTCGATGAGATTGCGCGCCTCGAGATCTCGCCACGGGGTGAGATGGAACTGACAAGCGCCCTGACGGCCCTGGCACACCGTCGTCCCGTAAAGTGTGTCCAGTCCAAAGGATACTGGATTCCCATCGGTTATCCGACGGACATCCAGAAGGCGGAGGAGGAACTCCACGGCCGCGGGTTGTAAATCCCGCCAGGCGGGTATCGGTTCGGCGACATGAACTGAACGGCAGGGCGCGTGCAGGGTCCTGATTATGATGGAGTGTGCCACATTTTGAAAAAGATCATGCTCATAATTCTGGCCGCGGCTCTCGGTGGCGCGGCGGTTTACGGCTGGCGCTCCGTGCCAAAGACCAATCCGTTCGATTCGCTCCCCGTCGAAACCGCCTCCCGGGGCGAACTTCTGCTCACCATCGAGGAGGTCGGCATCATCCGTGCCAGGAAAAGCGAGGCGGTCATCGCGCCCTTCAGCGGAAAAATCACTCGCATCCTGGATGACGGCTCAAGCGTAACCAAAGGTCAAACCGTTGTCTGGATGGACACCGAAAACGTTCAGAAAAACCTCGACGAGCAGACTACAAACCTGAAATCCACCAAAACCGATCTCGAGCGCACGATCGAGGAACTGATCAAAGGGATGCGCAACAACACTCTGCAGGTGGAATCCGCCGCCGCGGATCTGGAATTCGCCCGCCTGAAACTCCTTGAAGTAAACCGGAATCTCGACACAACACAGCTGCTTGTGGATCAGAACATCGAGGCGCGCACCCGTCTGGACACAGCGCGTCAGAAGGTGGAGAGCGAAACCTTCAGCACTCTGAGCACGGATCTGGAATTCCAGAAAGACATGAAGGACAAGGAGTCCGAGGAATCCTCACGCATTGCGGAGCTGGGCAAGGTGAAGCTGCGCAGCATGAAGGCACAGAGAAACATAAGCGAGGCACAGGAAAAGATTGTCCAGGCCGAGCTGAAAGCCCCCGCCGACGGACTGTTGATCCTCTCTGAAGAATTCAACTGGATGACCGGCAAGAACGTCAAACCACAGTCCGGCGACGAAATCCGGGAATCCCGGATTCTGGCGGAAATTCCGGACCTCTCCTCACTGATCATCCTTTCCCAGGTCAGCGAGGAGGATATTTCCAAGGTCTCCGAAAACCAGCAGGTGATCGTTACAATGGATGCCTTCAGCGATATCCGCCTGAACGCACAGCTGTCCCGCAAGGGCAAGGTGGCCATCGCCCGCAATATGTCGCCGGCAGGCAATCTCTCGTCTGAAACCGAGGATACAGGTCAGAAGGTGTTCGAACTGGACTTCAACCTCGACAGCACGGATCCCCGGCTTCGGCCGGGTATGACTGCGAACATATCCATTATCCTGGACAAAGCGGCCAATGTGCTGACCGTGCCGCTCAAGGGCGTTTTTCAGAAAAACGGCAATTCCGTCGTCTATCTGAAAAATACCGACGGCTATGAAGAGAGGATTGTGACCATAGGGAGAAAGAATCGGGAACGGGTGGAGATCTTGAGTGGAATCAAAGAGGGTGAGAGGATTTTCATGAAGGACATGAAGATGTCCAACGGCAGATCATGAGGAAACATCTCACGACAGGAGGACCCGGAAAAATGTCTGACAGCAAAAAAACCACCCGTCGGCGCAAGTATCGCCTGAAGCGGGCGCGGCGCGGCCCCGAAATGTTCCGGAGCGCCGTGATCGAAACCCTTGGAGGGGGCGACTCCCGGAAAGAGACATTGGCCCTCGAGGACATGAAACAGAACCATGAGCTGGAAATGGGCGGTCTGAAAGACCGCATCCTGCGCGCACATGCCGACATGGAAAACCTGCGCAAGCGAACCGCCCGGGAAAAAGAGGATATTAAAAAATTCGCCAATGAAAATCTTATCGCCAACATACTGCCCGCCCTGGACAACTTTGATCATGCAGTGAAGGCAGCCGAGCGCAATCCCGATTTTAATTCCTTTCTGAAGGGCATTCAGATCACACGCCAGGATCTTCTCAAGATTCTGTCAGACGCCGGACTTCAGCGCATACCGTCAGATGGCGAGACGTTCGACCCACGCATCCACGAGGCCATGTCCACCGGCTGGAGCGAAAACGTTCCCGAGGGAAGTATTCTCGAACTCCTGCGCGAAGGATATACACTTCAGGGCAGAGTGCTCCGTCCCGCCTGGGTCAAGGTGAACAAGAAACAGGAAAAAGCCGCCGAGCCCGCCGCGTGCGCGGCCTTCATGCCCAACCCCCAGATCAACCGGAGCCCCTGAATCAAGCACAGCCGGTTGAGGATTCAGACGCATCCTCGCCGCCCGGCGACAAGTAAATATACATTATGCACAAAACTCAGCGCCGCGTCCTTATAATTCTGGCGGGCGTGATCCTGCTCGGCCTGGGACTCCGGGGCATTTTTTTCTTTCAGTTTTCCCGCACACCTTTTTACCGCTATCCCACACTGGACGCGCTTGACTACAAGAAGACCGCCCTCAATGTGGCAAACGGGCGTCTGATCCAGGACCGCGCCTTTTTCCTGGGCCCCGCTTATCCGTATCTGCTCGGTGCCGCTTACACCCTTACGGGTGGGCGCATTTGGACGTCGCGCGCACTTGTGTTGCTCCTGTGGCCTGCCATTGCAATCCTCATCTATATGGTCGGAACGAAGACCTTTGGCCCGGCGCGGGGTCTTCTGGGCGCCTTGTTATATGCGGCACATACACCGGCGCTCTTCTATGAGCAGACGCTCCTCATGGAAGGGACTCTTTCCTTTTTTGTCCTGCTTTTTGTCACATTATGGCTTCTCGCGGACAAAAAGGAACGTCCCGCCTGGTATGCCGCGGCCGGGGTCGCTCTTGGTATCTGCGCTGTCTTCCGCGGGAATTTTCTCCTTTTCGTGCCGGCGGCCATGGCCATGCTCTTCATCCCGCGCCCGGAGGGAAAAAACAACAACCCCCTGAAAATGTCGGCTCTCAAAAATACCCTGATTTTCGCTGGAGCCACCGCACTGGCAATTCTTCCGGCAACCATTCATAATTACCTGGCAGAAAAAGACTTTGTCCTGCTGACCTCCAATGGGGGCATCAATCTCTTCATCGGAAACAGTGAAAACGCCACGGGGCCTTTGAGACTCCACCCGGTGTGGACATGGCCGTCGAGATGACGGGGCGGCGCCAGGCGGAACAGGCGCTGGGGCGCTCCCCTCTCAAATCATCGGAGATCAGCCGCTGGTGGCGGAACCGGGCGATTGCGTCCATGAGCCGGAATCCGCTGCGCGTAGTGAAACTCGCCTTTGCCAAGATGCGCTATTTCTGGGGCCGTCCCGACCTGGGACAGGTTTACAGCCTGGATCACATGGGACAGGTCATGCCCGCCATGAAATGGCCCCTCTTTTCCGGCGCACTGCTTGGACCGCTCGCCCTGGCGGGCCTTGTCCTGGCCTTTATGCAAAAAAATGTTAAAGGCCGGACGGCCTCCGGATTTGTTCTGCTGTATATGATCTCGCTTCTCCCCTTTTTCATGACTGCACGTTACAGGCTTCCGGTGGCGGGACTTCTGTGCCTTCTGTCGGCTCATGCCGCAATCTCATTCGTGGAATCCCTCAGGAGCCGGGAATGGTTTCGCGCGGCGGCGCTGGGAGTCGGAATCGCTCTGGCCGCATTCCTTCTGAACAACCACAGCCTGGTCCGGGACCGCATGTCCCGCGAGGGTTTTTACAACTCCCTCGGGCTGATGCGCCAGATGGACGGCGACCTCGAAGGTGCGCGGCGAGAGTTTGAGACGGCGCTGCAAGAGCGGGAAATCCCGAAAATCCGCGTGAATCTCGGCCGCGTTCATCACTTGCAGCGTGACCTGGAAGGCGCGCTCACCTGCTATATCAAAGCCCTCAAGTCCGAACCGCAAAACGGGCGCTCGCATTTTTACGCGGGCCAGTGCCTCGTGGAACTCGGCCGGAATGATGAGGCGCTCCCCCACCTGGAATCCGCGGCGGTTCAGGATCCGGATCCTCCCCCCCTCCTCTGGTATAACCTGGCGTTTCTCCAGCTGGAACAGGGGCGGCATTCCGAGGCATCGGAGAATATGGCACGATACCTGCTGGCCCGTCCGGAAGATATCCAGGCCGCCGATCTCTTCAGGAAAATGGGCGGGGGTCTGAATGCCATTCCGGTTACAAAACCTGAGGGGGCGAAGCCATGACGCTCAAACCCCCGAAAACAAAGATCCGAACACCCAAACCGGACAGCCGGACCCGGCCTCATGCCTCCACTTCAGACAAGCGTCGGCTGGTCGTCGCGGCACTCCTGCTTGCGGCCCTTATCATCGCCTATGCCCCGTCGCTTCGGGGCGATTTCCTCTGGGACGACGATGATTATGTGGTCAACAACGGAACGCTGCGAAATGTAAAGGGCCTGCTTCGCATCTGGATTGAGCCGGGCGCCGTGCCTCAGTATTACCCGATGACTCACTCCACCTTTTGGGCGGAATATAACCTGTGGGGGCTCCGGCCCACGGGATACCGCATAACGAACCTCCTGCTCCATGCCGCTTCGGCGCTTCTGCTCATGGTGATACTGAAGCGGCTCGGGATGGCGGGGGCGATGCTGGCCGGAATTCTGTTTGCGCTTCATCCCGTTCATGTGGAAAGTGTGGCATGGATCACAGAACGCAAGAACTGCCTTTCCGGGTTCCTGTACCTAACCTCCTTTTTCTTCCTCGCGCGGTTTTATGGTTTGTTCGATCCCGTCGGCGGGGAGAGGCGGGAAGGACGGAGGAAGGATTACAGCATCGCGCTGGCGCTCTTTGCAGCCGCGCTGTTTTCCAAGACGGTGGCATGCAGCCTGCCGGCCGCCCTGCTGATACTCGTATGGTGGAAACGGGGAAAGGTGCGCGGCGGAGATGTCCTGAAACTGGCGCCCTTTTTCGCACTCGGGCTGATCCTGGGCATTGCGACAATCCTGATGGAGCGCCATCACGTGGGGGCCGGAGGCGCGGCGTTCGATCTCTCATGGGCTCAGCGCGCGATCATCGCCGGACGCGCCCTGTGGTTCTATTTCGGCAAACTGGCCTGGCCGCATCCGCTGGTCTTCATCTATCCACGATGGAATCCGGAGGCTTTCGGGATTTTCGACGCGGCGGCGCCGGTCGCGGCGCTCGCGACCGCGGGGGCGCTCTGGTTCCGGCGGGACCGAATCGGGCGGGGGCCTCTCGCCGCGGCATTGTTCTTCGGCGCCACCCTGTTTCCCGCCCTCGGTTTTTTTGATGTCTATCCGATGCAGTTTTCCTTCGTCGCGGATCATTTTCAGTATCTCGCCTCGCTGGGACCCATCGTGTTGTTCTCCGCGGTCCTTGCCTCGGCACTGAAAAAGCATCTGCATCCCTCGGGTGAAATAACCGCCTGTGTTGTTATCGGCGCAACCCTGGCCCTTGTCACATGGAATCAATCGCACATCTATCGGAATCTCGAAAGCCTTTGGCGGCACACGCTGCGGCACAATCCCGAATCCTGGATGCCGCTGAACAACCTGGGCCGGGAGATGGCCCGACAGGGCCGCATAGAGGAGGCCCTGGAGTATTACAAACACGCCGAGACCCTCACGCCGGATGACGACATCCTTCAATACAATCTCGGCACCGTATTGCTCAACCTGCGCCGGCCTGACGAGGCGGAGGGTCATTTTCGAAAAGCCGTACGGCTGAATCCGGACTATCCCGACGCCTGGGGGAACCTGGGCCTGACGCTTCTATTTGCAAACCGTCCGGATGAGGCACTGTCCTGTATGGACCGCGCGCTGCAGATGAGAACAGGAGCGGCATGGCTGCACACAGGGCGCGCAAAAGCCCTGGCCGCGCTCGGGCGCATTGACGAAGCCCGGGGGGAATTTCGGAAGGCGCTCGGCCTCGAAACTGACGGGGAGGAGCGGGATAAAATCAATTTCGCTATGGGCTTCATGGAATTCGAGGCCGGGAACCTCGCGGCATCGGAAGACATCTTTCGGGATTACCTTTCCCGCAATCCGGACAGCCCCCGGGCTTATGAAATCCTCGGGACCATATGCTCGATGCGACAGGACTGGAAAGGGGCGGAGACGCACTTCCGCCGCGCCACGGAGCTGACGCCGGGCGATCCTGACCATTTTTTCAACCTGGGGCGCGCCCTGATGGAGCAGGGCAGGAGGGAGGAGGCTTATGTCGTCTGGCGACGGGTTTACGAGATCAATCCTGATGACGAACGCATACAAAAGATGCGCCCCATGCCGGATCAACTCCCCTGACGTTCATTCTCCGGGAATAAAACCATAATCGGGCGAGCCCCAATTGAACGCTTTTCCATTTCCACAGATTTCTTGTGCCTTGACTTCAGCCGCCGGCTCGTGAGAACCGACTTGTATGGTTCGTCTGATAAAAACAGTCCGTCACCCCCTCCCGCATCACGGCCCGGCGCCGGCGGGTACGGAAACTTCCTTTTCATTCAAGGCAGTCGTGCTTCTGGCGCTGGCGGCTTTGTTCCTTACACTGGCGCTCCCCCGCCTTCCGGCACAACAGACCCTTGAAGACGCGGACTGGTTTGAAAGGGAACTCGGTGAGGGTGTTGTCTGGCGGTATTACCTCTTCGATAATCTTTTCGGTTCCAAACAAAGCATCAGTTATATTGACGCGGACCTGTCGAATCCGAATGTGTCGGTAAATCTGCCCTTCCTGGCCGCTGCCCGCGAAAAGACCAGTTCCATGATCCCGGCCCAATTCCCGGATTCCATTGCCGGAATCAATGGAACGTATTTCAACACCTCCGGCGGCGGGCACCTGACATACCTCCGGATTGACGGGACAGTAATTCCCCCCGGAGGCGCGCTCTTTTCGCCGTGGGGATATGAGGGGGCCTTGGCGCTGGACGCTTCGGACAAGGCAAGCATGGAACAAATGCCGACCGGCGGCTGGGTAAATAATACCGGTCATCCCGATATCCTCGCCTGCGGGCCGCTTCTCATTATTGAAGGTGTCATTCCTTCGGAGTATCTGACATCCATCGGTGCTCATTGCACAAGCAGGCATCCCCGAAGCGCGGTTGGAATAACCACCGGTTATCATCTTATCCTTCTCACGGCGGACGGCAGAACGGAAATGGCGGACGGCATGACCTGCGAGGAACTGGCGCAGGTCATGAAGCAACTGGGCTGCCCTGACGCCATGAATCTGGATGGCGGAGGGTCAACCACTTTGTGGGGCGCGGGGGAATTATACGGCGGGGTTCTGAATTACCCGTCAGACAACGGGGAATACGACCACGGGGGGGAGAGGGCCTGTTCCAACGCGATAGCCATAACATCAACCGCGCCTTCACAAAAGATGTGGGACGCCCGGTTAGTCAGCAAGATATACTCTCCCGCAATGGGAGTCGGCGCCGTGCAGAACGTCACGCTGTCCTACGTCAATATCGGAACCGCCACTTGGACGGCAGAGGACACGCAACTCGTCCTGGCGCGGCCTGATGGACGCACAAGCGAGCTTCAGGACGGCCCGACATGGCATTCTCCTTCGCAGCCCGTACTCATGACACCGGCGACGGTCGGGCCGAATGAGTCCGCCACGTTCACATTCATGTTAAGAGCCCCGGAGGTTACGATAACTACCGTCTATAACGAGCATTTCAAGCTGGTTCAAAGCGGCGTCGGCAGGATCGGCCCGGCGGATACCGAAGCCTGGATGAAGATCGTGGTTCAGCCGCCCGTTTTGCACGGGGAATCCTTTATCGTGGAAAGCCGGATCGGCGGACAGAATTACGCGTGGTATTCAGACAGCGGCATGGCAAACACAAGCGCCAACTGCACGGCGCCGGGGTGTTCGGAGAATATCGGGACGCGATACGGATCAACGTATCGAAGCGTGGCGGGAGCAAAAAACGCAGCGGTCGCGCCGGATTTTCCCAAAGGCGGTGGGCATTACAAGATTTATGCCGCCTGGTGCGCCGGATCGAGCCGCAAAAATCCCATAACCTACCACGTCAAGCATTCAAAGGGAACCGTTTCGTTCCCCATTGACCAGACAGCCACGGCAAATGTCTGGGTTCCACTTGGTTCAGATGTGTATTATTTCAATGAGGGCTTCGGCGGCTCTGTCATCATGACAAACGAAAATATTGATGTGAGCGGCTCCATGTATGCAGGTGGGATCCGGTTCGAGTATGTCACTCCGGAAGCCCCGGATAAAACTTATACAGTTAATTACCTTGCACCGCACCACATCAAGCCCGGGATCAACGGACTGGCCGGGCCGGGGGAATGGGGCGCCGCGTCACCCCCCGCAACAGGATATGTTTTCCATGATAATCCCGCCACCCCGGCAACAGAAGACGGTACGTTTCAGATGCTCTTCGACGATTCGCACCTCTACATCCTGTTTCAAATGAACAATGCCCATGTGGCAGGATACGCAACCCCTCCCGCGGCATATGGATACCACGACCTGGCCGGAGACAAGATCAACTTCTTCTTTACACCCTTTGGAGTTTACACGCAGCCTTTTTACAGAATCCTGTTTTGCCCCAATCCCGCGGACGGGAATTGTTATGTATGGTCCCAGGCAAGCGTTGTCAAGGTCACGGACGCCGCTGCCGGGACCGACTGGTCAGCCGGCGGAGACATATCTTACAGCCATGCCGGGGGTGTCCTGACGATTGAATACCGCATCCCGTGGAAGAATTTCAACTATGACGGAATCGTCCAATCAACATGCCCTGAGGATGGAACAGTCTGGGGAGTTCAACCCTGCATCAGCAACGAGGTCACGGCGGGAAACTGGGAATGGTTGAACTGGGAACCGGACAATACCCCATCATACGTTTACGGGGAACCCTTTGGCGGGCTTGTGTTTAATCAAGGCCCTGAGTCCGGCAGCATCTGGCAGATGTATTGATTCCTGATCAGGCGCACCTCTCCAGCGGCTCCGGTTTCAAAGAGGAAAAACCTCCCGGTCCAAAAAATCGGACCGATATGCCTGACGCAGCTTATCGGTCCGATATGCTTCTATATTCTTTCGA
>Ga0116141_10002448_pt1 | contig 15907 bp, 15 predicted proteins | sample AD_UKC097_MetaG_FD_89744 | JGI IMG/M metagenome (GOLD analysis project Ga0116141, IMG submission 89744) | Active sludge microbial communities of municipal wastewater-treating anaerobic digesters from USA - AD_UKC097_MetaG | ecosystem: Engineered > Bioreactor > Anaerobic > Digestate | place: USA...
CTGGGGCAGGACGCGCTGGTGCTGGGCCGCAAGGTCACCGGCTATCGCAAGGAGGCCGATGGTGGCATCACCGCGATCGTGACTGCCCTCGATGGCACGGTCAGCGAAGTGCGCGGCAGCCTGTTGATCGGCGCGGACGGCATTCATTCGGCGGTGCGGGCGCAGATGCATCCCGATCAGCCGCCGATCCACTGGGGCGGCACGATCATGTGGCGCGGCACGGCAAAGGGCGTGCCGATCCGTACCGGTTCCTCCTTCATCGGCCTTGGCACCGATCGCCACCGCGTGGTGCTCTATCCGATCTCCGCGCCTGATGCCGACGGGCTGGCCGACATCAACTGGATCGCCGAGCAGACCTTCGACACCGGTCATGACTGGCAGAAGTCCGGCTGGTTCCGCCCCGTGCCGCTGAGCGAGTTCGCGCGCGAGTTCGATGGCTTCGTCTATGACTGGCTCGACCTGCCCGCGCTGCTCGCCGGTTCGGAATGTGCCTATGAAAACCCGATGATCGACCGCGAACCGCTGCCGACCTGGGTCGATGGCCCGGTGGCGCTGATCGGCGATGCCGCCCACGCGATGTATCCCACCGGCTCCAACGGCGCGACCCAGGCGATCATCGACGGGCGCGTGCTGGGCCGGATCATGCTGGACAAGGGGGCGACGCCCGCTGCGCTGAAGGCCTATGACGAGGAACTGTGCGGCCCGGTCGGCCAGCTGGCGCTGCGCAATCGCGGTGCGGGGCCGTTCGGCCTGCTGCGCATGGTCGACGATCGCTGCGGCGGCCAGTTCGACAACATCGACGATGTCATCCCGGCCGAGGAGCGCGCGCAGTTCATGCTCGCCTACCAGCAGGCGGCGGGCTTCGCGCGCGATGAACTGAACGCGCGGCCCGGCATCATCCCCGCCGGCGCGCAGGTCGCCCGGGAAGTGGCATGACGCCGTTCGGCCAGGAAGCCGCCTTCCAGCTGGAAGTGGAAGTGCTTGCCCCCCAGGCGCTCGATCCCGTCAGCATGGGACCGGTGCGGGTGGTGTCGATCACCGGCGGGCGCGTGCTCGGCAGGCTGGAGGGCACGATCCTGCCCGGCGGAACCGACTGGCAGACGGTCGAGGCCGACGGCTCGGTCGGGATCGAGGCGCGTTACCTGCTCGAACTGACGGACGGCGCGCGGATCGAGCTGCAATCGCGCGGGCGGCGCGGCGCAGGGGCGGGCGCCTTCTGGTCCAGCATCTGGCTGCGCAGTGCGGACCCGGTCCACGCCTGGGTCAATGCCGCGCAGTTCATCGGCCTGGGGCGAAAGCTCGACGGCCATGTCGCCATCGACGCTTTCGCCCTGCCGGAGAGCTGATCAGCCGCGCTTCAGCCGCAGGACCTGCGGGCTGCGGAAGTTGGATGAGGGCACCCAAGACAGCTTCTCGTCGACCCGGGTGAACTCGGGCACGGCCTTGAGAGTTCCTCGAACACCACCTGGCAGGCGACCCGCGCCAGCATCGCGCCCAGGCACGAATGGACGCCGCCGCCGAAACCGACATGGCGCCGGGGCTTGCGGGCGATGTCGTAGGTGTCGGGATCGGGGAACATCCGCTCGTCGCGGTTGGCGCTGCCATAGGCCAGCATCACCGGGTCGCCCGCGCGCATGGTCTGGCCGTGCAGCTGGGTGTCGACCATGACCGTACGCTTGAAGCGCTGGGCCGAGGTGTTGAAGCGCAGCGATTCCTCCATCGCGTCCGGAATCAGCGCGGGATCGGCCACCAGCGCGCGGCGCGCTTCGGGATGGTCGGCCAGGTTCAGCGCGAACATCCCCATGAAGCCCGACAGCGATTCGATCCCCGCCATGATCAGGGTCGTGACGGTCAGCTGCACTTCCTTGTCGAGCAGCTTCTCGCCGTCGATCTCGGCGGTGATGAAGCCGGAAAGCAGGTCGTCACCGGGGTTCTGCTTGCGGTCCTGCACCAGCTTTTCGGCATAGTCGGCCATCCAGTGGAAGGCGGCGAGGTGCTCAGCGCTCTTCTGGCGGGTTGTCGCGTCGGTCTGGACCATCAGCACGGCATTGTCGCGCACCTGCTCGGCCTGATCGCGGGGCAGGGCGAAGAGGTAGAACAGGAGGTCGACCGTGACCTTCGAGCCGAAGTCGTTCACGAAATCGAACACGTCCAGGTCGGCGATTTCGGCAAGGTGCGCGGCGCAGGAAGCGCGGGCCGGTTCGAGCACGTGGTCAAGCGCGCGCTTGGTCATGGCTGACTGGATCAGTGCGCGCAGCCGGTCGTGGCGCGGCGGATCGCTGCTGCCGAGCGTCGATCCGGCGCGGCCCGGAAATTCGTCGATCAGGTTGCCCTTGGATGAGGAATAGACCCGCCAGTTGGTCAGGGCCGCCAGCACATCGTCATAGCGCGAGAGCACCCACATGCCCGCTTCCTCGCTCCAGAAGCAGGGATATTCGTCGCGCAGCACCTTGTAGGCGGGAAACGGGTTCGCGTCGGTTTCAGGGGCATAGGGATCGAAACGGAATGCCATGTCCGAAAAGCCTCTCGTTCTTGTCTGGTTGAGGCGAGAGTGCCCTGAAGGCAGGCCGGTGCCGACTCAGCATTGCTGCAAAGAATTGCACTTTTCGATCATGGCGGGCATGGTATCCGAGTGTCCGACAAGCCAACCGAGGTCAGCCGCTTCTCGCTCTATGGCGAGGGAAATGGCGCGATCGCTCCGGAATTCCTGCATATCGAGCCGATTTCGGATCGCTCCAGCCGGTACGAATGGACCATTTCCCCGCACAGTCATCCTGGCATTTTCCAGCTGCTGCTGCTCCAGTCAGGCAGCGGCGTTCTAGCGAGCGAGGGGGCTGAAGCGGCGCTGCGCCCGGTAACGCTGGTGGCGCTGCCCAGCGGCTGCGTTCACGCGTTCCGCTTCGGGGCGGGGACGGAAGGCTGGGTTCTGTCGATCGCCGCCGACCTGCTGGGTGACCCGCGCATTGCCGCGCTGTTCGATGCGGGCGATTTCGCGGGCGGCAGGCCGCGCTGGGTGGAACTGCCGCAGGGCGGGCGCGACGCCGCGCGCGCCGGCTGGCTGCTGTCCGACCTGGCGCTCGCTCTGGCGGGGGACCGGTCAGGCCCGCTGCCCAACCCGCTTGCAGCGCAGCTTGCCCTGGTCCTCGCGGTGGCCGGCGCCCTGCTGGCCGAGGGCGAGCAGGACGCGCAGGCGCCGGCCCACCGCGCGGACCTTGTCCGGCGCTTTCGCCAGCTCGCGGAACAGCACTTCCGCGAGGGCTGGGGCGTGGCGCGCTATGCCGATGCACTGGGCACCACCGTGCCGACCCTGACGCGCCACTGCCGCGCCCTGGCGCAGAAGACCCCCGGCGAACTGCTGCTTGACCGCCTGCTGCTGGAGGCGATGCGCGCGCTGACCTATACCCGCGCCGGGGTGGGACAGATTGCCGACGACCTGGGCTTTGCCGATCCGGCCTATTTCGCGCGGTTCTTCAAGGGGCGCACCGGGATGACCGCCAGCGCTTTCCGCAAGCAGCGCGCCTGGCTCAGTCCAGCAGCGCCTGCAACGCGGGGACGAAGTGGGGGCGGTGGAGCGCCGGGATCTTCTCCAGCAGGTCCTGCTCGAACCGCGCGGTAATCTCGCGCACCTGCGCCAGGCGGGCGAGGCCGGCCTCGCTCAGCACGATCGCCTGCGACTTGCGGTCAATCGGTTCGCGCCGGATCAGCCCGGCTCCTTCCAGCCGATTGAGCAGCGGCACCATGTTGGCGCGCTGGATGTCGAGCGCCTTGCCGATCTCGCTGGAAGTCATGTCGCGCCGCCCTGCGACCAGCAGCAGCACCGAGGCATCCGAAATGCGCAGGTCGAGCGGGGCAAGCCGCTGCCCCAGCTCCGCCATCATCGCCTGGGCGGCGCGGCGCAGCGCATAACCGGGAAGCTGGGCAAGCGGATCGTCAGGCGGTTGCGACAAGGCTCAGGGCTCCAGCTTTGCTATCGGCAAGAGCAATATCGCCGCGCGCGCAAATGGCAATGGTTCGCGGTGGAACCGGTCAGCCCTCGTCACGGACGATCGCGTCGTACATCCGGTCAAGCAGTTCGCTGAGCAGGCCCATTTCCGCCGGGGTCAGGGCGTGCAGCACTTCCGCTTCGGTCTGCTCCATCAGCGCGAACAGCTGGTCCAGCTTGTCCGAACCGGCGGGCGTGACATAGAGCGCATGGCGGCGGCGGTCCTGCGGCGAACGGCGGCGCTCGGCCCAGCCGAACTTCTCCATCTCGTCGACCATGGTCACCGTCACCGACTTGTCGAGCCCGACCTCGCGCGAGAGTTCGCTTTGCGAGATGCCGGGATTGGCCGCGACGATCGCCAGCGAGGAGAACAGGCCCTGGCGCAGCCCGAGTTCGGTGGTCACGGCGGTAAAATTGCGAGACAGTTGATTCTGCACCCGGCGCAGGCGGAAACCGACGAAGTTGCCCAGCCTGCCAAGGCTGACCACGGGTGCCGGACGGGCAGGCTCTGCCTCGGCAAGGCGCTTCGCGGGGCGTGGCTTGAGGGTCATCTGCGGCTTCCGGTTAGAATGGTTGACTTGAGGAATAGTTGAAATATTCTACAGTCGAACTGCATGGGGTATTAGAGGGTTCAGCCCTGCCCGTGTCAACCAGCGCGCGCAAGGGGAACTTGCGGGCAAGGCGGAGAGGACAATGACGCAGCAGGACGCGTCCCACCCGGGGCAGGACCATCCCTTGCCCGAGGACACCATGACCGATCTGGTCAGCGATGGCCCCGTGCAGGCCCACGGGCCACTGGCGCGTCTCGCCTATGCGCTGGGCGGGATCGGCCTGCTTGGCGCGACCGCGGCGGATACGCTGGCGGTCGCGGGCCGCCACACCGGCATTCACCTGTTGGGATCGATCGAGCTGGTCCAGGCGATGGTCGTGATCCTTGCCAGCTCGGCCATGCTGATCGTGACCATCGTTCACGGCCATGCCTCGGTCCACATGCTGACCGAGCGGCTGCGCGGCGTTACCGCCGCCAGGCTGGCGCGTTTTGCGGCGCTGCTTTCGGCGCTGGTCTTCCTGGTCTTTGCCGCCGGATCCGCGTGGATCGGGGCGGAGCTGTGGAACGGGCATGAACAGACCGAGCTGCTGCACATTCCGCTGCGCTGGCTGCGCCTGCTGTGGACGGTGTTTGCGCTGCTGATCGCCTGGCGGTTCCTGCGCTTCGCCTTTGGCGCCGACCGGCCGGAGCAGGCATGATGGCGCCTGAGATGATCGGCCTGTGCGGCATCCTGATCCTGCTGGCCATGCTGGCGGCGGGGGTGCCGATCGGCAACAGTTTGGCGCTGGTCGGCCTGGGCGGGCTGGCGGTGATGATTTCGCCAGAGGCGGCGCTGATCAAGGCGGGCGTCGTCTCGTTCGAAGTGATCATGAAGTACGAACTCGGCGTGCTGCCGCTGTTCCTGCTGATGGCCCACCTGTGCTTCGCGGCGGGGGCGAGCCGGGATTTCTTCGACGTTGCCGCCAAGTTCGTCGGTCATCGGCGCGGCGGGCTGGCGCTCGCCTCGATCGGCGGCTGCGCGGGGTTCGGCTCGATCAGCGGGTCGAGTCTGGCGACCGTGGCTACGATCAGCTCGGTCGCCTTGCCGGAAATGCGCAAAGCCGGCTATCATCCGGGCTTCGCTTCGGGCGCGCTGGCGGCTGGGGGTACGCTGGGATCGCTGATCCCGCCATCGGGCGCGCTGATCGTGTTCGGGATCATCGCCGAACAGTCGATCGGCAAGCTGTTTGCCGCAGCCGTGGTGCCGGGGATCAGCCAGGCGATCTTCTACATGATCGCGATTCTGATCCTGTGCGCCTTCGTGCCATCGCTCGGTCCGGCTACCGCCCGCGTTCCCTGGGGCGAACGGCTGCGTTCGCTGCGCAAGGTGATCGATATCTTCGCGCTGGTCCTGTTCGTGATCGGCGGGCTGATGATCGGCTGGTTCACGCCGACCGAGGCGGCCTCGGTCGGCGTCACCGCCGCCTTCGTGCTGCTGATCGCGCGCCGCCGCTTCAGCCGCGCGGCGGTGGTCGATGCGCTGCAATCGACCTTGCGCACCACCGGCATGATCTATGTCGTGATCATCGGCGCGCTGCTGTTCGCGACCTTCGTCAGCGTGACCGGGATCACCGATGCACTGTCCAGCCTGGTCAGCGATCTCGATGCCAGCCCGCTTACCGCGATCATCGTGATGGCGCTGCTGCTGCTGCTGCTCGGCTCGTTCCTGGACGGGGTGGCGCTGATGCTGCTGACTACGCCGATCTTCCTGCCGATCGCCGAGCAACTGGGCTACAGCCCGATCTGGTTCGGCATCTTCCTGGTGCGGACGATGGAGATCGGCTTTGTTCACCCGCCGCTGGGGCTGAACATCTACGTCATTCAGGGCATCGCCAAGGACCTGTCGCTCGGCACGATCTTCCGGGGGGTAATCCCGTTCCTTGTCGCCGATTTCATCCACCTCGGTTTCCTGATCGGCTTCCCGGCGCTGACGCTGTGGCTACCATCGGTGGTGGGAGGCTGAACCCATGCGCAAGCTGATCGTCCTCGCCGCCGCCGCCCTGCTGGCCCCGCTGCTTGCGTCCTGCAAGCCCGCACCGCAGCCAACTGCCGAAGTCGTGCTGACCTATGCCTCGCCCTATCCGCCGGGCCATCCCTTCAGCAAGGCGGACAGCGACTGGATGCGACATGTCGAGCAGGCCAGCGGCGGGCGGATCGCGTTCAAGCCCTACTGGTCCGGAGCGCTGCTGTCTTCCGACATGAGCATGGTGGAGATCCGCCACGGACTGGCCGACATCGGCCTGATCACGCCGATCTATGCCCGGGGCGGAGCGCACATGCTGCGCGCCCAGTCGGGCTTCTATGGCGGGGTGAAGAGCCTGCAGGACCAGGTCGCGGTCTACGATTGCCTGGCCGCGCAGTTCCCGCAGTTCGGCAAGGAGACCGAGGGGCTCCACGTCCTCGCGGTGCAGGGCGGCAACTTCCCCGGCGTGCTGACCCGCGACCGCCCGGTGCGCACCCTGGCCGATCTCAAGGGCCTGCGCCTGCGCGCGCAGAGCGATGCGATCGATGTCCTGCGCGAACTTGGCGCGGACCCGGTCAACATGCCGATGGGCGAGGTCTATTCGGCACTCGCCAAGGGCGTGATCGACGGGGTGGTAGCGCCCGCCGACACGATCAAGAGCCTGCACTTTGCCGAAGTCGCGAAGCATTTCACCGCGCTCCATTTCAGCCGGGGCGCCTATCCCGCGCGCGCCATGTCGGATGCGGCGTGGCGCCGCTTGCCGCCCGACCTGCAGGCGCTGATGCAGTCGTCCAAGCCCGTGTGGGAAGAGGCGCTCGCCCGCCAGATTCTCAAGGCCGAGGCGGACGGGGTGACCTATGCCTCGGGCCACGGCGTCGAGATGCTGGCCCTGCCGCCAGCCGACCAGCAGCGCTTTTCAGCGCTCTACAACCATTTCGCGCTGCGTCAGGCCAAGGCACTGTCCGCCTATGGCCTGGATGGAGTGCCGGTCTTGACCGAGGCGCAGCGCCTCATCGCCGGGGGCGAAATACGCTGCCCGGCGCCAGTTTCGGGAGTATCGAAGTGAGTAACGGCAGCGATGTCATGCACCGCCCGCTCGAAGGGCTGACGGTGATCGACCTCACCCGCGCGCTGGCGGGCCCCTATTGCACCCTGTTGCTGGCGGGCCTCGGTGCGAAAGTGATCAAGGTGGAGGAACCGCGCGGCGGCGACATGGCGCGCGAGAACAGCCCCTACCTGGGCCGCGATGGCATCACGGTGGAGCGCAGCCACGACGACGACATCTCGCTCTCGCACCTCACCCGCGCGCGCGGCAAGCTGGGCGTTTCGCTCGACCTCAAGAGCGAGGCGGGGCGCGAGGTGTTCTTCGACCTGGTCCGTCAGGCCGACATTGTGGTGGAGAATTTTACCGCCGGCACCTCTGACCGGCTCGGCGTCGGCTACCAGGCCTGCCGCGCGGTCAATCCGCGCGTGGTCTTCGCCTCGCTCTCCGGCTTTGGCGCGAACGACCGCGACGGGGGCAAGGCGATGGACGTGATCGTCCAGGCCCTGTCCGGCGCGATGTTCACCAGCGGGGAACCCGGGCAGCCGCCGGTGCGGATCGGCATTCCGATCGCCGACATGCTGGCCCCGGTCTTCACCGTGATCGGCATTCTTGCCGCGATCGAGCAGCGCCACCGCACCGGCACAGGTCAGCACATCGACGTTTCCATGCTGGGCGCGCTGACCTCGTTCGTCGCGATCGAGAACTGGTCGGCGATGGCCGCCGCCGGGATGCCCTCGCGCACCGGGCTGACCGTGCAGCGCCTCTCCCCCTTTGGCGTGTTCGAATGCAAGGATGGCTACGCAGCGGTCGTCGCGGTGCACGAACCGCTGGCGCGCGGCCTGTTCGCGGCGATGGGCGAGCCGGAACAGGCCAGGACCCGCGCTTCTGCAACCGCGATGCGCGGGTCGCGAATGCGGTGGAACTCGAAGCGCGGATCAACGCCTGGTCGCGTCAGCTGCCGCTGGTCGAGGTGGTGAAGGCGCTTGAAGCGCAGGGCGTTCCCGTAGCCCCGGTGCGCCATCCCGAGGACGCGCTGGTCGATCCCCGCGTGGTCGAGCGCAAGGAAACAATGGCGGTCGCCCATCCGACCCACGGCTCCAGCATCGACCTGCGCACGGCGGGCATCCCGATCCAGTTTTCGGGCGCGACGACGGGATTTGACGAAGCGCTGCCCGTGTCGATCGGCCAGCATAACGACGCGGTCTATCGCGACCTGCTTGGCTATGACGAAGACAAGATCGCTGCACTGAAGCAGGCGGGGGCGATCTGATGCCTCAGCGCCTGTCCGCCGCCTATTCCGACCCAGACGCCGAGGTCGCCCGCGCGCTTGGCGCAGGACGCCGCCCGATCCGCACCCTGGGCTTCGACGCGCCGCGCGCGCGGCTGATCGCGGCGGGGTTCCAGCCGGTGCGGCTGGTCGCGCCCTATCTCGATGCCGCGCCGCGCGCTGATGCGGTGCTGGGGCAGGCGGAAATGGGTCCGCGCGGGCGGCGGCTGCTCGAAGCGCTGATCGATCCGCGCGCGCCCGAAGTTCCGGTGCTGATTACCCAGGCCGATATCGAACAGCCCCAGATCTTCGCAGCCCTGCGCGAACTGGGGCGGCTGGGCGAACCGGTGCCGCGCCACGTCCATTTCCTCGATCTGCTGCACCTGAACCGCGAAGCCTCGCGCCGCTACAATGCCGCGCGGCTGACACAGCTGGACAACTGGCTAGTCGGCCTGGGCGGCCAGCGTCCCGATGCTGCGGGGATCGCCGCTGCCGAGGCATTGCTGGCGCGGCAAGCGGACCTCTTGGCCGCGCTGGACGAGCGCCGCCGGGCCGGGGAGCTCGCTGGCTCCGTCCTGCTCGAAGCGATCGGTGCTTCGGCCATACTTGCGCCGGAGGAAGCCTTGGCCGCGCTGGAAGCCCTGCTGGCTGCTCCGGCGCAAGCCGTGGTGGGCCAGCGCGTCTACCTCTGCGGCACGCCGCACGAAGGCGCGGCCCTGACCCGCGCGGTCGAGGCGGCGGGCGGCCATGTCGTGGGCGAAAGCCATGTCTGGGGCATGCCCTTCGCGCGCTGCGAGCTGACTCCGCCGCGCGTCACCGTTCCCGATGTTCTGGCGGCCCGCGTCAAGGCAGACGTCGCCGCGCTGAAGCCCGATCTCGTCCTGCACCTGCGGATCGACGGCGACGAGGCCGCACCGTGGGATGTGGCCGCGATTCGGCGCGCGCTGGGCGATGCGGTCCCGTTTGCCCAGCTGCGCACTACCGCGCGGCCCGATGCCCGCTTCACCCAGCAGGTCGCCGCGCTGATCGCGGGGCGTCCGCTCGATCCGCCCGCGCTAAAGCCGGCTCAGCCGGCAAAGCCCGCTCCGGCCAAGCCCCGACCGGAGCAGGGCCGCAGCCGCAAGTCGCTGTCCTCGGTCGCCAGCTTCAACGCCTACCAGCGCGACTGGTTCGCCTCGGTGCGCGAAGCGGTGGCGAACGGCGCGCCCTTTGCCATGGCCAATGCCAATGCCCCGCAGGAAATCCTGCGCGCGCTGGACGTGCCTTTCGTGGTCAACCAGTGGTGGGCCTCGATCGTCGCCGCCAAGCAGCAGTCTCGCCGTTACCAGGGCCTGCTGCGCGCGCATGGCTATCCGGCTGACGTTGAGGCTTATAGTGCGCAAGGGATCGCCGCCGCCTTCGACGAGGATCCCGAGAACGCGCCGTGGGACGGCCTGCCAAAGCCCGATTTCGTCCACGCCGTGGTTTCCTCCGATCCCACTCTCAAGCTGTTCGAGGAGTGGGCCGGGCAAACCGGTGCCGATTGCTATATCTACGAGCGCACCATCGACCCGCGCCCCGATCTTTATTCGGACTGGTGGGTGCAGCTTCCCGGCAACTGGGAACAGGCCGTGGAGGCCGAGCGCGTCGACCTGATGGTCGCGGAAATGCGGGAGGTCATCGCGGCCATCGAAGCGAAGACTGGCCGCACCTTCTCGCCTGAGCGCTTTGCCGAGGTGATGGACCTCGTCAACCAGCAGGAAGACTATTACCGCCAGACCCGCGATCTGGTCGCCCGCACGATCCCCGCCCCGATCGGCGTGGTCGATTCGATGCCCGCGACCATGGTGCCGCAGTGGCATCGCGGCACCGAATGGGCGCGCGATGCGGCGCGTGATTTCTACGTAGAGGTCAAGGCGCGGGTCGACGCGGGGCTGGCTGCCTGCCCGAACGAGCGCATCCGCCTGATGTGGGTCGGGCGCGGGCTGTGGAGTGAGATGGGCTTCTACCAGAAGTGGGAAGAAAGCCACGGCGCGGTGTTCGTCTGGTCGATGTATCTGGGGCTCGCTGCCGATGGCTATATCCGCGATCTCTCGCAGGGCGGCGATCCCTTGCGCGCGCTGGCGAGCCGCGTGGTCTGCATGGGTGACGAACTGAGGATGCCGACCTGGGCCGGGCCGTGGCACGTGCACGAAGCGCAGACCCATTCGGTCGATGCTGCCGTCGCGCTGCAGGATGCCGATCCCTTCGTGGTCCGCGCGCTGCGCGCCGCCGGGGTGCCGGTGCTGGAACTCACCGCCGACAATTTCAACCGCGAGGGCGAGGACGGCGACGGGATCGAGGCGGCGATCACCGCCTTCATCGAGGGGCCTGCGTCCGAACGTGCGGAGGCCCGCCATGCCCGCACTTGATGGCCTGAAAATCGTCGACTTTTCGCGCTTCCTGCCCGGCGCCTATCCCAGCTGGATCGCCGCCGACATGGGGGCCGAGGTGGTGAGGATCGAACACCCGCGCGAGATTGCCAAGCACGAGGCTATGTTCGGCAAGGACGGCGATCCCGCCAAGGCGGCGCGCCGCCGCGCTCGGCCCAGTTATCACCGCAACAAGCGCAGCCTGATGATCAACCCGGGCCACGGCGCCGCGCGGCCGGTGCTGGAAAGGCTGATCGCCGATGCGGACGTGCTGATCGAGGATTACCGCCCCGGCGTGATGGCGGGGATGGGCTATGGGTATGAGGCGATGGCCGCACTCAACCCGCGGCTGATCTACCTGTCGGTCAGCTTCGCCGGGCAGGATGGCCCCTATGCGGGCCGCGCGGGGCATGATCCGATGGCGCTGGCGCTGGCCGGAGCACTCGGGCGGCTGAACGGCCTGCCGGTTCCCTCGCTGCCGGGGCTGCAAGTGGCGGACGTGCTGGCAGGCGCGCACGCCTCGATCGCCATGTTGCTCGCGCTCGCTGCGCGGGAGCGGAGCGGGGAGGGGCAGCACGTCGATGTCGCCATGTCGGACGCTTCGCTGCCGCTGCTGCTGGTTGGCATGGGGCGCGAGGATGACTTGGGGCACTTGCCGCCGCTCGGCGCCTGGCACCCCAAGGGCGGGGTCTGGCGCTGCGGCGATGGCGGCTATCTGTGCACCACCGACATGGAGCCGGCCTATTGGCGGCGCTTCTGTGAAGCGGTCGGGCGGCCCGACTTCGCTGCGCTCCAGCATGATGTCGCGGCGCATTCGGGGATCGAGGCGGAGCTGAAGACCCTGTTCCTGACCCGCAGCCGCGACGAATGGTTTGCCCTGCTGTCCGGCGCGGAAACGCAGGCCATGCCGGTCTATTCGCCCGAGGAGGCGCTGGCCCATCCGCACAACCTGGCGCGCGGGCGGGTGCTGCAGGTGCCGCTGGAAGGGCAGGAGCCGGTGCGCCAGCTTTCGCTGCCCTTCACCCTGTCGGCCAGCGCCCCGGTGGAACCGCGCGCTGCCGGGCCGGCGGGCGCGGACAATGCCGCGATCCTGGGCGAACTTGGTTTCGATCTGGCCGCGCTGGAGGCGGCAGGCGCCTTTTCGGGGGAGCGCGGCTGATGCTGCCGCTCGCCGGAATCCGGGTGCTCGATTTCACCCACGCCATCGCCGGGCCGACCGCGACGCAGATGTTCCAGCAGCTCGGCGCCGAAGTCATCAAGGTCGAGCCGCCGGAAAAGGGCGACGATTTCCGCCACTATACCGAGCACGCGGGCCTGCCTGGGATGAGCGTGCCGTTTGCCTCCGCCAATTTCGGCAAGCGCTCGGTCACGCTCAACCTCAAGTCGTTTTCAGGTTTGAAAGTGGCGCGGGACCTGGCGGCAAAGGCGGACGTGGTGGTGGAGAACTACCGCCCCGGCGTGATCGCGCGGCTGGGGCTGGGCTACGACAAGGTGAGCGCGGACAACCCGCGCCTGATCATGCTGTCGCTCAGCGGTTTCGGGCAGCAGGGGCCGTGGCGCGACTGGGGGGCCTACGATCACATCGCCCAGGCGGTATCCGGCATGGCGATCATGAACGGGACCGAGGCGGGGCCGTTCAAGATCGGCATTCCGGTGGTCGATTGCTTCACCGGCTACCTTGGCGTGATCGCGGTGCTCGCCGCGCTGCGCGAACGCGATCTCAGCGGGCAGGGCAAGGCGATCGACGTCGCCATGCTCGATGCCGCGCTCAAGATCATGGGCACGGCGGCCAGCGTCTGGTCTTATACCGGGCAGGCCCCCAAGGGCACCGGCAACCGGGGCTTCCGGCTGGTCGCGACGGCGGAATACTATGCCTGCGCCGACGGCTGGATCGCGCTGGGAGCCAACCACCAGCACCAGATCGAGGCGATGTTCGCCGTCTGGGGCAGGTTCGATCTGCTTGTCGACCCGCGCTTTGCCACCCACGCGGCGCGGGTGGAGAACTATGCCGCGCTGAAGGGCTGGCTGACCGAATACCTGCTAACCCGCAAGGCTGCCGATCTGGAAGCGGAACTGACCGGCGCGGGAGTGCCTGCGGCCCGCCTGCGCGAGATTGGCGAGACGCTGAGCGAGCCGCACATGGCCGCGCGCGGGCTGGTACAGGAGGCCCTGCTGCCGGGGCGCGAACAGCCGCTCGGCGTGCTCGGACCCGGTTTCGCGGTGGACCGGCCAAGCGAACTGCCGAAGGTGCCGGTGCTGGGCGCCGATACCGACGCGGTGCTGACGGAACTGGGCTACAGCGCTGCGGCAATTGCCGCCCTGCGCGCTGAGCAGGCGATCTGAACCATGGCTGCGGACGAAATCCTGCTGCTGGGCGACCTGATCCTCGACGTGCCCGATCCCGATCACTGGCTGGCGGGCATCGCGCCGCTGACCCATGCGGCGGACCTCGTCATCGGCCATCTGGAAGTGCCCTACACCGCGAGTGAGGAGGAAATGCCGGGCGACGTGCCCGCTCCCGGCGCCAACCCCGCGCACCTCGATGCGCTGGCCCGGGCCGGGATCGGGGCCGTGTCGATGGCGGGCAACCACATGATGGACTGCGGCGTTCCGGGCCTGACCGAGACGATCGGGGGCCTCGACCGCAACGGCATTGCCCATGCCGGGGCAGGCATGACCCTGGCCGAGGCGCGCGCGCCCGCGCTGATCCCGCTTGGGGGCCGCATCGTGGCGCTGCTCAGCTACGACTGCGTGGGGCCGGAGCTGTGCTGGGCGGCGGCGGACAAGCCCGGCTGCGCCTATGTCAACGTGCTCGCCAGCGATGGCGGGCCGAGCCGCCCCCAGGCCGAACTGGTCGAGATCGATCCGGCCTCGCAGTCGCTGATGGAGGCCGACATCGCTGCCGCGCGGGAACGGGCAGACCTGGTGGTGGTCGCGCTGCACAAGGGGATCACCCACCGCCCGGCAGAGCTTGCCGCCTATGAACGCCCGCTCGCCACTGCCGCGATCCGCGCCGGGGCCGATGTGGTCGCCGGGCATCACGCGCACATTGCGCGCGGGATCGAGCTGATCGAGGGCAGGCCGGTGTTCCACGGCCTTGGCAACGGCTGCGTGGTCACCCACGCGCTCGCCCCGGCACAGGATCATCCGGCACGCGCCGAATGGGCCGAGCGGCGCAAGCGGATGTTCGGATTCGAGCCGGACCCAGCCTATCCGCTCGCGCCGTTCCACCCCGAAGCGGTCAACGGGATGATCGGGCGGCTGCTGTGGCACGAGGACGGGCGGATCGAGGCTGGGTTCGTGCCCGTGTGGTTCGAGCCGCCGGGCCGCCCGGTCCCCGCCGGGGACCGCGCAAAAGCGATTGCCACCTACATCGCCGCGATCGGCGAGCAGGCGGGCCTGCCGCCGCTGGACTTGCGCCGCGAGGGCGTCGTCTGGGCGGTCAGTCCTTCTTCCAGTAGCGATCCTTGATCAGCCGCTTGTAGAGCTTGCCATTGTCGAGCCGGGGCAGGGCCGGATCGAAATCGACCGAACGCGGGCACTTGATCGGGCTGAGGTGTTCCTTGCAGAACGCGATCAGCTCCTCGGCGAAGGCGGGCGTGGCGTCGGCGGGATCGAGCGGCTGGACCACCGCCTTCACTTCCTCGCCGAAGTCCGGGTTCGGCACCCCGATCACCGCCGCATCGGCGACGCGCGGGTGAGTGATCAGCAGGTTCTCGACCTCCTGCGGGTAGATGTTCACCCCGCCCGAGATGATCATGTAGCTCTTGCGGTCGGTGAGGAAGAGGTAGCCGTCCGCGTCCAGATAGCCGACGTCGCCCAGCGTCGACCAGGTGGGGTGCCTGGGATTGCGCGCGTCGCGGGTCTTGTCGTCGTCACCGAGGTACTTGAAGTCCCAGCCGCCCTCGAAATAGACGATGCCCTGTTCGCCCGCGGGCAGTTCGTCGCCGGCATCGTTGCAGATGTGGATCGTGCCCCAGTTGGCTTTCCCGACCGAGCCGGGCTTCCGCAGCCATTCTTCCGAAGTGATCGCGGTGGAGCCGTTGCCTTCCGAGCCGCCGTAATATTCGAACACGATCGGCCCCATCCAGTCGATCATTGCGTGCTTGACCGGCACCGGACAGGGCGCGGCGGCGTGGACGACATGGCGCAGCGAGGAGAGGTCATAGCCCTTGCGGACCTCCTCGGGCAGCTTGAGCATCCGCAGAACATGGTCGGCACCATCTGCGTCATGGTGACGCGGTGGTCCTGGATCGCCTTCAGCGCCTCCTCAGCGTCGAACTTGGGCATGACAACCACGGTCGCGCCCAGCCGGTGGGCGGCGGTGGTATAGGCCAGCGGCGCGGTGTGATAGAGCGGCGCGGGCGAGAGATAGGTGTCCTCCGGGCCCAGCCCGTAACGCCCGCCGATCTGCTCCGCGAGTTGGTGGGATGCGGTTACCTCACCCTCGGGCAGGGGCAGGCGGATGCCCTTGGGGCGCCCGGTGGTGCCGCTGGAATAGACCATGTGGAAGCCGGGGGCCTCGTCGGCAATCGGCCCCGCTGGCTGGCGGTCCAGCGCGGCGCGCCATTCCTGCCGGCTCATCACCGCCACGCCGTCGCGCGGGGGCAGGGCGGCGAGGCCGGGAATGGAGCTGTCCGTCACCAGCAGCTTCGCGCCCGAATTGCCGAC
>Ga0116141_10002451_pt1 | contig 15903 bp, 18 predicted proteins | sample AD_UKC097_MetaG_FD_89744 | JGI IMG/M metagenome (GOLD analysis project Ga0116141, IMG submission 89744) | Active sludge microbial communities of municipal wastewater-treating anaerobic digesters from USA - AD_UKC097_MetaG | ecosystem: Engineered > Bioreactor > Anaerobic > Digestate | place: USA...
ACGTTGAACGAGATCAGCGACGACCAGAAGTGCAGCTTGCCGATCTTCTCGTCGTACATGTGGCCCGTCCACTTCGGCAGCCAGTAGTAGGTGCCCGCGAACAGCGCGAACAGCGAACCGGCGACCAGCACGTAGTGGAAGTGTGCGACCACGTAGTAGGTGTCGTGCAGCTGGATGTCGAGCGGGGCGACCGACAGGATGATGCCGGTGAAGCCGCCCATCGTGAACACGAAGATGAAGCCGATGGCGAACAGCATCGGGGTCTCGAAGGTCATCGCCCCGCGCCACATGGTGGCCACCCAGTTGAAGATCTTCACGCCCGTGGGCACCGCGATCAGCATCGTCGCGTACATGAAGAACAGCTGGCCGGTGACGGGCATGCCGGTCGTGAACATGTGGTGGGCCCACACGATGAACGACAGGATCGCGATCGACGCCGTGGCGTAGACCATCGAGCTGTAGCCGAACAGCTTCTTGCGCGCGAAGGTGGGGATGATCTCGGACACGATCCCGAACGCGGGCAGGATCATGATGTACACCTCGGGGTGACCGAAGAACCAGAAGATGTGCTGGTACATCACCGGGTCACCGCCGCCGGCGGCATTGAAGAACGACGTGCCGAAGTGGCGGTCGGTCAGCACCATCGTGATCGCACCGGCCAGCACGGGCATCACCGCGATCAGCAGGTACGCCGTGATCAGCCACGTCCAGACGAACATCGGCATCTTCATCAGCGTCATGCCGGGTGCGCGCATGTTCAGGATGGTGGTGATGATGTTGATCGAGCCCATGATCGAGCTCGCGCCCATGATGTGGACGGCGAAGATCGCCAGGTCCATGCCGGGGCCCATCTGAACCGACAGCGGTGCGTACAGCGTCCAGCCGGCCGCCGTTGCGCCCCCCGGGACGAAGTAGGACACGACCAGCAGCGCGGCCGCCACCGGCAGCAGCCAGAAGCTGAAGTTGTTCATCCGCGCGAACGCCATGTCCGAGCAGCCGATCATCAGCGGGATCTGCCAGTTGGCGAAGCCCACGAAGGCCGGCATCACGGCGCCGAACACCATGATCAGACCGTGCAGCGTCGTCAGCTGGTTGAAGAACTCGGGATTGACGATCTGCAGACCCGGCTGGAACAGCTCGGAGCGCAGCAGCAGCGCGTTGACGCCGCCGACCAGCAGCATCGCGAACGAGAACCACAGGTAACAGGTGCCGATGTCCTTGTGGTTGGTCGCGTACACCCAGCGCCGCCATCCGTGCGGATGGTCATGCGCGTGATCGTGTCCGTCGTGGTGATCGAGCACTGCACTCATGAATCAACTCCCGAGAAAATCCGTTTTTATCCGGTGATACCGAAGTTCGATCGAAGGGCCTGGGCCGGCTTACTTGCGCGCGGCCAGCACTTCCTTGGGCTGCACGATGCCGTCCTCGGCCTTGTTGCCGAACGCATTGCGCGTGTAGGTCATCACCGCGGCGAGCTCCACGTCGGAGAGCTGCTTGAACGACGCCATCGCCGTGCCGGCCTTGCCCTTCAGCAGGATCTCGATCTGGCCTTCCTGCGGACCGAGCACCAGCTTCGAACCTTCGAGCGCCGGGAAGTTGCCCGGGACGCCCTTGCCGCTGGCCTGGTGGCAGGCCGCGCAATTGGATGCGTACACCTTCTCGCCCCGTGCCTGCAGCTCGGCCTGCTGCCATTCCTTGTTCGGGTCGTCCTGCTTGGCGAGCATCTCCTTCTTCTTGCCCTCGACCCAGGCGCGATAGTCCTCCTCGGACTTCACCTCGACGACGATCGGCATGAAGGCGTGGTCCTTGCCGCACAGCTCGGCGCACTGGCCGCGGTAGACGCCGACCTTCTCGGCCTTGAACCAGGTGTCGCGCAGGAAGCCGGGGATCGCGTCCTGCTTCACGCCGAAGGCCGGGATCATCCACGCGTGGATGACGTCGTTGGCGGTGGTGACGATGCGGATCTTCTTGTTCACCGGCACGACCAGCGCGTTGTCGACCTCCATCAGGTAGGTGGGGTTCGCCTCGCGCTTGCTGCGTGCGTCGGGGAACTGCCGGTCGTCGATCTGCTCGCGCGGCGTCGACAGGGTCGCCAGGAAGGAGATGCCCTCGCCTTCGCCCTTCAGGTAGTCGTACCCCCACTTCCACTGATAGCCGGTGGCCTTGATGGTGATGTCGGAGTTGGACGTGTCCTTCTGCTCGACCACCATCCGGGTGGCGGGCAGCGCCATGCCGATCACGATGATGAACGGCACGATCGTCCAGGCGATCTCGACGGAGGTGCTCTCGTGGAACGTCGCCGGCTTGAAGCCCTTCGACTTCCGGTGCTTCCACACCGAGTAGAACATCACGCCGAACACGAGCACGAAGATCACCGCGCAGATGATCATCAGGAACCAGTGGACCCAGTGCTGGTCGGCCGCGATGCGCGTGACCGGATCCGCGATGTTCAGCTGGTTGACCCTGGGCCCTCCCGGCATGTCGCTGACGGCCGCGGCCATCGAAGCCCATCCCGACAGCACCAGTGCCGTCGCCCACCGCTGAAATCTATTGCTGACCATGCTCTCACCAGACCCCGAGTCGTTGATCTTTTCAGGGCGCCGGTCAGGAATGCCATCCGGCAAGCGACCGACGCAACTCCAGAGCCAGATCGCCCCTGCTCTCCCCGGGAACGAACCGACCCACTGCAACCTCACTGCCTCCCGCCACCAGCCGGATCAGCTCGCGGTGCGACCCCTGGTACTCGACCCGGATCCACGCGGGCCGGCACTCGATCCGCTCGAGCGACCCGCCATGCGACTGCTCGACCACCAGCCGGCCGGGCCCGACCACGATCCGCTCGTAGTCGGCTGCGTGTCGTGCGTACACGACGAACGCGACGGCCAGCGCCCCCATTTCGAGGCATGCGAACGGCACGACGACCCAGGCACCGTTCCACGCGAAGATCGAAGCGATCGCGAGCGACACCGTGGCGAGCACCCCGAAACACGCTGCCAGCTGCCGGGGCCGCATTGCGCAATTGCGCTTGAGCACCCACTGCTGGTGTTCAGGCTCGATCGAATGGGCCCACCGGTACTGCATGGATTCAGACTGAGTGCCGAACGATGATACGAGGGAACGCGCCATGGAGGCGATTGGCGGCGGATTATACGGGCGGCATCGCGCGACACCAAATCCACTTAAGATTTGTCGTTGCGCAAAGCGGCCGGAAACGGTATTGCGACGCTCGCGCGGCCCCGCCGCGTTCCTCAGCGCGCCGGTCGGCGTGCCACGAACTCGACCGGCACCAGCCCGTCGCGTCGCGGCTTGCGCTGCGGGCACCACGCGTGCGCGTGCACGATCTCGAAGCTGATCGCAATCAGGCCGTCGGCGCCCCGCAGGGTCTCGAGCGCCGAACGCCAGGCCGTCCGGCGCGCGCGTCCCGTGAGCCCGGCGCGGCGCGTGCGCAGCGCGTTGCCCCCCAGCCCACGCAGGTCGCGCATCAGGGCGTCGGGATCCGACCAGGTGACCGTCAGGCGCTCGGTGTCCATCACGGGCGCGGCGAAGCCGACCTTGCCGAGCAGGTCGCCCACGTCGTGCATGTCGGGAAACACGGGCAGCGGCGCGCCCAGCGCCCGCAGTTCACGCATCGTGTCGACGCCGAAGGACGAGAACATCAGCAGCCCCTCGGGGCGCAGCACGCGGAAGAACTCCTCGGCCGCCCCGATCGGGTCGGCGAACCAGTGCCAGGCGAGGTTGGACCACAACAGGTCGACACTGGTGTCGCGCAGCGGCAGTCGCGCGGCGTCGGCGACGACGAACGCTGCGGCGGGCGGATCCGCCCGACCGCTCGCGCCGACGGCACCGACGGCACCGAACCATCGGCGCAGCCGGGTGCCGATGGAGCGGTCGGCGCCGGCGCCGTGGTCGGCATCGGCCTGCACCAGCAGCGGCCCCGCCACGTCGACGCCGATCACCCGCGCGGACGGGTAGCGCTGGCGCAGCTGCGACACGCCGCGCCCGAGGCCGCAGCCGACGTCGACCGCACAGGCCGGCGCCAGGCGCACGACGTCGAGTCGCTCGAACATGCGTCGCTCGACCTCGCGCAGCAGGAACTCCCCGTCGATGAGTCGCTGGCGGCGACGGCCGAACTGCAGGCGAACGGCCTTCGGATCTAGGTCGGAGGAACGCGTCATGACGGCGCAGTATACGGACGGCCTGCGCTAGGCTCGAACCCATGCCCCTTCGCCCGCCCCTGCTGCCCGCGCACGTGTCCGCACGGCTGCACGCCCTTGCCGACGCCTGGCTGCCGCGCGCCTGCGGACTGTGCCGGGGGCGGTTGGCCGGGCAGGAAGCCGGCCTGTGCGTCCACTGTCTGGACCACCTGCCCGGACGCGACAGCACGCGGTGCCGGGTGTGCGGTCTGCGCGCGCGACGCCGGGCGCCTCAATGCGACGATTGCAGCGCCGAGCCGCCCGCGTTCGATCGCACGGTGGCGCTGGCCGACTACGCGCCTCCGCTCGACCGGCTCGTGCTGGCGCTGAAGTTCGGCGGACAGCACGGGCTGGCGCACGGCATCGGCGGATTGCTCGCCGCGCGGCTGGCAGCACTGCACCCGGGCCCGGTCGACCGGATCGTGCCGGTGCCGCTGTCCGACGCGCGGCTCGCGGCGCGCGGCTACAACCAGGCCGGCGCGCTCGCCGCGGCGGTCGCCCGCCGGCATCGGGCGCCGCTGGACACCACCCTGCTGCGGCGCGTGCGCGCAACCGCGGCACAATCCGGGCTGCCGCTGCTGCGCCGGCACGCCAACCTGAGCGGCGCGATGCGGGCGACGCGTCCGTGCGCCGGCGCGCACATCGTCCTGGTCGACGACGTGATGACCACCGGTGCCACCCTGTCGGCCTGCGCGGCCGTGCTGAAGGACGCCGGCGCGGCCGCCGTCATCAACCTCGTCGTCGCCCGCACCGACTGATCGGATCGTCCATGTTCCACGTCGTCCTCGTCCACCCGGAGATCCCGCCCAATACCGGCAACGTGATCCGTCTGTGCGCCAACACCGGCGCGCATCTGCACCTGATCCGCCCGCTCGGCTTCCCGATCGACCATGCGCGCATGCGGCGTGCGGGGCTCGACTATCACGAGTTCGCCCACATGCTGGTGCACGACGACTGGACGGCCTTCCGCAGTGCCTGGACCGGCGGCCGGCTGTTCGCACTCAGCACCACGGGCGGCGCCGCACCGTCCGACATCGCACTGCGGCCGGGCGACGGATTCGTGTTCGGCAGGGAGTCGTCCGGGCTGCCGCCGGACGTGCTCGATGCGTTCGGGCCCGACGCCCGCCTGCGCCTGCCGATGCGCCCCCACAACCGCAGCCTGAACCTGTCGAACGCGGTGGCCGTGACCGTGTTCGAGGCCTGGCGGCAGAACGGCTACGCGGGCGCCGTCGGCCGCTGAGCCCCGCGCGCCTGCAGCCAGTCGAGCACGGCGTCGGTGCCGTCGGCGACGCCCAGTGCATCGACGTCGCGCCGATGCACGAAGCCGGCGTCGACCATCGCGGTGCACGCCACCAGCAGGGGATCCCAGTAGCCCGCCGCATTGAGCAGCGCCACCGGCTTGTCGTGCTCGCCGATCTGCGCGAGCGTCAGCACCTCGAACAGCTCGTCGAGCGTGCCCAACCCTCCGGGCAGCGCGACGAACGCATCGGACAGCTCGATCATCCGGGTCTTGCGCACCGCCATGTCGGTGACGACCTCCAGCCGGGAGAGCCCGCCGTGCGCGAGCTCGCGCTTCATCAGGGTGTGCGGGATCACGCCGACGACCGCCCCGCCCGCATCGAGCGCGCCGTCGGCCAGCATTCCCATCAGCCCGACCCGCCCGCCGCCGTAGACCAGGGTCCACCCCCGCCGCGCCAGCGCGGCGCCGAACGCGCGCGCCAGCACCGACCAGCGCGGATCGATGCCGGACTTCGAGCCACAGAACACGCAGACGGCGAAGGACACGGCCGCGCCCGCCTAATCGCGCTCGCGCCGCGGCTCGCGCGACAGCAGGGCGAGCACGGCATCACGCGGCGTGATGCGGCCCTCGAGCACGGCATTCACCGCCGCAACGATGGGCACGTCGACGCCGAGCGACTCGGCCCGGCGCAGCACGGCACGTGCGCAGGCGACGCCTTCGGCGACGTGCCCCAGCGCCCGGACGGCCTGATCGAGCGGGGTGCCGGCCGCCAGCGCCAGACCCACCCGCCGGTTGCGCGACAGGTCGCCGGTGCAGGTCAGCACGAGATCGCCCAGGCCGGTCAGGCCCATGAAGGTGTCGGCACGCGCCCCCTGCGCGACGCCGTAGCGCGAGGTCTCGGCAAGCCCGCGCGTGATCAGCGCCGCCCGCGCGTTGTGCCCCAGGCCCAGCCCGTCGCAGATGCCGGCGGCGATCGCCATCACGTTCTTGAGGGCGCCGCCGATCTCGACACCGACCACGTCGTCCGAGCGGTAGATGCGTGCAGCACCGTGGTGGAACGCCTGCACCGTGCCCGCCCCGGCCGCCTCGGACGTGGTGGCGACCGTGAGCGCCACCGGCAGGCCGGCCGCCACCTCCTGCGCGAAGCTCGGCCCGGACAGCACGGCACCGACGGCATCCGGACGCCGTGCACGGACGATTTCATGCGGCAGCAGGCCGGCATCGCGCGACAGGCCCTTGCAGAGCCACACCACCGGCGCGGGCAGCGGATCGGGCAACATGTCGAGCACCGGCGCCAGGCCCGCCACGGGCGCGGCGATCACGACGAGCCCGTCGTGCGGCGACACGCCCGCCAGCGCCTCGGCGAGATCGGAGGTCACCGACAGCGCAGGGGGCAGATCGGTGTCGGGCAGATAGCGGGCGTTGCGCCGCGCACCGCGCATCGCCTCGGCATGCTCGGCGCTGCGCGTCCACAGGCGGACGGCGTGTCGGCGCGCGGCATGGGCCGCCACCGCGGTTCCCCAGGCCCCCGCCCCCAGTACGACGACGATCATCTTGCGGCCCTTCGGTTCGGATGGCGCGCCGGAGCGATCCGGCGACGACGGCTGCGCGCGCTCAGAGACCCCAGACCTCGGCCGCGCGGACGTACCCGACGTTGCCGTCCTGGTGACGCACCCGCGCCCAGCCACGGGCGGGCGGCTCGACCAGCTCGAGCAGCACGCCGCGCTCGGCCTGGAGGACCAGATCCGCGCCTTCCTGCGGCAGCGCGCGGACCGCGGCGCCGCCCGTGCGGGCGACCACCGTGCGGGTGGCCGACAGGTGGGCGCGCTCGATCCACACGGCATCGCCCTGCGCATCGCGCACCTTCACCCAGCCGCCCACCGTGGTGAGCACCTCGACCGGCATGCCGCGGGGCGCGATGAACAGCTTGCGCGCGCTGTGCGACGGTGCGTCGTACAGCACGGCGGCCGCGGCACCGACCGAGCGGAACTCGGCCGCACCGGCAGGCGAAAGGACGATCGCGCACAGCGCGAACGCCAGTGCGCGCACGGCCGCGGACATCAGTTGGGCACGTAGATGCCGGGCTTCTGCTCCTGCTGCATCTGCTGCAGACGCTGCTGGTACAGAGCCTCGAAGTTGATCTCCTGCAGATGGATCGGCGGGAAGCCGGCGCGCTGGATCACGTCGGCCACGTTCGCCCGCAGATACGGGTAGACGACGTTCGGGCACACGACGTTCAGGATCAGCGGCATCTGCTCCTCGGGCACGTTGCGGATCTCGAAGATGCCGGCTTCCTTCGCCTCGACCAGGAACGCGACCTTGTCGCCGACCTTGGTGGTGACGGTGACCGTGACGGCCGTCTCGAAGATGCCGTCGGCAACGCCCTGGCTGGACACGTCGAGCTGGATCTCGACGGCCGGCTGATTCGTCTCGAGGAAGATCTGCGGCGCGTTCGGGATCTCGAGCGACAGATCCTTCAGGTAGGTGCGCTGGATCGCGAAGACCGGATCCTGGTTCTGGTTGGACATCGTGGGGCGTTCCTTAGCCGTTCAGGAGGGGAGTCAGGCCGCCCGCGCGGTCGAGCGCGGACAGGTCGTCGAAACCGCCGACGTGGGTTTCACCGATGTAGATCTGCGGCACGGTGCGCCGGCCGGTGCGGGCGATCATCGCGTCGCGCTGGGACGGGTCGAGATCGATGCGGATCTTCTCGATGGCGTCGACACCGCGCTGCTTCAGCAGCTGCTCGGCACGCTGGCAGTACGGGCAGACCGCCGTGCTGTACATCACAACCTTGTTCATGGGGGATTCCGTGGATGCAGAACGTTCACTTGACGACCGGCAGGCCGGCCTGACGCCACGCCTGCAGTCCGCCGCTCAGATTGAACACCTGCTCGCGTCCCGCCTTGCGCAGCACGGACGCCGCCTTGGACGAGCGCGCGCCGGAGGCGCAGCAGATCAGCACCGGCTTGTTGGCCGGCAGCTCGGACATGCGCTGGTCGAGCTCGGCCAGCGGGATGTTGCGGGCGCCCGGCAGGTGTCCTGCGCCGAATTCGGCCGGGTCGCGCACGTCGAGCACGAGGGCCTGCGTGTCGTTGATCAGGCGGGTGGCGCCGAGACTGTCGAGCGCGGGGCCGGACGCGCTGCGCTGCACCAGCGGCCACAGCAGCATGCCGCCGGAGACGAAGGCGATGGCGATGAACAGGATGTTGTCGACGACGAATTGCACGGCATTCTTTCGAGTGGATCGCGAATTATAGAATAGCGGCCAAACCCCTCCTTCCCGTCACGGACAACCCTCCTTCCCCGCCACGGAACCCCGATGACCTACAAGCTCGTCCTCCTGCGCCACGGCGAAAGCCAGTGGAACCTGGAAAACCGCTTCACCGGCTGGACCGACGTCGACCTCACCGAGAACGGCCGCGCCGAGGCGCGCCGCGCCGGTCAGCTGCTGAAGGAGAACGGCTTCGACTTCGACCTCGCGTTCACCTCGAAGCTCAAGCGCGCCATCCGCACCCTCTGGACGGTGCTCGACGAGATGGACCGGATGTGGCTGCCGACGGTGCACGCGTGGCGGCTGAACGAGCGTCACTATGGTGCGCTGCAGGGCCTCGACAAGGCCGAGACCGCCGCGAAGTACGGTGACGAGCAGGTGCTGATCTGGCGCCGCGCGTATGCGATCGCCCCGGAGCCGCTGCCCCCGGGCGACCCGCGCGCCTCCGACGGCGACCCGCGTTATGCCGACGTGCCGGCCGGCGCCATTCCGCGCACCGAATGCCTGAAGGACACGGTCGCCCGGGTCGTGCCGTTCTGGAACGAGGCGATCGCCCCCGCCATCACGAGCGGCAAGCGCGTGGTGGTCGCCGCGCACGGCAACTCCCTGCGCGCGCTGGTCAAGCACCTCGACGGCATCTCCGACGACGACATCGTCCAGCTCAACATCCCCACCGCCCGTCCGCTGGTGTACGAACTGGACGCGGCGCTCAAGCCGATCCGCAGCTACTACCTCGGCGATCAGGCCGAGATCCAGGCGGCGATGGCGGCGGTCGCCGCCCAGGGCAAGGCCCGCAAGGGCTGACCGGGGCGCCGGGCCCTCCCGGCCCCCCGCCGGCCCGTCCCTGGAACGCTCCCGGAACGCCCCCGGAACGCCCCCGGCACCTACCCGGCTCAACCCCGGCACGCCCCGGGCTCGACCGGGCCCGACCCCGGCCCGCCCTGCGGCGGCCCGCCGGGGGCGGGCGGCCCCGCGGCACCGCCCGCCCGGGGCGCCGCGCGGGCTATACTCGCTCTGCGAGATTCTGTCCGGTATGCAAGGCCTGCACCGCCGCGCGACCAAGGTCAGACACAGGCAGGCGAAATCCATGGACGGCAAATTGAAGAAGTTCGGTCTGGTCTCGGCAGGGGCCGTGGCCGGCGTGCTCATCAGCCTGGGCATCACCGCGGTGGCCCAGCGCGATGCGCGATCTCCGCTGCCCCTGGAAGAGCTTCGGCAGTTCTCCGACGTGTTCGGCGCCATCAAGGCGAACTACGTCGAGAACGTCGAGGACAAGAAGCTGATCACCGAAGCGATCAGCGGCATGCTGTCGGGCCTCGACCCGCACTCGGCCTACCTGGATGCCGACGCGTTCAAGGAGCTGCAGGTCGGCACCCAGGGCGAGTTCGGCGGCCTCGGCATCGAGGTCGGCATCGAGGACGGCTTCATCAAGGTCGTCTCCCCGATCGAGGACACGCCCGCCGCGCGCGCCGGCATCAAGTCGGGCGACCTGATCATCAAGATCGACGAGAAGCCCACCAAGGGCCTGCCGCTGAACGAGGCGGTCAAGCTGATGCGGGGCAAGCCCAAGACCCAGATCACGCTGACCATCTCGCGCAAGGGCGAGAACCGTCCGCTGGTGATCCCGATCATGCGCGACGTGATCCGCGTGCAGTCGGTCAAGTCGAAGGTGCTCGAACCCGGGTACGGCTACGTGCGCATCACCCAGTTCCAGGAGCACACGGTCGAGAACCTGGTGCGGCACGTCGACACGCTCTACAAGCAGGGGGGCCCGCTGAAGGGGCTCGTGCTCGACCTGCGCAACGACCCGGGCGGCCTGCTGCACGGCGCGGTCGGCGTGTCGGCCGCGTTCCTGCCGCCCAAGGTGCTGGTCACCAGCACCGACGGGCGCACCGAGGACGCCAAGCGCCGCTACGTCGCAAGCCCCGAGGACTATCTGCGCGGCACGCGCGACGACTATCTGCAGAAGCTGCCGGGCGCAGTGAAGTCGGTGCCGATGGTGGTGCTGGTCAACGGCGGCTCGGCGTCCGCGTCCGAGATCGTCGCGGGTGCGCTGCAGGACCACAAGCGCGCGGTCGTGATGGGCACGCAGACCTTCGGCAAAGGTTCGGTGCAGTCGATCCTGCCGCTCACCAGCAACTCGGCGATCAAGCTGACGACGGCGCGCTACTACACGCCGGCCGGGCGCTCGATCCAGGCCAAGGGCATCACGCCCGACTTCCTGGTCGAGGAGACGCCCGAGGGCGACATCACGCAGTTCCGCGTGCGCGAAGCCGACCTCAGCCGTCACCTGTCGAACGACAAGGATGCCGAGGAGAAGCCGCGTGCGCCGGTGCCCAACGCGGCGGACGCCGACAAGCTCAAGGACCGCAAGCCGATCGAGTTCGGTTCGCCCGACGACTACCAGCTGCAGCAGGCGATGAACCACCTGAAGGGCAAGCCGGTGGCGGTCGCCAAGGCCAAGGAGGCGCCGCGCGCCGAAGCGGCCTCCGGCGGCGGCGAAAAGAGTCGATGAATGACGAGCAGCTGCTGCGCTACAGCCGGCACATCCTCCTCGACGACATGGGCGTCGAGGTGCAGGAACGGCTGCTCGCCGGCACTGCGCTGATCGTGGGCGCCGGCGGCCTCGGGTCGCCGGCCGCCATCTACCTCGCGGCAGCCGGCGTCGGCCGCCTGCTGCTGGCCGACGCCGACACCGTCGACCTCACCAACCTGCAGCGCCAGATCCTGCACCGCCAGGACGCGATCGGACAACCCAAGGTCGAGTCGGGTCGCCGCACCCTCGCCGGCCTCAACCCCGGCGTCGAGGTGGTCGCCCTGGGCGCGCGTCTGTCCGGCGACACTCTCGCGCAGGCGGTGCGCGACGCCGACGTGGTCCTCGACTGCTGCGACAACTTCGCCACCCGCCACGCCGTGAACCGTGCCTGCTTCGCGGCCGGCGTGCCGCTGGTGTCCGGCGCCGCGATCCGCTTCGACGGGCAGCTGGCGGTGTTCGACCCGCGTCGTGACGACTCCCCCTGCTACGCCTGCCTGTTCCCCGAGGATCGGGCCGCCGAGGAGGTGCACTGCGCGACGATGGGGGTGTTCGCCCCCCTCACCGGCATCGTGGGCACGATGCAGGCGGGCGAGGCGCTGAAGCTGCTCGGCGGGTTCGGCGCGCCCGCGATCGGCCGGCTGCTGATGATCGACGCGCGCATGCTGGACGTCACCCCGATCCGGGTGCCGCGTGTGGCAGGCTGCCCGGTCTGCGCGACGCGCGGGTGAAGCGGGGACATCCCGCGCCCCTGAAGCGGCGAACTTCCGCGCCGTGAAGCGACGACATTCCCACCCCTGAAGCGCCGACCTCCCGCGCCGCAAGGTGGTGGGCGCGTGCGGCCTACAGCGACGGCGGCGGACGGCGGCGCACCCAGCCGGTGGCCTGGTCGTACGCGTGAGCAAGCTGGAGCACCTCGAAGTCGCCGCGCGGCCGGCCGATGATCTGCATGCCCATCGGCAGCCCCCGCGCGCCGAATCCCACGGGCACGCTGATGGCGGGGCAGCCGGCGAGCGTGGGACCGATCACGACTTCCATCCAGCGGTGGTAGGTGTCCATGCGGCGCCCGCCGACCACGTCCGGCCAGTGGCGCTCGACCGGGAACGGGAAGACCTGCGCCGTCGGCAGCACCAGGAAGTCGAACCGCTCGAACAGCCCGAGCACGTGGCGATACCACGCACTGCGATCGACCGACGCCCGATAGACATCGAGCGCGCTGGTCTTGAGCCCGTTCTCAACCTCCCACACCGCTTCGGGCTTCATCAGCACGCGCCGGGCCGGATCGGCGTAGTTCGCGTGCTGCCCGCCGCTGACCAGGCAGCTGCGCAGCGTGATCCAGGTGCGCCACAGCCGCTCCGGGTCGAAGCCGAGCGGTGTCTCGTCGACCGTGCAGCCGATGGTGCGCAACGCGCCCAGCGCCTCGACGCAGAGGTCGAGCACGCCGGGCTCGAACGGCAGATGACCACCGAGATCGCCGAGCCAGCCGACCCGCGTGCCGCCGAACCCGCGCTCGAGCGCACCGGCGAACCGGGCCGGGTCCTCGGCGAGCGACAGGGGCGCGCGCGGATCGTGGCCGGCCTGCACCGACAGCAGCATCGCCAGATCGGGCACCGTGCGTGCCATCGGCCCCTCGGTGCCGAGCTGCTCGATGAAGAGGTCGTTGGCCGGATGCTTGGGCACGCGACCCGCCGACGGACGCAGTCCGAACACGTTGTTGTAGGCCGCGGGATTGCGCAGCGACCCGCCCATGTCGCTGCCGTCGGCCACCGGCAGCATGCGCAGCGCAAGCGCAACCGCGGCGCCGCCGCTGGATCCGCCGGCGCAGATCGCCGGGTCGTAGGCATTGCCGGTGGCCCCGAAGACCGGGTTGTAGGTCTGCGACCCGAGACCGAACTCGGGCACGTTCGTCTTGCCGACGATGATCGCGCCGGCGCGGCGTGCGCGTTCGACGACGATCGCGTCCTCGGTGGGGACCTGGTCACGGAAGATCGGCGAGCCCATCGTGGTGCGCAGGCCGCGCGTGGCCGCCAGGTCCTTGATCGCCTGCGGAAAGCCGTGCATCCAGCCGATCCACTCGCCGCGCGCCAGTTGCGCGTCGCGCGCGTCGGCCTGCGCAAGCAGCGCGTCGCCGTCGAGCAGCGACACGATCGCGTTGTGTCTCGGATTGTGGCGCTCAATGGCCGCGAGATAGGCCAGCATCACGTCGCGGCAGGAGACGTCGCGGCGACGGATCGCGGCCGAGAGTTCGACGGCGTCGAGGGAAACGATGTTCGTCATGGCGATGGCCGGGGCGATGGAGACGATGGAGACGGTGGGTCGACGCGCGCGCTCAGACGACCAGCAGCGCGATCTGCTGATCGATCGATTCGGTCGGCGTCCGACGGAAGCCGCTCTTGGCGAACCGCAGCCAGCGTCCGAGCACGAAGGCCAGCACGATGCCCGCGCGCACCGCGACCTCGGTGTCGTGCGGCAGCCGTCCCTGGGTGACCGCATTGCGGAAGCTCTGGCGCAGCGACGCCTCGATGCGATCGACCAGCTGGTTGATGCGGTCCTGCAGGCGGCCGTCCTCGGTGACCAGTGCGTCGCCGATCAGCACGCGCGTCATGCCCGGGTTGCGTTCGGCAAAGCCGAGCAGCATGGACACGATGGCGCGCAGCTGGCGCAGCCCGTCCTCCTCCTGCGAGACGATCTGGTTGATCAGCCCGAAGATGGTGGATTCGATGAACTCGATCAGGCCCTCGAACATCTGGGCCTTGCTGGCGAAGTGCCGGTAGAGCGCAGCCTCGGAGACCTGCAGACGCGCCGCGAGCGCGGCGGTGGTGACCCGGTCGGCACCGGGCTCCTGCAGCATCGACGCCAGCGTCTGGAGGATCTGCAGACGACGTTCGCCGGGCTTCGGTCGGGCAGGCCTCGCTGGGGACGGCTGATCTTGGGTCATGGCAGTCGATGGACGATCCGAGGCAGCTGCCCGACCGATTGTACTTGAACGTCGATGCGCCGCCCGCGCCCGGCCCGTGCGGCGGGCGGCGCGCCGGCGGTGCGCGCGCCATGCCCGGTGACGAGCACCGTGCGCAGCCGGCAGGCACGTGCAGCCCGCAGATTGTCGACCGAGTCCTCCACCAGCACGCAGCGGCCGGCAGGCACCCGCAGACGCGCGACCAGCTTGCGCATCATCGTGCGCGAGGGCTTGGGCATGAAGCGGCCGGCGAAGCGCATCGCCTCGATCGGGATCAGGTCGTCGACCAGCGGTGCGACCCCGAGCGCGCGCAGCACACCCGCCGCGTAGGCGGCCGGGCCGTTGGTCACGACGATCTTGCGCCCGGGCAGGCGACGCAGCACCTGTCGCAGGCCGTGGTCACGCGCGACCAGCCGGTGCAGGTCAGGGAACGGATGCGCTTCGCGCAGGAACTCGTGCGGGTCGACGTCGTGGTGCCGGATCAGGCCCAGCAGCGTGGCGCCGTAGCGGCGCCAGTAGTGCACGCGCAGCGCGCTCGCCTCGTCGTGCGGCAGTGACAGCCTGCGCGCGACGTAGTCGGTCATCGCCTGGTTGATGCGCGGGAACACGTGTGTGCCCGCGTCGTGCAGCGTGTTGTCGAGATCCAGCAGCCAGACCGGCCGGCGCGGATGCGGACGGGTCATCGCACCGCCCGGACCGGACTCAGGCGCCGCACGTGTTCACGGTGACGCGCACCGCCGCCTGCGCTCAGTGCGACCGGATCATCGTGCCGACCCCGTGGTCGGTCATGATCTCCAGCAGCAGGCAGTGGTCGACGCGTCCGTCGACGATGTGCACCGAGTTGACACCGCCCCTGGCCGCATCGAGGGCCGACGAGATCTTCGGCAGCATGCCGCCGCTGATGGTGCCGTCGGCGAACAGGTCATCGATCTGGCGCGCGCTCAGGCCGGTGAGCAGCTGACCGTTCTTGTCGAGCACGCCCGGCGTGTTGGTGAGCAGCACCAGCTTCTCGGCCTTCAGCACCTCGGCGATCTTGCCGGCGACCAGGTCGGCGTTGATGTTGTAGGTCTCGCCCGACCGGCCCGAACCGATCGGCGCGATCACGGGAATGAAGCCGCTGCCCGTCAGCGTCTGGATCACGCCCGGGTCGATGGATTCGATCTCGCCGACCTGCCCGATGTCGATCTGCTCGCCGGGACGGTCCTTGTCGGCCAGCATCATCTTGCGCGCGCGGATCAGCCCGCCGTCCTGGCCGGTGAGCCCGACCGCCTTGCCGCCGGCATGGTTGATCAGCTCGACGATCTCCTTGTTGACCTGGCCCGCGAGCACCATCTCGACGATGCTCATCGTCTCCTCGTCGGTGACGCGCATGCCCTGGATGAACTCGCCCTTCTTGCCGATGCGGGCAAGCAGCTGCTCGATCTGCGGGCCGCCGCCGTGCACGACGACCGGATTCAGGCCGACCAGCTTGAGCAGCACCACGTCGTGCGCGAAGCTCGACTTGAGCCGATCGTCGGTCATCGCGTTGCCGCCGTACTTGATGACGATGGTCTTGCCGTGGAAGCGGCGGATGTAGGGCAGCGCCTCGGCAAGGATGGCGGCTTCCTGGGCGGGGGCGGGCTTGTCGGCGGGTTTTGCGGTCATGGCGGCGGTTCCTGTGGGTGCGCACGGTGGGGACGGCGGATTCTAACGCCGCCGGCAGCCGGCGCC
>Ga0116141_10002454_pt1 | contig 15896 bp, 10 predicted proteins | sample AD_UKC097_MetaG_FD_89744 | JGI IMG/M metagenome (GOLD analysis project Ga0116141, IMG submission 89744) | Active sludge microbial communities of municipal wastewater-treating anaerobic digesters from USA - AD_UKC097_MetaG | ecosystem: Engineered > Bioreactor > Anaerobic > Digestate | place: USA...
GAGGCCGACAAGGCGCGCGCGCTGGTCAACACCACCACCGAATCGCTCAAGCTGGCCCAGGCGCAGGCCGGCGTCACCGAGGCCCAGATCAAGACCGCACAGGCCAACGTGGCGCAGCGCGAGGCGGCGCTGGCCCAGGCCCGGGTTGACCTGCAGCGCACCCGCATCACCTCGCCGGTGGACGGCATCGTGATCAAGCGCGCAATCGAAAAAGGCCAGACCGTGGCCGCCAGCCTGCAGGCGCCGGAGCTGTTCGTGATCGCCCAGAACCTGAGCGACATGCAGGTGGACGCCAGCATCGACGAATCGGACGTGGGCCGCATCCGCACCGGGCAGAAGGCCACGTTCACAGTGGACGCGTTTCCGGGCCAGACCTTCGAGGGCACGGTGCGCCAGGTGCGCAAGGCGGCGCAGAACGTGGCCAACGTGGTGACCTACGTGGCGGTGGTGGGTTTTTCCAACGTCGGCGACCGGCTGGTGCCGGGCATGACGGCCAACGTGCGCATCGTGACCGACTCGCGCGAGAACGTGCTCAAGGTGCCCAACGCGGCGCTGCGTGTGCGCATCGCGGGCGTGGAGCCCGCCGCGCCGCCGGCCCAGGGCGCGGCCTCGGGCGCGTCGGCGCCGGCCTCCACGCGCACCGGAAGCGCGACGGGCTGGACTTGGCTTGGCCAGGCCGTGGCCCAGCCAGCCGGCGGTGGCGGCGGGTTCGCCGCGCTGAAGGAACGGCTGGTGGCCGAGCTGCAACTGAGCGCCGACCAGCAGACCCGGCTTGACGCCATTGCGGCCGAGCTTCGCCCGAAGTTCGTGGCGCTGCGCGACCTGCCCGAGGAAGAGCGCGGAGCGGCTCGCGACAAGGTCAGCGCCGAAATGCGCGCGAAGATCACCGCCATGCTGAGCCCGGCGCAGAAGACGAAATACGAGGCCATGCAGGCGCAGGCAGGCCAGGGCGGCGCGCGGACCGCGCCGGCGGCTGCTGCGAGTGGTCCGCAAGATGCTACAAAACCGATAGCTGCTGGTGGCCGTCCGGAGCTGGGAAGTGATCAGAAAGATCCCCAGAAAGTGGCTTCGGCGGCACCCCGGGGGCCTGTAAGCGCCCCAGTGAGCGCTGCACCGGCAGCGGCGGCATCCGCGGCGCCTGCGGCATCGGTTGCAGCCGCAGCACCCGTTGCGCCCGCGCCGTCCGACGCCGGCCCGGGGCCTGGCGGGGGCGGCGGCAATGCGGCCTCCGAGTTCCGCAACCGCCTGGTGGCCGAGCTCGCGCTGACGCCGTCGCAGATCGAGAAGGTCGACGCGATCTACGCCGATGTGCGGCCCAAGTTCGCCACCTTGCGCGACCTGGCGCCCGAGGAGCGCCCGAAGGCCCGCGAACGCCTGATGGCCGACATCCGCGCCCGCATCGGCGACGTGCTCACACCCGAACAGAAGCCCAAGTACGCTGCCCTGGTGGCGCAGGCGGCGAGCCGGCAGGCGTCCCGGGGGCGCATCTACCTGATGGGCGACGATGGCAAGCCGGTGGCGTTCAACGTGCGCCTGGGCATCACCGATGGCACCAGCACCGAGTTGATCGTGCCGCCGGGTTCACCGGACGCCGGCGTGCTCAAGGAGGGCGCGGTGGTCATCACCGGCACCATCACCCCGGGTGCGCCCGCGCAACCGGCACGGCCGGCCACCACCGGCCCGCGCATGCCGTTCTGAGCCTGATCCGATCGCCACAGGAATCACCCGATGACCGACAGCCCGATCCCCACGGTCCGGCCCGCGGCGCCGCTGATTGAGGCGCGCAACCTGGTCAAGACCTACACCATGGGCGACCAGACCGTGCATGCCCTGCGCGGTGTATCGCTCGACATCGCCGAGGGCGACTTCGTGGCCATCATGGGGGCGTCGGGCTCGGGCAAATCGACGCTGATGAACATCCTGGGCTGCCTGGACCTGCCGACTTCGGGCGAATACCGCCTGGCGGGCGAGGAGGTGGAGGGCCTGGCGCCGGATGCGCTGGCGTCGATCCGCAACCGGCGCATCGGCTTCGTGTTCCAGCAGTTCAACCTGCTGCCGCGCACCAGCGCGCTCGAAAACGTCGAACTGCCGATGGTGTACGCCGGCGTCAAGGCGGCGCAGCGGCGCGAGAAGGCCCAGGCGGCGCTGCAACGTGTGGGCCTGGGTGAACGGGGCGGGCACACGCCGTCGGAGCTGTCGGGCGGCCAGCAGCAGCGCGTGGCGATCGCGCGCGCGCTGGTCAACGACCCGGCGCTGATCCTGGCTGACGAGCCCACCGGCGCGCTCGATTCCAAGACCAGCGAGGACATCATGACCTTGCTGACCGAGTTGAACCGGCAGGGCATGACCGTGGTGATCGTCACCCACGAAACCGACATCGCGGCCTGGGCGCGGCGCAAGCTGGTGTTTCGCGATGGCGAAATCGTCGAAGACCGGCGCCAGGCGGGGCATGGCGGCCGAATTGCCGGGAAATTGGAGTCTGACCCCAATTTATCTCAAGGGAATGGGGGTCGGATCCCGATTCCGGACGGCGAACGTCCAGTTGGCAGCCAGACCTCGACGGAATCGGGCTCTGACCCCGATTCCCGCTCGGTTCATGGAGCAGTGCCTTGAATTTCTTCGCCCCGTTCCGCATCGCGCTGCGTGCGCTCGCGGCCAACACGCTGCGCTCGATCCTGACCATGCTGGGCATCATCATCGGGGTGGCGGCGGTGATCACGATGATCGCGGTGGGCAGCGGCGCCACGAAGCGGGTGCAGGAGCAGATGAAAGGGCTGGGCTCGAACATCATGCTGGTGATTCCGGGCGGCATCACCGCGGGCGGGGTTCGGCTGGGCGCCCAGACCGGGCAGGGCCTGACCGAAGAGGACGCCCTGGCGATTGCGCGCGAGGTGCCCGAGGTGCAGGTGGCCGCGCCGAGCTCGCGCACCGGCGCGCAGGTGGTGGCTGGCAACACCAACTGGAGCACCTCGATCTTCGGCACCACCAACGACTACCTGGAGGCGCGCGAGTGGCCGCTGGAAGGCGGCCGGGCCTTCGATGCCGCCGACATCCAGGGTTCGGCCAAGGTGGCCATCATCGGCCAGACGGTCGCGCGCGAGCTGTTCGGCGACGCAGACCCACTCGATCAGGTCATCCGGGTCAAGAAGATCCCGGTGACGGTCATTGGCATCCTGTCCAAGAAGGGCCAGAACTCCATGGGCCAGGACCAGGACGACGTGGTGATCGTGCCCATTTCCACCTACCGCAACCGCATCCAGGGTGGCACCGCGGGCAAGCTCAAGCGCATCGGCTCCATCAGCGTCAAGGTGCGCGAGGGCCAGAGCATGAAAGTGGCCGAGGAGAACATCAAGGAGCTGCTGCGCCAGCGCTTCAAGGTGCAGCCGGGCGCCGAAGACCCGTTTGCGATTCGCAATCTGACCGAGATCCTGCAGGCGCAGGAGGCCTCGAGCCGCATCATGACGCTGCTGCTCGCGGCCGTGGCCGGCATCAGCCTGATCATCGGCGGCATCGGCATCATGAACATCATGCTGGTCAGCGTGACCGAGCGCACGCGCGAAATCGGCCTGCGCATGGCGGTGGGCGCGCGCGGGCGCGACATCCTCGCGCAGTTCCTCATCGAGGCGGTGACGCTGAGCCTCATTGGCGGGGCGATCGGCGTGGTGCTCGGCGCCATCGCCACCTGGAGCGTGGGCTACTTCGCCGGCTGGCAGGTGAGCATGAGCTTGGGCTCGATCCTGCTGGCCGCGGGTTTCTCGGCTTTTGTGGGCGTGTTCTTCGGTTTTTACCCCGCGCACCGCGCGTCGAAGCTGCTGCCGATCCAGGCGCTGCGTTACGAGTGAGCGCACCGGCCGCGGCGATAATCGGCGCTCTTTTCTGGAGCGTCCGTGGATACTGTTCTGCTGGTCAAGGCCGCCATCATGGGGGTGGTCGAGGGGTTGACCGAATTCCTGCCGATTTCATCAACCGGCCACCTCATCCTCGCGGGTGCCCTGCTGGGTTTCGACGATGAAAAGGCCAAGGTCTTCGACATCGCGATCCAGACCGGCGCCATCCTCGCGGTGATCATTGTCTACTGGAAAAAGCTGCGCGACACGGCGCTGGCGCTGCCCACCAGCCGGCAGGCGCAGCGGTTCACCGTCAACGTGCTGATCGCCTTCGTTCCGGCGGTGATCCTGGGGCTGCTGTTCGGCAAGGCGATCAAGGCGCACCTGTTCACCCCGGTGGTGGTGGCCAGCACCTTCATCATCGGCGGCTTCATCATCCTGTGGGCAGAACGCAGGCCCCAGAGCGAGGCGCGCATCCAGAACATCGACGGCATGACGCCGCTGGACGCGCTCAAGGTGGGGCTGGTGCAGTGCCTGGCGATGATTCCCGGCACCAGCCGCAGCGGTGCCACCATCATCGGCGGCATGCTGCTGGGCCTGTCGCGGCGCGCCGCCACCGATTTTTCGTTCTTCCTGGCCATTCCCACGTTGATCGGCGCGGGCGCCTACAGCCTGTACAAGGAACGGGCCCTGCTGTCGATGGCCGACGTGCCGCTGTTCGGGGTGGGGCTGCTGTTCTCGTTCGTGAGCGCCTGGATCTGTGTGCGCTGGTTGCTGGGCTACATCTCCACCCACAACTTCGTGCCCTTCGCCTGGTACCGCATTGCCTTCGGGCTCGTGGTGCTGGGCACGGCCTGGACCGGCCTGGTGACCTGGGCGCCCTGAGCATCTTTGCGTGCCCTGCGGCCCGCCCCGTGCTGAAAGGCCGCGTCCGGGCAGGCTGCTGGGCACGGCCCGACAGCTGCACCAAGGCCCTTGGCATTCCATGAGGCGATCAGTGCCATGAATCGGGGGAATCCCTTGGGTGTTGTCGGAAAAGCAACGGTGCGCTGGCGGAGGTACGAGGGGTATCCATTGATTTTTCTCAACCAATTACGAAATCCGCTCGAAAGCGGTGTAACCTCACAGCGCGTGAGGATTAAGCTCGCGCAACCAGTGTCGTTAGGCAGGCTGTGGCTAGCAAAGGGACCCGGGAGCGGGCCCAAAGCGGTGGCGGTAAAGCCCCTCGGCAGTGGCGGCAACGGTTCAGGCCTGGCAGGACAGGCGTGTTTCGCGGTTGAAGGCAGTCCCGGTTTCATCCGGGTAAAAGGAGAACGAAGTGAGCCATTCATTGATGCGTTGGGGCATGGCGGCGCTGGCGGCGCTGGCAATCGCGGGTTGCGGTGGGGGCGGGGACAGCACCCCGGTCGCGCCGCCCGGCGCGTCGGTGCGTGACCAGATCAATGCGGCCGCGGCGGTGCCGGGCAACGATTCGGCCACCAACACGTCTTCGGCCTTCACGGTTGTTCAGAATGCCGGGGTCACCGCCATCACGGTGCCGGCCACGGGCGCGGCCAAGGTCAACTTCTCGGTGTTCTCCGATGGCAAGGTGGTCAGCAACCTCGCCACTTCAAACGTCAGTTTCGCGATTTCGAAGCTGATCCCCGCGGCCAATGGCAACCCGGACCAGTGGGTCAACTACATCTCCCGCATCGAATCCACGGCGTCGGCCCCGAACAACGTGGGCAGCGGGCCGAACAGCACGCCGGTGATGGCGACGGCCACCCAGGCGACGACCGATCCCAAGATGAGCACCACGACGCTGGCGGCGCTGGGCCTGTCGTCCCAGCTGGTTTACAACGCCGACGGGTACTACACCTACCAGTTCCAGGCCAACATCAAGGATCCGGCCTGGGCGGCCACGGTCAGCAACGTCAAGTACCTGACCAACGGCGTGGTGTTCGAACCCGGCAAGACCCACCGCCTGGTGATCCAGCTGTCCTACAAGAACGCCGCCGGCGAGACGGTGCTGGTGAACCCGTACATTGATTTCACGGTCGACGCCGACGGCAAGTCGGTATTCGTGACCGATCCGTCCAAGACCCGCAAGATGGCGGATGTCTCCTCGTGCAACGGTTGTCACGAGAAGCTGGCGCTTCACGGTGGCGGCCGGGTGGACACCCAATATTGCGTGATGTGCCACAACCCGGGCACCACCGACGCGAACAGCGGCAACAACCTGAACATGGCGACGATGGTTCACAAGATCCATTCGGGTCGACTGCTAGCCGATCCGGTGCGTAGCCCTGGCGGCGAGCATTACCAGATCTGGGGTTTTGGCGGAAGCAAACACGATTACGCCGAAGTCGGTTTCCCGCAGGATCTACGCAACTGCGCCCGCTGCCACACCGCGAGCAATCCGGCCACACCGCAGGGCGACAACTGGAAGAAAGTGGTCAGCAAGGAAGCCTGCCTGACCTGCCACGCCACTGGCACGGGATCGGCCTGGTTGACGTCCCACACGCCTTTTGTCAATGGTGGCAACCCATTGAACCTCACCAATTCGCAGTGCGCCACCTGCCACGTCGGCCCCATCTCGTCCGAGCGCGTGCACTGGAACCAGAACGAAGAGAACGCGGCCAAGTACAAGATGAACATCGAGGATGTCACCTACACCCCGTCGGCGACGGCCGGTGGCACCAGCACGGTGACGGTCAAGTACTTCCTGTCCGACCCGACGAACAACAACGCGGCCTACAACCTGACCCAGTCCGACAACGGCACGCCGTGTGCCAGCCCGACCAGCTGCTCGAACCAGACCAAGTTCGGCAACCTGCGTTTTTATCTGGCTTACCAGAACATGGTGGGGCAGTTCCAGGGCGTGACTGAGTTCTCGGCGTACAACAACGGTGGCGGCGTCAACGGGTATGCCTACCTCGGCACGAACAACGGCTCCAACCACTACACCTTGAACCTCACGGTGCCCGCCAACACCACGTTCACGGCGGCGCTGGGCACGGCGCGCGTGGTCAGCACCGGCCAGATCAAGGAAGTGAAACTGCAGGTCAAGTCGGCCACGGATCCGCGTCCGCCGGTGGTGCCGACGACGCTGATCAACACCGTGGTGCAGCACACATTCAAGGACGTGGTGATGACGGGCTCGTTGCAGCCACGGCGCGCGATTGTGTCGAACGACAAGTGCAACGTCTGCCACGGCGCGCTCGGAACCACCACAGGCTCGAACACCGTAGACAGCGCTTTCCACAGCGGTGGCCGAAACACGGTCGAAGCCTGCGTGGTCTGTCACGATCCCAACCGGTCCAACAACGGCAGCATGATGACCAACGGCCTCACGCTGAACGGTGGTTTGTACGAGCCGTTGCAGTTCAAGCGACTGATCCATGGCATCCACGGCAACTCCAAGCGCATGTTCCCGTTCACCCACGGCAACAAGGTGGTCGGCGCGTTCTGCAACCCGGCCAACCCGTTGTCCAAGGCGCCGATCTGCGACCCGAACCTGGTTCTGGCCAGTGACGTCGCGAACTACGCCGCTGAAGTGGCCTACCCGCAGGTGGGACTGAACTGCGATACCTGCCACGTGAACGGATCGTGGAAGCAGGATCTGGGCACGCTCGGTTCCGTGGTGTTCAAGCCGACCGTCGCGGGCGGAACGGCGACGACCGCCGATCCCAACGCGTGGCTGGTGATCTCGCCGAAGGCAGCCACGTGCACGGCCTGCCACGATTCGAGCAACGCCATCGCCCACGTCACCAGCTTCGGCGGCTCGGCCTTCGGGAATTTGAGCCAGGGCCAGATTGCCGGTCTCCCACGCGAGACCTGCAACGATTGCCACTCGCCGGGCGGCTTCAAGGGTGTGGACGTCGTCCACGGCCAGAAGTAAGTTCGGCCATGGTCTGAACCACGGGAGGGCTTTCGCGGGCCCTCCCGTTTTTCGTGATCGGCTGCAATTCCGGTTCGGGCAAAGTCAGACGGCGCTTTTTTCAAAGGGGCAGGAATGCGAATCAAACATCTGTTGACCATGGCGGGGTTGTGCCTGTTGGGGCTGGCGGCGCCGGTCTTGGCCGCCACCAGCCCACGCGACGCTTCGGCCGAATGCGTGAGCTGCCATGACGAGGAAGACCTGCCCGACAACAAGCTGGGCTCGCACGCGCCATTCGCCCGCAAGCCACCGATGGCGGCGGCGGCGCAGCAGCTCGCGCAGCGATCCATGGGCGACGCCAGCAACCCCCGCACGCCGACCTGCATCACCTGCCACGGGCCCAGCCCGACCCACGTCAAGAAGCCGGAGGGTGTGAAGGACCGACCGGCGCCCGATCGCGTGTTCGGCAAGAAGACCAACCTGAGCGCCGCGGAGCGCAGCGCCGTCTGCCAGGACTGCCACCAGAGCGGGCAGAAGCAGATGCTGTGGACCGGCAGCCGCCACCAGACCGAAGATTTGGCCTGCAACAGCTGCCACAAGGTTCACACCAACAAGGACAAGGTGTTTTCCAAGATCGACCAGGCCGAGGTGTGTTTTGCCTGCCACAAGGCGCAACGCACCCAGGTCAACCTGATCGCGCGCCACCCGATTCCCGAAGGGAAGATGACCTGCTCGGATTGCCACAACGTGCACGGATCGGTCGGCCCGGCGCTGGCGAAGAAGGACAGCACCAACGAGACCTGCTACACCTGCCACGCCGGCAAGCGCGGGCCTTTTGTGAACCAGCACCAGCCCGTGGTGGAGAACTGTGCCAACTGCCACAACCCGCACGGCAGCGTGATTCCGGGCATGCTGGTTTCGCGCCCGCCGATGCTGTGCCAGTCGTGCCACACGCCACACGTGGCGGGCGGGGTGGGTGCGCTGGGCGGGCAGCCGGGCGTCTACACCCGCGCGCCCGGCCAGACCCAGCCGCTGATCACCAACATGAGCACCGGCAAGAACGTGGTCCAGTTTTGGCAGGGCCGCAGTTGCATGAACTGCCACACCCAGGTGCACGGGTCCAACAACCCGGCCGCGACCAACCCGACGCCGTCGCTGCTGTCACGGTGAACCAGGGAGAGCCAACATGACCCGATTCCAGTCCTCACTCCCATTCCGCCGCTCGGTCATCGCGATGGCCGTTTTCGCGGCCATGGCGTCGGCCTACGCGCAGTCCGGCGACGACAAGAGCAAGACCGACGAACCGAAGGCCGAAGCCGGCGAGGTCAAGACCACCAACGCGTCCATCACGCTCGGCGTCGGCGGCGTCAGCGGCGGGGCCGGCAACCGCACGATCTACAACCAGTACAACGCACTGGGTCTGAACAACAACAACGCCGCGGCGGGGATTCTCGGATTCGACTACAGCGTTCGCGATCCCGAGGCGATGACCTTGTTCAAGTTCAACGGCTCGAACCTGCTGGACGATTCGCGTGAACTGGGCCTGAGCTGGTCGGAGCCCGGCGAATGGCGGCTCAAGGCGTCGTACGGTGAACTCGTCCATACCAGCCCGTACACCATCAACACCGGCATCAACGGTTTGGGCTCGACGGCGCCCCAGGTGGTGTACCTGCCTGGCGGGGTGGGTAGCGGCTACGACACCCAATTGCAGACCAAGCGCTCCAACGTGACCCTGGGGTTCAACAAGTGGATCACCGATTCGCTGCAGTTCGAGGTGGACGTCAAGACCGAGAAGCAGGAGGGCACGCGGCCCTTCGGCATCGGATGGAACTGCCCGTCGCCGACGGCCCCGGGCTGCCAGGGCACCACCGGCATCGCAGCCGGTTGGTCGACGCTGATGCTGCCGATGGCGATCAATGCCAACACGAGCCAGATCGACGCCAGGGTCAATTACGCGATCGACAAGCTGCGGCTGAGCGTGGCGTATTACGGCTCGTTTTACAAGAACAACAACGCGACCCTCAATCCGGTGGTTCCGGGTAGCCTGAACAACCCGCTGGGGCAGTTGTTGCCGCTGAGCGTCGGCTTGCAGTCGATCTTGAACCTGCCCGTCGCGCAGGAGCCCGACAACCGGTTCAACCAGGTTTCGCTGACAGGCACCTACGATCTTGCGCAAAGCACTCGGGCGTCGTTCAAGCTGTCATACGCGAACACGTCGCAGGACCAGAATTTCGCTGCTTCGGGCCTGACCGGGGCCCCAACGGGTGTGAGCAGTCTGGGCGGAAACGTCAACAGCACGCTGGCGTGGCTGGGCATCACCTCGCGGCCCATGCCCAAATTGACCTTGCAGGCTGACGTGCGTTACGCGAACCGCGACGACAAGACGCCGATCGCGCCCTATGTGCTGGCCGGAACGGCGGTTTCCACCAACCAGCAGTTGCCCGACCAGACGGTCTCGGGAAAGCTCCAGGCCATCTACCAGTTCGCGAACCAGATCCGGGGCACGGTCGGTGCCGATTACGTCGGGATCGATCGCGGCGTCTACACGCCGACGGCCCGCGCGGGTGGCGTCAGCGCCCTGCGCCAGAACACCGATGAGACCGGCCTCTGGGCCGAATTGCGCCGCGTGATGTCCGAGACCTTCACCGGATCGGTGCGCATCTCAGGCAGCCAGCGCAACGGCTCCAACTGGTTGCGACCGAATCCCGCCACCGGCGTGTCCGAGGTCACCGACACGTCATCGTTCCCGTCCACGGCCATCTTTTCGCCCACCCTGGCCGATCGCCGGCAGGAAAAGATCAAGTTCTTCGGCAACTGGCAACCCGACGAGAAACTGGCCCTGCAGTTCAGCGCCGAAGGTGGCACCAACAAGTACACGATGCCGACGGTCTACGCGCTACAGAACACGCGGCTGAGCCTGTACAGCATCGACGGCACCTACGCGTTGTCAGACACCTGGAACCTCACGGCCTACGCCTCCTGGGGCCAGCAGACCCAGAACCAGGCGCGCCCGGCCGGTTCGGTGATGGCTTTTGAGACCACCAACACTGCCGCTGGCGTGGGCGTGACCGGCAAGCCCACCGGCAAGCTCGAGCTGGGCGGCACCCTGTCCTACGTCAACGAGAAGAGCGTGTATGCGCAGTCGCTGGACACCTTTGCCGGCGCGGACAGCGCGGCGCTGCTCGGCCACCGGTGGGCTGCCGTCGATCACTTTCCGCCAGACGGCGTTGAAGCTGTTCGGCAAGTATGAGCTCGACAAGAACAGCGTCATCGGTGCCAACCTGATCTATGCCCGCGCGCAGTCGAACGACTGGGCCTGGGGCTGGAACGGCACGCCGTACACCTATGGCGACAACACCACGGTCAACATGAACCAGAGTCAATCGATGACCTACCTGGGTGTGACCTACACCTACAAGTTCTGACCGGTTTTGTCATCGGACCCGGCCCGGCGCCCGACAAGGCGACGGGCCGCTTCTTCTTTGTGAGACAGGGCCAGCCTGGCCGCAAGCTCAGATGAGCTTTTCGGACGGTGAGGTGATTTTCTTCAACGGCTTGTTGCGCGCCGAAACCACCATCAGCGGCACGTCCGTCGCGCCGCCATCCCAGGTCGGGTGCTCGATGCTGTCGAACACCTGGCGAAGTTTCTGGCCCCAGCTGTCGTGCAGCATGCGGAAATAGGGGTTCTGCTCGTCGATGCACATCACGCGGTCGGTCTGGAACCGGTCGGCTTCGTACACCACCATGTCCAGCGGCAGGCCGACCGAGAGGTTGGACTTGAGGGTCGAGTCCATCGACACCAGTGCGCATTTGGCCGCCTCGTCCAGCGGGGTGTCGGGTGTGATGACCCGATCGAGCACGGGCTTGCCGTACTTCGATTCGCCGACCTGGAAGTAAGGCGTCTCGGGCGTGGCCTCGATGAAATTGCCCGGCGAATAGACCTGGAACAGGCGCATGCCTTCGCCCTTGATCTGTCCGCCGAAGATCAGCGAGACGTTGAACTCGACGCCGGCGGCGCGCAGCGACGTCGCATCGCGTTCGTACACGTGCCGCACCGCCGCGCCCAGCACCCGCGCGGCGTCGAACATGCTCCTGGCGTTCCAGATCGTGATCGGCTCGCCGCCTTCATGGTCCTTGATCTGTTCCACCTGCAGGATTTCGCGCACCGACTGCGAGATGCTGAGGTTGCCGGCCGAGAGCAGCACCATGAAGCGGTCGCCCGGCTTTTCATAGACGATCATCTTGCGGAACGTGCTGATCTGGTCGAGTCCGGCGTTGGTGCGCGAGTCGGACAGGAACACCAGTCCGGCATTGAGTTTGATGGCGACGCAGTAGGTCATGGTCGGGATCCGAAGGGGTTGGCAACGTGGAAAGGGTCAGGGTGTGAGTTTTTTCAGGGCGTACAGCAGATCCAGCGCTTCGCGCGGGCTCAGTGCGTCGGGATTGATTTGCGCCAGGCGCGATTCGACGGCGCTGGGCGCCAGGCTTGCGGCTTCCGGCGGCGCCGCGAACAGGTCCACCTGGGCGCGGCTTTCGCTGGCGCCGGATTCGAGCGCCGCCAGCGCGTGCCGCGCGTGGTTCAGCACCGGCGCCGGCATGCCGGCCAGCCGTGCGACCTGGATGCCATAGCTGCGGCTGGCGGGGCCGGGCTGAAGCTCATGCAGGAACACGATGTCGCTGCCGGCCTCCGCGGCGCTCACGTGGACGTTGACGGCCGCGTGGTGGCTGGCCGGGAACTCGGTGAGCTCGAAGTAGTGCGTGGCGAACAGCGTGAAGGCCTGGGTGCGGTCGTGCAGGTGGGCGGCGATGCCGCTGGCCAGCGCCAGGCCGTCAAACGTGGAGGTGCCGCGGCCGACTTCGTCCATCAGCACCAGGCTCTGGGGCGTGGCGCTGTGCAGGATCTGGGCGGCTTCGGTCATTTCGAGCATGAAGGTGGACTGGGCATTGGCCAGGTCGTCGGCCGCGCCGATGCGGGTGTGGATCGCGTCGATCGGGCCGAGCCGGCACGCGGCGGCGGGTACATGGGAGCCCATGCTGGCCAGAAGCACGATCAGTGCCACCTGGCGCATGTAGGTGCTCTTGCCGCCCATGTTGGGCCCGGTGATGATCTGTATGCGTTGCCTGGGCCCCAGCAGGGTGTCGTTGGCGATGAACGCGCCCGCCGAAAGCTCTGCCAGCCGGGCTTCGACCACCGGATGGCGGCCGCCGCGGATTTCGATGCACGGCTCGCGCACGAACTGCGGTGCGCACCAGTTCAGCGTGAGGGAACGTTCGGCCAGCGCGCACAGGGCGTCCAGGGCCGCCACGGCGCGGCCGAGTTGCGTCAGCGGTGCGACGAAATCCTGTAGCCGGTCGAGCAACTGTTCGAACAGCCACTTCTCGCGCGCGAGCGCGCGCTCCTGGGCGCTGAGTGCCTTGTCTTCGAACGCCTTGAGCTCGGGGGTGATGAAACGCTCGGCGTTTTTCAGCGTCTGGCGACGGCGGTAGTCGTCCGGCACCTTGTCGAGCTGACCCTGCGTGACCTCGATGTAGAAGCCGTGCACCTTGTTGAACTGCACGCGCAGGTTGGCGATCCCGGTGCGTGCTTTTTCGCGGGTCTCCAAGTCGAGCAGGAAGTCGTCGCAGTGGGTCTGGATGGCACGCAGTTCGTCGAGTTCGGCATCGAGCCCGGACGCGATCACGCCACCGTCGCGCACCAGCGCGGCCGGCTCCTCCAGCAACGAGGCCGACAGCAGGTCGGCACAGCCCTCCGGGGGCGCCAGATCTCGCGAAATTTCGGTCAAAAGCACCGATTCCCAGCTTGCAATAGCCATCAAGTGCTCTGATTTTTGTAGTGCAATGCGCAGGGCCACGAGTTCACGCGGGCGCACCTGGCGCAACGCGACGCGGGCGGTAATGCGCTCCACGTCGCCGATGCCCTTGAGGTGCGAGCGCAGGTTGTGCCAGGGCCCGGCGCCGCGGTCGCCGCGCAGCGCGTCGATGGCTTGCAGACGCGCGGCGGCGTCGCCACGGTCGCGCGCGGGCTCCAGCAGCCAGCGCCGGAGGGTTCGGCTGCCCATGCCGGTCATGCAGGTGTCGAGCAGTGAAAACAGCGTCGGAGTTTCTTCGCCGCGCAGGGTCTGCACCAGTTCGAGGTTGCGTCGCGTGGCCGCAGGCAGGTCGATCAGCGTGTCGCTGCGTTGAACGTGCACCTGTCGGACATGGGACAGGGCGCGTCCCTGGGTGTGTTCGGCGTAGGCCAGCAAGGCCGACGCGGCGGCGTGCGCATGTGACAGATCGGAGGCACCCCACGCATTCAGGCTGGCGGCGCGCAGTTGTTCGATCAGCTTGCGTTGACCCAGCGCGGCATCGAACTCCCAGGCCGGCCGCTGACTCAGCGTCAGGTCACGCGCGGCGGACTTCAGGGCTTTCAGCCGCTGCTCGAAGGCGGGTGTGACATCGGCGCCGAACAGCAGCTCGCTCGGCCCGATGCGGGCCAGCCAGCCGTCCAGTTCGTCGGGTGCGCATTCGGCCAGGTGCAGCTCGCCCTGGGTCACGCTCAGCCAGGCCAGGCCGCAGGCGTTGCGCGGTGCCTGATGAACCGCCATCAGGATGGATTCGGTCTTGTCGGACAGCAGTTCGGTGTCGGTCAGCGTGCCGGGTGTCACCACGCGCACCACCTTGCGCTCCACCGGCCCCTTGCTGGTGGCCACATCGCCGACCTGCTCGCAGATCGCCACCGACTCCCCGTGGCGGATCAGACGGGCCAGGTAACCCTCGACCGAATGAAAGGGCACGCCGGCCATCACCACTGGCTGCCCGGCGGACTGGCCGCGACGGGTCAGCGTGATGTCGAGCAGACGGGCGGCCTTTTCGGCGTCGTCGAAGAACAGCTCGTAGAAGTCCCCCATGCGGTAGAACACCAGGGTGTCGGGGTGTTCCGCCTTGATGGCCAGGTACTGGGCCATCATGGGCGTGTGGGCGCTCAGATCGAGCGGTGGATGCATGGCGCGATGGTCAGAACGGCGCGTCGTCGGGCCCGGCCGCGCGCGTGGGTTCGGCGGCGTCGGGGCCTTCCTCGTCGCGGGCCGGACCCTCGCCAGCCGTTTGCGTGGCGTCGCTTGGCGCGCTGGCCTGGCGCACGGCGGCCTTGTCGCCGGCGCTCGCGAACTTGCTGTATTTGCCGAGCACGGCAACCAGCTGTCCGTAGATGCGCGGCGTGCCCGCCAGGCATTCCTTCTGGTGCAGGAAGTCCGCTTCCCCGGTGAAGTTGCCGACCAGACCGCCGGCCTCGGTGACCAGCAGGGAGCCGGCCGCCACGTCCCAGGGCTGCAGACCGGTCTCGAAGAAGCCATCGGCGAAACCCGCGGCGACGTAGGCCAGATCGAGCGCCGCGGCCCCGGGGCGGCGCAGCCCGGCGGTGCGCTGCATCACGTCGCCCATCATCTGGAGGTAGGCGTTGAAGTTGTCGCCCTTGCGGAACGGAAAGCCGGTGGAAATCAGGCACTCCTTCAGGCGCGTGCGCTTGCTGACGCGGATGCGGCGCTCGTTGAGGTAGGCGCCCCGGCCCCGGGTCGCGGTGAACAGGTCGTTGCGGCTCGGGTCGTAGATGACGGCCTGTTCAACTTTGCCGCGTACCGCCAGCGCGATGCTGACGCAATACACCGGAAATCCGTGGATGAAGTTGGTGGTGCCGTCCAGCGGGTCGATGATCCAGACGTGATCCGCATGGCGCGAGCCGTGCTCGCTGCCCGATTCCTCGGCCAGGATGCCGTGGTCGGGATAGGCGCCCAGCAGGGTCTCGATGATGGCTTTTTCGCTCGCATGGTCGACTTCGGTCACGAAATCGTTCACCTGTTTTTGCGAAACGCGGACCGCTTCGACGTCAAGCGCGGCCCGGTTGATGATCGAGCCGGCGGATCGTGCGGCCTTGACGGCCACGTTGAGCATGGGGTGCAGGTTGGGGGACGACATGAATTGTTGACCTCGGGGCAGGGGCGCAGGCCCGTTACCCGGCAGAGTGAAGAGCAAAAGACCGTTCCGGCGATGCGGGCGGCGACAATCGGCTGATTTTACCCGTCCGATGCCCCGGCGTCCGGCGGTTGCATCGACCATGAAAACCCGATTTGTGCTGATCCGGACGAGCCACGCCGGCAACGTGGGCGCGGCGGCGCGCGCGATGAAAGTCATGGGCTTCGACGACCTCGTGCTGGTGGCGCCGCGCTGGGCCA